>Ga0114994_10001053_pt1 | contig 19507 bp, 19 predicted proteins | sample ArcticOcean_MG_C_9_FD_87043 | JGI IMG/M metagenome (GOLD analysis project Ga0114994, IMG submission 87043) | Marine microbial communities from western Arctic Ocean - ArcticOcean_MG_CB2_152 | ecosystem: Environmental > Aquatic > Marine > Oceanic | place: Arctic Ocean: Canada Basin | collected...
CCTCAATGTGACCGAGCTGCTTACCGTACACATCACCAACAACGCCCCCTCTCATCCTTCCCAAAAACCCTTCCCCTCCGTTCCGTTTCATCTCTCCTCTAGCCTCGCTCGAGCTCAACAGCGCGTACGAGCTTGCCAGCAAGCTCTTCTGGACCTTTACAAGCTCTTCACCCCCCTCCTCTTTAACAAGCTTCTCCACCAAGTTCAAGAACAGCCCCGCAACGCCCCCCTCATCTCTCCACCCGCCCCCTTCACTTGCCGCGAATCCACCTTCAAACTCCTTCTTCATGTGCGCCTTACTACAAAGATTAAAAATTAGTGCCGACCCGTATTCGAACAAGCTCCTGTACACGTCCTTCCACACGGTGACGCCCACCCACTGCTCCTTTTTCTTCTTGGGCGATTTTGTTGGTGAGTCTCTCACCGCACCGTCGTTCTTCTCATCATTCTTGCCGTCGTTCTTGTCGTTGTTGCTCTTCATGCTCTTGGCCAAGAATTTGAGCCTCTCATCACCACTCCCTCCTCCCACCGGCAGCGCCAGCAAGAACAACCCCACCCGCTTCAGCACCCCAAACTTCAGTGCCAGGAAGCTTGGCCTGAGTTCAAGCGACAACTTCTGAAGCGCAATCATGCTCGTGACGCACGCCTCCACGCTGCTCTTGCTAACCAGCATGTTCTCCACGCACGTGCATAACGCATTAAAGATTCCCCCTCCCTCCTCAACCGAGCTAATGTACACTCGCGAAGTGCTAAAACTGCGCCGAGCGAAGCAAGAGTGAATTAGTCGCTCGCACTCTTTTGTCACTCGCTCGCTCACGCTCACGCTCACCTGCTCAAGTTGTTGACCAACTTTGCAGCATAGTAGTTGGACCGCAGGAACCCAGTCTCGTCACCGCCGCCACTGCTCTCCTCCCCGTTCGTGTTGCTGCACAGCAGCTGCATGAAAACGCTATTGTCCTCCCACTCGTCAATATACAGTGTCATGACGTCCTCGATCGCCGCATCGTGTGCCGCGTGCCTTCTAATTTCCACATCTGGCGACTCAGTCATTCTCTTGTTGAGCGCGCACAGCACGTGTCCGATGAGCTTGTAATCTGTATTGTGTGTTTTGATGAATTCCGCCACCGCCTCGAAGCTCAACGGAGGGGGCTGGTCCAGATCCTTGCGATTGTTGACCTCGATCTTCTCGCTAATGGCGTCGATATTCTGCTTCGCAGCGACCAAGTAACGCTGCATATTCTGCAAGTATGCGTCCGAAACGAAGTCCTGCTTCGCCCTGTGCTCCGCCACGTCCCGCGTAAGAGTGACGTTTTGCCCCAGCAGTTGGAGACTACGCCGAGAGAAGAAGGCGCCAAACGAATTGAGTGGAAAAGGTGTTAGTTTAGTAGTGGCTCGTATGCTCGTCTTCCAAAAGGCTCGCTCTCTCACCTCTGCTCCCTGAACGAGAGAGCAATCTCCTTGTTCTTCGCCGCATGCTGCGCGAGCGACGTCTCCCACTTGTTGAAAGCCTGGAAGAGAGTGACAAGCCGCGGAGGGGTGATCAAAGGCAGGCGGAATTCGCAGAATGTTCTGAGTTCCTCCCGCAACTTTGTCTCCCAAGAATTGTTAGCGGTATCTTTATTATTATTGCCGTTGGTCACGAAGACCGAAGTGTGGGGAGCGTACTCGTTGGTAAAGTTGGGGTGGGACTGGGGGTGGGTGAGGGTGGTGAGGGCAAAAAAGGGAAAAATTGCAGAATCGTTTTGCAAATCGGAATCCTCGCTGGCTTCGTGGAGAACCAGCTTCAGCCTTTCCAAGCTCTCCTTTTCCTCACTCGACGATGGAAAGGGAGAAACGCTGCGACGAGCGGGTTGATTTGCATATGTTAGTTAGTTTTTTTTAGGTTAGGTTAGGCGCTCCGCTCGCTCACCCATCCACCACGATGCGCTTCTTCATATGGAACAGAGCAAAGTGAATCTGCGTCGAGCGAAGCGAGGAGCATTTTTAATGAAGCAGGGGGGGAGCGAGTGAGCAAAACGAATGTAATTGTGTTATAAAATGTTAGTTTAGTGGCGAGTACGCTCGTCTTCCTCAAGGTTCGCTAGCTTCGCTCGCTCGCTCGCTCACTCGCTCGCTCACTTCGCTCGCTCGCTCACTCACTCACCTGAAGCTTCAGGTTCAACACCTTGTTCAGTTTCGAGTTGTTGATCAAAGCGGGAGGGACATTGGAGATCCACGTCGCCATGAAGGCTGAATTTTCGCCCTGGTCGAAGGATTTTAACAAAGAAAGCTTAACCTTGTTGGCGCGCTCAACACCCGTCTTCTCGGAGTTGTACGAGAATTTCGGTTGGAACCGGACGCAATTTCTCTCAGAGGCAAGGCAATCGACTGTGTTGCGGTAGTCGCAGTAGACCAGGTACTCCTCGACGAGGTTTGCGATCTTCCCGGTGAGTTGTTCGTCCGTAATTTCGGTCGAGATGGAGTGGAGAAACTTGTCCACGTCCTCGAGCTCCTTGTCGTGCATCTGCTGTTCGTGGAGATCCTGCTCGAGAATTTTTATCTTCGCCTCATCCTTTTCCAGGAGGATGTGCTCCTCGCGCTCGTGCTTCTTGATTGATTTTATTTCAGACTTGAGCTGGGAGATTTGGGATTTGTTGTTTGTTTTTAGGTTGGAAATTTCAAGTTGGAAATTAGAGTTTTGTGTTTCGAGGGCTGCATTTTCTTCTGTGAGGGCTGCATTTTTGTTGATTTCGGCGTCTAGTTTATGCTGGAGTGAGTCAACGAGAGACAGCTGATTTGGTGCTTGGGGGGGGATTGTTGTTATTGGTGTTGGTGTTGGAGCTGGAGCTAATGTAGGAGCTGGTGTAGGAGCTGGTGTTGGAGCTAGTGTTGGAGCTGGAGCTGGAGCTGGTGTTGGAGCTGAAGCTGGTTTTTCCACCTCAACCGCCCCCCCCACATCATTCTCCACCTCCGCCTTCTTCTCTTCCTGCTCCTTATATTTGAAGGTCTCGTTTTCGTCATCAAAATCTAGCATTTTTTGCGTTTTCAAAAACGAAGGGTTGGGTTCAGTAATTGTTCCACCAGCAGTGCTTTCGCTCATTATTGAGAGGTCCGAATCGCCCAAGAACGAATTATCTTGCTGCTGGTGATCCTCAAGCTGCTCAAGTTGCTCAGATGCCTGCGCTTCTTTTTGTGAATCCTCAGCCTTGTCGATATTTTGCACCACTTCAACCCCCGTTTCAAATTCCACTTCAGCTTTTTTGTATTCCTCCTCAGCCGCATTTGCATTTGCATTTTCATTTGCCTTTGCTAACGCAGCCGCCTCCACCTCCTCCCTCTTCTTCACCTTTGCAGCTTTATTGTTTTGAGCAAGAATCATCTGCTCCTTCATCGACAATGAATAGAGTAATTCAGGCTTCTTCTCAGTAGGGTCAGACTCCAAATTGTCATCGGTTATTGCCTCCATGATGTTTCTACCTTCCTTCTCGGTACTGGCGTATAAATTTGTTTTCTTTCGTACTTGGCACTTGGGAAGTGAAATTCACAAACAACTTTTTAAAAATTCATCAACTGGCAATCAAACCAACCGCGAAGTCATGGCTAACCGCGAGGAAGAATCGCTAATAGATCTGCAACAACACCTTACATCCGCGAAGCAACAACTAGAAAACGAAAAAAGCTTGTTCAAAATCCAACGAAACAATGAACTACAAGAGTTGCAACAACAAAGAGATGAACTCAATGCAATGCGGCAATTTTTGAAACACAAGGAGGAGGAGGCTTCATCAATGATGGTACTGACCGCAAAGACAACCAACCCCCCACTTGCGCAACCAGAGGACCCCACTATCACCAGCTCGAACAAGACCAAAAGCAAGAGCAAAAGCAAAAATCTCTATGATGCAAATCCCAATCTCAAACGAACAGCTAAGGCCTATTTCGGCAAGCAAAAGAGATCACCCCCCCCCCCCGTCTCCTCCGCTTCCCTCCCCCCCGTCCCCCACTCCACCTCAACCTCCACACTAAATGGATTCACAAATTCGCTTCTCACCACTCACCTGGCTCAAAAAACGAGTTCGCAACTTTCTTTAATCTCTCTGCTTAGCAATGCTGGCAAAGCGGAAGCGAAAGGAGAACACACCCAGGCGCTACACTGGTACAACGCCACACTAGCATTCATGAAAGCGTCTGACCCGAACGAGCTCGAGCTGTCTCCACTGTTCCGAGCCCACATGGGCAGCGGAGCGATGCTCCACAAGCTTCACAGGCTGGACGAAGCAGAAACTTCCTACACTCTTGCGGTGAAGCTCTCGCATCAGGACAAGGACAAGAAAGGACTAGAACAATCCGCCAACAAACTCGGAAACCTACTCATCGAAATGAGCGAAATGCTCGAATCACAAGGCCACGGCGAGGAAGCTTACGTTGCCTTGCAACGAGGAATTGCCAGTTTGCAGGAAGCGATCGAGGGAGGGGCCGACTTCCTATTTGACGAGGACGAGCTTCTGAGCGAGACAGAAAAGCTAATCATGGACGATCAAAAGGTCATGCTGATGATAAAGCGGAACAAGGGTTTGGAAATGTTGGAGCAGATTGAGAAGGAGGTGGAGCTCGACAAGAAGGGGAGTGAAAACGGAAGAACGAAGAAAAAGACAAAGAGCGGTGCGAGGCCAACCTGGAAGCCAACAGGGAGAAGTGAAGGGCGAAAGAATTTGACAAAATCCCAGATTTTTGCGGGCGATATGGTAACCCCAGACGCTCCGTTGAATTCAAATTCAAATTCAACCATGAATGTGAATTCAAGCTCGTTGAGTAGTATTGACACCAATACAAGTAAGAATACGAATACGAATGAAGAATCTAGCCTTACTGGCACGGATACCACCGCCACCACATTCACAAACCCCACCAAGAAGCAAAAGAGTAAAAAACTTTCTCCCAATCCAAAAACTAAATCTCCGCAGCAGGATACTTTCGGAACGATCCGCTCCGGACGGCACCTGTTCGTGCGGCGAGGGTGTTCGCTGGACTACGAGATCGAAACTCGGCACACGAGGGAGGAGATCCACAACGCTGCGGTTACAATACAAGGAATGTTTCGAAAAAAACTTGCAAAGGTGAGCGAGCCTTTTGGAAGACTCGGCTACATCCACTACTCACGCTAACCCCCCCTATTCGTTTGACTCGCTCGTTTCGCTCGTCTTTCATTAAAAATGCGCCTCGCTTCGCTCGGCGCAGAAACGTTTCGATGAGGAGAGGAAGAGAAACTCGGTGGAGCTCTGGAGCTGCGCCTTTGAGGTCGCGAGCTGCCAGCTCATTGCGGTCTTCAGCATGGTCAGAGAGCCGCCGAGCTTGGTGAAATCCGAGGTGGTGGTCCAAAATATTCTTAGCAACAACGAATACAACGTTCTGATGCGCCCGAGCAAGGTGCTAACGAGCGAGGACCAGGAAAATAGGGAAGAGAGGCGACACAGGAAGCGGCTGTGCCTGCAGCTGGATTGCTTCCAGCGCGGGGCCGATCTGAAGGAGCAGGAGTGTGTCTTCCACCAGTGCATATCGCAGGCGGAGCTGAGGAACATGCTCCCGGTGAGGCAGAGGGCGGAATTTGTAGCGTTCGAGAACATGGACCTGTCGTGCGGCTACATAATCAACAATCACAAGGAGTGGATGCCGCTAATTTGCAACCGGGTGAGGCTAAAGGAAGAGTTCAGGGGCTCAGGGGGGGAGGCTGGTGCTGGAAAAATTGACAGAGACGCCAGCATGCTGTGGAAGCTCAAGCTGGAGCGAACGATCTTCAGGAGGTGAGCGGAATTGGCAGAAAAGCGGCCAAGAGACAAACCGACTAACTCTTGAATAATTTGTTTCGCGCATATAGCTGCGGAAAAATTTGTTGGGGGCCGAGGTGGAGAGGGTGGTGGAGCGAATTCTACTACCAGGGGGAAATTCACCTGGAGACGGGGTTCCTGCGCCTGAGGTGCTTCTCGAAGAACAGGCGACACCCCGGAATTTTCCAGGTGAAAATCTCCGCAACCGAAATGAGCTCTATACTGAACATCGACACTGAGCTTTCCAGCTTCACGTGGCGAAGAATAATGGAGATGGTGGAGGACGCGAGCGTGACTGAAGAGGCGGGGGGAGAACTGAAGGACATGTGGTTGAAATTGGTGGCGAGTTTGCGGCTCGTGAACACAACCGAAGGAAGCAAAATTCTGTTTGCCGGGGACGAGATCAACTTCCAGCTAGTCCAGTGGCCGGAAGAACGGGAACAGTTCAGGTTCGAGAGCCGGAGCTGTGTGAAGATCCAAAAGAGGTGGAGAGGGGTCAAGGGGAGGGCCAGGCACGCGAAATTGAAAGTCACGTGGAAATCCGAGGTGGAGAAGCGGAGGAAGCTGAAAATCGTTGTGTTCGAGAAGAAGAGGCGGAGCAGCGCGGCGGTGACGCTGCAGGCAAGTGTCAAGAGAGGACTGGGGCGCAAGCGCGCCAAAGCGATGCAGGAGATCAGGGAGCACGGGGAGAGAGATGCGGAGAGAGAGAGAGCCGAGAAGGAAAGGATGTTCAGGGAAATGGTCAAGGTTCAAAAGATTGTTCGAGGTGAGTGAGCGAAGCGAGCGAGCCTTGAGGAAGACTCGAGCGATGGATCTCGCGAAATGGCTGCAGACGGATACATCTACTGCTAAATTAACCCACTCAATTCGTTTGGCTCGCTTGGTTCGCTCGTGCTTCATTAAAAATGCGCCTCGCTTCGCTCGGCGCAGCCTTCGTGGCGCGGTGCGAGTTCCAGAGAAGGGTCTACGAGCGAAGGAGCGAGGAAATGGAAAAGAAGGGCATTTTCGAGGCACAGCTGTTCATCAACGGAACGAAGCTGTACATGCAGGGGGCAATTCAAAGCGGGTTGGAGAGCATCGAGGACGTGGTTATCAAAATTGATTGCTTGGATGTGATGACCAACCAAAAAGGGTCGATTGTGGTAGGGAGCAGCATTGTGTTACAGGTCGTGAAAAAGTTGGAGAAGGAGATCAAGAAGAAGAGGAAGGAGAGGAAGGTGGAGATGGAGGTGGAGGAAGAAAATGTAGAGCTGATGTTGGAGGCGAGCATCACGTTGCGGAGAGTTTTTTTGGAGTGCCTCGAGTTTTTGACACTTTTCAAAAACAAAGAAAAGAATATCTTCATCCTGGCGTACAAACCCTCGAAGGGGAAAGCGCGAGTGCATGTAGATTAATATTGGATAAAGGTGTAGATTTCTTACGACTAAACTTTGTGCTTGTTTAAAAATAGAAAGAACTGAGAAGAGGGAGGTGATCGCTGAGATCTTGCCCCCTGGAGTCGACGAAAATTTTGTGAAAGACTTTGCTCGCTTGTACTTTCACCTTCTCGCCATTTTCGAATTCTCTCACAACGAAAATGAAATCGAGACGCTCAGAAAAATCGGGTTTCTCGTTGCTCCAAGATCCAAGATTTGAAACTGCTGGACCTGACGTTGAACTCTTCCGGCGAGAATTCTTGTCTTTCATGTTGTTGCAAAATTTATAGGAATCTGTTCCAAGCTTTTCATAGGATATCTCGCTGTCGTTGAAATCACCAGCTACGAAGGTGATCTCGTTCTTTTCTCTGCAAATCTCTATTGATGCAAGTATTTCGTTTACGTTCTGTAACCGGCTCTTCACCGCACGCGCCATTCCATCGCGAATCCACCAACAAGGCGCCGTATCGGGGTCTGCCTGCAAGTGAGTGTTAACCACGTTGATATATGTTGAACCGTTGAATTTGATTCGAGCTCGCAAGAAACCTTTTTTGGACCACGAGTCAGAGCCTACCAAATTCTTAAACGGCTCGAACTGAGACTCAACAATCTCATGCTTCGAGGCGATGAAGAGCCCGGAAGATGCTTGAAACCACTTGCAAGTGGGTGGAGTTGCAAAGTGAGGGTAAATCGGGAATAGAATTTCTTTGAAGATAGCAATGGTTGACTCATTGAAGGCTTCCTGAAGGCAAATAATGTCTGGCTGTTCATGTTCATCCAATTCGAGCAGAGCACTGGCAATTAAAGGACGTCGAATTTTTGTTGTTTTGTTTATTAGTGGGGACATGCAGTATGTGTTGTACGAGAGAATGCTGAAAGGGGAGGAGGTAGTCATATTGTGTGTCTGTAATAGAACTTATTATTATATAATAGATAAACTGAAAAAACTTTTTAACTTTTTGTCAAGTTTACTGTTGGATCCGAAGTAATTACCAGTCTCAAATCAATGCCTACTTACCAAGATCCCGGTTGCTGCTGCAAGTGCTTCTGTTCTCCTCCACTGCTAACTTAACTTGCTGGGACCCGACAGTTAAGCCTGCTGATGCAGCATCTGCTGTTGCGCCGAAGGCGGAGGGAATGGAGAGGTAGAGACTTGGGGAGAGAAGAGTTTCGATGGGCCAGCTGTTAGATACAGGTGGGGAGGGTTATTTGTGTGTGGGGGGGAGAGGAGTGATGGGTGGTCTAAAATTTTCACATAATTGCATACGGGTTCATCCTCCTTCTTACTACTCTTCACGCTGTAAATTACAACCAACCAACAATATATCGTTTTTATTTATATGCTGCCTCGATAATATTATATTTATTATGCTATGTGACACAGCATAAATTCCTAAACAACATGAACAACATCACCCTGATCACGGTCAGCACAGCAACAATTTTTTTCATTTACCTCTACAGCATGTACCCAAACCTCCCTGGAGGCGATACTGGTGAACTTCTTGCCGAATCATGCCATCTTGGCACTCCACACCCACCGGGCTATCCCCTCTTCACAATCCTGACCCACGTATTCACAAGATACTTCCCCACCCTCCCATATATATCAAATACCCCAGCAACAGCAGCAAACTTCCTGAGTTGCATATTTGGCACAAGTTGTGCCTACTTCATCTCCTGCACTACAAATATCTTGACAAACAACCCCCTTGGCTCATCAATTTCGGCAATCCTCTTTGCCCTTTCCCCCCTTACCTGGGAATACTCTGTGGGCGCCGAAGTATTCTGTCTGAATAATTGTCTGGTAGCAATGGTCATTTTTCTGACCGTAAAGATCTCCTCAAATTCCAGTAAAATTCCCCCGTATCCAAACCTGTTTTTTCTCGGGGCGTTCGTGTCAGGCCTCTGCCTATCGAACCAGCACACGTCCCTCCTCTTCCTCCTCATCTTGGTGCCATACGTGTTCTCCCTAGTCCCATCCATTACCCCTAAAAAAACTTTCTCACTAGCCTTCTTCTTCCTCCTTGGGGCGGTCTTCCCTTATTGCTATTTGGTCACGACCTCCCCAAAGGAAGGAAGCTGGGGGGACTTCAGTACCCTTTCCGGGTTAATTAAGCACGTCACCAGAGAAGAATATGGAACGTTGAAGCTTGCCCCGGAGCGCGCAACACAATCCGAGCGTCCAGTTGAGCGCATCGTCATCTACTTCACCGAGTTGCTCAACCAAATTGGCTACTTCGGCGGAGTTACGGCTGTTATCGGAATCTTCCTCCCCTCCCAGTCCCACCCTACTACCCCAGCGATCAAGGTCCTCCTCACAACACACCTCTTCTACACCATTATCTGGCACGTTGTCTTCTCAAATCTTCCTTTAAAACTGGTTCCAATGGCCTATGAGGTGCACTCCAGGTTCTGGATGCAACCAAACATGCTAGTTTGCATCTTTAGCGGTCTTGGTGTTGCCAAATTGGAGTCAAAGTTGTTGTTGTTGTTGTTGTGGAAAGGGAAAGGCAAAGGCAAAGGCAAAGGAGGGAAGGGGAAAGGGAAAAAAACTCAAACCCAAACTCAACCAACTGCAAACCGCTTCATCTTCCTCTCCCTCCTAATTGCATTCTCCATTCAGAGAAACTACACCTTCTTCGCGAGCAACAACTCAAACAAACACTTCCACAACTACGGCAGGTCCATAATAGATTCCCTCCCCAACCAATCGCTCCTAATTTCTCACACCGATTTGGACTGGAATTCTGTTCGGTATCTCAGGAATTGCGAGATGCAAAAGGTCGAGTTCACCCACGTGAGCGCTCAACTTCTGCCGTATCCGTGGTTTCAGAAACAAATAGAGGCGGGGTTCTACCCCAAGGTTGCTTTCCCCCCAATTCAACCGGGCGTCAGCACCAACAAGTTTGAAGAGGGGAATGCGGTGCTCATTTCCAACTTTCTCATCGCCAATCTAAACTCGGGTAACCACAAGGGCGGCGTGTTTGTGGACATGCAAGCTATCAACGACGCGGAGATCGAGAGCGCCGGGGCGTGGAGGCACTTTACGCTGATACCGCACGGGCTAGTGTACAGGGTGGTGCCCCGGGTGTCGGACGTTTTGTTGACGCAGCAATTTCACGAGGAGGCGAGCGAGCGAAGCGAGCGAGCCTTGTGACATAAAAGTACCAAACTCCGCGCGAAATTACTATTCATGGCTACATCCACTACTGAACTAACCTACTCAACTATTTTTGCTCGCTCACTGCTCTCAACCTTCGTTTAAAATGCGTCTCGCTTCGCTCGGCGCAGAGCTCGGTTGAAATCAAACGGTTGGATAAAAACTTCCCCAACGTGAATACGGCAGCCAGAGAAGGAACGTGGGAGTTCGCTGCGCTGAGCGTGTTTCACGACGCGCACTACCAGCTAGCGCTGACCTGGCTGACATTTGCGCTCGATCTGAGCCCGAGGTTGGGCGCCGAGACTCACCTGCTAATTCCGTACGTTAAGAGCTTGCGAGATGCCTCGGAGCTGTTGACTGATGTTCTGTTCGCGCACGTGAACTTCGGAGGACAGATAAGCTACCCCAAGGGCGATTTGTACAAAAACGCCGCCTTGTGTCATTTGAGATATGTGAGCGGGTTGAAGATTGGTATGCAGATTGGGATGCAGATTGGAGAGGGCGTTGATTTGGGAGAGGGATATGTGGGGGAGGCGACGGAGAAAGCCAGAGAGGTGGTTGAAATATTTGTTGAGCACTTTCCTGATGACGAGAACGTGGAGATATTCAGAAGCTTCTTGGGCGGTTTCTCCGAAAATCAACCAAATGTTAAACCATAAATTTTTAAATTTTTTTTTAATTTTCGTTTTGTAAATAAATTTTTGAAATAAAATATATAAGATATGACCCCCTCCAATCTCGAGGCTGCCCTCCCCCCTGCTTATCCGCTACATGATAAAGCATCTGATCCTTTGCTAAGCAATTTTTCCTTTATGGGGGACACTTTAGACTCTGTGAATGATCCAATCAAGTGGTCGAACTCGGAACTCGTTTCGTGGCTTTGCGCATTCGAGAATGGCAAGCACAAAATGTTCGTCAAGACCTTTGAGGAATCTCAGTTGGATGGCAAAGACATCTGTTTCCTTCCTTACACCAGTTTCTGTGCGATTGTTCCAACCACCAGCACAAGAACACAAGAGCTCTACGACGACCTGCGAACAGTTCGCAAGAACGCTGAAGTGGAGAAGGAAATTTTGTTGCTTTATTTGAAAAAACAGCAGGAAAACACGGATGGGGGAGAAACGTTAAATAGAAGCTTCCCTGCTCTTCTGTCTGTTCCCTCTTTGAATTCTTCCCTTTTCCTCGGTGTCTTTGTCCTGATTGTCTTCTTTTCCCTCACTTCCTACAGGAGCGAGGTGGAAACATTTCTAGATGTTGAGATTGGCGTTGTAGTCAAGTATGGCAGCATCCCACTGATTTCGGCCATTTTTACTTACGTTCATATTTGGCTCGCACTCTACATGACTTTTTTCCCCCTTGAGTTTATTGGCTGTTGCCAAATTAAGGGTACCAATGTTGGTTTTCCCTTGGGCTGGCAAGGCATCATTCCCTTCAAAGCTGAGAAAATGGCGCGTTTGGCAGTTCGTCTTATGACAGAGCAGCTAATTGATGTAAAGGAGGAGGTGGGTGCTTGCGAAGCGAAGCGAGTGGAGGGAAGGGAAGCAAGCAAAATTCGCTTATCAAGCTAACTCAATAATTTCTTGCGCAGTTCAGCAAAATTGACGTTGACCGAGTCGCCTCCGAAATGGATAGCGTCGTGTTCGAGAAGTTGCGCGCCGTGATTGATCACACGTTCAGCAAGTACCAGGGGAGCATGTGGGCGATGCTCCCGCAAGACGTCAGGGATGAACTCGTTATGAAAGGGTCGGAGGCAGGACCCACAGTTATTGCTCGCATCATGAGCGAAGTCAAAGAGGATATTCTCAGCGTGTTTGACATAGAGGAGTTTGTTGTATCCTTCATGACCAAGAACAAAAAGTTGCTAAACAAAGTTTTCATCCAGTGCGGTTGGGATGAGCTTTGCTTCATTCGCGATTGTGGCGCCTTGCTTGGTGGATTCTTCGGGTTCATTCAAATGCTGATTTGGATACCGTTTCATCCTGACACAGAAGAAGTTTTCCTGCACCCAACTTGGCAATCTCTTGCGGTTTTCCTCGGTTTTGGGCTGATTGTTGGCTCTGCCACTAATTGGCTCGCTCTAAAAATAATTTTCGAGCCTATTGAACCCATTAGTCTGGGTTGCTACAGTCTTCAAGGGCTCTTTTTGAAAAGGCAAAAGCAGATTAGCGAGGTGTACGGAGAAATAACAGCCAACGAGGTTTTGTCCGCCAAGAACATCATTCGAGAAATGCTCGAGGGGAGCAATAGTGGGAAGCTCAAGGAGTTGATTCGGAAACACTTGGAAAGGGGGTGCGACGACTTTATCGGAACGGCAGTGCGGCCAATTGTTCGTGCGGCGATTGGAAACACCTTGGATGTCATGAGAGACGAGGCGGTCGAGAGCATAATGAGAGATATTCCCGAAACGATGTTGGCTGTCGAGGACTATACTCAGGAGGCGCTCGATATGAAGAACACGCTATCGAATAGAATGAGCGCTCTGCCTAGCGCTCAGTTTGAGAGGTTGTTACATCCTGTGTTTGAGGAGGATGAGTGGAAGTTGGTGTTGATGGGTGGAGTGCTAGGTGTCGCGATTGGGGCCTTGCAGGCATTTTTCATCAATTGAACAACTGGACCATTTAATAACAGATTTTTTTTTTTATCCCTTTCTTCTTCTTTTTTAGTCTTTCTTCGTGCATATTTTACATCACAGACAGTGAGCACAGGAGAGTGGCAAAAATAGCAACAACAGTTCCCATGACAACCAGAGAGAAACAATGTGCTTGCTGCACCAATGTCAGAATCTGTGTTTGTGGATCCATCACTCATAGTCTGAGTTGCTGGAGCTTCTGTGACAGCAGACTGAATGCTCTCTGCGGTGGGGGCAACGCGGAAAATTTAAAATGTTTTGCTTTGAATGTTGTGGGCCTCCACCCTTTCTATCACGTTCAGTCGAATGTTGTTCCAAAATAGGCAATACTCACCCAGGTGGTAATCGTGCATTTTCAACCCCAGGCCGTACGTCTCGATGTTGCATCTATACGGCGTCAAGAATTTATCAATTTTTTTGTTGCCGCAATCCCAAACGTACAAAAACCCGTGGCGGACCTGACAGTCAACGATGCCTGACACCAACTCATTCAACTTGGTGGCTTTTTCCGAATCGACTAAGTGCCCAAACGCTCTCCGCACCTCACTGTTGTCGGACACCTCAGAAATTGTAAGCGGCGGATGTTCGTTGCCGTTTACAGCCATTAAACCTTCGGTCAAAATTTTACGGGGTAGGGTGCGTGTATCGGGAACCTGACTGTCCCACGGAACGGCTTGCAGTGCGCCCATGTGAAGTGCTTTGCTTGCTCTTTCTCCCATGCCGGACGAGGAGACCCAGGAGTACGGATTTGTTGCGGTAGGATTGGTTGTTAAGCGGAGATGGTTTTTGACCTTGTATTTATTCATGTAGCCACCGTTCCCGTCGTCAGAAATTCCCATAGTGGAGAAGCAGACAATTTTACCAGTTGTGGGGCCGCTGGAGAATTCTAAATTGGAATTTGGGAAAGAATCCGCGCCGCATTCGTAGCCGACGAGGTAGCTGACGATGAGGCTTTCACGGAGGAGAATTCCAGCTTTCGTATTCACGTCGAACTCTTCTTTAAGAAGACGAATGAGGTGGTGAGATCCCTGCGAATGCCCAGCCAAAATGAATCCAGATTGCTTGTTTTTTCGCTTGACCAGGAACTCGAAGAAGGCGGCACGCACATCCTCAAAGGCTATTTCGAAAGCTTTCTGTGAAGCTGCGTGTGCCGAGCGAAGCGCCGGAGTGGATTAGCGCGAGCGTAGACGGAATAAAGTAGAAAACTCACCTCGCTTGTCGAAGTTGCACGAAATCCACTCATGGTACATGCGAATTGTGCTCTGGCGGTAGAATGGTGAATAAACGTCGCAATTGGCCGAGGAGAAGCAACTCGCGTGCTGCTTCATACACGAACGAATGTTATAGTAGGGCCATTGCGAGGTGTCAGTCCGCTCATCGGAGATTTCGTGATTGGTGAAAAATGGTTTTGGTCTCAGAGACGTCGTGGGGTGGACATAGAAAACGTCGCATATGGGGGGACCCTGGTTTGGTGTAATTAATCCGCTTCCGCTCGGCTTGACTGTTGTTGGGTCCCAATCAGTAAATGAAACATCAGAAGAGAAGTGTGGAAGGAATGCCCAATTGGCATCACCGCTGTAGTCCACTGGGTTGGATTTGGTGGTGCCCATACTTGTCTTGTGAATAGACAATTTTTTTGCAGATCTTGGTTTTTTTGAACTTTCACAAGTTAGTTACACCTCTCCAGCGCCGCTAGAGTTGATGGACGCGTTTTTAGAGTCCTGCAACACGGCAATGGACTTTACCGGTTTCACATCTGAAGTTCTCACTAGATCAACACTTGTCCTGAAATTGGTGATGTCCATGATCACATTTTCCCTCACGATTGGTGCAGCAACAGCGTTCGTCCTCAAGCCCTCAACAACCAAGAAACTCGAATCCCATCCCCAACACCATCACCTTCCCGAATCACCTCTCCCCTCCGCTGACGATGACAGTTCATTTACATTCGTTGGAAACGATACTCTTAGTGACTTTATTTCAATCACTTCCCCTCCTCTTCTCTCACGCTTTCTCTACCCCAACCCCGTATCTCTCCTCGTAACATCCGTATCCAAATCAAAACCTATATCTAACGCTATGGTGATATCTTGGCTCACCCCAATAGACAATTCAGGTCGATTCGTGTTTGCCATCAATAAAAAGCGATTCACAACCACCCTCCTCCTTCAAAAGCACAACAAGCAATTCGTACTCTCAATTCCAGTTGAAGGAATGGTGTCCCTTCTCAAGAAGATTGGCTCCACCCATGGCTCCATCCATACCGACAAGCTCGACGATGTCGGTGCGAAAAAAATTAAGATCGAAAAAAATCTTGTTGGTATAAATGGCTGTGCTGCTCACTTGATCTGTGAGCTGGACAGCTCCATAGACGAGGAAGGCGCAGAATGCCTCATTGTTACCGCCACAATACAAAAAGCTCTGGTCAAGCCGGCTTACTGGCAAAAAACAAAGCCATCGAAAAAGATAAACAACCTCTTCGTCGGATCACCTGGAGCTCCAGCAACTCTGACTTTTTTAGGTTCTGGTAACTTTGGTCGGATGAATCTCATAGTAGAAAAGAAATGAGTTCCATTGTTTTAAAATTTTCTCAGCACGAGCTGCCGCTTATCATATCGTAAAGTTCACCAATTTTCGGTTTAAATTTCAGTCCTTCCCCCTTTGGTGTTTTCTCAACCTCGAAATCGACCTCTTTCCCTCCTCCATCCAAAATTATCACATCATCGCAGCCGAACGGATTCACTACCACAACGTTCATCCCAGAATAGCTTTTCAGTTTTAACTCTGTTGTCTCCCCCACTTTTCCATCAAACCTGGCCGAAACCAAAAGATTTCCTTTTGTTAGCAAGTTAGAGAATGTTGCCGATTCGCCGGTGAATTTCCAAACGTCAAACAGACTGATGACAACCGCATCATCGCCCCAAAATTCGCCCACAACCAGCATCTCGTTGACCGCTCTGGACACCCCAACGTTCTCTATTCCTCCAGCAGGAGTGAACGGAAGCAAATTTTCCATCATCACGTTGTCGAGAAATGCGTTCATCCCGTCGATGATTTCTCTCGCAGTAAAGCCGACAGACGGATCTTGTCCGTCGGACACACCAGCTTTGACCGCAGCGGGGAAAATCTCGACAGGTCGCCCAGTTGCAAGAACCGAATACTGTTTACTGGTTTTTTGCGCCGTTTGGAGAATGTCAGTATCGCTGAAACTGTTATAGTACTCGCCGGGGTGTATTGGGTAGTTTGCCCACATGTTGCTGTCGTCAGTTGTTGCACCATCGAAGTTCAGCCAGGCTCCAGTTGTTGCGTCGATTTGGAACGGGCTCAATTTCTCGCCTAAGCTTTTTGTGAATTCGTCCGCCTCGGAGTTATCCGTCACGAACTTTGCCGCACGTTGCAAAAATGCCAAGCTCATGATCGGATTAGAAACGATTTGTCCCTCGGCAGCTGAGTCAGGACTGTCCACGAAAAGTCCGTTGTCGTCCACGCTCATGGTGCACTCAAACCACGATATCAAGCCTCGCAAAAGCGGAAGCGTCTTCTCCTCGAGCATCACTTCGTCGAGCGTGTACTCGTAGTGACTGCGCCGAGCGAAGCGAGGCGCATTTTCAACAAAACAGGAGTGCAGCGAGCGAGCGAGCAAAAAAATAGTTGAGAAGGTTAGTTCAGTAGTGGATGTAGCCGTCTGTAGCATTTTCGCGGGATTCATTTCGAGTATTCTCGTCTTCATCAAGGCTCGCTCGCTTCGCTCGCTCACCTCATAAACAGCAAGCTTGCGAACAGACCATTCCAGTGCATCTTCAGCCCCCAAGGATTCTCCCACTCCGCCGAGCGAAGCGAAGAAGGTGCGAATACGAATCGAATTGAGTGGAACAAATAATGTAAGTATTTTGGCTCGCTGGTGTTTTCTGTCTTCCACAAGACTCGCTCGCTCGCTTCGCTCGCCCACCTCCTCGTCAATATCACCACTCCCAAAAGGTCCAATATGCGTATTGAAGTGGAGCGCAACATCGCAGGAATCGCCCGTGAAGTTTCCGCCGAAATCGTTCCAGCTTTTAATTATTGCCTGAGCGCCCTTCCTCGCGGAGGGGATGCCGTCCAAAACCGCCTTGAAATAAGCATCGGTCAGCCTTGGGCGATTGCTGCGCCGATCGAAGCGAGGCGCATTATTAATGAAGGACGAGCGAAACGAGCGAGCCAAAGCCAAACGAATTGGGTGGGTTAGCTTAGCAGTGGATTGTTGCCGTCTGTCGCAAATTTTCGCGGATCTCATCGCTCGAGTCTTCATCAAGGCTCGCTCGCTTCGCTCGCTCACCTGCTGAAAGCACCATAGAAGGTTGCCTCGAAATTATAATCAAGGGTATAATCGCCATTCCAGCCGTTGACGTCCCAGGACGAGAACGGTCCGAACAACCCAGGTGTTGGGGAGTTGGGGTTCTTCGGGGATGAAATTGCTAGAATGTATTGAGCTCCGTAGTAAAAGCGTTCGATCTTGCTTTGAGTGGGTAATGAGATCGAACTTGCGTTCCAGAATCCCTCCCACCAATCGCGATTGTCGCGATTGAGGTTATCACGATTGAGGTTTTTTGCCGTCTCTAATGCTTGTAACGTAAGATCGTCTATTGAAGTGGAAGCAGGACTTTGGTCTACGTTGTCTGCCAGGGCGACTTTGGTGGTAAAGGCGAGTGGTCGGTTTGCGCTTATGGAAATTGTCGTTTTGAACTCCGAAATGAAGTTGGAATCGTCGGCAAGTTTGACAGAGTTTGAGACGATGATTTCGGAATCGGAATCAGTTTCATCCATGATGTCAGTAAAGGCTGACAAAACTGCGCGCACCTCTCTGGGGGAATTATCGCCCGTTCGACGCGACACGAAGTGACTTCCGGCATTCGTTGCGAAAACCAGGGGAGTTTTTTGGCCAGGTGGAAGTCCGCCACCTTGAGTCTGCATCTGAGAAAACGTCCAAAGGGATATTGTAAAATTGACCGGATTGGTTGTGCAAGCTGGATCTGGATTTGGAGTGGGGAGGAACTTAGTAGAGAGAATCATTGTGTTTAGAGTTGGATGAACGGTTGTTGTGGTCGCTATTTCTCCGCACTTAGATCGGTGGATATCAGTCACCATCCCAATCTCTATATTTTGAGTCGCTTCGAAAGAGTGCGACGAGTCGTCAGCAGAGAAGAGGGAGCTGGTAATAGTCAACCCCCCAAGGGCTATCTTGGTCCCAGTGGATGTTGGACCGAGATGCTCCGCATCGGCTGCTTGTTTAATGTCCCACATTCCATTACTGTTGATGAAATAGTGTGTCGAGAAAAGGGAATCGTCGCCAGGGCCTCTCGCACCATTTGCAGTAGCAAAAGGAACAGCCCACGCCTCCGTGGTCAGCATGCACCCGAGATACCCATTTCCAACAAGCGGTGATCCCGGGAGAGTGTTTGTGGGGAGGCTCGGTAGAGTGGAATTCCAAGTTGCAATAGGAATTGCAAATGTGAATTCTACAAGCAAAAGCCAAATTCCCAGGATAAAAAACAATACATGGTTGGTTCTTGTTATTATGGAGAGGCTCATTGTGGTTTGATGCCTATGATTGGAATATCTTAAAATTTCCGCGCGAGAAAAACCAGAATTTTTGGCAATTTTTTTTAATTTTGACTTTACATGCCAAATCTTTACTCTAAATTTTTGATTAACACCACTATACAACAACTACAACCTTGAACCAAAATCCTAACGCTATGCAGACGACGACAATAGTTAGTAACCATTCAATGTTCGCCATCCACACAACACTTACCCCCGGAGAAGAGGTTGAAAACAAGGAACTCATTCTGGGAGGTTTCTGGTTAAGATTGAAGGAGAGCTATCGTGCCTCCCCCGACACATTCACCGTCCGACGCGCAACCCTCACCGTGTTCTTCACCTACGTTGTCCCCATTCTCATCGCGGGAGCAACTTTCTGCATTCCTCTAGAGCCTGCTTTTGAAGGTCGCGAGGCGAACCGAACTTTCTTGTGGGTCGTGTACCCGATGCAGCAGTTTTTGCGCTTTGCGGGTTGCGCGCAGGTGACTTGTGTCTTTGCCAATGACGGGAGGAAGATGACAAAGTGGAACTTCGCCATAAACATGGCAGTGGCTCTTCTGTTCACCCTTTTTCTCTGGATCCTGCTCCTTTTTCTGTCAGATAATTGGGCGTTTCCCGTTCCCTTCTTTGACGTATACACAGGTCCCCTCTGCATTCCCTTAATTGGAGCTACAGCCACATTACTTGTAGATCGGTTCGGGAACAAGGAACCCAGCTCGGTCGCACCGGAAAAAGCCGACCCCCCTCCCCTCGCCCAAGACGCTCCAGATGGTGACAAGCACAAGCTCAAGCTCCACGGAAAACTCTCAGACGACTCTCCGTATAGGTTCTTCTTTGCCTTTTTTGATAATGGAATTTCCTCATGCTGGATCGTAATTCCTTTGTCTTCGGGCCTCTTCCACGCAACAAGCGGTTA
>Ga0114994_10001054_pt1 | contig 19502 bp, 15 predicted proteins | sample ArcticOcean_MG_C_9_FD_87043 | JGI IMG/M metagenome (GOLD analysis project Ga0114994, IMG submission 87043) | Marine microbial communities from western Arctic Ocean - ArcticOcean_MG_CB2_152 | ecosystem: Environmental > Aquatic > Marine > Oceanic | place: Arctic Ocean: Canada Basin | collected...
AATGAGAAAAGAGAGACGATGAGCAGAAGTAACTTAATGCCTAAAGTGCTGACTCTTATTATTGTTGAAGCGCTCATCGACTTCTAGTCTTCAGTTTCGTCGAATCGATTGTTGATGTCAGGGTTATAGGCCTGATGGCAGGCTGTGCAAACGCTATACAGTTGCGCGCCGGCCTGAAAGAAGTCGTCTTCGTTCTGTGAAGCCGCTGCCTCCATTGCTAGGACGCCAGCATCACTCAGGCCCTCGGCATAGATCAGCCAAGCGTCGTTGTCCTCTGCTCTGCCTGGCAGTGCGAGCATATTGCCAGCTTCCACTACTACCGCTGCTTGAGCGCGCACGTACGCCCAGCCTTCATCGGTTGTGGGGTAAAGTTCTTCATAGCCTGACGCATCGAGAACCCAGCCGCCTGAATCCCAGAGGATATCCGACGCAGGTTCCAGCACTAGATTCATGAGTTCCGTCACATCCAGGCTGGTATTGTAGGCGGGTCCGCCAGCTTGCGCTGCTGTCTCTGTTTCATCAGGTGCAGAGCAGGCAGCTATAAAGCCGCCTAAAAGCAGAATTAGGGTGGTTTTGATAAGTGTGCTCGCCAAAATTTGCATGTCTTAATCCTGCGCCGAAGCGTCTTAGTTAGCGGCTATCCTGACTCGCTTAGAGTGTGTCAGGATTCAATATCGCCGGAATTAGCTGTTATGATGCTTATCACTGCAGCGGAGATTACGGTGCGCAAAGTTTGCACTAATTTGGGCTTTTATTCTACTTCAGGCCGGATGAAATTAACGCCTAACCCCTTGGATTACTGGGCTATGAACAAAATCACAAGAGCGACAAGTGCGCGATCAACTGCGGCTGGGCAGATACTCTGCCTTTTGCTTGCGCTGCTTCTCGGTAGTTCCACGGTAGCGGAAATTCGTATTCAGGAAACACCAGATGGCGGTGTGCAACCGCGATTAACCGTCGATGATAGCGGCAATATCCATCTTCTCTATTTTAAGAAACGCCTCTCTGCCCCCAGCGCGCGGGAAGGGAATCTCTACTACCGCCAGTACCTGCCGGAGCAGAATCGCTTTGGTCTACCCGTTAAAGTATCCAGCAATGCCTTTGATATTCGTACCTTTGCTATAGCGAGGGCCTCCATAGCAGTCGGGGGTGATGGTCGAGTCCATGTGGTGTGGTATCTGCCGCGGGATAATCAATACTTCTACACTCGCTCGAATAGCGAGCGGTCGCAGTTCGAGGCGCAGCAGAGCGTTGTCGACGTTTTCAGTGAGGGCCTCGATGCTGGCGCTGATATTGCGGCGCTAGGGTCTCAGGTTGCTATTGTTTGGGGTGCGGGCGCCCTGAGCCGTGAATACGAGCGTACCGTCTATGGGCGTATCTCCAATGATTCTGGTGCGACGTTTGGTGATGAATTGCAGATGGGGCGTAAGGAGCTCGGTGCCTGTGCTTGCTGTTCACTAGCTATAAATTTTGGAGATGAGAATGAGCTCGCCATCGCCTACCGCTCTGCTATTGACGGCGTAGGAAGGCACATGCAGACGCTGACTTTGCAATTTACCGACAAGGTTATTCAGGAGGGCCAGTACGCTGAGTTATCTGAGTTGCAGGAGTGGGAGCTCTCTGCCTGTCCTTTGAGCACCAATGACATCACTGTCGATGCCGAGGGCAATCAATGGTTGGTTTTCGAGACCGAAGGTCGCATCAACCAATTGCAGCTGGGTACGGCTGAGGAGGCGATGCCTGTGGCTGAACCCTTCATCAAAACCCGTCAGAAGAATCCAGCGGTGGCTATCAATAACCAGGGCGATCGCTTGATCGTTTGGGGCGAGGCCATTAGCCAGACGCGAGGCGGTAGGCTAAACATGCATTTATTCGCAGACGACGGCTCAGACAAGAATGCAGGGTTTACCCAAGAGGTGTCCATCCCTAAGTTCAGCTTCCCCGCCGCAGCAGTCTTACCAAGCGGAGACTTCCTCGTTCTTTATTGAGATGGATTTAGCTGGTGTAGCTTGAAGATCTAGTCTGGCAGGTTCGGATTTTGAATCTGTTGGCGGATCAGCTCATTTTCCAAATCGTTAAACTGCCGCTCGCTTTCTCTTAGACTTCTGTTTTGCTGATTCTGTAGCGTATCCTGTAGGCGCCGCCGTTCACCATTTTCTAGTGCATTAAACCGACTATTCAAAATTTGTCGACTAATAAATGTCGTGTTCGCTCCAATTGCATTGGCGGCGGATCCGCTTCTAAGTCGATTGAAGGCGCTAAACACAAATTGGGTTCTGCTGCGCAGCGTGTTTTCGCCGCAGGTGAATTCGATAGAGACTAATCGTCTTAACATCTCTTTATTATTCACGGCGTCGGAATTCAGATCTGCTACCACGGTCTGATTGACGTACTCGTCTCTCCAGTCCTTCAGAGTGCGGCACTGTTCAAGGTAGTTCGCCATCAACTCGCCATCTACCGCTTTGATAAAATCATCGCAAACGACCTGAGAGTTCTCGTTGGAATCCAAAGCGGCGAGGCAGTCGCTCGCCTTTACATCTAAGGCGATCAGGGCCTCGCTGCTGGAGTCGATACTTTTCTGGAAGTCACTTTTTTGTGCGGAAGAAAATGAGGGTAGTGCGGAGCAAACTAGCGCCAACGCGAGCAGAGATGTTCGCGCAGGCAGTAGATGGCTTGTTAACTTAGCTTTCATAAATCTTGAAGCGTTTATCCCATTTCTTAAATCGCTTGCGACAGTACTTCTCTAGCTTTTTGTGCGTGGAGAAGAATAATTCGCTCGCTTCCTTGATGGATTCATCGAACTCGCAAAAGTCGTTGTCATATTCGCGGCATACCCAGGGGCGAGTTTCATAAATGCCGCAAACACCATGTGGTAGCAGGTGACTACAGTTGGTCTCTATGTGCAGAAACCAGCCATCGGCGTCTTTGAAGATATTGATACCTTCATGGGATACCTGCCAGAGCAGGTGGTCAAAATCTTCCTTAGTTTTCGGGGCAGGGATCTTCTGATTAATAGAGTTACAACAAATAGATTTCATACATTTTGAGCATTTCTTATCGAGGGCTACCTGTATTACTTTGCCGTCTTTTTCCACTTCAACCATCTTAATCGAATTCGTATCATCCATATTCCATACCCGTAAACTTTCGCACTTTCTCGACTGATGTTTTAGTTCGTCGAGGGCCAATTCTAACACTGCTTTTGGTAGGATTAGTATGCTTCATTGCAACGACACGATTGCTTTACATTGGTCTCAATGCTCGCCAGAATAAAGCTTCACTCCCTCGGAATGCGCTCATGTCTCTCTTTACTGCTCTGGCTAATCTCTCGGTCAGTCTTCCGTCTCAGTCTGCTCGTCAATCGTGCTCAGGCTCTACGCGGTTTAGAACGCTGCCGTGTTTGATTCTAACCGGCGTATTGCTGTCTTGTTCAACGGAAGAACCTATCGCGACTTCTGGCAGTGGTTATGCGGGAGGTTCTGAGCAGGGCAACGGGTTAGAAATTCAGCTGCGTGCTGTATCTACCCAGCCCTGGTTAGTAACTGGAGGCGATGTGCTGGTGGAGGTCACTTTCACCGCACCTCTCAACCGGACACAGCTAACCATTAGCGTCAACGGCAGCGATATTAGTGATCGCTTCACAGAGACAGCAGCAACGACGCTGCAAGCCTTGCTAACTGACATGCCGGAAGGGGACAGCACTTTATTGGTAGAGCAAAGTAGTCAGCAGCTGAGCGAGTCGCTTAAGCTGACTAATTATCCCTCGATCGGGCCTATTATCTCTGGGCCTCACGAGCAGCCCTATGTTTGTCAGACCGAACAATTCGTGACAATAGCGGGTGATACGCTGGGCAGCGCGCTAGATGCAAACTGCACGATACCGACTCGTGTTGACTATGTTTATTGGTCAACTCTGGATGAGGTGTTCAAGCCCTTGCTCTTTGCTGCTGAAACCTCACTACCCGCGGACATGGGTCTAATTACCGTTATGGATCAGATCGATCGACCCTATATTGTGCGAGTCGAAACGGGCACGGTGAACCGGGCAGTTTACGAAATAGCCATGCTGCACAATCCGCTAAATGACTCGCGCGCTCTGGACCCATGGAATCGCAGTCTTTATTGGAATGACAAGTTGGTGTATACCCATGGCGGCGGTTGTCGTGCCGGTTGGTATCAGCAGGGAGATAGGACAGGTGGTGTAATGCGCCGTGGACTATTCGAGCAGGGCTATGCGCTGACGTCGGCGACACTGAACGTGTTCGGCCAGAACTGCAATGACTTGCTAGCCTCCGAGACGCATATCATGGTGAAAGAACGTTTCATCGAGCACTACGGTGAGCCGGACTATACAATTGCTACTGGCGCCTCGGGCGGTTCCTATCAGTCGCACCAAACCGCTGACAACTACCCCGGCGTCTTCGATGGCATCATCGTCTCTTCTAGCTTTCCCGATGTAACGACTGCGACCATCTTTACACTCGCCGACGCGCGTTTGCTGCATAACTACTTCAGCACGGTAGATGTGGAAAAATTTACCCAGGAACAACAGCGCGCTGTATCAGGCTTCGGTGTCTGGGAGTCTATCGCTAATCTGAGTCGCGGTGCGGCGCGCTTAGACCCACTTTATAATATAGAAACACCATTAGAGGAACAGGGTGGTGAGATCAGCATTCCTGCACTAACGGTTGAATTGTATTCACAAACAAACCCTGGCGGACTCCGTGCAACTGTGTATGACCATACCGTTAACGTATATGGAACCACCACGAATCCTTTCGATCCGACGCAGCAACTGGCGCAGCGGCCACTCGATAACGTCGGCGTACAATATGGTCTGTTAGCATTGAATGAAAGCGCTATCACGGCGCAGCAGTTCCTAGACCTAAATCAGGGCATCGGTGGCTTTGACCATGATATGAATCATGTGCCAGAACGACACCGAGCGGATACACAGGCCAACAAGCGAGCGATCGAGTCTGGGCGGGTGCTCTTCGGTGGGGCGGGATTAGCCTGGATACCAGTTATCGACTACCGAACCTACAACGATCATCGAGAGGGCGGCGGCATCCACATGATCGTGCACCAGTTCTCGACGCGACAGCGACTTCTTAACGCGAACGGCCATGCGGGCAACCATGTGATGCAGGTGGGTGGTCAGTGGGGCTTCATTGAGGGGCAGGATGACCTAGGAAATTTATTTCGCCAGATGGATTTTTGGATTCGAAATATTCAAGCCGACAGCCTAGAGTTCGATCCGGCATTTCGAGTCGTACGCAATAAGCCAGCGAACCTTACCGATAGCTGCTGGGATACTACTGGCGAGACTATTGAATTAGTTGAAGAGCCCTTGGCGTTTGCTTCCGAGTCGCGCTGCGGTGAGCTGTATCCTAGCTATCAAACACCAAGGCAGATTGCGGGTGCGCCGCTGGCGAACGATATTGTGAGCTGTCAGTTAAAGCGTATCGACCTAGCCGACTATGCTATTTCCTTTGCGGCTGGAGAGTACCAGCAGTTATTGAACGTATTTCCAGGTGGGGTCTGTGATTGGTCGCGAGGCGACCGCAGCGGCTCGAGACACCAGGGTACGTGGAAGTCTTTCGGTCCCTCGCCGATAAATAAGCTCTACTAGCCAGCTGAGCCATCAGTAACTCTAGTGTCTGCTAACGGCCCTTACATAGGCAGTTGGCGAATAAAAATTATTATTTATCAATAAGCAGCGATTTTTGTCGTTGTGATTTCTTAGCGATTTTTAGCTTTTCTTGCAGCGCTAATTCAAAAGCTGGCGCAATTAGTTTGCCAAGAACCGTTACTCTCTTGATGCCGTTCGACTACACCTTCGCATGCAGCAATTGCATGTGCATCTCAAACTGCGCGAGCAGATCCCCTGTTAGTTGTTCCAGAGTATATCCCGCTACATCGTACTGCTGAGGACCTTCTTTTAGATAAACTTCGGCACGCCAATAGGTTTTTTCCTGGTCGCGTCGCGGCAGTTTGGGAAATGCTACCGATGGGATTCCGTATTCGCGTAGGCGAATCTCGTACTTAAATTCTGTGGTGGTGCCATGGTCGACAATTAGCTTGATCATGGTGTGAGTTTCTTCGATGCGAGATTGTAACTGAGTTGCATCAATTTGCAGCGATACCTCTTGCATAGCCGGCCTTGCTATTTGTTCAATAAAGTCGCGGACGTCTTGCTGGCGATGCTCGCCGATTAGTGCGCGCAGGCGTTGCTGCCAGTGTTTAGGTGAGGGAGATTGGGGAGCTCTGGGCACAGTACCTGGCAGATAGGGCCGTTTGATGGTTTCCATATGCAGCCCCTTGATGAGCCCGATACACATGAGGAACATAACGCAGGCGAAGGGCAGTGCGCTGATAATTGATGCTGTTTGCAATGCTGACAGGCCTCCTGCAAGTAGCAGTGCTGCGGCGACGACGCCTTCGGTCACGGCCCAAAAGATTCGCTGCCACACAGGTGGGTCCTCGTTGCCGCCGGAGGTAATGATGTCTATTACCAGTGAGCCCGAGTCGGATGAGGTAACGAAAAAGGTCATAATCAATAAGGTGGCGACCAGTGACATTAAGGTGGACCAAGGCAGCTGCTCTAGCATCATAAATAGTGCAGTTGGTGAGTCTTCCAATGCGGTGTTCACCAAGCTGACGCCGTTGTCGGCCAGTTCCATGACGAGTGCCGTGTTGCCGAAAAAGCTAAGCCATAGAAAGGTGAAGCCTGCGGGCACCAGCAGCACGCCTGTGATGAATTCGCGAATAGTGCGGCCTCGGGAAATGCGTGCGATGAACATGCCTACAAACGGGGACCAAGAGATCCACCAGGCCCAGTAAAACAGCGTCCAATCCCCCATCCATTCGATAGGCTGATAAGCATGAAGGTTGAAGGTCATCTCCACCATGCTCGACAGGTAGCCGCCGATGTTTTGCAGTAGGGCTCCTAACAGAGTGGCGGTTGGGCCTGCGAGTAAGATGAATGCCAGCATCACTATGGCAAGCAAAAGATTGAGTTCGCTGAGGCGGCGGATGCCGGCATCGAGACCCGCAACTACCGAGATCGTCGCCATGGCAGTGATGAAGCCGATGAGAATTATTTGCACGGTGGTGGACACTTCCACGTCAAACAAAAAGCTCAACCCAGCGTTCACCTGCATGACACCAAGCCCTAATGACGTAGCAACGCCGAACATGGTGCCTAGTACTGCAAAAATATCGACGGCGTGACCGATAGGCCCATAGATACGATCGCCGATGAGTGGGTAAAGCGCGGATCTAATCCACAAAGGTAGGCCGTGACGAAAGGAGAAGTAAGCTAGCGAAAGGCCAACCACTATGTACACCGACCATGCTTGCAGTCCCCAGTGAAAGAAGGTAATTTCCATCGCGCGACCTGCCGCCTCGGCAGTACCACCGATGCCAGAGGGCGGCTGGGCGAAGTGAGTGAGTGGTTCGGAGACTCCAAAGAACAAAAGGCCGATGCCCATGCCGGCACTGAATAACATGGAGAACCAACTAGCGTAGCTGTAGTCCGGTTCGGAGTCGTCGGGCCCGAGTTTGATATTGGCGAAGCGACTAAAAGCGAGGTAGATCACGAAGCCAAAAAAGAAGGCAATTGACACCATGTAGAACCAGCCAAAGTTAGTCACTAGCCAGTTCTGAATAGCGCTAAACGTCACCGCTGCGTGTTCGCTGAATCCCACCCCGTAGGCGCACACCAACACGATGAGGCCAGCCGAGATAAAGAACACCGGACGACAAACACTGTCGAGCAGTTTAGGGCCTGTATTTGCCTCTGGGATGTGTTGGTCCATGTGTGCTTCTTCCTGTTAGGGTTTGAATTACGGCGCTTGTTCTAGTGCTTCATCGCTGGGAGATAGTGCAACCAGTTCGGCGCCCAGTGACTGCTTAAGGGATTCTAGAAAGGAGCTGTATTTTCGCCACTGGCCGACGCCAGAGCTGTTGACCGGTCTGCGCACCTGCTCAGAGCTAGGAGTTCTTACATTGCGCTCGGTTTTGTGAAAATCCATGCAGGCTTGCTCAAACGGTAGGCCACAGAATTCCAGTAGCCTGCGCACCTCACTCCCTAAGTCTGCGATCACGTCTTCATTGTTCACTCTTAGCGCGAAGCCGGGCAATACCTTGTCCCAGTGATCCATCAGGGCTACATAGTCGAGGTAGTATTGGCCGATATCGGCTAAGGAATAGCTGAATTCCTGGCCCTCGGCAAACAGCTGTTTGAAACCACTGAAACAGCAGTCTAGTGGATTGCGGCGGGCGTCGATAATTTTCGCGTTTGGCAGTATTAGTTTAATAAGACCGATGTGGCGAAAGTTGTTAGGCATCTTGTCTATGAATAGTGGTGCGCCCTGACGATGGCTCCGGGTATCTTCAATAAACTCTTCGCCAAACTGGGCGAGTTCTTTGTGGCTCAAAAGTTCCAGAACCTGTGGGTAGCCTGGAGCGGCTCCGTTAACGACATGCCGGCGTAAGCGTTGTGCTAAGGATGGAACATTAGGCAGTTCTGAGGTTCCATCTACCTGAGAGTGGCTAGACAGAATCTGCTCGATGAGAGTCGATCCCGCCCGCGGCATGCCCACGATAAAAATAGGGTCTGCGCTGCTATGGCCAAAGTCATTTTTCTCGATGAGCAGTCTTGCGCTTACGTGCTCTTTCTGCAGTGCCAGCTCTTTAGTGATCTGGTCGGCATCGTATCGGCTCTGTGACTTCTTTAAGTGATTGCCTTGCTCGTAAAAGGCAAACGACTGGTCTACATCTTTATTGTCTTCAAAGGCTTTGCCCAGTGCGAAGCAGAGGTGAACACGCTCCATAAACGAGAGATTGTCGTCCTGCTGCAGTGCCAGCATCTGCTGCATCTCTTCGTCGCTAAAACGATAAGTCTTTAGGTTGGCGAGCGAGAAGTAGGCCTCTCCATGCCTCGGGTAGGCGGTGATGGCTTGCTGATAGCTAGTGATGGCGCTTGCAGACTCACCCTTCGTCTTGAGGGCATGACCCTGAGACGTAAGCGTGATGGGATCATTTGGCAAGACCTTGAGGAGTTCGTCAAAGGTCGCCAGCGCCTCATCAAACTGGCCGGACTGCATGCACTGCACTGCATACAGTGACTGGAACTGGGGGTTGCTAGGCTCGCGATCTAGTAGCTGACGCGCCTGCTCTTGGGCGGCGAGGTGTTGCTGACGTTTGCGCAGTACTTGAATGTAGTCGATGTGTACGCGGATATTGTCGGGGGCTAAGAGGCTGGCTGAGTGCAAGAGAAGTTCAGCGTCTTCTAGTATCCCGAGTCGCATGCCAATGTCCGCCAGCAGGCGCATGGCTTCGATATGATGAGGTATCTTTGTCAGAAATCGGCGACATAACTCTTCGGCGCGTAATAGCTTGCCCATAGAAATGAGATCGATGACGGCGATCAGTGGTTTTGGTAGGGCGAGCAGCTCTTTCAGCTGGCCTTGCACGTGCGACAACCGAGCGTGTTCGTTGCGCTCGTTATGAAACTCTATTCTTGCGCGATAACTGGCTTCAAGCGCTGGATTATAGAAGCAGGCACGATCAAAGGCTCTCAGCGCCTTATCTTTATCGCCTAGGGCGCGCTGATTGTAGCCCTCTTCCTGATGGGCGCGGCCGTGCTCTGGCTGCACTGACTTTAGGTGAGAAAGAGATGCAAGAGCGGCTTCATATTGCTTCGTGTAACGAAGGCAGACGGCGCTCATGTAAAGCGCCTCCGGCTCGTCCGGCATTGATTTGAGAAGTGTCTGTAAAGCTTCTAGAGCCGCAGGAAATTGCTGCCCCTGAATTAGCTTCTGAGCGGCCTCAAGGCCGCTGGCAAGCTCGCCTAAATCGGATCCTGGGTTTTGCGAGTTCGTTAAACTCACAGGCACCCCCGAGGGGTGCCTGATCTATGACGAGTTGAGAGGGCGCCGTGCATCGTTGCCTAAAAGTCGTAGGCGATTCGGACTCCGCCCGTGAACGGTCTGGCGTAAGTCACGCGCTGGCGATCGTAAATAAACGAGCCCGCGATTTCTGCGCGCTCGTCGCCAATATTTTCGGCAAAAAGATCCACCGACCATTGTTCGCTACTAATGCCAGCGGTCAGGCCAAACATAATCCAGCTGTCCATGCGACTTCGATTGATTGTAATAATGTCGCTGTAGGCTTCGTCGGAATAAGTCACGTGTGGCATTATATGGGCTATACGCCCAGCGCCGATGCTCCATTCATAGCGAGCACGCAGGTTAAATTGAACCTCCGGCGCAAACGCCAGCGAATCGCCTAGGATAACGTCGTTGGTAGGCGTGATCACCTTAGTGATCTCGGTGTCTAGTAGGGAGAATGCACCTGTCACTGTCAGTCCGCTGATTGAAGGAGGTGTCCAGATGAAGTCGCCTTCGATTCCGCTAACCTCGGCATCTGCTGCATTGTCAGAAAAGAACAGATTAGTGATGCTAGGGTCAAAAATAGTTGTCTGTAGCTTTTCAATTTCTGAGAAAAAGATTGCACCGTTGAAGCGCAGTGTATAGTCCAGCAGATCCATCTTCCAACCTAGCTCGTAGTTTGAAAGGTCATCCGTGTCGATAGCGAAGGGTACCGTAAAGGTTCCGGCGGCGTTAGTCTTGCCGCCAGGGCGATTAAGTAATCCAGGTCTGAATCCTTCAGAGAAAGTGGCGTAAACCAAAGTGTTGGCATCCGGTGTCCAGTTCAAACTGAATTTAGTGATAATGCCATCAGTGGAGGCGGTATCTGGGTTAGGATCACTAAACAGGTTGTCTAGGTTGTTGCCGGCGTTATTGTCTGTCGTTTTACCAAAGTTACCGAAAGAGCCAGCAGCGCTGCCTTTAAGATCGACCTCGATATCGTACCAACGCGCTCCACCGATAATGCTAAATTGATCGCTCAAGTCAAAAGTTACCTCACCGAACACTCCTTTCTGCTCATCAGTACGCACCACGTCATTGCGAAAGATCACGCCGTTAGGCCATTGACCAGTATCTCTGACTGTCGCGCCTTGAGCCGAGAAATTAGGGCCGAAGCCGCGCGTCACGCCATCAAAAGATATCGCCTCGGTCGAACCAGGATAGGTGAAGTTATTCAGTTCCTGTAATTCGAGACTGCTATAGAAGCCGCCAAATGTGGCGCTGATGGGTCGGTCTGGATCGGTCGCGAATCGCAGTTCGTGGGTGCTGATCTCAGTCTCGGTGTCGCTTTTAACAAATAGATTAGGCGCTTGACAGGTTCCCATCGGCGCAGCGCCAGGGTAAGTCACGCTGCCATCACACACGTAATAAGGCAAATACTGACCGACAAACAGGTAATCAGAGTAGTCGACTAACTGATCTACTTCGCGATCGGTGAATGCTCCGGCATAAACAACTTCAAGCTCGCCTAGCATTCCCTTAAGAGTCCAGCTGGTGTTGCTGAACGTGTCTTCTATGGAGTCTTCCTGGTAACGCTGAATTTCAAGATCACCTAGATTGGGGTCGGCAAAGAAGACACCCTCGGTTTCGAGTTCCTGTTGCGCGTGGCCGACTGTTAGATTCCAGTTGTCGTTAATTTCCCAAAGGCCTGTGAGTCGAAAGCCGGAATATGTTGCGTCATTAAAATCTTCCTCAACTCGGCTGCCATTGTCAGCATCAATAAACCGAACGCCGCTTAGATCGGAGGCCGCTTGAAAGCCAGCCCTAGCCGCAGCAACTGGAAGCCCGTTGGCGCGTACTGTGCCCTCGGGCCGGAAGCGTGCACTTTCGCTTGCATTGCGTGTGCCCGCGACGTTGTCGATATAGCCACCTTGATTGTCTACGTAAACAACACCGCGCAAGGCAAAGCTATCCGTAACCGGAAGATTGATGACCCCCTCCACGTTATTGCTCATCTCACCATCTTTAGTGAATGCAGAGCCGAACTTGACGCTGGCACTGGTGGAGCCGAGGTCAGGTTTGTTAGTTATCAGGCGTACCGTACCAGCCTGGGAACTGGCGCCGAAAAGCGTGCCCTGAGGGCCAGCTAATACTTCAACTCGCTGCATGTCGGCTGCGTAGACGTCGAGGTTTCGACCCGGCTGGGCCAGAGGCTGTTCATCAAGGTAAAGGGCAACATTAGGTGCTAACCCGGCAACTCCAGCGGTGGTGAGTCCTGGGGTGGTAGATGCCACGCCGGGATGTAGATTGTGTTTTGGCCGGGGCCGCTGCCGCCTGCGGTAACGTTGGGCAATTGCAGCAAATAATCTTCGAAATTGGTCACGCCCAACTGGTCAAGGGATTCCTCAGTCAGGGCGGAGACAGCGACTGGAACATCCTGCATACTCTCCTCGCGTTTGGTAGCAGTGACGAGAATTTCCTCAATTTGAGCCTGAGCTGGGATAATCAAAGAGCTGCTTGCCAGAGCGATTGCGAGATGTAGCTGTTTTTTGCGGAACATAAAAGGTCCTTGTTATTGTTGGTTGGATAAGGAACGCACGAAAGTATAACGATTTGAAAGTATTATTGCATCCGCGAATAATCGGCGACAGCAGGATTTGATGCAACAGGCTTGGATAATAATATTTAAAAACAATTACTTATCTAGATTTTTTGGGGTTTTTCACTCTGGAGAAATTAGGTGAATTATAAAAAGAATGTTAGAAGTCTAAGTAAATCAGGCGAAACCAAGCAAGTTACCCTGTCAGAGCTCGGCAAGTGAAGTGAGGTCTTATGAAAGATTATGAAGAATTGTTTATTGCGTTGCGGCGTATTACCCGAGCCATCGATCTGCACTCAAAGAAACTGCAGCGAGAAACAGGTCTAACCACTTCGCAATTGCTGGTGCTAGAAGCCATCGTGAAACTGGACGCATCCACGCCCAGTAATATTGCCAAAGAAGTCCAGCTCTCTCAGGCCACGGTGACTAACCTTGTCGACAGGATGGAGCGCAATGCGTTAGTCCTTAGACTGAAATCTAGCGCGGACAAGCGCGTGGTAGAAGTACAGCTAACCGAGAAGGGAAGACAAATGGTTGAGTTGGCGCCTGAGCCATTGCAGGCTGGGTTTCTCAGGGAGTACCGGAAGCTTGAGCGCTGGGAGCAGCATCAGCTCATTGGATCCATGCAACGAGTCGCCGTACTCATGGACGCTGAAGATATCGATGCGTCGCCTATTCTGACTACAGGTGAGTTGGGAGGGGCTTAGCAGCGCATTTTCTCGGGTTATTGCAAGATAAGCGTTTGATGCTAGCGCAGATATTAACGTCATTTTCGCGAAACACTCTAATACTTCAATTCGACCACAACCATGAAAGGTCCTGTGTCGTTTATGCTGCCGAAAAAGTAAGTCTCTCCTACAGTCATCAACATTCGTTCCTGAAAGCGGGGACAAACGGGTTATGAGTGTCCATGCCGCTGTGTGCAGCTTATTCAATCTAGGACGATATTTAATTTCAGCAGAGAACTATCGGTATTTTGGGGCACGTGCCTTTGCGGCTTGGGAAAAGGCAGTGGCGATATAGAGGAAGCTAAACTGTGTATTTTGCTGATTTTGAGAGCTAACTTGTCAATACCCTTTTTAACGACACCTAAATGATCACTCACCAACTTATTCGGCTCGTGACTCTTTCAGGGGCGCGCCTTGTCGTAGTTGTTATTCACAGCCTGACATATAATGCTATTCCCTTTATTGATTAACTTCAACTTGGTGGGCTCTCAAGAGGACAAATAGGCTACACCTAATTGACCGTTGTCGCCGAAGGACCAGGAAACTGCAAGCGCAATTCCCGTTTCAGCACTTTCCCATTTGCGTTGCGGGGTATCGCATCAATAAATGCTGCCGCCTTAGGCAATTTGAATTTCGCCAATTTTCCATCGCAGAATTTCAGCACATCCGCTTCCTGTAATTGTTCGGTTTTTTTTACGACAACCGCAAAGGGAGATTCACCCCATTTTTCACTTGCTTGACCAATCACTGCAACCTCGCTTACTTGAGGGTGAGACAGAATCACATTTTCGATCTCCGCTGGATAGACGTTCTCCCCGCCTGAAATAATCATGTCTTTAATCCGATCCTGAATGTAAATGAAGCCTTCTTCATCCACCGATGCCACATCACCTGTTCTGAACCACCCATCCTCGGTAATACTTTCTCGTGTCGCATCTGGATTATTCCAGTATTCAATCATTATGTGCTCACCACTCATCCAGACTTCACCCTGCTCCCCCGGAGGACAGATATCTCCATTGCCATCAACTACCTTAACATTAGTATGGAAGAAGGCTTTCCCCGTTGAACCAATTTTTGACAGCGCGTCCTCGGCACTAATAACACACGCGGGACCACAGCATTCAGTGAGCCCATAAATTTGATGAACGTCGATATTCAAATCGGCATATTGCTGAATCAGATTAACTGGAAGTGGCGCTGCCCCACTCTGTACCCAACGTAAACTTGAATAATCATAATGGGTGATATTTGGCACTTGTGTCATAAAATTTAACATCGCTGGAACGAGAAGCGTGTTGGTAATTTTTTCTTTCTCTATTAATTCCCATGCTCTTTTTGGATCAAATTCTTGCATAACAACGCTGGTGACACCCTGGTAAATATTCAGCACCAAGGGAGTCAGCGATCCAACATGAAAAAGTGGTAGCGCTACTATGTAACGATCACCATCTCTCAAATCACAGGACGCACCAAATGTTATCAGCGCCCACATACAAGTATGATGAGAATGAACAACACCTTTCGGCAATCCAGTCGTGCCAGAGGTGTACATTATAAAAAGTAAATCATCATCCTTTGCCAAAATTTCTGGCTGGCTATCATCAGCAGCATCACGGAATTGATCATAGTCTTGAAAAAACTCCGAATCCCGGCCATTAGCAGCTACTTGAATCCAGTTTTCTACATGTGTTTTTTCATCTCGATCATGCAAATCTTTCATCATACCGACGAACTGCTCACCAAAAACGATCGTCTTTGCTCCACTGTCCTTTAGAATAAATTCCAGTTCATTCGACACCAGACGCCAATTCAACGGCACAATAACGCCACCTATCTTCGCGATGGCGAAAAATGCTTCGATAAATTCGACACTGTTCATTAATGCGAGGGCGACGCGATCACCTGGCTTAATCCCCAATCCTTTTAGGGCATTGGCAAAGCGATTGCTACGAGAATCGAGTTCTGCAAAGCTGATGCGAGAACCTGTTTTGCCATCCACATAGGCTTCACGATCGGGGTTTATTATTGCTCGTTTGCTGAGAAGCAAACCAATGTTGTTTTTCATTAATTGTTCTTCCTATACACAAACCAGCAGGCGATTTATTCGTCCGCCAGACCTACACGATTAGAGCATTACCAGGAATGTGAAAGTTATAACCATAACCTGCGTTGACGTACATCAAGCCGTGTGCGATCAATACTCCGCCGCCACTAAATGATCCGCTAGTAGCCTCCATTCACCGACATACCTACTCTGGTCGGCATAGATAATAGTTCCTTGTCCGTTGTATTCGTCATCCTTGAATTCACCGACATAAACATTCCCATTAGGATAATTAATAGTCCTAATGTCCTGCCCATAGGAAACATTGGCTAGTGCCATTAGCAGGAAGGCTACAGTGGTTAATAGTTTTTCCACTCACAATCCTGATAATCAGACTCAATGCACCTTGTTTCTATTTGTTGAGCTTGAGTTAGTTGATCAGGGGTTAGCCTTTCGGCAACTATGTCTCTATTGCGTTTTGCGTCTTCTTGGCCTTGTGCAGCAGCTAATCGAAACCACTTAACCGCTTCTGCATAATTCTCAGGAACACCGTCTCCATTGCCATACATGATCCCGAGATAGGACTGAGCACGAGCAAGACCTTGTTTAGCCGCTAATCGATACCACTTAACTGCTTCAGCATCATCCTCAGGAACACCTTCTCCGTTGGCGTACCTAATTCCTAGGTTTAACTGGGCCTCTGCATCTCCTTGTTCAGCCAAGAGTTTGGCCTCGTCAAACTCTGACTGGGCGTTAGCAGTTGCAGATAAGCAGAGAAGAAGTATTGCAGAGGCTAGCTTGTTCAAGTGGCACTCCAGATGGTTCGATCTAACATACAGACAGGCTATGCCCCATTGTGATTGCCGTCAACAGTAGGTGGCTGACACAGAGTGGCAACAGACATAGAAGCAGAGATGTGAGTGTCTGAGCAGGTGCGACTACACAGTCTAATTAACCTGTTTTATTGCTATACAACTCATAATCAATACCCTGTTATAAATGTATTGAACGCATCCTTCTCTCCCCCGTTGGCTCTCGATAACGAGCCATTCGCTGAAACTGCGTTCTTTCAAGTCGTGCATGATAGTTACTCGGTAATATAGGTCGGTGGTTTTCGGTAATCGGTTCAAGTGATGTAGAGAATATTCAGTCTAACTCTAGTTACAATAATGTGCGCTTGGGCATCCAAGGTCATTTCAATTTGTAACAGGTGGCCTGTTCGGCTGGCCGAATAGCGCTTGATTAATGCAATGTAGTGGTTTAATTTCAATGGCTTACATCTAAAGCGCTTTCAATAGTGAGCACAAGGCCGAGCTTTGGCTTAACGGAGAACTAACTCAATGATTACGTTCAAGAAACTAATCACCATTGCTGCAATTACTCTTAGCAGTTCAGCAATGGCAGCCGAAAATTACGAGCCTGCCAGAACCGCTTCAGGCAAGCCAGACCTGCAGGGGTTCTGGACTAACGCCTCATTGACCACGATGCAGCGTTCCAGCAATTATGCAGAGCTCGGACTCACAATTTCCCTAGAGCAGCTTGGTGAACTCACTGCGAACCATCATCAGAATGTACGTCAGGCTACCGATGACAACCAGGTGCAGGGCGAACTGCCATCGGGTAAAGATCTCGGGCAGGGCCGTGGATATAACGCATTCTGGGTAGATCCAGGCTCCGCATTTGGCTATGTCAAAGGCGAGTATCGCACCTCTTGGATTACTTATCCCGAGAGCGGGCGCATACCCTATTCCGAAGAGGGAAGTAGGCTGCGTCAGGAAAACCGCGCTAAATTTTCAGGCAATGATGGCCCGGAAGGACGAGCACTTGGTGAGCGCTGCATCATCGGATTCGGCAGCACTGGTGGCCCGCCCATGAACAATGTGCTGTACAACAATATGTACCAGATCGTGCAGACAGACGACTACGTGATGATCATGGTGGAGATGGCACACGATGCACGCATCATTCCTATCGATAAAGATCACCGTCCAGACGCATGGAAGCCTTGGCTGGGTGATTCGGTCGCGCACTGGGATGGCGATGTTCTGGTGGTTGAGACTAGAAACTTGCATCCACAGCAAGCGCCGCGCAACGTTGCAGCGTTGTCAGATGAGGGAGTGGTAGTAGAGCGCTTTAGCCGCTTCTCCGATGAGCAGGTCCTGTATGAGTTCGAAGTCAGAGACCCGATCTTTTACACCGAAGCTTGGAGCGGTGAGATGGCATTCAATACGACGGACACTCAGCCCTATGAATATGCTTGCCATGAAGGAAATTACGGTCTGCCTGGTATCTTAGCCGGTGCGCGCCGATTGGAAATGGATGAGGAGTAGTCAGCTCGTTTCAGTTTAGTAAATAGAAAGGGGGCCATCTGGCCCCTTTTTTAATTCAGTAATTTTGAAGTTGACCTTTAAGCTATTCTTCCCAGAATTTCATCATCTCCATAAACATGAAGGATGCCGACCAAGTAATAAGCGATAGACCGGTAATCGCCTCAATGCCGGCAAGAAACCGAAGTTGTCCTCCTGATTCGATATCGCCATATCCCACTGTTGTGTAATTCGTGAACGAGAAATACACAGCGTCAGTGAGACTGCCGTCAAACCTACCATCCAGAGTGCCGAAGCCGCCATAGGTAATCATCTGATAGAAGGCGAGTCCAAATATCCAAACCCCGATGATATGGGCACAGATCGTGCCGAAAATTCCGGTAATTACTCTCACTCGATGCTTCATTCGGAGCTTCGGAATAGTAATCCAGAGTTTGCGCAGCACCTCACAGTGAATTACGACAGTTATAGCGACGAGACCGGTAATAATGAGAATAGAAACTATCATATTCTACAATATGTCCTGTTTAGATCGTTAGGTTGAGCGAGAGTCAGTTATAGTTAGATCAAAATCCTGCTTATGTAGCTCTTGATGCTAGGAAACCACAACGAACCTTAGTAAGGCTAAATTGACCCTTCACGAATATCAATATGAATACGGTGAGAACAAGACAATGAGAATCCGAATCAGCGCATATTTCTTAGCGATACTATCTGTGTTGAGTCTGCTGGTCGTTCAGACCGCGAACGCGCAGCGCACAATTCCCGAGGATGATCGGGAGCTGCTGTATGAGATCTACAAAGAGTTGATCGAGTATAAGTCCACGGTAGACGAGAAGAACAACACTATTGCGGCCGAGGGCATGGCGGCGTGGCTGCAGGCTGCGGGTTTCCCAGAAGAGGACATCTTCATCGGAGGAGCCTTGCCACATAAGGGTAATGTCGTTGCGCGATTTAGAGGCACTGGCGCGAAGGAGCCCATCGTGATGATGGCGCATCTCGACGTGGTTACTGCAGAACGTGCCGATTGGAATCTCGATCCCTTCGTACTCAATGAAGATGAGGAGTACTACTACGGTCGTGGCACTATTGATGACAAGGCTATGGGCGCGATTTTCATTGCGAATTTGATTCGTTTCAAACGAGAGGGTTATGTTCCCGATAGAGACCTCGTCGTGGCGCTAACCTCGGATGAAGAGAGCGGCGGTAGCAACGGTATCGGTTGGCTCTTGGAGAATCACCCCGGATTGATACAAGGTGCGCTGGCAATCAACGAAGGCGGATATGGTCTTTTGCAAGATGGTCAGCCACTAGCGAACACCATCCAGATCGCCGAAAAAATCTATGCAACATTTCGAGTAACAGCGAAGAATCCTGGCGGCCATTCTTCACTACCCAGAGATGACAATGCCATCTATGATCTGGCCGAGGCACTGCTGAAGATTCGCGATTTCAAATTCCCTGTGGAGTTGAACGATGTAATGCGCGTTAGCTTCCAGCGACAGGCGGAGATCAACACCGGGGAGCGTGCCGCCGATTTTCGTGCGCTACTCGAATCACCTATTCCGCAAGACTCGCTAGATAGACTAAGCTCCGAAGCAGCAATCAACGCTCAGCTGCGCACCACAGCCGTAGCAACGCTGTTAGACGGAGGCCATGCTCCGAATGCCTTGCCGCAGACTGCAGTTGCGAACGTGAACGTGCGCATGCTGCCTGGTTCCGATCCGCAGGATGTCTTGAAAACGCTGATCACAGTTGTCGATAACCCAGAACTCCTAGTGGAGTACCGCGGCGGCGGTTCCATTACCGACCCTTCTCCGCTGTCGGAAGAAATAATGGCGGCGGTTGAAACAGTCACCGAGGCAATGTGGCCTGGTGTCACTGTGATGCCGACGATGTCCACAGGGGCAACTGATGGCGCACGCA
>Ga0114994_10001057_pt1 | contig 19475 bp, 4 predicted proteins | sample ArcticOcean_MG_C_9_FD_87043 | JGI IMG/M metagenome (GOLD analysis project Ga0114994, IMG submission 87043) | Marine microbial communities from western Arctic Ocean - ArcticOcean_MG_CB2_152 | ecosystem: Environmental > Aquatic > Marine > Oceanic | place: Arctic Ocean: Canada Basin | collected...
AGTTCCTCCCTCGAGACCCCGCCGCCGCCGCCGCCGCCGCCGCCGCCCGAACTCTCCAGCGCCACCAAGGTGTCGAACATCCCAAAGGCCTCCGTGAACGCACAACTGATATTAGCGTTCTCGTGCATGCCGAAAATGGCCGGTCCCGCGGTCAACGGTAAAGTTTCGATGTAGTCCATGTAGGACTGGTGGGGATGTTCAGGATCGGGATCAATGGATCTATAAGTACCTGACGGCTCGAAGGGGTAGTCCGTGTCCAGCGTCTCCGGCCGGTAGAAGCTCTTCATGATGACGTCACACGTTCTTATGTCGATGTAGTCCGTGACGCGCCCGCCGTAGTTGATGTACGACGTGAGGAAACACAGGACGCGGTAGGGGATGGTGTCATACGCATTTAAAAATAACACCAGCTGCTCCCTCGAAATGTCCAGGTCCGTCTCGTTAAACTCATAGGGCACGTTCCAACCCAAGGGTCCAAACTTCCGCCGCTCCTGGCAGCACGCGTGGAAGAAGCATAATGCGAACAACAACTTCTGGTAGGCGACCGGCTGGTCCGTGGTGAGTAATTCCGCGTCCGTCATCTTAAAGTACGTCGCCTTCAGGTTGGCTTTTAAGCCTTTCGGCGGCTCCATGGTCATCTTGACCCCGTTTTGTAAAATAGAGACGGGAAACGCGGCACACGGCATGCTCGTAAGCCAGAGCCGGAAGTCCCGGTGCGTCTTCTCCGCGCTTAGCGCGTCACATAATCCTTCCAACACAACTAACCAGCTCACGAACAGGTGGCAGTTTTGTAAATAAACCCACTTCCCGCCCGCACTGGCGTCCTCGATCATTTGGGTAGCCTTGGGGCCCTGGCCCTGGCCCAATGACAGGGACTGGACCTTCCTATTGAACTTCATTTCGGTGCAGAAGAGGTTGAAGGCTTTGGTGGGGTCCGAACCCTTGGTCAGCACGAAGACGATCGGTGTTAAATTCGATGCGTCCTTGTAGCAGTTTGCTAAATTAAAAGGTGGCGGCTCAATAAAGCGCTGGCCCATCTTTTCTATCACATAATTCATGACGCCGTCCGTGACTTTGTCGGCCCGCAAGCACCGGAGGACACAAAGCTTCTGGAAGGAGTTGAGGCACTCGTTCCACTTGTCCGGCAGGGCCATGGTGTGGGGCTCCACGTGGTCGAAGTACGCGCGCCACGCCGCGAGGTGCGCCCCGAAGTCTTGGGCAAAGCCCTCAAAAGCCGGGGCGCCGCTCACGGCGCACACCTCGGACCACATGCGGCCGTCGATCCAGCCCCCGGCGGAACCTTCGGGCGCCGGGTTTTCTACACTAACCGGCTGGGTCGTTTTGCCCGTGATCAAGAAGCGCCACTCCGTCGCGTCGATTTCTTTGGAACCGTCTAAGATCTTGACCGTCATCAGGAAACTGAGTAAGAGCTTGTCCTTCTCAAAGAGACTTCGACAGACGTTGACGTAGACGTAGTACGTGAAGAACGTGTTGAGGACGTCGAGCCGTAACTCGAGCGTCTCGGCCTTGTCCGCTTTCGGAATGGCCGCCACGAAGAGCGTCGTGAACCACTGGAGCGAGTACTGGTACATGGGGTCCACGACGCTCAGGCCCACGATGGAAAAGTACAGAATGGTCGCCCGGAAGGCCACGGGCCGGTACCGCTCCCGGTACGCGTCGATCTCCTGCTCCGTGACCTCGGCGTCGGCCACCTTCTCCGTGATCTCGGTGGACGTGACCTTGGACGACGCGAGGGTCTCTATGAGTTCGTGGTCGTCCAGGATGTTGCCGGTACTATTCGAGAGCATGTAGAGGATCTTGCTTTCGATGTCCATCAATTGCTTCTTCATGGACGCGTTGGCGACCAGTAAGGAATTCTTCTTCTCGGCCATGTCCGGTCTTTCTTCCGCCACGACCACGCCTAGGAGTTGATCTTCGAGCCCGACAGGAGTAATCGCAAAGTTCAACAAGGATACTTTCACACATACTTCAGGAGCATAATGCGGGTTCGGCAGGTTGCTCGTCATGAAGAACTTGAAGGAGTCGTTCCAGGGGATCGTGCTATCGCCGAGCTTAATCATCTCCGTGCCCCCCTGGATGAACTTCTGCTGAAGGAGGAGGGGTTCGAGGGACGCGTCCAACGTTTCCAAAATATTCTCCAGGAGGACCCACCGGCCGAACCGCACGGCGTTCTCCAGGGTCCGCAGATAGTTCTTCTCGGTCAACTTCGTCACCTCGATGCCGTTCTCCGCTAAACTAGGATCCCGGCCCATGTTCTTGATGTACCGGTTCGCCTGGCCCTGCGGGTCGATGAGCAGGGGGAACCGCCGGGCTTTGGACATGATGATGCCGTTTTCTACGCTTGACGAGTCCGACGGCAGGCCGCAGATGGTCCACGTTCGGATCGCTACGGGGTCCGCCAGCGTTTGGCGGATGTCGCAGCCCTCCATGTGGGGTACGTCCAACTTTTCTAACGAAGCCTGCCAGTGCGTCGTCATGGCCTTCCGGAAGTCGGGGGTGAACGCGCCCGTGTAGGCGATCGTGGCCGCCGAGATGAGCGCGTCGCCCACCAGCTTCGCATAGGATAACTCCAGCGACGCACAACTTTCGGTCCAGCGCGTGCGCTCCCCGCCCAGGCCGCCGATGAGCTTCTTTGCTCTTTGTAAACGCGCCGCGCACTCCTCGACGTCGTGCTGGAGCTTTTGTTTCTTGTCGTTGGCCTCGTTGAACTCCTTTTCTAACCGTTCCAACTTATCCATGACTTCTTTCAACTTCGACTGAGCACCGTGTAATTTAATCATGGTGGCCTCCAATTCCGCGGTCGCCTCGGCCAACAACTTCTTCTTGGGCTCGACCATCACACTCACAGTATAGTACTTGTGCATGGCCCGGCACCACATGCACATGGCCGTGCAGGCCTTACTGGCCTTCTGGACCTGGGCGGGCGTGAAGGCCTCCATGGCAATATAGGGTTCGATCTGCTTGATGATCTTGGCCGGGATATTATCCTTGTCGTACTCCTTCATCTTGTCGATGAGTTTGCCTCCTAAAGATAGTAATTCCTTCTGCGCGCTCTTGAAATAATTGGGAACCTTGCCCATGCCGTCGGGGTTCTTCTCCATCTCGGGCTTGATCCCGAACATGATGCAGCAGCCCTCCATGGTGAGCTTGACGCCGGCCGGCGGTTTGCCCATGGTGCGCACTTCATCGATGTCCGTCTTCTTTAGGGAGTTTAAGCACTTCACGGCTTCCTCGAGGGCCGGGAGCGCCTCGTCCAGATCTCGCTGCGCGTCGTCGGCGATGGCTTTCGTCTCCGCGGCCTTCGTCTGGGCCGCCTCCTCTTCGGCAGCCACAATGGTCTGGGTCTCGGCGGTGTCCTTCTTGTCCGCGTCGATGTTCACGATCATGACCTCGACCTCGCCCTGGGTCTTTTTGAGCACGGGCTCCATGTCCGTGAGTTTGACTTGCAAGGCTTCGACCTGTTCGGCGGTGGCTATTAATTTGTCTAAGCCGACCCGCAGTCGGTTCTTCAGTGTCCCAACTTCGTCCCTTTTGAGCGCGAGGACCTGTTTATACGTCGCGAGCAACTCCAAGTAGGACGTGGGCGTCACGTAGTTGTGCCGGCCTAGTTCCGCTAGAAAAGCCTCGGACCGCCGCGCCACATAAACGTGAGCGTCCTTGAAGAAGGTCACGCAGGAAGTGAGGTGCGCGTTCTCGTCGCCCAATTGTAAATCTTCCTCCGTCAAGAGACGAGTCGCCACGGAGTGCAAAGCTTCCCGGGGCCACTCGGCGAACCAGTCCACTGTACTACAGTTCACTAGGGACGGGAACATGCGTAATCTATTCCTAAAAGCTTCGCCCAGCGGAGAAAAGCACAAGATCAAGTGCAGGTTGGCCATCACCCTTGAGAGATAACAAGCGAAGATATTGAGCTTGGTCGGCTGCAGCCGCTTTCTTATACAATCCTGCTTGCACGCTGTGGTAATAGTTTCGTCGTCCTCAACCGCGTACAAATTGGGCACGTCGCCCGTATTGAGGACGTTATTAATGTCCTCAAGCATGGCCTCGAAGACAATCTGCGTGTCAGAAAACAAGAACACGGCCGGCTGGGCCTTGATGCCCGCGTACAGCAGGATTTCCTTCAGTGATTCGCGCCACTCGCTTAACCCATAACCCTTGGTTATCTCTATCGAGAAGATCTTGCACTCGGCCATGAAGGTCGAAAGCCGTGATAAAGATTGCCTTCCAGACCCGCCCACGCCTAATAACAACATGTTGCCCTTGGGCTGCCGGAGGACCCGCGTGATGCGCGCCACGTGCTGGATGGCGTCCATGAACATCACGAGGGGCATGGGCTGTTTGGACTCGGCGTTGTAGTCGTTTAGATATTCCTCAATAGTAGGTTGCAGTTGAGAAATGTCCGTCACCTCTTCATAGATTCGAGGATCCGCGCCGGGGACCATGAAGTCCGCGATCACGAGAGGGTACGTGACGGCCGCTACGTGCTCTTCTCCACAATGCGTTGAAGTGCACTTTAAAATTAAGTCGTCGAACCACTCGTGATCCCCGGCGTTGATCAATCGATCGCCGAAAATGCGCTGGTTCTCGTGGACAAACAACCGGATGAAGCTCGAGGCCGTCTTGAACTTGGACGGTAGGGTCATCAGGACCCCCTGGAAGACCTTGGAGATATCTCGCAAATTGAACTGGTAGTGGGACTTAGCTGGCGTGGGTCTTAGATCTCGTAAGATGGTGTTGTACACCTCGATCGTCGCGTCGACGACGCCGTTCGCCAAGGTTTTAATCTCCTCCTCCCAGCCCGGGGAACTGAGAAAGTTCCCCAATATAGTTTGGAAGATGCGCTGCATGGACGAGTCCTGCATCGGCGTGTAGCCGACCGTGTTGAAGTGCCGCGGGAAGCGCGCACTCAATGATTGCCGGCCGCCGCCGGGCGGGCCGCACGCGCACACGAAGACCACGTCAATAATATTTCTAAACGTGAGCGCCTTCCGATCGTACCACCCGCCACTGTCGAACCACTGCCTCAGAATCTCGATGGGCGGCTGGGCGCCGTACTCCTCCTTCAGAGGCATGTTCAGGTCGTCCACGAACAGAATATACTTCTTGCCGGCCGACGGTCCGAAGATGCCCTTTCTTCGTTTTTCGAACTTGGAGTCCAACAAGTCTTGGACCTGGTTCGCCGACGTCTGGGCGCTGAACGTGAGACAAATAGGCACGTATTTGAGCGGATTGAACCCGCCCTGCAGATGCCTGTTCACGTTCACGGTCTTACCCGTTCCGGTGGGACCCGTCATGATGACATGTTTATCGTGTAAGACCAAAGTTTCTAGGAGATACGTGTATCTGACGGAATCGGGCGTGGGAATGATCAACTCCGCGAAGGAGGCGGAAGAGTCGTACTCGTACGGCGACACGGTGTCCATCCAGGGCACCCACTCGCATTTTAGGGTGTCGTACAGGTAGTCGAAGATCAACCCTTCACTCGGCAACTGAAACTTCGACGAGTTCATGCGCATCTGCTGCCGCACAAAAACGTCCATGACCTGCCTGCCCTCGGCGTCCACGGTGCAACACACGCTCCAGATGAACGCGAAGAAGAAGATGGCCTCCATGTGGGTCGCGCACTGCTCGACCTCCTCCTCCGTTTTGGGGTCTCTCCCTTCTTTCGGGTAGAAGAGGTGGAACTCGCAGTCCATCAGATTTAGGAGCGAGTCTAACAACGCGCCGTCCACCGTCGGGAAGGGCTCGACCATGGTTCTTCGTAACACGCCGCACGTCGCGCCCAAGTACGTGTCGAACAACGTTAAAAGTGTCATCTTGTGGTCGGGCCCGAAGGCCTCCGGTAGGCGCTCCAGCCAGGACATGATCATGGGGTCAAAACCCAGGGACTTGGGCTCCATGTAGATCATGCCGCACCGCGAGACCGTCGCCGGACTTGCCACGGCCAGATCCTCCGGCTCGAACATCATGGTCATCTCGTCGGACAGGGACATGATCTCGCCCGACGTCAAGCAGAGCTTTTTGTTGTCATCCAACACCGTGTTCATGTTCTCGATCCAGATCGCGTCCACGGGCCCGTCGAACAGGACCCACTGCAGGTCCGCCGCCGTGTTCTTGATGCACAAGCGCACGAGATTCGCCAGAATGCCGTCCTGCCACTCGTGCGTGTTCGGGTCGAACATGCCGTAGAGCTGGCCCATGGAGATGGATTTCGGGTTGAGGTGGTGGATGTCCACCTTCTCGTACTTCAGGCCGTCCAGGCCCTCCTGCTTCAGGGCGGACAACGCTCGAGCGAGCGTCCGAATGTTCTCCGACTTGCCGCCGCCGGTCGGGCCGACGACCATCAACCCGTGCCGGACGCAGATCATCTCGTAGAGCTCGATGTTCTTCTTGATGAAGATGGGGACCGGCTGTAGGCCGTTGGAGACGATGGCCGTTTTCAGGGAGGTGATCAACGGTCCGTAGTCGAAGGGCGGTCGGACGATACCGGGGAACAGGTCAGACAGAATGCCGTCGAAGAGAGGGAGGTCGTGCGCTAAGAACTTGGGAATGTTCACGTCCTGTAACGCCCGTAGTAATAAAGCCTCCTCGTTCGCGTCCGGGGCCGCTCTTTTCAAGTTGCCCGCCGCCGTGATGACGGTCTTCACCGCGCGCATGCCGTAATCGTAGTGGTCCTGCGACGACAACTGTTCGGAACATAAGCGAAACGTGGCGACCATCTTCTGGCCGCACTTGCGGCCTTCCATGTACCCAAAGGCAAAGAACATGATCTCTCCGATGAGCGCGTAGTCGGGCACCATCATCGCGACCGGCCGGAACAACGCTTCCAAGTTGTCCGGGAGCGCGCTGCGCCCCGCGTACCCGGGGTTCATGGTAATGAACACGGCGAACTCCGGGTTGACGTTGATGTCGGTGTCCTCGAAAATACATCGCGGCTCGCCGCGCTGCACGCAGCCCTGCAGGGTCATGATCTGCTGGGCGATGACGCTTAGTACCTCGATGTTGATCCGGTTGAACTCGTCGAAGCAGGCCCAGGCCCCCGCGCTCGCCAGGCCCTTGAAGAACTTGCCCATGGCGCGGTAGTCCAAACCGTCACTACAGTTAAACACGACGCACTGCTTGGCTAGGGCTTTGGCTAAATCTTTCGTGGTCTCCGTCTTGCCCGTTCCCGCCGGACCCGCAGGAGCACCGCCCAGAATCATCTGCAAAGCGCCCATTAGTGTCAAGTAGCACTTATCCGTTAGAGGCGTGATGACCAACCTAAACGAGTTCCCGAGGTACTCGTAGCCGTAGCTTCGCTTGGACTCGACCTGCTTGACCCACAGGTCGCCCTCCTCGTCTGTGCCCTCCCAGTAGAAGCGCATCTGACTTTGCCAATCGAAGTCCGTGCCACTCGACACGCCGGCGTCGCCCATGGCCTGCATGACGTCGCGCGCGTGCACGTCGATCACCGCCAGCGCACCCACCGTCGTTCTTTGGTTACTATTGAGACCCCTGCGAATCAGCAGGACCATGTCCGCGAGTTGCTGCTGGATCTGTTCATAATAATCATACACGCCCTGATTGCCTTTTTCGGATAGAGCCGTTTCTGTTTCTGAAGTCCAGTGCACCTGCGACGCGTTCAACACGACCTGGCCGGGCCAGTCGAGCATCCACTGCGTCCTTACGGTATCGGGGTACGCGCGGACCGCGCGGATCATGTGGTCGCGCACCCCGGCGCACATGGCCACGTTCAACTCCACCATCCACACCTCGATGTTCTTGCCCTTGGGGTCCACGTCCTTCACGAAAGGCACGATTTCGCCCTCGCTCGAGGTCATCTTGGAGATGGTCAGGGCGTCGCTGAAGTCGACCGATTTGATGCCCTCGAAGCACTTCCGTAGGTGCGGCTGGACCATCTTCGGGTCCTTCGTCTCGCTGAGGATTTCCAGCAGGTCCCCGTCGCTCAGGAAATAAAAGCGCGAGAAGCCGGCCCGGATCGTCTCCAGGAAATCGCTGAGCCCCTTCTGGACCATGTCCAGCAAATTGTTCGATTCCCGGAACTGCTCGAGGAGTTTGGGGTCGTTGCAGAACAGCACCACGGGCATCTTGCCGGACCAGGCCTTGGAAAGCGTCGCGCGCCAGTGCTTGTCGACGGTCGCGAACCGTTTCCCCTCCGCGGGGAGTTGCTTGTTGATGTCCGCGGAGTCGAAGATGGGCTGGAGGTACAGCCAGTTCTTCTGCACCGCGATCCACTCGTCGAGCATTTCACTGACGACGTTTAGGGTCTCGTTCCAGCTTTCGATGCGCTCCTCGAAGGGGCCCTTGAAGGCGCTGAAGGACATGGCCTGCGTCGTGGTGATGTGCTCGTCCAACAGAGCCATGTACTCGTCGATGCCGCGCAGAATGCCCGTGCCCGTTTCTTTGTACGGCTCGATCTGCAGGACGACGGGTTCCCAGCCGAGCTCCATGGCCTCCAGCGACGCTTCGATGGAGTACTCCTTGCCCGCGACCTCGGACTGTTTTTGGATCAACTCCACGTTTTCCTCCAGTTTCAAATCGAAGACCGTGGTCAAGGTCCACGTCTCGTCCGGAGACACTCGTTTCGAGGCTTTTTCGGAGATGGTCTTCCAGTGGCGCTCTCGCAGGCCTTTCTGTCGTAGAGCGACGATCAACGGCACGTGGGGCACAAACGCCGCCACCTGCTTGAGAATCGTTTGCGTGAGGGACAGACACCCTTCTAACTGCTGCGTTTCAAACTTCTTTTCGCACTTCTTCAGCGCCCGAAAGATGGTCTGGGTCTCCTGCTCCACCAACTCCGCATTTAACTCGCTAAAGGGCCCCTCCATCCAGGCCTTGTGCGACTTCAACCACGTGTCGATGCTCTCCCACATGGCGCCGTACGGCTCGAACTTCTTCGCGACATCCTTAAGGAGGTCGTACTGGGTCACGGGCTTGCCGAACAGGGATTCCCGGGCGTTGTAGAGCCGCGCATCGTCGTCGGCCTTGGCCAGATTGGCCTTGATCTGGGCGACCTTGCCGGCCACGGCCTCGACCAGCTTGAGGTCGTGGAACTGGCCGAGCTCGTCCACTTCGGACGCATACGCTTTCAAGGTCTCGGCGAATTCGGCCTGGGCCTCTTCCATCTCGATTTGCTGCTTGTTCTCTAAGCGGATGCATTTTTCTTCGAGCGCGACGCACTCCTCGCTAATTCTTTGGGGCCAGCTAAACAAGTCCCACCGTAACTTGAAATCTGACGGTGGCAGTTTGTAGCAAATGTCTTCGAGCACCGCATAGTTCTTCATGGCGTCCTCGATGACCTGCCGGAGCGCGATCAGTTTCTCCGGCACCTGGGCTATGAATTCCCGTAATTCCGTAAGCGCTTCGATCGAGTCCGGCTCGATGGAGAGCCGGTCCATGATCGACTGGAACTCGCCACTTGCGTCCGTGGCGTTGTCGCCCGTCTTCTTGGCCACGAGGTCCAAGAGCAAAGTCGCGACCTCCTGGTGCTTATCGGCCAAGAGCCTTCGCACGTTCTGGGTAGACACATGGTAGGCCCCCACGTCGATGACCTCCGGCACGGAGGCCTCGACCTTCCTTTTTTCGGCGATGTGGTCCTCGGCCATGGTCCGCAGGGCGTGCACGTTCAGGTCGGGTCGGTTCAGTTCCGTGAGCTCGTCCGGACTTAGACCGGGCGGCGGGCCGCCGAAGTCCTCCTCGGCTTGGGTGATGTACGCTTCGACATCTAACTGCAGGAACTCCAGATACGGTTCGTACGTTTTCAAGTACTTTTTCAACGGGTCTACCGAACCCTCCAACGAAGCTTGGACCTCTTTCCTCAATGCACCGACCCACGCCTCCGACGGGTGAACGGCCGCCATCATCGGGTTGTAGGACCAGAACAAGTTGCGCATCACCACCCTTTCCACGCGCGTAATCGACTGGGTCTGGCGCATGAGGTCGTCGAAGCGCTCCAAGGGCACCTTGACGAAGGACTCCAGGGGCGACGAGTAGCCCAAAGCGTTCTCGTGCCAACTCAAGTCCACCGCGAAGAGCGGCTTGCGGGTGCCCTCCTTTTTATTCGTCACCTTCAAACAGTCCTCCACCGCCACGTCACACGCGCAACTCTTCATGAGGAAGGCCGCGTACTCCGTCACGGCACTCGTCAGCAAGGACCGCATCGCGCTCTCCATCATCATATTCAGGCACCGCAGGAACTGCCTTAATTTCGATTTGTTATAAATGTCATCTGAAGATTCTTCGAGGTTGTACCAGCCTTTTGTGACATGTTTTAAATGATGTCTAATAGTCATAACAATCGACTTGGGCCAGTCCTTCTGGAGTTTCAGTGCCACCTGGTCCGTGGCGTCGGACTGCAGCTTTCCGAAGTCGTCTACTCTTGTGCTCTTCGAGACGTGGTTGAAGGGCTGCAACTCCAGTAACTTCAGGTTCTGCTGTCTTACATCGGTAAAGATCTTGAAGACCTCCTGACGCGTCAAGCAGGAGTTGAACCTAAATGCCGCGAAGGCCTCGTCGTACGTCGCCGCGCGCTCAAACGTATACGTGCCGCGGGCCGGCGCCTTTATTCTTGCTTCCACCTCGGGCAGCACCATGCTCTTCAGCAGTTCGTTCGTAGATCCTTCCGCGTGATGGCACGCCCGAAAGGCGATGCCGTTCATGGTCCTGGAGTAGTCCTGTTCCGCGTCTTTGACGATAGTTTCAGTAGATGGCGCCAGGGCCCTCAGAGTACGTGTACAAGTAGCTAACGCAGCGACTCGCCTCAGCGCGTCGTCGTCGGGCCGCTGGCAGCCCTCCGTCGGCATGCAGTCCACGTAGAGCCCGAAGAGCAAACGGGCCTCGGCGGCCCTTCTCGCGGCGTGGGCGGCCGCGACCCGGTCCGCGAAGGCGAAGGGGTCCTCGGCTAGAAAGCAGACGTGGAGGCGGTGGAGGTCCGCGTGAAGTGACGGCGGCTCGGCCGCGGGCGCCGGCGCGGCATCCGCGGCCGGTGCCGCGGTCGGCTCCCTATCGTCGTCGTAGCGGACGGCGAAGCGCTGGGTGGCGAGGTCGTAGCCGACGACCCTCGCTTTCGTCCACGCCCCGACCTCCTTCACTTCGTCGCGCCACCGCAGCGCCTTGCACGGGAGCTCCGCCGACGCCGCGAGCCAGTCGGCGGGTTCGCGCACCTCGTAGGACGTGTCGTCGAAGGCGTCCAGCGGCAACTTCGACGACGGCGCGCCGACCGAAGCGAAGACGCGCGACTCGAATGCGTGGGCGTAGTCCACGCCGCGGTCCTTGAGGAGCCGCGCAAGGTCCTGGGCCGCGTAGAGCTTCTTGCGCCGCTCGATTTCCAAAGCGCGCGGCATGCCGCCCGGCCTCGGCTTTAGCGCGGCGATCACCTTGGGCGCGCAGCCCGTGTCCGAGGTGCTGACGATCGCGTTCGCAGCGGCCACCGGGCCCGCGCTCGTGTAGGTCGACGCCAGCGGCACGGGCCGCGTCTTGCGCTCCTCGCTCGTGAACATTGTTTCGCTCGTCACGTCACTAGGCTGCAGGCCGTACTGCAGCATCTCGCTGAAGTAGGCGCGCTGCTGCGTGCCGCCGTTCGGCGGCGACGGCGGCCACGGCTCCTCGGCCGGCGCGGGCGCCGCGACCATCTCTGTAGATGCCTTGGTATAGTCTCTTATGTGTAGGGCTGGTTGCTGCGGCTGCGCGCTTGCGCGGCGGCTGCCCAGGTGCTGCTGCTCACTGGGGCTGCCTTTAAGCGCTGAGCTGCTGCTGCTCAGCACGGCTGGCTGCCCGACTCGTCTCGTGAGCCTACGAAAGGCGTGCAGAGGCCGGTCGAGGCCTATCTCCCTCGATTCTGCGGCCGTGAACGCCGTCCAGCGCGGGGGCACAAAAAAGTATCAAATGTAAGCTGTAGTAAGAGGCTGCATCGCAAGACCCCCAATTCAAAGCAGCACTGCTCGCTGCGGCTCCAGCCAAGGCTGGCAGGGGTTACGACGCCGGCCGACCGGTGAATTAAATGAACCATAGAAAAACGGGTTTCGCAGCAAGATCACGAGAGTACGTACCTCGGAGGCTGCCATACTCCGTGTGCAGGCGCACGCAGACCTTGTTGGAACTGCTGGAGCAGTGTCTGATACTGTCAACGCATCCGCAAGCTTGCGGGCCTTCTCGTGGCGTTGCAAAAAAGTTTGACAGGGCAGCGCTGCCAAGCTGAAACAGTCGCTGCGCGGCGCGGCGCGGCTCATCCGAGAGGCACCGCCGTGTGTGCCTGAAACCGCCAGCGCCGTGTCCGATGGCGCCGCAGAACAACGACAAGCCGTCTGGCGCAGACACCCGCGCCGACGTCGCAGCACAGGCCGCCGCGGCCCTCTCGAAACTGGGCCTCGGGTCGCCGTCGCCCCGAAACGCCGGCTACGACGGCTCGCTCAACGAGCCCGGCGCCACGCCGCCCTCGACGAGCATCACGGACCGCATCGCGCGGCTAAGAAGGTCGCTCAGTGATGAAAAGGTCAAGAACCAGGGCAGCAAGTTCTCGCTCTCCAGCCTGCGCGGCAGGGCCAAGGAGGTTGTCGACCGGGCCGCGAAGGGCTACGCCGACCTCGACGGCGGGTACGGCGAGCTGCGGTCCGACAAGCGGCGCACCGCCGCGGACCAGGCCGAGCACGACCTCGACCGGGCCAACGACCGCCGCATGCGCCGCGCGGACCGGCGCCAACAAAAGCGGGACGCGGAGGAGGCCAAGGACCCCGTGCGCGGTACAAACACGACCGGCTACGTCGGCATGCATTCTCTAGATGATGCCCCGTCGCCCACGAGTAAACTCGGGCAGGCCAAGGACAAGCTGCTGCGCACAGGCACCCTCTTCGCGGCGTCGATAACCAAGGCCGCGCGGGCGCTGGAGGCGCGGGTCAAGAAGAAGCCCGCGGAGAAGGTCGACGAGCGCGCCTGCTCCGGCGGCGGGCGCGTCGCCGCGTCCACCTACGTCGCGCGCGCGCACATCCAGTTCGACACGGTCTCGCCGGACGCCGTGCTCGGCCAGATCGCGGCCGCCCAGACGCTGGCGACCGGCGGCGGGCTCTGGGCCCTGAAGGCGCGGTACGTCGCCGCCACCAAGGCCGTGCCCGGCCAGCTCAGGGCCGCGCGCGACGCGGAGGAGCGGGCCGGGTGGCTGGCGGACACGCTCCAGCAGGCGAACGAGCGCTTCGAGACGCTCAAGGCGCAGGAGAGCCTGTTGCGGGCTTTAGTCGATGAAGCGCGCCAACTTTCTGTCGCCCAGAAGCCGGCGAACGGCCTCCTGGCGTCGTTTCCCGCGGGCGCGCCGCCGCCCGCGGCGCTGGACGCGTCGCCCGTGTCGTCGCGGGCGTCCCGCGCATCGCCGGCGGCGTCCGTCGGCTCGCCCGCGGCGTCGCACAACTCGGACGCGCCCGCGACGCCAGTTGCGCCGCCGGTGCTCGACGCATCGTCGCGCGCGTCGTCGTCGGCGGCGTCGCTGGCGTCCGATGCGGCGGCCGAACCGGTCGCGGCGGCAAGCGCTTCGGCCGCGGCACCAGCAGGCGCGGGAACAAGCGACGAGGAGGCCGGGTCGGCGCCGGCGGAGGCTGCCCCAGAGGAACCGCCACCTGTGCCGGAACCTGCCGCGGACGCCGGGATGCCGTCGTGGATGGCTCAAGAGGCCACCACCACGGAGGAGGCGTCGACGCCGCCCGCCGCGCCACCGACAGAGCCTTCAGAAGACGAGGAGGAGACGTTGCGCCCAGTCACCCCCGACGAGGAGAATTCTCCGGCGTTTACCGACGAGGAAGACGACAAGCCTCCGGACGAAGCCTAGTAATTTTGTATTGTGTGATTTAAGCAAATACCCCGGTAAGCATTCCCGCCTCGTCGAAGCGCGCGAACCGCAGCAGTCCGCCCGGCAGTCTCTCGACGTCGGTGCCCGGCGGTAAGTCGTCCAGCGACACCGCGACCTGCGACCGGATCCCGCCCGGGCAGACCAAACCGTGCAGCATCCAGGCGGAGCCCGCGGCGGCGCCCGGCGCCGCCGTCGCCGTGACGGCGGCGAAGGCGCCGCTCCGTAATACACATATGCGCCGCCCGAGCACCGGCGACACCTCGCCCTCGGGCACCGCGGCGGTCGCGGGCGCCGTTTCCACGATGAATAATTCCAGCGACCGCGCCGTGACCTGCCCATTGGTCGACGCGGCTAATAAAGCGGCCACCTTCGTCTGGGCCATGGTGTCGTAGGGCGCGGCGGCCAGGGCCTTGCCCGCCTCGGTGCCCCAGTGGGTCGCGAACGGGCGGAGCAGCGGCGCGCAGAGCTGCGGGGGGATGGTCTCCATGCCCTGGCCGGCCAAGGCCGCGAAGGCCGCGTCGAAGTCCACCGTGCCGCTCGCCCCGTCGAACGTGTTGCCCGCCTCCTTCACGGCCCTCCGGAACGCCCGGACCATGAGCAGCTCCGGCCCGGACTCCTCCTCCTCCTCCTCGGGCTCCTCGACCTCCGTCACCGGCTTAGCTCGGTACAAGTCCGGCGCGCCGGCCTCCGCGGCCGTCGTCCTCGCCAACGCCGCGAGTTCCGCGCCGGGGCGCGCCTCGTCGAGCGCCGCGAGGATCAACGCGTAGAGGAGCAAAGCCGCGGCGTCCGTGTCCCCGGACCGCGCGAGCCGCGGCCGCGCGGTCTCGTGCAGCGCCTCGTACACGGCGCACGCGTCGGCGGGGGTCTCGAAGCCGGCCGCGGCGACGACTGCCGCTACGGAACTCGGCCGGGCCGGGATCGCCTGGGCGATCGCCTGCGCCGCGCCCTCCGAGAGCGCGTGGCAGGCGTGCAGCTCGTCGACCCAGTCGAGGCACTCCTCCTTCGAGTGCGGGGGGGCGCGGACCAGCTCCCTGTAAGCCTTCTCGGCTTCGAACGCGCCCCGGTCGGAGTTCCTCCTCGCCTGGGCCAGCTCGTCGGCGGCCGCGTCCTCCAGCGCCGCCGCGACGCAGCAGAAGGCGCACAGGTGCGCGAACGACGCCGGCGCGACGTCGTCCTCCCGCCGCGCCGCCGCGGCGACGACCCGCGCGTATACATCGCACTCCGGCGCGGTGGGTGCTCGCGCGCTATCCAGGATGGGGAGGGCCGCCTGCGACGCGCAGACCCGGGCCAGCGCGTCCGCGATCAGGGCGCGGTCGCCGGCGGACCCGTCCAGCGCCATGTCTAGCACGTCGCCGCAGGCGTCGATCGCCTGGGCGAAGCGCGGGCCTTCTAACGCCCGCCGCGCGGTCTCCGGCAGCGCCACGCTCGCCAGGCACGCGGCGCCCGTTTCCACGGCGTCGCGGAAGGATTCTAACGCGGTCATGCGGACGAGCACGCGCTTCAAGGTCCGGGTCGGCGCCGCGACCGGCGCGAGCGCCGCGGCCCGGTCAGTTGTAGGTGAGGGAAGATCATTCTTCATGTTCCTCGTTTCTGCTCTAATGCCCGTCCAGAAGCCCCCGGCGTGCGGTTTGGCATCTAGTTCGGACAGGTGGGCCGTGTACCCCGGCGCGAAGTAGGCCGCGACGTCGTGCTCCGATCTTCTATAAGCATCCAACGAGGGAAAGGCCAGGTCCACACTTACGGTATGCTCCGCGGCGACGTGCGAGAAGAGGGCGTCCTTGGGTAAGCCTTGCGGGTCCGCCGGGAGCCGGTGCAGGGGCTGCATGACGTGCGTGTCCCGTTTTATATGTCGGGACATTTGGCCAGCCACCCGGGCCTGCCGCTCCACGATGTCGGCCGCCGTGAGCTCCGGGGCGTGGAGCTTTCTAGGCATTTCCTGGAAGTCCTCCTCATAATATTCGTCGTACTGCTCGGAAGGCGCCGGCGCGGGCGCGAACTTGAGGCGGGCCTCGGCCTTCTCCCGGGCCTTTTGTAAAGCGTACTCGGCCTCGGCCTCCTTGACTAAAGCCGGGCCGGTCGGGAGCCGCAAGCCTAGATCCCGCATGCGCTTGGGAAAGCCTGGGTCCTGGATCTTCTTGGGGCCGTACGCGTCCAAGCGACCCTTGATCTCGTCGTAGGCCACTTTGCGCGCCTTGTACAGGTGCGTCCTGGACGTCTTGACTCGACCGTCTACGTCTCGGATGCGCGCGAGCTCCAACAGGACCTCGGGCGAGGTCTCGTCGTAGTAGGCGTCCTCGTCGCCGTACCGCGGTAAGGCGTCCGCCTCAAGGGCCAACTGCGCTAATTTTTGGCCCAGCTCCAGCTCCGTCATGCGGCCCTTGTCCAGGGCCTTGAAGAGGGCACCCCTCGCGCAATATCTATAATAGTCGTCCCACTCCTTCGCTTCGGACTCAGAAGCGTAGGCCGGCGGCGGCGGCACCACGGCGTCCTCGGGGAGTTGCAACGCGTCCTTCTTCGCCTTGCCCTTGGTGGGCGTCGTCGCTTGGGCGTCATCAGCGTCTTGGTTCGCCCCGAGATGGAACATTAACGAATGGTCCGCCCGGGGCGTCGTCGCCATGCCGGGCTTGCCCTTCAGGGTTTCCCGTTGCAATTCGAGGTCGAACCTGCGCTGCGTCGCGAGGTGCTCCTCGTAGAGGCCGCTCGCTCGGTCCGCGACGGACTCCCGCGCTCGTCGAGAAGCAGCTAATAACGTGTCGATCTCGGCCATGTCGTCTCCAAGAGATGCCATGGGCGTCGGCGGGGGTCTAGTAGCCACGGCGCCGGGCGGGGAGCGCATCGTTGCTGGTGCGTGCGGTAGAGACAGCCCTTTGGTTGGCCACCGAGTTGCTGGTCCGAGGCCGGCTGAACGAATGCGAGGCAGCCTCGCGACGCCAGGCGACTGTTCTTGGTTTCAGGTAGCCCCCACGATAGCAGGAACGAGGGCGCTAACCTTTGAGGAGCCGGCGCTGATAATCGACTCTAGCGGCTGGACACCCCGCACGATATGAGCGGCGTTCCGTACGCCATGCCCCGCTCTCTCAGTGCTGCGGGCTCGGAACTTGGTCGCTCACATGTAAGGGATTAAACCCGCACGCTTGTTTTTTGTGGCAAAAAGTAAGGACCGACATCTACCGCCAATTTGTCGCCTCGATGTCGAAGCGGGCGCAAAACGCACGCTGTAATTCATCATAGATCGCTCCAGCAGTACCACCACGGCTAAGGGCAAGGCCGCGGAGGCAGCACCGATGCGGCGCTGGCCGTGGCTGGCGGCGGCCGTCGCCGTCGGCATCGGTCTCGCGAGCCAACGCACGCGCACGCTCCCGTACGACGGCAAGCCGTGCACCGCCGCTGGCTGCCGGCCCTCCTTCCTCATCATCGGCATCGGCAAGTGCGGGACCTCGTCCCTGTACTACTATTTGACGGCGCACCCGCAAGTGGTCCCGGCCCGCCGCAAGCAGCTCCAGTTCTTCGACCACGCCTACGACGCGGCGCGCTTCCCCCGGAGCTACCTGGGCCAGTTCCCGGCGCATTTAGACGAGGGCCGGGTCACGGGCGAGGCGAGCCCGGGCTACGCGCAGTACGCCCAGGTGCCGCTGCGGGTCGCGCGCCACTTGAGTGGCGTGCGCATCCTAGTTATCGCGCGGGACCCGGCGGAGCGGGCGTATTCCTCGTACCACTACAACTACAGGGAGCTGGCGCGGGTGCCGCTGCCCTTCGAGACGCTCGTCGAGGCGGAGATCGCGTTCTTGGAGGCGTTCTTTAGGGACGGCGCGACGCGCACATGCGGTGATCACGCGTGCCGCGACCTGTCGAACGACTGCTACGGCGCGCGGACGGCCGAGGCGCAGGCGGGGCAGGTCGCGCGGCGGTACGCGGGCGAGCGGGCCAAGCGACGCTTCCCCAAGGACGTGCACGCCCAAAATACGGCGGCTACGGCCGCGCGGCGCACGGCCATCAGTAGCTCGCTCCCCCGAGCGAACGCGCACCTGTGGCGGCAGCTGGTCGGGCGGGGCCTCTACGCGGCGAACCTGGACTGGTGGTACGCCTCGCACGCGGCCGAGGATATTATCCTCTTGTGTTCGGAGGACCTGGGCGACGCACAAACCGCGGCGCGCGAGATGGGTCGGGTCGCGGCCTTCGTCGGGTTGGGCGCGTTCGACTTCGCGGCGACCGTGGCCCAGGGCAAGTACAACGCCGGCGCCCAACACCACGGCTACGAGGCCGTGACGCCGTGGCCCACCGCGGCCCTGCTCGCCGGGAAGCGGCCGCCCATGGCGGCCACGGCGCGGCGGCGGATCGCCAACTTTACGCGTCCGTTCAACGAGCGCCTCTTTGTCCGCACGCAGCACACGTGCCGGTGGGGGTGACTGGTCATGTTCAAAAGATTATCTGTTAATTTCACTAGTGGCGGTCGAAGTCCGCGTTGGAGCCGGTGTCACGCGATGCCGCACCGGGGCGCGCGCGTCAAAAAGGGGCATGTCAATTCACGTGCATCATGTCCTCGAAGATGCCGAACCGTTGTAATAGCATCTGGAACTCCTCCAGGTCCAGTTCACCGTTCCCATCCTCATCAATGTCCTGGACCACATTAAACACGTCCTCGACGCTCAGGTCCAGCCCCAGGAGATCGCTCACGACCGCGTGCATCTCGTGCACCGTGATCTCCCCGCTGCCGTCGGCGTCGATGAGCCCGAACATGTCCCGCGCTAACAGATCCGCGTCGCCGAGTGTAGCCATGTGGTACGTTAATTTTTGGGTAAAATCGAAAAACTCCTCGAAGGAGATGTCGCCCCCGCCGTCGCTATCCAAAGCGTCGCACACGGCGTTGATCTCTTCGTTCGTGGCGCTCGGCGAGAACTTGTGCATCAGTTGGCACATCTCTTCTCGGTCTATAGAACCCTCCTTGTCCTCGTCGAATAAGTCAAAAATACGCCGCCACTGGCTCCGCTGGCGCTGCTCGTAGACGTCCGCCTCCTCCTGTCTTAATTGTTTTAAACCGGCCACGGCCGCCCGATGTCTCCTCTTGGACGACGCCCCCTTGACTACACTACGCTTCTTGGCCGCGAAGGGCGTCACTGACGTCTCGGGCGTCGGCGCGTAGTCCTGGGGCGGCGACTCGTGCAAAGCGATGGACTTTCTAGCTTTCGGCTGGTCCGGCGATAAGTATGAAGCATTAAGGTCGTACGCGCCGTAGGTCTGTTGGTTTAAAGGCGTGTGGCCCACCACTTGGAGCAGCATGCGCGGGTCCTGGAGGCACTGGACCACTTTTAAGGCCTCGAAGGCGGCGACCGTTTTCTGCCTTCGGAGGACGAGTTCGATCGTCCTTCTATTCTTCAGATCGGAGATGTTCGCGACGACCACGTAGTCTTCTAGTATTCGTGTTACTTTCCGCATCACCAATAACGGGGGCAGGATCGCTCCACACAGGATCAGGAGCCCGCCGGAGCGCCCGCCCCGCGCCTGGAACGCCTCGTCGTCGCCGATCAACAAATCGTCCGCATAGACCAACGCGAAGACCACCACGTAAATGGCCGTCATCAATGTACTCAAACGGATCATGTCGAACGTGAAGTGGGTTCCCGTC
>Ga0114994_10001058_pt1 | contig 19473 bp, 14 predicted proteins | sample ArcticOcean_MG_C_9_FD_87043 | JGI IMG/M metagenome (GOLD analysis project Ga0114994, IMG submission 87043) | Marine microbial communities from western Arctic Ocean - ArcticOcean_MG_CB2_152 | ecosystem: Environmental > Aquatic > Marine > Oceanic | place: Arctic Ocean: Canada Basin | collected...
ACGAGGCGGAGGCCCTCGATCTTGATTCGCGCGAACTCGCGCGCGGACTTGATGCCCCAGCGGCGGTACAGGCGGTTCTTGAGGAGGGCCGCGGCGTGCTCGTTGCTCGTCGCGCCGTCCTCCACCCAAGTCCGGGCTGCCGTCGCGTCGGCGGCGTAGCAGAGCACTTCCCGCGCGGACTCCGAAATGTCGCCGAACGCGCCAAACACCAGCTCTGCCCTGTCTGAGAGCGCGTCTCGTGCGGGCTATTTACCCCACACGAGAGCATATCTATGTATAGAGCTTATATAGAGCTGCAATCCCCCAACAAAATGACATCCTGTTCGCTGTACTACTCGAATACTGAATATAAATTACTTGAGCCCGCTCCCCGGCTTGAACGTCCGCGCGTGCGACCGGAAGGACTGGTGGTGGTTCGTGCCCCCGTAGATCTTCTTGTTGTCGGTGATGGACGAGTTGAAGCGCTCGGGCATGTCCTTGGGCCGGCCGTACTCCTGGAACCACTGGTCCAGGGACGTCAAGGTGGGTTCCCGCAGTTCCAGGGACTTCAGGCGCTGGGCCTCCTTCCCGCGGATGTCCTCCTCGATCGCGTCCAGGTCCTGCTGCGTCCGCGCGATCTTCTTCACCAACTGGTTGCATTCTTTCCGGTCGTACGCCCGCTGCACCTCGGCCGAATGCTTGTGGTACTCGAAGAAGCCGGCCTGCTTCGAGACGGCGACCGCCGCCTTCAAATTTTTACACGTCAGAAACTGGGACTCGTTCAGGCCGCCCTTGCTCGTGAGCAAAGTGTGGAGGTCGTCGCTCTGGGCCCGTTGCTGCTCCAATTTCTTGACCTTGGCGGCGAGGAGGCCCGCGTCCATGGCGCCGCTCTGGTTATGATGCGAGAAGCCGAGGAGGGCAGGCGACGGGGGCGCTGCCCCTGGCGGGAGTCCTCGGGGGGCGTTGCGTTCGTCGATGGCCACGGCACGGACGGAGCGGTGCGTATACAAGCTGGAATTTAGCGCTGCCTCTGCCAAGAGAGCAAAAGTATTGTATGGCGCTACGCTCGTCGACGTCTGCTACTGCTCGCATGCTCGGCCAGGGCGAACGGGAGATATGAATGGAGTTCCCATGGGCCTTAGCTCCGGGAGACAAAACCCGTCACGGTAACCCGAACGAAGACTCAAGGGCTGGCTATTTACCCTCGCTGCGCGCATTCGCGTTAGGGGGGCATAAACCCGTCAGGTCAGGTCGAGGCGGATGACTCCAGTGTCCAGTGCACCGGTACGGTGACATTCCAACCCCAGCATATGGCGCGCGGAATACTCGCCCTCCTCGTCGCGGCGGCCGCCGAGGTCCACCGCATCCCGCTCACGAAGGTGCCCCGGGTCCGGACCAGCCGGAACGCCTTCGCGACCCGCCCGCGCACGGCCGCGGATCGCAACGGCGGCGACGCCATCATCATCAAGGACTACCATAACGCGCAGTACTACGGCACGATTGAAGTGGGCACGCCCGGCCAGCCCCTCAGCGTGGTCTTCGACACCGGGTCGAGCAACCTGTGGGTGCCCAATAAAAAACCCTTCCTCTCTTCCCACAATACCTACGACCACGCGCGGTCGTCGACCTACGTGAAGAACGGCTCCAAGTTCGCCATCCAGTACGGCAGCGGGCCCGTGAGCGGCGTCTACAGCCGCGACGCGCTCCGGCTCGGGTCGGTCGAGGTCCGGAACTACCTCTTCGCCGAGGTCGACGACACGTCGGGCCTGGGCGTCGGGTATCGCATCGGCAAGTTCGACGGCATCCTGGGCCTGGCCTGGCCGGGCATCTCGGTGGACGGCGTGCCCACGCCGCTCCAGGCGATGGTCAAGGCGCTCGATGCGCCGGTCTTCGCCTTCAGCCTCGGCGACGAGAAAAATGGGGAGCTCGTGCTCGGCGGCGTGGACGCCACGAAGTACACGGGGAGCTTCCATCACGTGCCGCTCTCGGCCAAGACCTACTGGGAGGTGGCCTTGGGCGGGCTCAGTGTGGGCGGCGCGAACATGACGCGGGCGACGCGCGCCATCATCGACTCGGGCACGTCGCTCTTGGCCGGCCCCAAGGACGACGTCAAGCGCATCGCCAAGGCCGTGGGCGCCAAGCCGTCCATCGCGGGCGAGTACACGATCGCCTGCGACGCGACGGCCCCGGACATAAGTTTCACGCTCGGGGGCCGGCGCTACGCCCTCGCCCTCAAGGACTACGTGATCGAGGAGTCGGGTCAGTGCCTCTTCGGCATGATGGGCATCGACCTGCAGGGCCAGGCGCCGCTCTGGATCCTGGGCGACGTCTTCATGCGCAAGTACTACGTCAAGTTCGACGTGGGGGGCGCGCGCGTCGGCCTCGCCCTCGCGACGTAGCCCTGTGCCTAGACCCTGTGCCCCCTGTGTGTAGAGTCCATGTCTGGGTTTTCTGTTGCGGGAATATCTGTTAATATACCTGCGGATGCGGGGGACAGCCTTTTGACCGGGGACGCCGTCGGTACAATTCCCCTTGCACGAAAACCCATCGTAATGTACTCTATTGTAGCGCGTTATATGCGGGGTATATGTGGGCGCATGGAAATAGGGTAGGGGCTGGGGACGTATAATTTATTTATTTTTGGTGCTAGGACTGATGTGCGGGTTTCACAGCGCTAGCGCTTCTGCGTGGAGGCAGCCCACACGCCGACGACGCGCCGGCCGACCGACGGCACGCGCCCGCGGCGCCAGCCAGCCCCCGCGCGCGACGACGCCATGGCCAGCCCCCCCGGCAGCCCCAGCTCGCGCTGGTGGAACCGGCCCATCAAACCCGAAACAGGTATCGGGCCCGCCGAGCTGGAAGTGGAGACCATGGTCGCCGGCGACGGCTACCGGTACGCGAAGCCGGGCATGACCGTCTCCGTACATTACGTGGGGTACCTGCCGGACGGCAAGGTCTTCGACGCGACGCATCGGAGGGGCGCGCCCCTCCGTTTTAGGTTGGCCCGGAGCGAGGTCATCGAGGGCCTGGACGCGGCCTGCGCGCAGTTAAGCGCGGGCGAGCGCGCCAAGGTGCGCGTGGGCGCGGACCGGGCCTACGGGGACCGGGGCTTCCCCTACCTGGTGCCCCCCAAGACGCCCCTCGTCTTCGACCTGGAGATGCTCGGGGCCGAGTCCTAAACATAGTCCCAAATTTAATTCATCGCGGCCCACTCCTCGAGAGCCCGGGCCTTCTCCTGCGGCGTTAATAAATCCGCCGCTGGCACGGCCGGCGCCGTCTCGAGCGGGTCCTCCTTGATGGAGGCGATCGCCGGGGCGTGGTCCGTCACGACGGACGCTAATAAATCGTCCTCGCACCGGCTCACGTGAATGAGCCGCGCCGCGGCCTTGGAGATGCCCTCCTGCTGGATGACCTCTCTGACAAGGAGTTCCTTCCGCCGCTGTAATTGGAACACGCGCGCCTCCATGGTGCCTTGGGGCGCCACCAGCCGGTACACGTGCACCTCGCGCTCCTGCCCCAGGCGATGCGCGCGGCACATGGCCTGGCGGTCGAAGCACGGGTTCCAGCACACGTCGTATAAAATGACCCGCGACGCCCCGGTCATGTTGACGCCCTCCCCACCCGCCCGGATGGAGACTAATAAAACGTCCACCCGCGCGTCGTTGCTCCGCCGCCGCTTGGGGTCACAGGTCACGTGTTTCCGGTTGAACGCGTGCACGAGCGCCGCCCTTATGGCCGCCGGCGTGCTGCCGTCGATGCGTGCGTACGTGATGTCCGTCTTCGTCAACACGTCTTCCAGCACGTCCAGCGTCCCTAGCGTCTGGGTGAAGACCACGCACTGCTCGCCCCGCGCTTTGATGGCCGTCAGTAGCGCCAGGCAGACGCGGGCCTTGCCCGAATTTGACGCGGACGCCGCTTCGTAGCTCGGCGCGAAGACGGGCGCCGCCCAGGCTCGTAAGGACCCGCAGAAGGCCTCGTCGTCGTCCAGGCCGTTCTTCTTTTGGGACCGCACTCTATGAACATCCCGCTTGGACTCGTCGCGAAGGCGTTTGGCCTGGAGCTTACTTGCCTTCTTCGCGGCGACCTCGGGGGCGCTCCAGGCGTCCGTCACGACCTCATCTTCAATAGAGAAGAGCCGCTCTTCCTCGTTCAAATGCTTGAGCACCGTGTCGGGGTGGTTGCAAATAGCTAAAGCGGTGTGGTAGGCCGCCAGTTCGCCCCGCGAATTCTGGTGGGCGTCGGCGGCGCCGCTCTTTTCAAAGGCGTCGTAGAGCTTCCGCTGCACCGGCGTCAGCGCGCACTCGACGATCCAGTCCCGTCTTCTTGGTAAATCGTCACCTAGCGTTTCCACGCCTCGTCTTAAAACCACGTCCCCCAGCGCGGTGCGCAGGGCGTGGGCCCGGCGCAATGCTTCCTTACGCGCCGCGCCGCCGTCGAGGTACGCCACGATCGGCGCCTCGAAAAATGATTTGAAGACGTCGTAGGACCCCAAGACACCTTTGCGCGCGTAGTCCACGAGCGCCCAGTACTCGTCCAGTCTATTCTGGATCGGGTAGCCCGTGGCCAGGATCTTACGGCCCGTCCCGATCTTGGATAACGCCTTGTATATCTGGGACTTGGGCTCCTTCAGGCGGTGGGCCTCGTCCAGAATCAATAAACCCGTCCCCAGGAGCAAGGCCGCCGTGTCGTCATTTCCAGAAGCGATCAGGCGGAACATCTCGTAGCCCACCAGCAAACACCCGCCGTCCCGCGCCCACCGCCTGATGGTCAGAGCCCGGTCTTGTTTGGGCAGGACCCGCATCCTTATATCCCGGTCCCGCGGGAGCCACTTCTCCACCTCGTCCTGCCAGTTCGCCAATACGAAGGCCGGCGCGACGACGAGCGCGGTCCGTTTATGGTCAGCAGAGAACCAGCTCTGCAGGCAGCCGATCAGCTGCAGCGTCTTCCCCAGGCCCATGTGGTCCGCGAGCACGACGCCCTCGCCCTGGGTGACGACCCGGTCGAACATGAATTGGATGCCCGCGGCCTGGTGCGGCCGCAATTTCGCACTCAAGCCCGCGTCCAGGCGCGTCGTTTTATTGAGTTGCAGGCCGTCATGGGCGCTCACCACGACCTCCGTGGCGTCGCGCTTCGCGCGGAAGGCGTTGCCGCCGGCCGCGCAGAGGCACGGGTCCAGATCGCACGTGCACGCCGTCCCGGTCGCTGTAACGGGCCGGCCCACGAGCTCCGCGAAGGAGGGCACGGGCTCCGCGTCGCTGTCGTCCTCCCCGCTGGACCACTCGTCCTCCTCCTCCTCGACCTGGCTGGGGGCCTTCCACATCGCCATCCGCGTGGGGCACAACTATTGGTCCAGTAAGACGACCGGACGCCGCCCTAGGGGCTGGGGACTGGGCCTCTAAGTAAAAGCTTATTGAGCGCAGCCGTGGCTGGCAGGACCGTCCACAAGCGCGCGTGGGCGCCGCCTCTTGCGCGCAGCCTTTTGTATGGCTGGCTCGCCCACTTATTTGGAAACACTGTGCGAGAGCAACTCTCCGCCGGTTTTGACATGTACATCGGAAAACCCGTACATTCAAATCCGTCAGCCGGTAATCGATTTCCTCGCGAGCCGAGGCATCGCAGGCCAGCTATGAGCGCGAGCTTCTCCGGCCGGATTAAGGGCCATTTTAGGTGCATTTTTTTCACTACCCCCGCAAAAGCGCCACCAAAAGCCGTCGAATCGGCCGCAACCGTCTCCTCCACCGGTGGCACACGCAGCAGTGCTGCACACTCATCAAAGCGCGACCGCTGCTCCGCTGGTCTTGGGCCGCTCCGGGCCCGCATACCTTCTAACTCAAATCGCATCTCCGGGAGAATTTGCAGTAGACGCGACATGAAGTTCGGCCACGACCTCCACCGCGTCGTCAACGTCAGCGACGCCGAGTGGGCCCCGTACTTCATGCAGTACAAGTTGTTGAAGAAGTGCATCAAGCAGATCAAGGCGAGTGAAGCGCCCGCCGACGCCGGCGGGCCGCCGGCCGCGCCCGCGTCGCCACTGACCGGCCGCCCGCGGGCGAACACGGACGAGCGGCTGGGGCGAGAAACAAGCCCGCCGCCGTCGCCCGGCGGCCCGCAGAAGGTGGCCATCGCGCGGAGCGCGCCCGAGGTCGCCTTCTTCCGCGCGCTGCGCTTCGAGCTCCAGAAGAGCGCGCAGTTCTTCCGCCAGTGCGAGTTGGTGATGGAGGTGCGGCGGGAGCGGGTCCGGGAGGCCCTGCGGCAGCTGCAGGACGACGAGCGGCGGGGGCTATTGGAGGACGCCCCGGACCGGGCCCTGGGGGCCTGCGTCGCGTACTACCGCGACCTGCTGCTCCTGGAGAACTATGCCATCATGAACTACTGCGGCTTCTCCAAGATCCTCAAGAAGCACGACAAGCAGACGGGCTTCACGACGCGACGGCAGTTCATGCGCATCTGCGTGGCGCCGCAGCCCTTTTCGCGCTACCCGCGGCTCCTGGCGATGATCCGCGAGGCCGAGGAGCTGTACCGGGACCTCGCGCGGGCCGCGGACCGGCTGCGCGGGACCCGCAGCCACGTCTGCCCGCCCCTGAGCCCGTCCTCGTCCTCCCAGCAGCTCAGCACGCTGGGGGGCGTCGGCGCCAAGGAGACCGACGCCCTGGACGCGATCCTGAACCTGCGGGAGGCGGCCTCCAGGATCCGGGAGGGCGAGGAGGACGAGGGCGCCCCCGCGCCGGCGCCGGCGCCGCCCCCCGTGCCCCACGTGGGCCCTGCCGCGGACCTCGCGCGGCTCCACTCGACGACGAGCCCGCCGCCGAAGCGGGCGCGCACCTGACCCGCCCCCTCCCCCCTGTCTAATTATGTATGCTACGCTCAGGCTCGCCAGCCCGGTCCGGACGGGCCGCCCGCGAGGAACGCTGCGAACATGTGACATATTAATCCGTGTATACCTCCGAGGGCGGCCCTTTACCGCCGGGCGGCGCCGTCGACGACCACGAGCCACGGGAAGACGGGGCCGCCGTGCGCGCCGAGGGCCTGGCGGGCGCGCCGCCGGCCGCGCTCGAGGTCGGGTGGCGCGCGCCGGCGGCGCCGGAGGGCCTCCACGTCCGCACCGTCCAGCGACACGTCGCCGGGCCGCGCGGCGTCGGCGTCGCGGGCGCGCCGGGGCGGCCAGCGCGAGAACGCAACGCCGGGCACGCGCGAGCGCGGCCGCGTCGCCTTGCGCGACGCCAGCGTCACGAGCAGCGCCCAGAAGGTCGCCGCGCCCCGCCAGAACGCGGAGGCGCCGACGTCCGCGAGGGCGTCGAACCGCACGGACGCGACGCTCATTGCGAACGCGACGACGAGCGGTGCCCGCGGCCGCGTCGGGGCCAGCAGGGCCAGGGCGACCGCGAGCACGGGCGCCGCGACGGTGCCGTCGGCCCAGCGCCGCGCGGCCCAGCCGGCGGCGGCGCCCCGGGCGCCCAGGACCTCGTCCCGGCCGCCGCGCCGCGTCCACGCGAGGCCGCCGAGGACGCCGCCGCCGTGCAGCGCGGCCGTCCACCAGAGCGCATCTGGCACCGTGCCTTTCCCGGACGTCGCAGCGCACGCGAGCACGAGAAACGTCCGGAGCGCCTCGGAAACGCTGCCGTGGCCGACGAACGACGCGGCCGCGCGCCACCACTCGCCGCGCTCGACGACCTTGGCGTAGTCGTAGCCGACCGCGAGCGTCGAGGCGCGCCGGCGCGCCGCGGCTAGTGCGGCGGCGGCCGCCATAGCGCAGCGACCTGTCGTCCTTCCCCAAGGCTGCGTGCCTTCCCCAAGGCTGCGTGCGGCTGCACTGCACTGTCTTAGCGCAATTTCACATGGGAAAGTTTGGCACACGCGTGAAGCAGCAGGAGTCGTGTTTTATGGCACAGCAAAGCAGGTATAAATGTAGTGCTAAGGATGATGCGCCAAAACTCATGCCGCTCACGTTTAACGTTTGCGCACGGGTCGGGTCCGGGTTCGGGTTCGGATTTTATTGACGGGTTTTTGTGGTAACATTTACGCAAAGGGTCATAAAACGGGCCAAAGTTGCACCTTTGTAGGTCCTGAGCGGTGCAAAGCACTGCCAGCTGCAGGGTGCACGATGGCCGGCGACGACAAGAGCTCCCGCTACGACCTGCCGCTCTGGTGCAGCCTGGCGGCGGGCACGGCGGGCGGCGCCTGCGGGGTCGTCGTCGGCTACCCGTTCGAGACCATCAAGGTGCGGCTGCAGACCGGGGCCACCCAGCGCATGTGGTCGCAGCTCTACGCGGGCATGGGCGCGCCCCTGGCGACGGTGACGCCGCAGTGGGCAATAATGTACGCCGCGTACTACGGCGCGCAGCGGTGCCTGGCCGACGCGCCGCTGGACCCCGTCGCGCGGGGCGCCGCGTCCGGCGGCGCATGCGGCCTCGCCGTCTCCATGTGCGCCGTGCCCGTGGACGTCGTGCGCATCAACGCGCAGAGGTTGCACGTGTCTGCGGTCGAGTCGATGCGCATGCTGTACAAGCAGCAGGGCCTGCGGTTCCTGCGGCACGGCGCGCTCGCGACGGCCGTCCACCTGACGCTGTCGCAGATGGCCTTCTTCGCGACGTACGAGTTCGTGCTGGACCGGTGGGACACGCCCCCGGCCCACGCGCCGGCCGTCGCCGGCGGCCTGAGCGGCCTCATGGAGTGGACGCTCTTCATGGCCACCGACACGGTGAAGACGCGCGTCCAGGCGTCCCCCGGGGGCGCAGGCTACGTCCAGGCCTGGCGGACTTTATACGGGGCGGAGGGCTGGCGCGGCTTCTACCGGGGCTACAAGCCCGTGGTCCTGCGGGCCGTGCCCGTGAACGCGACGTCGTTCTTCGTCATCGAGGCCGCGAACGACCGCATCCGGCGGTTCCGGGCCGAGGGGCGGTAGTGTGGTGTGTGTGTAAGTCTGTGGGTGTGTGCTTGGAGTCGTAGACCTTGCAACTTCAGGGGCCTTGTGTTACTAACGGTGCTAGGACTAGTTGGGACACCGCGTGTTGCGGACTCGTCGGCGGCGGGCGCGTACCTTTCATAATAGCACACTTCTGGTGCAACGCCTCAGCGAGTAACCGCGAGTTAACCGTGTGTGTGACTGCTTATTGTTGCTAGCCCCACTAGTGCTCCACTAACCCCCCTAGGACCCGCACGATTCTCGACGCAGATTTTATCAAGCGACGCAACAAACAAACGCATTCCTCGGTGTCTAATTCTCCCGTTGCACTGCAGCCAACTCAGAAGGTCACATATGTGGGTCTGGGCCAGCCCGTGTGCAAAAAATGACGCGGCGGGGGCCGCTGAGGCCGCGCCCGGGCATCGCCTGCTGGCGCTGCAATGTGCCCTCGAGCGCCGGTCTCCGCGCCCCCACGGCGACGCAGTCGACGCCGAGGTACCGCGGCGGCGGCGCCGGCGGCGCTGCGGCCGCGAGGCGGAACGGCGACGGCTTTTCGCGCTCGGCGGATCCGCGACGGTTTCACCGCCGCGACGCGCACCGCCGTGGATGCGACCCAAGAGGCGCACGCACACGTACAGAGAGAGAGTGAGGACGGGCGCCTCACGCGCCCTCGCCGCAGGCTCAACAACATGGAGATCATTCACGACGTCGACGAGCCGCGCAAGGAGACGCGCGCGTGCCGCATCTGCAACGAGGTGGGCCACCTCGCGCGCAACTGCCCGCAGGCGCCGCCGCGCGAGGAGACGCGCAAATGCCACATCTGCGGCGAGGTGGGCCACATCTCGCGCAACTGCCCCGACAACACGGGCGACAACGCCGAGCGCGCGGAGACGCGCAAGTGCCACGTCTGCGGCGAGGTCGGCCACATCTCGCGCAACTGCCCGGAGCGCGAGGAGGGCGCCGACGACGGCGGCGGCCGGCGCCGCGAGGGCGGGGGCCGCAAGGGCGCGGGCGGCCGCCGCTGCTTCAACTGCGGCGAGGTGGGCCACCTCAGCGCGGACTGCGAGAAGGCGGCCGGCAACACGGCCTGCTACAACTGCGGCGAGCAGGGCCACAAGTCCGCCGACTGCCCGAACTAGGCGCGCCCCGCCGCCCCCGCCGCTCGAGGGGGTAAGTGCCGACACCTCCTCAGCGGTTCCCCCCCATGTCCACGCTGACGCCGGCCGCCGTCACGCGGTTCCCGGACGAAGCGATGGGGGTCTAGAAGTGCCGACACCTCCTTAGCGGTTCCCCCCCATGTCCACGCTGACGCCGGCCGCCGTCACGCGGTTCTCGGACGAGGCGATGGCCGCCTCGAGCTTCTCCAGGAGGTGGTCTCGGTAGGCCTCGAAGGGCTCGCCCCACTCGACGACCCGGCGGTCCTCCACGACCCAGAGCCGCATGTCCGTCGCCTCGATGAGGCGGGCGTCGTGCGTGACGCAGATGACGCCGCCGTCGTAGCCGTTGATGGCGTCGCAGAGCGCGTCGATGGTCTCGATGTCTAAATTGTTCGTGGGCTCGTCTAGTAAAAGCATGTGCGGCGCCGCCAAACTTAATTCACAAAGAACCACGCGCGCCTTCTGGCCCCCGCTCAGGTCCCGCATGGCGATGGTGTGCGCGTGGCCCTGGAGCCCGTACCGGCCCAGCATGTTCCGCACGGACTGGTAGTTCTCGTCCTCGAAGAGCCTTCTCAAGTAATCGACGGGCGACTCGTCCATGGGCAATCTTTCAACAAAGTGCTGGTTGTAGACCCCGATCCGCAGCTTGGGGTTCCGCTTGACGTCTCCTCCACTACATTGGAGCTTGCCCGTCAACAGGTTTAGTAGCGTGGTCTTGCCGCTGCCGTTGTTGCCCACCACGCAGATCCTCGAGTCCTGGTCGATCCCAAAGTTCATGTCCGTGAAGATTAGGGGTAATGAGGGAGCATAGCGGAACTGGGCGTCCATGACTTGTAACACGGGCGGCGCCAGCCGGGGCACGGGCGGGAACTCCATCTCGACGGCGTACTCCTTCGGGCGTTCGATGAGCGTCTGCACGTCGGCCGTATCTTGGCCGGAAGCAATCGCCTGCTGCTTCTTCTTGTCCTTCGGTTCGCGCTTGGACCGGCTGACCTTCATCAATGCTTCGGCCTTGGCCTTGCTCACGCCGCCGGTCTTGCCCTTGGACTTGAGCACTTTCAGCTGCTTCTCCTGCTTCTCCCAGGCTTTTTGTTGCTGCTTCATTTTCTGCTTTTCGAGTTGTTTAAAGGTGTCGTAGTTGCCTCTATAATGGTCTAAAGTCCTATGTTCAGAGATATGAAGCGTCTCGTCGCAGACGGAATTCAGAAAGTCCTGGTCGTGGCTCACCACTAGAATGGTGTGCTTGTACTTTTGCAGGTAGTCGTCCAACCAGATCACCGCGTTCAAATCTAGGTGATTCGTCGGCTCGTCGAGCATCAACAGGATGGGCTCGACGAACAGCGCCCGCGCCAGCGAGATGCGCATGCGCCAGCCTCCCGAAAAGAGCTTCGTGGCGCGCACCTGCATCTCCGGCGAGAAGCCCAAGCCGAACAAGATGCGCCGCGCCTTGGCGTCCGCGGCCGAGGCGCCGATGGCCTGCAGCTCCTCGCCGACGATCCGGAGGCGGTCGTTGGCCGCGCGCTGCTCGGGGCCACTCAACGTCTCCAGCGAGCTAATTAAGGAGGCCTCCTCCCTCAACAGTGCCGTCCGCTCGACGTCCGCCTTCAATACGGCGTCCACGGCGCTCGTGTCGTCCGCCTGGACCTCCTGCTCCACGTACAGGCACTGCACCCGCGGGGGCACCTTCAAATCGCCGGACGCGATCATCTTGAGCAAGGTCGTCTTGCCCCGGCCGTTGGGGCTCACGATGCCGTAGCGCCGCCCGTGCGCGATCAGGAGCGACGAGTTCTCGAAGAGGGTCTTGCCGGCCGCGGAGATGGTGAAGGAGTCGATCTTGACGTCCAGGGCGTTCAGCCACGTCGCGTCGCGCTCGTCCACGGCGCTCTGGGAGCAGGCGAACTGCGCGCCCTCCAACGAGGCCTGCTCCTTGGCGGCGTAGGCCTCGGCCGCGCGCTTTTTGGACGCGTAGGTCTTCTCGAGCTTGCGCCTCGCCTTGGCGCCGAGCGGGGCGCCATGAGCCGCGACGGCGGCGGCCAGGCACAGCTCGAAGGTGGCCTCGACTTGGGGCCCGCGCGCGTGGTGGTCGTTCGCGTCGTCGCGCCACGCGTCGTCGTCCCCCAGTAACCCGCCCGCGGCCGCCAGGGCCGCCGCCGCGTCCACGTGCGCGTCGGCCGCGAGGGCCTGCCTCTTGCTCTCCTTAATAAGTTCCGCGAGCCGGGCCTCGTACTTCGTAATTTTCGTCTCGTACTTGGCGGCGTCCGCGGGGTCCGCCTTCTTCAGCTTCTTCGCGTACTTCTCCAGCGACGCGCGCAGCGACTGGGCGTCGGCGTTCGTGTCGTCCCGGTCCTCGGCCGCGGCCATGGCCGCCGCGAAGGTGGCGGTGGCCTCCTTCTTCTTGCCGCCGCCGAAGAGCGAGCCCTTCTTGGGCTCGGCGTCGAAGAGGGGCGCCGGCGCTGGCGCCGCCACCTCCTCCACGTCCTCCTCCGCGGGCGCCGCCTTGGCGCGCCGCCGCTCGGCCTTGGACATCTTCTTCTTCGTCGGCGCCGCGGCCTCGGGCGTCGGCGGCGTCGGCGGCCGCGCCGCGACGTCCTCCGCCTCGGCCTCCTCCTCCGACGCCTCGTCCGCGAGCATCGCCGCCATCGCCGCCGCGCGCCGCGCCGCCTTATTGTCCTTCTTCTTCCGCACCGGCGCCGCGACCTCGACGGTGTCCTCGTCGTCGTCCTCGTCCTCCTCGGGCTCCACCGCCGCGGGCTCCGCCGCCGCGGCCTCCGCTGCGGGCGCCTCCTCGGCCCACCCGGCCTTCTTCGCGAGCTTCTGCTTGCGCAGCTGCGCCCGCGACAGCTTCTTCGGGGCGTCGGCGTCCTCCGCGGCCGGCGCCGGCGCCTCGTCCTCCGAGGAGTCGCCCCGAAACTTCCCCCCCTTCTTCTTCTTCGGCGCCGGCGCCGGCGGCGCGGCCGCGGCCTCCTCCTCGTCGTCCTCGGCGGCGGCGGCGCCCTTGCCCTGCCGGCCCTTCTTCTTCTTCGGCGCTTTTTTGGCGGGCGCGGCGGCGGCGCCGTCGTCATCGTCGCCCGCGGCCGCGAGCGCGGCCTTGATGGGGTCGACGAAGTCGGCGTCGTCGTCGTCCGAGTCCTGCTGCCGCCGGCCCTTCTTGCCCTTGGCCTTGCCCATCGTTCGAGTGGTTGCTGCTGCTAGGCAGTCTGCTGCTCGACACAACTGCGCTCGTCTGCAAAAACCGGCGCTGCTGGCGTTAGCGAAACGTACCACGACGCCTCGACACGCGTACCGTGGCTTCTGTGCTTGAATCACGGTCGTCGCTCTCCAAACTTAAAAAATTAATAAAGGTGCGGGTATTATTTTGTATACACGTTATCACCGCCCCGTGGGGCTGCTGGTAGATCCAACGAGGTGGGAGCGCTCATACGTGCACAACGATGGCCCAGCATACACCACGCACGTAGGGTGAAGGGAGTCGGGCGGCTGCCTCGCGCCGGGGCCCCGCGCCACTCATGCAGCACGTGAACCCCGTGACGGGGCGGCCGTCGCCGGGGCCCCACGGCGGCGACCAGCAGCGGCCGCGGCGGAGCCGGGCGCAGGGGCCCCGGGTCGAGGACTTTTACGACGCCGCGGCCCTCGAGGACGAGGTGCGCCGGGAGAACGTCAAGACCCGCCAGGCCCGCCGCGCGGCGCGGAAGCACGAGGAGGAGAACGTCGCCCTCGAGTGGTGGGAGCGGTCGGCCCTCAAGGCGTCGCCGGGGGGGCGCCGCGCCGACGCGCCGCCGCGGGACGAGCGGTCCGACGCGCCGCCGCCGCAGGACCGCGACGAGATCGCCACCCTGCGGGACGAGATCGCCGCCCTGAGCGGCGCGCTGGCGTCGTCGTCGCGAAGCGCCGGCGGCGCGGATGCGCCGCCGCCGCGCGCCGAGCGGTCCGCGCCGCCGCCGTCGTCGCGCAACATCGACCCCAACGGACGGACCGAGGGGCAGCGGTCCGCGCTCCGGCGGGAGCACGCGGTCCTCGTGGCGCGCGACCGCGACGCCCGCGCGGCGCGGCTGCGCCGCGAGCGGGAGGACGAGCGCCTCGAGGACGAGCGGCGCCGCCGCGAGGCGTCGACCTTCCTGCCCTCGCACGTCGCGCGGCGCGGGCGCGGGCGGTCGAGCGGCGGCGGCCCGAGTTCCCTCGGGCGGTCCCTCGGGCACCGCCCGCCCTCCGCCTCGTCCGCCGACGCGGCGTCCCCGGAGGCCCGCCCCGCGCGGGACGCCCGCGGACGCGCGCCCCCCCCCTCGCCCCGGACGCCGCGCGGCGCCGGCCGGGACCCCGCCGAGGCCGACTCGCCGCTCGCCAGGCACCTCCAGGACGCCCTCGCGGCGGCCATGCTCAAGATCGACCGGCTCACCGACGAGCTCGGCCGGTTCAAGCGCCACTTCGGGCCCCTGCCCGGAGCCCGCCGCCGCTGATGCGGGCCCCCCGTCGCCCGCCCGGGGGCGCCGCTTCGAGTCGCCCGGTAAGTACCCAGGATCGATTCCGCCCATCTCCTTGCGTGGAGCCGTTCGACCGTGAGCCACCGTCCCTTCGTACTGGAAGTAGCACAAGTTTACTGTGACATGTTACACTAGTCTGGCGGCGGCTGACGCGCGTCCTACGGTGCCGCTTCAACCTGAGGGCATTTCTGGAACACGAAGCGCTCGCCGGCGTGCGCGAGCGCCACGGGGACCAGCTCCCAGTGGTCAACATTCGCGTCTGTCCCCGGCTCGAAGCCGTCGGGCGCCCGACCTTGTTCGTCGGCGAGCGTCACGAAGCTGCGGGCGTCTTGCCAATCCCCTTCTACGTCGGAGTCTTCTCGGCGCCCCTTGCTAAATTGCAGATGCGAATCACGGGCATGTAAATCCACATCCCACCGTGTCCTCAAGTCAGCCATACGGTATAATGCGACGCGTCGACCATGGAGAATTTCCAATTGACCATAACCGACCCTTTCCCGTATCGCTCTATGATTGGGAGGGGTTTCTGCTCGGCCACCTTCACGAATCACTCCACGTTTGGAAACATGTCGAACAAGCTTGCCAACTTCACGAATGATACAACCCCCGGAAACCACCTCGACTGCGAACTTGGTGGCTTCCAGTGGATGCGGGGTTGCGCGAGCATTGCCGTCAAGAGCGACCTGCATGTAGTTTTGCGGCCCCGTCGAATCATGTGAGCCCATGCGCAGCAAATACCACGTATGCCGTGCCGCGGCCGCGACGTGGCGCCAGCACGGCGCGGTGAGTTCTGGCGCTCCCGCCCCCCCCATTGTGGGAAATTCGGCTGCTCCCGCCCACCAGCATATGCCTAGCCGTGTTTTCGAGCACTCCCGCGACGCCGTCCGCAGCGCTGTGCAAGCGATCTCAAGCCGCCAGCCGTGGTCAAAACCGGCGCTCTCCACTACCTTGCCAAGGACGACACTCGGGAGATCGTCGAGTCCCATTTTGCGCGCTTGAAGCGATAGATGCCAGCTGAATATATTAAAGTGCGCTGCGTGCTGAATTACAGATATATCTAAAAGCCCGCACGAAACCAACCCCGCCGACAGCGTATTGGAAATGGCCCTATTCGCAACATAAGGAATAATGTGTACTTGCTTTGCAGGGCGATTGCAGCACTGCTGAAGCACAATGTACCTGGACTGCTGAAGCACACTTCCCTGGCACTGCTGCTGAAGCACACTGTCCCTAGCTGCTGACTTGACGCCACCACCGGGAGCCTGCCAGCATCCCTGCGGCTATACTATTATGCACGCCGCCCGGCGCGTCGGCGCGGCTCTTGCGGGAATCGCGGCGCCCGCGACGGCGTCGTGCTTCTTCGGCATGGCGCGGCCAAAGCCGCACGAGGGCCCGGTCACGGCCGCGTCGGCGCTCGTGAGTGCGCGGTCCATCCTCGACGCCGCGCGCATCGGGTTCGTCTGCACCGCGTCGTCGGACGGCGGCGTCGACTGCCGCGTGATGGACGTGCGGCTCCTCGACGACGCGGCGCTGTCCTTCTCGCTCGTGACGCGGACCGGCACGCGCAAAGCTAGGCAATTCGCGGCGAATCCGCGTGTGACGCTCGCGTTCCACGACCCGCGGGCGGCCGGCGAGAACGGCTACGTGACGCTCTCGGGCCCCGTTCGCGAGGTCGTCGAGCCGGGCGCGCGGCGGCTGGCGTGGAAGGACTCGTGGACGCTGTTCCACACGGCGCCCGAGGTCCCGCCGCCGGATTCGGACGTCCTGATTTTCGTCCTCGAGCCCGAGCGCCTGGAACTCGTGGATAACGAGCGGTGGCTCCGCGGCGACTGGCGGCCCGTGACGCTCGTCCGGACCCGGACGGGGAACCGCTGGGAGCCGGTGCCGGCGCCGCCGCGCAGGGGTGTTGTTAATTAGATGTGTGAGTCCCGAGCTTAGTCGCGGCCCAGCGCCGCGAGCGCGGTGACGGCCTGGGCCCAGGCGAGCGGGCGCGAGGGCCCGAGCGCGGCGCGCGCGAGGACGTGGAGCGCCCAGGCCAGGTAGGGCGACGCGCACGCGGGGCGTCGGCGTGCGAGGACGAGCGCGTACGCCAGGACGAGCGCCTCGTTCGCGTCGAGCTGCAGGAGCGCGCAGCGCGCGCCGGCGGCGGCCACGAAGAGCCCGAGCGGCGCGAGCAGCTTGGCGCAGGCGGCGACCGCGTACGGCAGTCGCCGCGCGCCCTCCTCCGCGGGCTTGGCGCCGGGGACGTGCCGCCGTCGCCGCCGCGCCCGGTCCTTCTCCGACACCTTGCGGTCGACGTCGTGGAAGACGAGCGCCGCCCAGAGGGCCGTCGGCGCCCAGTACGGCCCGGCCTCGGCCAGGAGCGCGCGGTCGGCGCCCCAGATGAGGAACGGGGCCGCCAGCCGGAGGCCCGTGGCGGGCGCGCTCTGCGCCTCGGCGAGCGCCGCCGCGTGGACGGCGACGACGCACGCCCACGCGCGGGCGGCGAGCGCGCGCGGGTCGCGCGCGGCGGCCGCCGCGCGCGTCGCCGCGACGCGCCAACGGGGCGGCGCCGGCGGCGCCGGCGGCGCGCGCGGCGGCGACGGCTCGCGCGCGCGCCGCCCCGCGTCGAGGCCGAGCCCCGGCGGCGCCGCCAGGGCGCGCGGCGGCGGCGACGGCGGCCGCACCGGCCGCGCGGGCGCCGGCCGCGGCGCCGGCCGCGGCGCCGGCGGCGGCGCCGGCCGCGACGCGCGGGGCGCAGGCGCGCGGCGCGGCTCGTCGCTGGCGCCGACGGCGTCGAGGACGAGGGGCCGCGGCCGCGGTGCGGCCGCGGCCCGCGCGCGCGCGCGGAACGACGGCGGCGGCGGAGGCGACGGTACGGCCGGCATCGGAACGTCCGGCGTCGCCGGCGTCGCCGGCAGGCGCGGCGGCGACGGCGGCGCGGTCTGCCGCGCGGGCAGCCCGGGCCGCCGGTCGCGGCGCGCCTCGAGGCCCGGCGCCGGCGCCGACCACGCCGGGGGGGGCGCGTCCCACGACGACGACGCCCCGAGCACGCGGCCCGCGGCGTCCTCCTCCGCGCGCGCGCGGAGCGCGGGGGCCGCCGGCGCGCGCTCGCTCTGGTGCCGCCAGGCATCGCCGACCGCGGGGCCCAGCGCCGCCCGAGGCCCGAGGCCCGGCGGGCCCGCGGCGCCGCGCGCCGCGCCCCCGAGCTGGCTCGGGCTCAGCAGCCCGCCGTTCCCGAACGGCGGCGGCGGGTCGCCGGCCAGCGCGCGCCGCGGCCGCGGCGGCGTGGGCCGGTACTCCTGGGCCGCCGGGTTGACCCCGGACATGCTCTGCATGGGGCCGTCGTCGTCCCCGTCGAACAGGCCGCCGGGGATGAAGAAGTCGCTATCCATGGGTGCGTTTCGCTCCGAGGCTGTGCTTGTTTATCTATGACCGACCGAGCGCAACGAACCGTGCGAGCGCTGCGTGAGAACGTCTCCTCTCTCTATGTTAGGCCTGCCAACCGGCTGCAGCCTATATAAGCCCTCCTGTTCAGGTCCATGTTTTTGTGGGGTGAAAACCCGTTTTTTACGAGTTCTCTTTGTCCCCTCGGCCAGCTCGGCTAGTACGTTTCATTGCTAGAGGATCCAGCGGCCAGCTCAACGTCGTTGATTGCTCAGGTGCACGAATACCTTGAGCACTCTCGACGGGTCCCGGGTGAGAGAGCGCTAGGAGGGGCGCAAAACCCTAATTCAATTCAATTCAATTTGTGTTTGTTGTTGGTGTTTGTGTTTGTGTTCGTTGTTCGTTGTTCATGTTCGTGTTCGTGTTCGTTTTCGTTGTCGTTGAGTTGTCGCGTTATTCGATTGTCAGTTGCCGAGCTACGAGCAAGTTTTTCGGGCACCCAGCAATGTGCTCAGACTATGGCTCTTATTACTTTTTACCCAGTGTGCTCTTCAGAAAGCCGCCGGTCCGGCGTCCGTTTTTCGAAAAACGCTCTGTGCATGTGCATGCTGCCCCTGCACAGGGCACTAGTCCCAGCACCGTACCAACAATGCACAGGGTCACAGGGGAGGGGGCACAGGGGCCCCGGGGGGCACCCCAATCGTAGACCGCGCTCCTGACATTAGGGAGCCCTAGTAGAGCTTGAGGTGCCTCGTGAGCGGGTCCAGCACGCGCACGGGCGCGGGCCCGATGGCCAGCACGGTCCGCGACCCGGGCGCGACCTGCGTGCGCCCCGCGTCCTCGACGATGTACGTCACGACGCCCGCCCGGGCGAGGCGCGCGCGCAGGTCCACGATCTCCTGCTCGGTGGGGATCTTGACGCAGACCTTGGCCTGGCCCGTGGCGGCCCACCACCGCAGAGCCGCCGGCGCGCGGCGCTGCGCCCGCTTGTAGCAGCCCAGGACCGCGTGGCAGCACTGCGCGGCGGCCTTGCCCGGCTTCATTTTCGTCCGGTTGCCGGCCTCATCCTTGAGGTCCGTGTTGATGCACAACAGCATCTTGTAGGGCGCGTCCGCCAGGCCCCAGTTCCTATCCACCAGCGGTGCAGTCTGCTCGTCGTCGCTGTCGTCGTCGTCCGAGTCCAGGGGCGTCGGGACGCGCCTCGCTATTCGTTGGTACGCGAGGACGGTCGTGAGGCCCGCGGCGAAGCTGACGGCCGAGACGCCGCCCAGGAACCCCGCGAAGTACCCGAAACCGAGCTTCTCGCCCGCGGCCTGGGCCGCCATGACCGAGCCTGCTAGGTGCTGGTGGAGGATGTCGGTGGAGGCGACGTCTTAACAGACGTGCAGCCGTGCGATCCCTCTCAAACAGACGTATCGTCGTGTTGCGGCACGCTCGCTCCAGGTAAGTATAAGAATTGAAGGATAAAAACCCGCGCTGAAAACCCGTGCCGTCCCCCCCCCCGCCCCCCGGCCCCGCCCCCCCCCCGGGAACCCGCGCAGCGCGGGGTCTCCCCCCCCCCCCGCCCCCCCCCCCCCCCCCACCACCCCCA
>Ga0114994_10001061_pt1 | contig 19457 bp, 13 predicted proteins | sample ArcticOcean_MG_C_9_FD_87043 | JGI IMG/M metagenome (GOLD analysis project Ga0114994, IMG submission 87043) | Marine microbial communities from western Arctic Ocean - ArcticOcean_MG_CB2_152 | ecosystem: Environmental > Aquatic > Marine > Oceanic | place: Arctic Ocean: Canada Basin | collected...
CCGGGGTTTTGGTCGCTCTTAAAAAGCAGAGGTTTACATGTCTTTCTGTAAACCCGACGGCCGGGTCCACGAAATGCAGCTTCTCGCACATCTCCTGCCACTCCGCGAAGGAGCACAGCTTGTGCTTGGACAGCGCGTCTTCTCGGCCGCTATGGGTCTTGAACGCTCTTTTCAAGTTGTCCAAATCATGCTTGATGGCGTCCTCGACGTCCTCGCGCCACACCCGCTCGTGGAACTCGTCGGACTCTTCCCTAGATGGCACCAAGGGCGCCACGCGTTCCACCAGCTTCTGCGCACATTCTAGAGCCGTAGCCACTTCCTTGGTCCGCAACCACTTGATATGACTGAGCTTCATCCCCGCATCTAAGAACTGGAACCGACACAAACTTTTCTTGGGATTCAAATGTTGCGATTTGATGCCCGTCGTACAGCACCCGAAAAAAGCCATGTCCGCGTCCGCCTTCCGTTTGACTTCCAGGTCCGCGTGCACTACGAACTCCGTGAAGTCGTTCCACCCCAAAGTGAAGAGGGCCTTTGAGTTGCAGCAGAACAGCTTGAAGACGCTCAAGAATTCTCCATAATTGGCTTTGACGTAAGCCTTGGTGGCGCCGTTGTCGTCTCCAACAAGTTTGTCACATTTCGCCAGTTCCCAGTCCTTTTCGAAGGGCCGCTCGAAGTCCCCTTCATACGCGGGGGCGAATAAGCTCTTCTGCCAGGTCCACGGTTCTTTCGGCTTCCGCTTGATGGCCACAGCTTGTTTCTCGGGGATGGGCACGAACTGGACGTCGGCCCAGTCGCCACATGGCACGGTGTGCACATTGGTGATCAGACCCTTGTCCTCGTCATGGTCTTTGGCGAACGCGCCGTCCCACAAAGCCGCCTCCAGGTTCTTCTTGTGGAGGACCTCCCTCCCAGCGTCCGAGGCGGCTTCCGTTACCTTAGTAGAACCCGCTGCCAGTTCAAAGGTGTACTGGCGGTCGCCGGGCGGAACGAGTAACCACACTTGATGACTCTTCTTCACTTTTTCGCATACATGGGGTCGCCACCCGTCGAAGGCGCAGCGGCAGGAGACGTGAAGGTCCGGTTTTGATATAAGTGCTCGCGACGCCGGCTGCACATCTGCATCGCTCCGTCCCGGCGTCCACGCGAAGCGAATCTCGTGCCACTTCTCGCAGATCCAGCATTTATTCGACCGGTGCCATTCCAAGGATTGGGGGACGTCCTTCGTTCCCACGATGCGCGTGTACAGGTACTGGTCGTCCTCGACGCCGTCCTCACCGTCCACTAAGAAGGGAGATGGAGCAGAGTCCGTGGCTAAGGCGTCGCCCAATGAATTCGATTCCTTGGAATCCCGGGGATCCTCCATGGCCAGCACGTCCCGGCCTCTTTCGAGCAACTTCCCCTGCTTGCCGATCTGACTGAGTTTCTGCGCCAATGCTTCAGAATTCTTGTTCAGCATGGCCTGTCGCCGCGTCGCCATCTTTCGGAGCCACGCGTCCCTCTCATCCAAGATCGCTTGCACGGCGTTCCCGCCCAGATGTAATGCCGCGAGCGTCTGCGAGCGCCGCGCCCCGGCCTCCAACCGTCGCAAATCGGAAGGGACCATGCCGTTAAAACTCAGGTTCACGTGCCAGAGCTTGGGGGCCCGTTCCAGCGACTCCGCCAGCGCCGCGATGCACTCGTGGTCGTCCCCGCGCACCGCGTTCCAGCTCAGGTCGCACCGCTGGACCTGCGACTGTAGGAGCCCCGTTGCTACTGCAAGGGCCCCGGCGCCGTGCAGCCCCGTCCAGGCCAGATCTAACAAACGCAGCGCCGGGAAGGCGCCGTTGGGACCCAATAAACCGCCCAGCGTCTCCGCGGCGATGCCGAGGTCGTTCTTCGCGAGGTGCAGCTCTACCAGGTGCTTCAGCGCGCGCCGCGACTGCACTCGTCGCGACCACTCGGACGTCATAACTAGAGCGGAGGCCGTCGCGAGGCCGCAGTGCGACACTGAGAGTTTTCTTAAAGTATCGCACCCTTTCGCGTCTAAAAGCAGAGCCAACGCTTTGGCCGCTTTTGGTCTTCTACACTCATTATCACTGACATCGAACTCCTCTAAGCGCGTACAGTGCGCAGCCAACGCGTCGCTGACCGCCTTCACGCCCCGGGCCGTCAGGCGGCAGTTCCGCACGTTGCAGACGACAGGATCGCTGCAGGCCATCGCGTCCATCACCGCTAAGGCATGATCATCGCCGATGCGCTGGTCCTTCAAGTCCAGCTCCGGCCGGGCCGCCTTGCTCAGGGACTGAATGATGTGCATCATTTTTGGCTCCGGAATTAAAGAGTACTCGTCGCAGTTTTTGAGGTAGTGCTCGGGCGGGCCCCGGCGCCACCCCTCCACCGAAGGTAACTGGTCGCCGCCGATGACGAAGATCTTCCGTTCTAGACGAGCCACGCCGGCCCCGGGCGCCTGCAGGGCTCGTTGGACCTCGGGCGGCGGCGCCTCGCCGCGCGCCGCTCTCATTTCCGCGCGCGTAATGGACCCCGCCCGCGACAGCAAACTACGTTTTCGGTCCTCCGGGTCCGCAGCGTCCCCACCAACGATTTCCGTCGAGTCCTTGGCGAAGGGCCAGGCCTGCGGCGGCAGCTCCGCGTCCTCCGGCACGGTCGCCGTCGATGGCCGCGAACTCCGGGAAGCGCCGCGCGACGACGGCGTCCGCGCGCGCGTGGAGGGCGTCCGGCGCTTGCCGGCGCCGCTGTGGGGGCCGCCCGCGATGGAGACGCGCCGCGAGCCGCGCTTCGACCTGGAGGGCAGGTCGTCGTACACGGAGTACCGCGCCCGCTCCTCGGACTGCTTCTTCTCAAATGCCTCTTTCAGTTCGCCGCGCGCGGGCCCGCGCGCTAATGTCGTCGCGAGGGGCCCCTTCGAGGCCAAGGTCGGCGGCGCGTGCCGCAGCAAGGTGCGCGTCGCTAATAAAGCGTCGTCCGGCGCGGCGCTTAAGGGTGCTGTGGTGACGTCCAAGGGCGCCCCCGTCACGCGTCGCAAGGCCTCCAGCCGCCTCAGCCCGGCTAAGGCGGCGGCGCTCTGCGATGAGGCCAACACGGGCGAGCCGGAGGCGCCCACCTTGCGCCGGTAGCGCCGGGCGGCCCGCGTCGCGTCGGCGTCGACGCTGGCATAAATGCTGCGCCGGGCCTGCTTCCTTACCATTGAGGGGCTGCTGCCCTTGTACTTTCCACGAGCGCTCGAGGCGGCCTCATGGCGGCCGACGGGCTGCATCTCGGGCTGCCCTTCGCGCCGCGCGCGCCTGGGCTCTCCGGTTTTGCGCAGCGCTCGGCGCTTTATGGACTGTGTTTTTTTCTTTCCAAGGAGCACACCCATAAATCGCAAGCTTGTGGGTACCGGGTGCTGCTGCTGACGTTTGCGTTCTTCCAGTTTAAACCCGTACCCACGTAGGCAGGGCGCCAAAAACGCGTGCTCGATTTGACTCGAGGTAGGCGTCCAAAGCGGTGGATTCCTGGCTGATTGCCAGGCCCACTGGCTTGCTTGGACATCAGCTTGACTTGCGTGCCGAAGCAGCGTCCGCGAACGACGCCTACGCCGCGTATTCAGGATACAAAGGCCACCCCTTCGCTGCGATAATTGGCGCGCGTGGCCTGATGGAGTGCACAATTGCGCCTCCTGAGGACTCCGCGAGACCTCTGCCTGGCCGCTGGCATTTCTCTGACGCGCGCACGCTCGCAGGCCCAAACTGACCCAAGCGTTCCCACATACACGAAACGGGAAATTATTGACTACGATGCGCTCGCCGCACCGCCGCGGCAGCATCGCCGCGCCCGCCGAGCGCGTCCCGGTCGTCACGCCGCAGACGCTGGGACTCGGCACCGAGGCGTCCCCGGCGCGGCTCGCCCTGGGCTCGCCGCCAAAATCATTACTCCAGAGGACGCTGGAGCGGCGGCGGAGCGGCTCCGTGTCATTTGAAACGCTCGCGTCGCCCAAGCTCCAGCGGACGCCGGAGCGGCGGCGGAGCGGGTCCGTGTCGTTCGAAGCGCCCCGGGTCCTGACGGCCTCGCCCGCGCGGCCCTGCTACTTCAGCGACGACCGCGCCCAGTCCTTGTTGCTCGGCTCGCTGCGCAAGTCCTTGACGATCTCGGAGCGCCGGGACACGCCGCCCAAGCGGCCGCGCTGCTTCTCCTGGTCCGACGACGACTCCTTCCTGTCGCCGGCGCGCCCGTCGCCGCGGCGCGCGTCCGGCTCCCGCTCGGCTCTCGCGGCGTACCTCGCGTTTGACAGCCCCGAGCCGCCGAAGCGGTCTCCCACCCACCACCAGCACTATTTGGATCTTGCGGGCCAGGCGCCGCCGCCGCCGGCCCTGAGCACGCCCGTCCGCTCGTCGCGGCGCGTGCTGCTGGACGCGTACCGGACGCCGCCGACGCGCAGGGTGCCGTTCGAGCCGCCCGCGGCCGTGCGGCTGTTAAGCGTCGCGGCGGACTTCGAGCCGCCCTCGGACGACGGCGACTCGTCCAGCTCCGGCGACGTGCGCTTCCCGGACCCGCCGGCCTTCTCGCCGCCGCGGCCGAACCGGCCCCACGCGACGAGCTTCTCCGAGGCGGAGCTGGCGGAGGCGCTCGTGGCCTTCACGGCCGCCGCGCCGACGACGCCGCGCGTGCTGAAGCCCAAGGCCGTTCGGGCCGTGGGCGTGGACCTGTCCGTCCTGGCCGCCGCGTGAAGCCCGCGCTTGTAAATTAACATAGTTTTATTACAGAACGCCTATGCGTCCGAGTCTGAGTCCGATTCCGAGTCTGAGTCCGAGTCCGAGTCCGGGTACTCGAGTACCCTTAACGTCAGCGGGTGGGGCGGCTGCTGCGAGTAGGCCTCGAGGTCGAAGAGGAAGCGCGACGACCCGCCGTTCACCGACGCATAGTCGCCGCGCGAGTCAAGAGCAAACGCGAAGAATCGTTGGGCGAAACCCAATCTATATCTACCGGGGAGCGGTACGGTACCAACGAGGGCCCCGTTCTTCGTAAAGAACGCCTGCTCGTACCCGTCGGCGCCGCGCTCGATGCCGACACCGACGACGTCCGGCTGGCGGGGCACCTCCGGCCCGGCGTTTCGGTGGACGCGCGCGGGATCGAAGCCGAAGGTCGGCCCGAACGGTGTACCAGGATATCGTTCATGCCGGTACATTCTACCATCGTCGCCGTGCCAACCGATGCAGCCGACGGTCCACCCGATGTGTGCATGAGGCGGCATCCGGTTGCCGCTTCCCGACATGATCCCCACGGACGCCCCACCGAGCACCCACGCCTCGGCATAAGCGAGGGGCCGGGCGAGCGGCAACGAGACCAGCGGTTTCTCGAGTGAGGCGGTCGCAATGTAGCGCGAGGTATTGCGCACGTCCAGCATGCCACGCCGGTCCGCGGGCGCCGTGCGGACGTCGAGCATCGTTGCGAGGTAAAGTTGGTCCGCATCGATGACGGCGCGCCTGATGGTGAGTTCGCGCCAATCGAAGGCCGCGAGCACGAGCGCGGTCGCCGCGCCGCGACGGATCGCGTCGAACCGCGGTGGCGCCGTCAAGTGGTCGCGGAACAGCCGCGAGTACACGTGAAACCACAGCAGCGGCGTCCGATCGGCTTTGTTGTACGCCCGCGAGATGGCAGCGGCATGGCCGATCTCGCGTGGCTCGAGCCAGCCGAGCACCTCGAGCAGCACGTCTGCGTCGTCCAAACCGATGCGTCCGAGCATGATACGCGGCTGTTGTTGAGTGTTACTTATGCCTCGGTCCACCACTAGAGCAGCTATGTGACGTTTATCTGCCTGTTGGCCTTTGTTTTGCCATGAAAAACCCGTTTTTTTACTTCGGGAAAACCCGCACCATCACGCCCGCGCATCGTAGCGACAACACTGCCGCGATTACCTTGCGCTGCATCTCGCATTGCTCATAACCTACGTCCCCAGTCACGCGCTACTTGCTAGCCACTGGACGTGTGCGCCGCCGCACCCCACAAAGAGTGCCAGCGCGCACGCCGCCGCCGGCCGAGAGCGGCTCAAACACAGCGCAATGGCCGACGCCGAGCCCCCCTTCAACAGCCAGCCCGGCCGCCTCTGGCTGCTCAAAGTGCCCAAAGCGCTCGAGGAGCAGTGGGCCAGCGCGGCGCCGGGCGCGGACCTCGGGATTGTGGAAGACGACGGCCAGCTCCGTCTGCGACCGAACGCGGGCCCCACGAAAGCCTTCGATCTCCAACGGACCCAGGGCGCCGACATGCGCGCGTTTCAAGAGGTACCGCCCGTGCCTAAGAAGTGCAAGGCGGACGCGGAGGAGGAGGACGAAGAGCCCATCACGGGCCAATCCTTGGGCCGACCGGCGGGGACACTAGTCCCAAGACCGGCGTCGGGCGTGTCCTATCGCCGGGTCTGCCGCGCGCGCATGGTGCAGTCCTTAAAACCCGAACGGGCCACGCGGGTCGTGGACGCGAACGAGGTGCCTCGGGCCGATAGAGCGCCGGTCGTGGCGTTCGGGGGCCGCGGCAAGGGCGAGACCGACGCCGAGGTGTCGCGCAAGCGCAAGCAGCTGCCGCGGGCGACGCTCCGGTCGCGGCTCTTCGGCATCTTCGGGGCCGCGCCGGACCAGCCCCTGGCGCTCAAGGAGATCAACCAAAAACTAGGGGACGACGCGCAGCCCGACCCCTTCCTGAAGGACGTGCTGTCCGAACTGGCGAGCCACGTGCGCGTGAGCGGCCGCGTCTGCTACGACCTCAAGGCCGAGTACAAGGACGCGACGCGGCCCCCACCAGTACCCGAGTAAACAACATTCGAATTATGATCCCGTGGGGCTCGGCAGGCTCGCCGGGTCGATGGGGTCGGGCTTTTGGTCCTTCCGCGTCCGCCGCCGGCCGTACTCGTCGCGCTCGCCCGTCTCTGTGACCACATCTGCGACCCGGCCCGTCGCGGCCGCGCCCTTTGCCGCCCCGCCGGACTCCTTGCGCTTCCGGCGCTCCCCGGCGCGCGCCGCCGCCGCGTCCGCGAGCGCATCAAAAAAACTCCCGTCGATGTCCTCCTTCTTCCGCGCGACCACGGCGGCCGCGAGCGCGTCGAGGGCCCTGGCCGGCGCGCGCGCCGCCGAGTGGGCTTCGGCGTCGCCGGGCTGGACCCGTTCGTACAGCGGGTGCGCGTCGGCGGGCGGCGCCTCGGACGGCGCAGCGGGCGCCGGGGACGACGCCGCGGGCGCCGGCGCCGCGGCCAGGACGCGCAGCTGCGCCATCTCGGCCTCGAGCTCGGCGGCCTCCTCCGCCGATGGCCGCGGATACCGGGGCGGCCCCGCCGCCTTCGCCGGCGCCGGCGGCAATAGGCGCATGCGGTCGGCGTACTTCCAGGGCTCGCCCGGCGGCGTCGGCGCGTTCAGGAAGCCGCCCTTCCACGCCGCGGACTCCAAGTCCGTCGGGCGGGCGGGCGCGCCGGCCGTCTTCCGCGCGGCCTCCTTCGACGCCATCTCGCGCTGCGAGTCGTCGACGGCCACGCCCGCGGCGTAGATCGCGCTCTCCTCGTCCAAGTAGCGCAGCATCTCCTGCGTCTCGCGGTCGTCCTCGGCCGTGGCCGGGCCGCCCGCCGCGGCCTCGGCGAAGGCGCGGCCGTCCTCGGCGGCGAACTTCGTCCCGGCGGCGTCGAGGACTGACTTCATCGCTTCCGCGACGTATTCTTTTTCGGCTTCATTGGCTTCATTGGGGTCGTCGAAGGGACCTTCATTGGGCCAGTCGGCCGGCGGATCCGCCACGCGTTCGTGCGGCAGCGCCTCGTCCGTGGGCTGGCCGGCCTCGAGCTCGGCGCTCGGCGGCGGCGCGCCCGCTGTTTGCGGCGCGCTGGCGGTGGTTTCCATGGGCTCGCTTGCGGGCGCCTCCATGATAGGCTGCGCGTGACACGGCGCCGCCAGCGTTATCGATGATATGTATCTCGAGATTCCGCACGCAGCCTTAGATACCGATCGGGCACAGCTGCGGCTGCTGCACAGAGGCGATTTTAAGTGATTGAGAGGCGCGGGAAAATACCCGCACGCGACGCATCTAGTCGGACCCGACGCCCTCTCGCTTCCCAGCACGCCGTCGACGGAACGCATAAAGGACAGAGGCTCTTATCCGCGGAGCCGACGACAGGACGACTAGTTCAGCTTGCCGATGATGGCGTACGTCTGCTTCATGTCCTCCGTCTCGATCACGAGCGTAGCGTCGTAGTCGTCCGCGTAGTCCGTCGGCTGGAACTTGATCACGAACTCCTGGGGGTCGCCCGCGCGGCGGTTCAGGGTTCCAGAAGTGGGCTCCACGGTCACGGCGGCGCAGGAGCCGTCCGTAAAACCGGCGGTGAACTCCGCGTACGTGGAGAACTCGTTCTGCACCGTGATCGTGGCGCCCCCTCTCGCGTTCAAGCGGGCGGACACACTTACGGTATCGGTGAGATCCCCAGCGACCATGCCGTAGACCTGCTCCGACTGCTGGTCCTCCTTGATCTCCGCGCCGTCGAACTGCGACAGGTAGCCCTGGGCGAAGCGGCGGTACTCCTTGCCCTGTAAGGCCGCCAGTTCGACCATCTGGTGGTCCTTCTTCATGGTCAATTCCTGCTGGTTCTTCCAGTTCTCCAGCTGCTGGCGCTTCCGCTGTAATTTATCCTCGCCGTACTCGTCGATCTGCACCATGCCCCGCTTGGCCAGCATGTCCGCGTAGCCCGTGGTCTGGCCCCACGCGTTTTTGGCATTCAACTTGGACTCCGAACCGCCCAGCTGGTTGAGCTTGCGGCCTCCTCTTAACCCCTTGCTGTCTTCCGCGGACATGTCGTACTCCTCCAGCGCGTTCTTGCCGTCGCCGACCACGCCGACCTGGCCGTCGCCCCCGTCGAAGCCCTCGACGTCCACGAAGCCCACGTAGTCCTGGGGCCCGTAGTTCGAGTCGACCTCGCCGACGCCCGTGTGGTCGCGCGGGTTGGACTCCTCCCGGTCGGGGTCGTCCTGGTCCCACCACTTCTTCTTCTTGTCGGCGTCCTCGACCTCGCTCAAGTAGGAGACCCGGAGCTGGGTCTTGGGCGCGGCCACGCGCGTGCTGCGCTGCGTGGGCACGAGGGCCGCGGCGCGGCTCGCCAGGAGGAGGGCCACGGCGCTGCGGGCCATGGTTGAAGTGCTCTTCTGTTTTATTCGGAGGCTGCTTCGGGGAAGGTCGCTGGTGCGCCGCGTTGCTGGCGGCCGTGGAGGATTCGTAGGAGGCGATGCGACAGACGTTCACGCTGGCGTATGAACGGCAGGCGGTGAATTTAGCAAGTGAATCCGCGCTTGTACTCGCGCGCCACAAAACCCGCACGTTAATTTTGTGCGTCGACGCTGTCTGCGAACGGCCCGAGGGCTCCCGCTACACGCCGGGCGACGGGTAGCGCGGGGACGGAGGCAAGCTCTGCCAAAATCAGGCAGTCCAGACATTGCAATTTGTGCTTCCACAGCAGGTTGCAACGCATACGGTTGACAGCACATTGCACCGCATCACTGCAAGAAAAAGAAAGCAACTCGCGGCGAAAACCAGCATCGATACGCAGCAGCAGAGCAAAGCTCTCTCGCTAGCATAACCTGGGTTTGACTGCACGCAGCCGACGCGCACGCTACAACTGTAAAAAACACAAGCATGAGCGAGCTCGCCCACCACGCCGAGCAAGAACATGAGGAAGACGACGCGCCGCCGCTCGTCGACGTCGAGGATGACGACGCCGCGACCGTGCCCAGGGACCAGGCCCAACATGACAAAGTGACCCACGACCACGCCCACGCCCGCAAGGAACTCACCGCGACGGCGACGGGCGCGCACACGCACGTGCACGAGCACAGCCATGGCGGCGACGAGGTCCACGTGCATAGCCACGCGCACGTGACCGATGAGCAGCTCCACGACCACGACCGCCTGCACGCTTATGTTGATGAATCCACCATACCCGTACCGGAAGAAAAAGGTCCGTGCGACCGCCTGGTCACCATTTTCGAAGCCACGGAGGTGTCTCTGGATGCCACGGAAATATGTTACGTGGGCACTTCGGGCCTGAAGGTCACTATTTTAGATGGACTGGACCGGCACAAGGGCCGGTTGACCAAGCTGGCGTTACGAAGTAACCTGGTGGCGGACTGCAAAGCGGTGGCGAGTCACGGCGCGACGTTAAAACATTTGGAATTATACGATAACCGCCTCAAGTCATTGCGGGGCGTCGAGCACTGCCCCTTCCTTCAAGTGATTGACGTGTCGTACAACGGGGCCCGCGACCTGGCCCAGGTCGCGGTCTGTGCGCAGTTGCGCGAGCTGTACGCGGCCTGCAACAAGTTGCGGGAGGTCTACACCGGCCTGGCGAAGCTCGAGCACCTGGTCATGCTCGATTTAGGAGGCAACCGCCTGCGAAGCATGGCGCACCTGCCGCCGAACGTCGAGAAGCTGTTCCTGGGGAAGAACAAGATCGAACGGATTGAGAACGTGCACGCGTTGAAGCGGTTGCAGTTGCTGGACGTGCAGTCGAACCGCCTGACGGCGTTGGAAGCCGGTTCGCTCCCCGAGCAGCTGCGGGAGCTCTACTGCGCGAACAACGCCATCGAGGATCCGCCACCGGACGCGCTCGCGAATTTGTGTCTCGAGACCGTGGACCTGAGCCACAACCGCCTGACCTCGCTTGCAGTTTTTGCCGGGCTACAGCTGGGCGACCTATGGCTGTCCTACAACAGCGTTCCAAGTGTCGACGCCGTGCACTGCTTGCAGGGCGTGCCGCTCACGTGCCTGTATTTGGACCACAACCCCTGCGCCGCCGAGCCGCGCTACGCCAACTACCTGCGGGACTTCTTCCCGCGCCTGGAGCAGCTCGACGCGAACCACGCGGCGGCCCGTGGAAAAGCGGGCGGCGTCTCCTGAGCCGCCATCGCCCCCTCGTAACAGTGTCATTTGTGCGTGTGGTTTACAGTAGATACTAGACTTGTATGTTATTAGATAGACTTGTAGATAGGCTCACGGTCGTGCGTGGCGGGGTTTGTGTTCATGATCGAAGCTAATCGACCAGCGGGCGCGTCGCAGCGCTGGCGTCCAGCGGCACGCCAGCGACGTCGCGGCGCCGGCGTCCAGCGGCACGCCGGCGGCGCCGGCTAGTCGTGCCTGAAGAAGTCCGACCAGCGGCAGTAGGCCATGATCACTTGGAGAGCGTCGCCCGGCAGCGCGGGGCACGCGGCCTCGAGGCAGAGCGCGGCCTCCTCGTACGCCGCCGGGTAGTCCCGGGACCGGTGTTGCCGCCAGGGTTTTCGGGAGGGCGCGAGGCGCACGGCCGCGGTGTCCAGGCCCTTCAAGAGAACGAACGGCCGCAGCCGCCCGGCGCCGGGTAAGGACACGGCGCCCAAAAACGTCACGCGCTTCTGCCTAATCCGCTCCACCGCGAAGGCGCCCTTCCGGTCGCAGGTCAGGCGTAAGGTATCGCCGTCCTTATACGTGTCGTAACCGTCGTCTAAAGCTGCCAGCTCCTTCCCGGCGGCCACCCAGGAACCGCTCTCCCCGAGCAAACACCCATCTTCGAAGCAGTGGGGCAGGCCGCCGCCCGCCAACGCGGCGCAGATGCCGCGGTCGCGGACGGCGCCGACGCCCAAGCGGAAGCCCACGTCAATTAATTCGATCTCGCACGTGTCGGCGTCGCCCACGAGCTCGCAGGACTTGGCTCCGCCCAGCACGATCTCGCACAGGGCGGGCGCGCCGGCGCCCCTGCGGTGGCGGACGGTGTCGCCCTCGACGATAGTTGCGGGCGAGTAGTTGCGCCGCGTGAAGCGCGGCGCCGAGGCGCGCGCCTCCTTCTCCGCCTCCATGTCGTTGAGGGACAGGATGCTCGTGGCCGAGATGACGCGGTGCATTTTGTCGATAGAGTTGTTGTGACTTGCAAGTGCTGCCGGCGCGCGTTTGTTGCGAGTCGCTCGAGAGAACCGCTGGTCTGTGATCACACGCTGCGAAAGTTTTGCTGCTTCTCGTGACCCGCTCGTCGTATGCAGAGTTGTTCGCAGCTGCTACGTTGCCCGGCGTCACTGTTGTCGCCAAACTGCCGTGTGTTTGAATCAGACGCGGATGGGTACACGCCCGTGGGGCTCCCCGCAAGCCTGGGACCGAGGACTTGGAAACTCATCTCAATTCAAACAACTTAATCTCGGAACGGCCGACGAACGAGCACGGCCCAGCACCATAAAACTACATTACGACGGACGAACGAGCCGAGCCCTAGAAGAGCACCAGCGCCGTCCGCCGCCGGTGGCCCGCCAGCGCCCGCGCCCGCGAGGGCTCCACGGGCGCGAGGAGGCGCCACAGCTTGTAGGAGACCGTCGTGATCCATAGCTGCACCACGAACACGAAGAACAGGAAGGAACCCGTCGCGTGCAAGGCGAACAGCACCAAAATATAGATTTCCTTCAGCGAGCACAGCCACAGGTAGCACGCCATGATACTGGCGTTGAGCGTTTTCGCGCCGGCGTAGCCCACCAACGGATTCCCGAGGAACACGAGGCAGAAGCGGGCCCACCACCGCCCCCCGTGACCCGCGCCGGACCGCCAGGCGAACAGCGTCACGAGGATGTCCAAGATGCAGTAGACCGTGACGCTCTTGCGGTAGTTGAGGAGCTTCTGCTCCCGGGCGCTGACTTGTAGTGTTTGCATTCTTAAATGAGCCACGGCGCGCTCGCATTCGAACGCTTCTCCTCCGTCGTCGTCCACGGGCACGGCCACCGCGATGGGCGCGCCGCCCTCGACTGCCGTGGCCTCCGCGACCGGCGGCGCGACGGTGGCTTCCGCGACGACTACCGTGACGGGCGGCGGCCGGGGCAGGTGCAGGGTCGGCCGCGTGAAGTCCAGTGGCATGGCTGCGGGGTAGCCCCGGCGGTCCCGCGCGCTGCGCCCGCGAAGCCCGGTCGACGGTGACGGCGCGCCGCGCGTGCTCTGCCAGGCTTGGCTCCGGGTTCGGGCTCACGGGTTTTTCGACTAGAGCTACCGAGCGGCAAGCGGCACCGGGCTCGGCGTCAAGCGTTCGGGTAAGACCCAAAACCCGTCTGTGTATTTATGAAACCCGAATAAGACGCTATCGAGAGTAAGACGGCCGACCGCCGCCCTAGGGGCTGGGGGCCGGGCCTCTAGGTTAAACTCAAAATGCCCTTCAGAATCTATGTAGAAAGTGTGCTCGTCAGAGAGTCCGATCAAGGTATAGATATGTACTAGAACGCCGGAGGTATTAAAAAGACAAAACTAGGAGGAGGCCTTCCCTTTGTTGCCCCACTTCCAGCCCGCCGGCACGGGCGTCGCGTACTGCTCCTGGTTCGCCTTGTACTCGTCGAAGGACATGCCCCCGTGCGGCCCGAGCGTCGGCCGCTTGTCGATCGAGTACACGTTGGGATCGCCCCCCGGCCGGTCCTTGTCTCTGATGATGACGCGCGGCTCCCGGGCGTCGCGCGCCCGCAGGGCGGACGAGCTGGTCTTGGGCCGGCCCGCGACCCGGACGAGGTCCACCGCGATGATCTCCAGGTCCGGCGTCACGCCCGCTTCGCGCCGCGCTTTTGCTAACGCCTGGGCGCCCGCCAGCGCCTCGGAACTCACGACTAACGCGGTGATGCTGGCGTCGCTCACCGCCAAGGGCGGCGCCTCCGACAGCATCGAGACGCGGACGCTGAGCCCGGGCCGGCACGCCTCCAGATACTTCTGCGCCGTCGCCGAACGTATAGCAAGCGGTTCCAGGAGGGCCGCGTGCTTCTTCTCCGTGAGCAAGGCGTCGCCGCTAATCCCTAGAAAAACAACCTCCTCCGCGACGAGCGCCGCCGCGCTCAGGAGTAAGCGGTGCCCCGCGTGCAAGCGATCAAACGTGCCGCCCACGGCCACGTGCTTGTGGGCCGCGAGGGGCGCATCTTCTATGACTTTCGCCGGCTCGCACGGGTGCAGCAGGAACGTCGTGCCGTCGGCCCGCCATTCGCCCACAAAGGGCGCCTGATCGACGTACGGCCCGCCCGCGACCAGCTCCACCTGCTCAAAGCACGCACAAGGGGGTCTCGTCTTGAACCCCCGGACGCAGTCCACCGGCTCCAGCCGCCACTGGCCCCAGTCCTCAATGAGGAGGATCACGTTCAACTGCTCCTTCTCCTCGACCACGACGTCCTCGAAGACCCGCCGGAAGACCTCCAGGGCCCGCGTCCCGCGCTTCACATCCTTCAGCGCCACGTACAGAGTTGTAGTTGTTTTGCAGATGGCTTTCTTGAGCACGGCGCGCCAACACCCCGTGAGTTCCACGGCCACGAAGCCCACGGCGTGCGTCTTGAACGCGAGGGGGAGGAGATCGGGGTCGCACGCGTCCTCGTCGACGTCCTCCGGCGCGGCGGGCCACTTAATTGGGTCCCACGGGTCCGTCTTGGGCGCCGGCGCGCAGGGAATGCCTACGTGCTCATCTGCGTTGAAGGCGGCGACCCGGTCCTGGATGCGCTGGCCCTGGTCCTGGCCCGGGTGGCCCTCGAAGTCGGCCATAAGTTTGACGACCGTGCTTTAGCTGCTTTGGCACTCAGGAAGGCTTTTGCTGGGGTCGCACGGGCGTTTTTGAATATTGGAATTCCGCCTGCTCCGGAGCTGCGTGGTTTCGTGCGAAGGATTCGCAGCCGGTGTGTGCGAGGGCGTGAAGGCTGCTCTCTGTGCGATGCCAGCGAATAATTTTTCGGTTGCGGGTTCGGGTTGCGGGTTCGGGTTTATTGCACGGGTTTATGTGGCGTCAAAAGCTAGTTTAGCTAAAAAAAAGCAAAGTTGGTCTCAGAGTGCCTTTGCGAATGCGTGACGCGAGCATCCGTCATCTTGAGGCTCAATCAGGGTTAGCAGGTATTATTACAGCTTCAAAATGTCGCGCCGAGCCCGCTCCGCGCCCAAGGTGACCGTGTCCGCGAGCGTGCGCGCCGGCCTGGACTCATTGGTAGAGGGCAATGAGGCGACGATCCGGGACATGCTGTCGCTCGGTGCCGACGCGCCGGTCGTCGACGGCCTCATCGCGTGCATGGGCGTCAACGCGCTTTCGGCGGAGATGCTCCTGGCGACCTACTTCTCATAAACGCTGCTCGGGACGTACTGCGCCGCGCGCCTCGGCAAGAGCGACAAGGGCGGCGCGGCGACGCTCGCCGCCCGGATCACGCGCGAGTGGGCCAAGCCGGCGTTCGCGCCGCTGCCGCCGCCGAGCGCGCCCGTCGTCGCTCGCGCCCCGCTGCAGGCGCCGAGGCCCGCGAGCGAGCAGAAGCGTCTTCACGGTGTGTACTCGGCCTCTACCTACCCATTCGGCGACGATGAAGACGACACGCGGCACGAGAACTTGAAGCGCAAGGCGCCGGCGGACGGCCCGGAGGACGCGCCGGCGCCCGCGAAGCGCAGGGTTTCGGACGCGCACGACGCCGCGCTCAAGAAGCGCGCGTGCGAGGTGGTGAATCTCGCATTCGAGCAAAACCGGAAGCAGTTGGCGCGCGAAACGAAGGGGTGCGAGGAGACGCCCGAGGAGTGGCTCTTTGACGTCATGGAAGGCGACGCGATGGAGTGCCCGGGCATGCGCGCGCGGGTATGCGGGGTCGAGCCGATGACCGCGTACGTCCAGTCCCATAGCTGCATCCACGAGCACACGCTCGTCTTCAAGGCGCCGCGCGGGAAGCTCGAGCTCGTTCGGTGGTCCGTATCACTTGAAATATAAGAAAAAGGCTTAAAACTAGCGCCCCATGGCTTGGGCCCGCGGCGCGTTGGCCTGGTCCCACTCGCTCCGCATGCCTAACGCATTCGAAGCCACCCTCAAGACGTTCATCTTCGCCACGAGGGCGGCCTCCGACGACTGCGCGCCGCCGTGCTCCATCAATACAGCATCCGATACCAAAAGGCGCGCGCTCTCGGCGTCCGCCGCGTCGGTCACGACGACTTGAGAATTCGAAGCTAACGCCTGGTAGACGTCCAGCCGCTTCTCGTCGACGTCCAGTTCCCGTTTCTTCTTCAGGGCCTGATTGGCGTTCTTCTCGGCCTGGGCGACGGTCGTCGCGGCCTCCGCCCGGTTCTTCGCGACGGCCGCCTCCGTCTTCGCTCTAAACCGTTGGACCTCGGCCTCGGCTTGAGCCTCGGCCAGCGCCGACTCCTCCTGCGCACTTAGTCGCAACGTGTCCAGCACCCTAGCTTTTTCGAGAGCCAAACTATTCGCCTGTTCCTTCGTGTCCGCTTCGATCTTATGCACGTCGGAAATGGTGTGTTCGTTGAACTCGGTCAACAATCTACGATGCGCCGCCCGCTTAATAGCTAATTCTTCCTTCAAGTCCTGGACTTCTTTGGCACCGACCGCTTTCTGCTTGGACTCTTTTTCATCATTCTGTAATTTCAACTGATCAACTTCGTTATTACACTTGATCTCCAACATAGCGAATTTTTGTTCCATCACTTCATAAGCCTGCTTACTTCTAACCATCGTTCTCGCGGTCATCTGCTGGGCTATACTGTTAGGCAACCCGACGTCCGTGATGGAAATGTCGACGATCTCGACGCACGAGTCCAACGTCTGGTTGACTTTGATCTTCATCGCTTCGGTGACGTCGATGCCCTTCTGAGCGTGACGGTCCTCCCCTCTCGCTCTAGAAGCCTCCGCTTCTTTAAAGGTCATCATGGGCTGCCAGCCCTTCTGGTACTCCTCCTCGTCATTATCGTCGCCCAGGGTCGTGGCCACTTGCGCGGGGGCTCCTGTTCTACAAGCATAGACCTCCGTGTGCCGCATGGACCGCGCTAAAGCTCGTAATTCCTGCGCTACTGAATCCTTCAATTGCTGCTCTAGGCCGCCGGGCGTGACTTCGTGCACGAAGAAGCGCACACCTTTCTCTCCTTTGACCACTCTAAAAATCACGGAGATGTCGATGGTGATCTGGACGTTGTCCAGGGTCTTGCACCCTTTAATAGGCGCGTTCCAGACGCAGTGGTTCCGCGTGACGAGGTGGGAAACGGTAGTGCAGGGCCCCGCGAGGAACCAACCCGGCTGGTGGACCACTTCGCCGTACTTGTCCGGGATCTCGGCGCCGCACCGCGTCACCAAAGCGTTGTAGCCCTCGGGAATAATGACCACGGGCAGGCACGGGTTCCAGCACATGCCGCTCGGCTGCGCCACGAGTAACCCGAGGTCGGCCCGGAAGTAGCTGTCGGCCGTCGCCGGGCTCATGACCGTCGCCGAGGAGAGGGTCTCGGCCATGGTCTACGTGGTGCGGCGGCGGGCGGCTTGGGTGCAGCGGTGTGGCGCAGCGCCGCCGGAGGTCGAGGCGTTGGGTGAGCGGGCGCCGCGCGGGCAGCTCCCGCGCGTTAGGGGGTGCGAGCCGGTCGCCGGCGGGCGGCTGCCGTCTGGGTTGGTGCGCGTCGCGGGCGCGGGAGGGCTGCAGAGCTCAACGCCAACTCCTGCAGAATCAGCGCCTAGAGCTTTTTTTAAGGAGTTGACATCTGAGTTGACATAACGCACGGGGCTGCCGCAAGCGCGCCCACGCGTCCGTCCCGAGACCAACCGCACGCCGGCAGCGCTGCGCGCCCGAGCGCGTACACCCGGCGCCGTCCGGAGGCAGCCCATCGCAGCGCGAGGCGCACGCGCCGCGCGCGGACGAGCTAAACCATGGGCAACGGCCAATCCGTCGCTCCGATCACAAGAGGCCCTCTCAGTAGTGTGCGCACGCGCATCGTCTCCAAGGCCCTTTTGGGCGGGAACTATTCGCGCGCGAACAAGTTGTTCGTGCAGCGGGGCCACGACGGCCGGGAAGCGTGCATCGTCGTGCAGCCGACCATGCACTCGTGCATTCCGTATGAATTCGCCATCTGTTGGATCTCGCCGTTCATCAGCGTGCCCAGTGGACCGATTGTCCTGTACCAGGTCTGCGGCGAGAACAAAGGTCAATTAGCCCCGGGCTGCAAGATGTGCTGGCCGGGCTGGAACAGGATTTCCCACTTGGTGTCGCTCCAACTCGTGACGTACAACCACGCGCCCAAAAAGTGTCCCACGCGCGACCACGTCTTCGTCGACCTTGATTTGTCGGTAACTTTAAAAATCAACAAAGAACAAGTTTCGAAATTTGTTTTCGAGATGGGTGCGGAGCGCTTGGATGCGTACTTGAGCTTCCAGGTGGAGGAGAGCATCCGCGGGCTCGTGTACGACGTGACCCACGATCGCGTCAATGACATGCGCGGCGAGTTCGCCGAGGACATGCTGGCGGTCCTGCAGACGAAGGTGGAGCGGTTCGGGGTGGACGTCAAGGCCGTGAAGATCACGAACGTCGCGCTCCCGGACATTTTACAAGAGCGCCTCGAGAACACGACGTCGTTCAAGACGCGCCTGACCATGCAAAGTAAGAACCACGAGCACACCATCCAAACGATTGAGAACACCTATGCGCAACAGCGACAAAATATCGCCCAGACCTTCGACCTGCAGAAACGGTCGACACGGGCGGAGACCGACCGGGAAGACACCGAGCAACAAGAGAAATTAGCCGTGGCCACGTCCGACCGGGCGCAACGAGCGACCACTGCCCTCGAGTCCCAGGACGTCGTTTTAACAAAGTGCCGGTCGGACTTGGAAGTGGCCGAATTCACGGGACGGACGGAGAAAGCCGAATTGGTCGAAAAGACGAAAATTGAGTGCGCGCGGCGCGTCCGAACGACGAAGAAGGAGTGCTCCGTCGAGACGACCCAATCCGAGGCCTTGCGCGAAGCGTCCAAGGATTTGGCGCTTGCGCGCGAGGCCGAGGCCACGGGCGAGGGGAAGGCGGCCGAGTACCAGGAAGAGCGCATCCGCTTCGAGCAGAAGAAGCGCCTGGCGTCCATCGACGCCCATTTCGCCGCGCGGGGGCGGCACGTCATCCAGGGCGAGGCGGGACGAAAGCTGTTGGCGGCCTTCACGGATGGCCGGGCCGTGCAGGCGAATACTATGAAGCGCGAGTGATACCCCCCCGCGCGGCGGTAAATGTCTCCTACACTCCATACTACGCAGCTAGAAGATGATGTTGCGGCCGGCGCGCCGGTTGGCCGCGACGTTGCGCCGGTAGTGGTCCGTGTTCTGGGCGAGCTCCACGCCGGCGAGTGGATCACGCATCGTGACGGGCCGGCGGGCGCGCCGCGCGTTGTGTCCACTTGTCGGCGGCCGTGGGTGCGATTGGTTGAACGGCTCCGGATGTTGGAAGCGGTTCGTCGCGGGGTGCGCGCCCGCGTCGTCGTTCACGAAGCCGGCGATGCTGCCCAGGGCCGCCTCCTCCTCCGTCGGCTCGGGCGGGGGGGGCGGGGGCGGCGCGGGCGGCGTTTCCACGAGGCCGCGTCTTCTCAAACTCGCGTTCGCCTCCCGCGCGGGTGGCGCCGCCACCTCCGACTGCGAGGCGGTTCGAGCCAGCGTCCCGAGGGAGGTCACGGCGAGTCCCGTCGGCGCGGCGCACCGGTCCAGCACGAGTTGCCCCTGCGCG
>Ga0114994_10001063_pt1 | contig 19438 bp, 19 predicted proteins | sample ArcticOcean_MG_C_9_FD_87043 | JGI IMG/M metagenome (GOLD analysis project Ga0114994, IMG submission 87043) | Marine microbial communities from western Arctic Ocean - ArcticOcean_MG_CB2_152 | ecosystem: Environmental > Aquatic > Marine > Oceanic | place: Arctic Ocean: Canada Basin | collected...
ATGATGGCCTGCGCAGGGGTGGATTTGGCAACCAACAAAGCATGGGCCAACAGCGATGTTTTATCCGATCGCGTGCCATCCTCTTCAGATCCGAACTGATCGGTCAAATAGTTGGATATACCAAAATGTGCCGTAATCTTGGCGGCATAACTCATGGGTTTTGCTGTCGCCAGATACATCAGATAGCCCGCATCGCGCAGATCGGACAGCTGCTGCAGAATGCCATCATAGAGCCTGTTTTCAAGATAGCCGGTCTTAGAATAGCGTTCACGGTAAAACGCGACGGCATGTTCCAATTCGTCCTCTGGCACGCCCAACTGGCTAAAACTGTCCCACAAAGGTGGTCCGATGATCCAGTTGGTATCGCCGCTTAAGGCCGGCAGGTCCAATTTGCCAAGCGCATAATCAACCGATTTGACAATACCTTCACCCGAATCCGTCAACGTGCCATCCAGATCCAGAAACACCGCCCGCATCATGGGTCTTTGCTATCGCCAAAAAACGGCGTCATCTGGGCGATTACAACTGAATTTTCCGCAAGCGCCCGCGCCATCAACTGGCGTTCATCTGCATCAATCTCATGGCCCTGCGCCTCGCGCTCGGTCAGTGTGCCATAGCCTGTCACATCCAGTGGGGCCAGATCAGCCTGCTTCAGGATGGCCACGGTTTCACGCACCGCCTCGGCCTCGTCTATCCCAGACGAAAACGCCACAAGGGCGCCGCCGGTGGCCGCTTCGGGCAAGCCGTCACCGTCTTTGCGGCCGACCTGCACCAGCAGGGTATAGACCTGCTGGCGCGATACTTTCTTGCCGTGCTCCATATCATACACCTCTGGACCAATACCGCTGTCTAACGGCATCTCAACCGGTAATTTATCTGCTCTGACGGACGAAGATCAGTCGCGCAGCAATTCATTGATCGCAGTCTTCGAGCGGGTTTTTTCATCGACCCGCTTCACAATCACGGCGCAGTAAAGGTTGACACCGTTCTTGGAGGGCATAGAGCCCGAAACCACAACAGAATAGGGCGGCACTTCGCCGTACATGACTTCACCGGTTTCGCGATCGACAATCTTGGTAGATTTGCCAATGAACACGCCCATGCCCAAGACGGCCCCTTCGCGCACGATACAACCCTCAACCACCTCAGAGCGTGCGCCGATAAAGCAATTGTCTTCGATGATCGTCGGGCCAGCCTGCATCGGCTCTAAGACGCCACCGATGCCGACACCGCCAGACAGGTGCACGTTCTTGCCAATCTGTGCGCAGCTGCCAACCGTGGCCCAAGTGTCGACCATCGTGCCCTCATCCACATAGGCACCCAGATTGACGAAAGACGGCATCAGTACCACACCTGGCGCGATAAACGCCGATTTGCGGACGATACAATTGGGCACCGCGCGAAACCCGGCGGCGCGCCACTGATTTTCGCCCCAACCCACAAACTTGCTGTCGACCTTGTCCCACCAGCCAGCCCCTTGTGGACCGCCAGCTTGGGTTTCCATATCTTTAATGCGAAAGCCCAAAAGCACCGCTTTCTTGGCCCATTGATTGACGTGCCAATCCCCATTATCGCGCTTTTCAGCCACGCGCAGGCTGCCGCCGTCCAACGCGTTCAGCGTACGTTCGATTGCCTCTCGGCTTTCGCCGGTGGTGGCCGGAGTGATGGTATCGCGGACGTCCCATGCAGCCTCAATGGCCCGTTCCAGTTCTGCGTTCGACATCTTGAAGCGCTCCTTTGGTATTTGTGAATAGGTTTTGCAGCCCTATACCGCTTAGACCAACGTCACACAATGGAGGCTTTACAAAAATGGGTCTGGAGCGGGGTTGGCCCCACAAATCAATACCGCAACTTTTTCACCTTTGGCCGGTGTATAACCGCCCGAAATCAAAGCTGCCAAAGCCGTGGCACCACCGGGTTCAACAAGTTGCCGCAGGTTTTGCCACAATAGGGTTTGCGCCGCAGCAATGGCGCTGTCCGGCACGGTGACGGTTTCAAGGGTCTGTTCGGTCGCCAGACCAAAACAAATCTGGCCAATGCGGCGCGCGCCCAGCGCGTTGGCAGCAATGCCTGACACGTCGACATCCACCGGTGTGCCTGCGCGGGTCGCAGCCTGCAGGGCACAACAGGTCTCTGGCTCGACCGCAATAATTTTGCGCCGACCCTGCAACCACGCCATCGCGCCTGCAACCAAACCACCACCACCCACAGCGATCAGCACTGTATCAGCCTCAAGACCCTGCTCTTCCCATTCACGCATGACACTGCCCTGACCCACCACCGTAGGAACAGCGTCATAGGCGTGAATTTGCATCGCACCCGTCTCGGCCTCATGGGCCTGAGCCGCACCAAAAGCATCGGCGTAGGCCCCGGGCACCACAGACAGCGCCGCGCCACTGCGCTTAATTAACTCTATTTTAGAGGCCCCCGCCAGTTCAGGGACAAAAATATGTGCCCGATGGCCCAACCGCTGGGCCGCATAAGCGACCGCCGCACCATGGTTTCCACCAGAAGCCGCAACCAAACCCGCCTCTGGGACATCACAAGACAACAGAGTGTTAAACGCCCCACGCGCCTTGAAACTGCCAGTGTGTTGCAAATGTTCCAACTTGACATCAACCGGCAATGGCAGACCCAGGTCGATCCCTGTCAACGTCGGTGTACGCCGGATATAGGGCAGGATACGCTGGTGCGCCGCTTTAATCTCAGAGGTCCAGTTCATCGATACGCAATCCTTGTCATCAACCGTTGGAGTGGTATGGCGCTAAATTTGTTGCGGTGGCGGGGTGTCCGCTGCGGCGGTCTTATCCTGTTTGACACGCGATTTGCGGACTTTTTCACTCGCGGATTTCAGTTGACCGCAGGCCGCCATGATATCTTCCCCGCGCGGCCGGCGAATCGGACTGGCATAACCAGCTTTGAAAATAATCTCCGAGAACGCCTCAATCCGTTTCCAATCCGACCGCTCATAGGGCGATCCAGGCCATTCGTTGAATGGGATCAAATTTATCTTGGCCGGAATCCCACGGATCAACTGGATCAGGCGGCGGGCATCGGCATCACTGTCATTAACCCCTTTGATCATCACATACTCAAAAGTGATCCGTTCAGAATTAGACAATTTCGGATAGACCCGCAATTCAGCCAAAAGCGTCTCGATATTCCATTTGCGATTGATCGGCACCAGCGTATCACGCACGGCATCAGTGGTGGCGTGAAACGATACCGCCAACAAACAACCGATCTGTTCGGCTGTTTTGGCAATTTCAGGCACCACACCCGAGGTCGACAGCGTAATGCGCCGACGCGATAGGCAGATGCCTTCAGGATCCATAGCTATTTTCATCGCATCGCGCACATTGTCAAAATTATACAGCGGCTCACCCATACCCATGAGCACGATATTGCTCAGCAACCGGGTCTCGCTGTTGCGGGTGCGCTCTGCGGCAGGCCATTCGCCCAGATCATCCCGTGCCACCATCACCTGACCGATAATTTCAGCTGCCGTCAGGTTGCGCACCAAACGCTGGGTTCCCGTATGACAAAACGAACAGGTCAGCGTACAGCCCACTTGCGAGCTGATGCACAAAGTCCCGCGATCCACCTCGGGAATATAAACCGTTTCGACCTCATGGCCGCCGGCAATCCGCATCAGATATTTTCGGGTGCCATCGGTGCTGACCTTTTTGGTAACCACCTCAGGCACAGCAAGCACAAACTGGCTGGACAGCTCCGCACGATAATCTTTCGACAGGTTGGTCATCTGATCAAACGACCGAACGCCTTTTTGATAGATCCACTGCCAGATCTGACCGCTGCGCATCTTGGCTTTTTTTTCGGCCAATCCACAGTCAATCAACGTCTGAACCAGTGCCGAGCGTGACAAACCGATCAAATTAACCGGCCCCTCGGACAGTTTGCGCGGCAATGTCAGTACATCTTGGGTGATCGGAGCGGAAACGGTCATGTCAAAGCCTATTAAACAAACTTAAAGCGTCGACATACAGCATTCGCCGAGGTTTAGACAACCCTTGTAGCGCTAGTTGGTGCACCGCTTGGCCGCATCATCGACGGCAGCAGTAAAGCCCAAGAGCGAAAACGTGTCTTTTGTAATGGTGCCGCGCGAGGACCGTGCCGATAAAACGGCCGACTTACCGCGTTTCATTGCAGCAACGACTTTCACATCGGCGCCACTACTTTCGGGCCAAGCCCATTCACCAACAGCAGTGAGCTGAAACTTAGTACCATCGATATTCAAATCAACGGCAGAGCCTTCGGCAAACGGGTAGCCGCCCGTGAATCCAACTTGACCGTTTACCTTTTCGGTCGGTCGATAGGTTACCATCAACAAAATATCGCTGCGTTTGACCGAGACCACGCGCTTGTCTTTTGTATTAACTGTTTTCTTGGGCGCGGCAACAGCCCAGCACTCTTTTGGATCTGGCTCTACAAACACGCTCCAGTCCGTTTTCAAACCAACCCGGTTATCGCTGGATGACTGTGCCCACACCGCCGAAGATGTCAGTAACATCACCGATACCATGTGAAAAAGATATGCTCTCATCTCTTCAGCCTCCAAGCTGATCTTATTTGGGTAGGGTCTAATAGGACGCGCTGGGTTTGTCACCCAAGAACGACCAAAACCCTATTCCCTTCTCGCTTGTATCTCTTTAGCGTAAATTGGGCGCGGGGCGAAAGCCCCGTTAGTGCAAAAATTCGACAGATTGGATGTTTTTAAATGCTGAATTCAGTTCCATTGGTTGAACTTTGGCGCGGCCCCGTTCGGGAGAGCACACATTTAGGGTCCGTCGTTATCTGCGATGATACAGGACAGATCCATCATAGTTGGGGTGATCCGGACCGGATCATCTTACCCCGATCATCTTGCAAAATGATCCAAGCGCTGCCACTGCTCACCAGCGGTGCCGCTGACAACAATGGACTGAAAAACGAACAACTTGCTCTGGCCTGCGCGTCCCATAACGGCGCGGATATTCACCTCGCGCCAATCACCAAATGGCTGGAAACACTGGGGTTAAAGGATGAAGATTTCCGATGTGGCCCGCAAAAGCCCAAAGATAGCACTACCAGACATGCACTGTTGAGGACCGGACAGCCAGCCTGTCAGATTCACAATAATTGCTCGGGAAAACACGCAGGATTTCTGACTTTAAATCAATATCTTGGTGGGCATCCCAACTATGAGACTGTTGACCATCCAGTGCAAAAGGCTGCATTTGAGGCCTTTGAAATGACGACGGATGAGACCAGTACTGGGTTTGGTATCGATGGATGTTCCGCCCCCAATCACAGCTGCAGCCTACAGGGGCTGGCACGCGCAATGGCCTGGTTTGCATCGGCGGAAGACCGCTCAGACAGCGCCAGTCAAGCCGCCGTGCGGTTGGTCAATGCAATGAATGCCCACCCCGCACTGGTCGCCGGCGAAGGCCGTGCCTGCACCCAACTGATGCGGGCAATGGGCGGCAGCGGGGTGATCAAAACTGGCGCCGAAGGTGTGTTCACGGCGATTTTGCCCCAGCAGCGTCTGGGAATTGCGCTTAAAATAGATGACGGCACAACCCGCGCAAGCGATGCCGCAATTGCCGCGCTTTTGGTCCATCTTGGCGTCTTGGCGCCAGATCATCCCACAACCCAAATGTATGTTAACGCCCCGCAGCGCAATTGGCGTGGCATCACGACCGGCAGGCTTGGCATCAGCCCGACATTTTTGCCCCAGCTTGCACAGATTTAGACAAACGTCGCGCGCGGATAACCTTGGATAAACAACAGCGCACTCAGATCGCAGAAATTTATCCGCACCGAACATTCGGCCGCCACCGCAGGCTTTGCGTGCAACGCCGCGCCAGTGCCTGCAATTTTAAGCATCCCCAAATCATTGGCCCCGTCCCCCACCGCCATCACATCCTGCGTCGAAATGCCTAACTTGTTGGTGATCTCCTCCAGTGCCTGCACTTTGGCCGCGCGCCCCAAAATCGGCTCACCAACGGCACCAGTCAATTTTCCACCTTTTACAATCAGCGTATTGGCGCGGTTCTCGTCAAACCGCAATTGGGCAGAAACAGCCACCGTAAAGGCGGTAAACCCACCCGAAACCAAAGCCGCATAAGCTCCATTTGCCTTCATCGTAGAAACGAGCGCAGCCGCCCCGGGCATCAGCGTAATCCGGTCGGCCAAAACCGTGTCAATCACCCCAACGTCAAGATCTTTCAACAGACCGACCCGTTCGATCAACGCACCGTTGAAATCCAGCTCTCCGTTCATTGCGCGGGCCGTGATCGCTTTTACCCGATCCCCGACACCGGCAACATCAGCCAGCTCGTCAATACACTCTTGTTCGATCATCGTGCTGTCCATATCAGCCAGCAACAGTTTTTTACGGCGACCCTCAGAGACTTGCACGACCAGATCAATCTGCAGTTTTTGCAAATCAGCCCAGACCTGCCACTGGTTTTCAGGCAGGACCTGCAGAGCGAATTCAGCCGCCTCGCCAGCCGAGAGCCAATCCAAGTGCGATCCACCCCAAGCGCCGTACAGCGCCACGACCGCGCTCGTTTCAAGCCGCCCCGGTGGGGCCATTAGAGTTGCGGTAAACATCTATTTTCTTTCCTGCGCCATACAGGTCCTCACACCAAATCGACACGTTGCTCGGATTAGAAATCCAAATTTTCCACGTTCAGTGCATTTTTTTGGATAAATTCACGCCGCGGTTCGACCACATCGCCCATTAGTTTGGTAAACAGATCATCAGCCTCGGCCACATCATCAACCTTTACCTGCAACAAAGTGCGTGCATCTGGGTCCAGAGTGGTTTCCCAAAGCTGTCCGGGGTTCATTTCACCCAAACCCTTGTAGCGTTGCAATGACAGGCCCTTTTCACCCTCTTTAAGCACCATATCCAACAACCCCAACGGTCCAAAGATCACCTGATTGCGATCTTTGCGTTGCAGGGTGCCTGGAGTACCGTAAGTGTCTTGCAGGCTTTTGGTAAAACTGCCGGTTTTGCGCGCCTCACCCGAGCGCAACATCGGCCCGTCAAGCGTCCTCACCTCTTCGACACCCCGTAAAATGCGCGCCAGCCGAATGCCGTGATCTTGTGTGATCCGGCCCTGCCAGCCTTTTTCATATTCAAGCGCAATCATATCCAAACGCTGTGCAACCTTATCAGCGGTTCCCTGCAGATCGGCATCAACAACGCCCGGTACAAAAGCCCCGGCAATAGCTGACTGTTCAAGAATATGGCGTGGGTAATGGGTTGGAAATGCTTCCAGCACGCGTTTGAGCTGTCGGGCCTCCCCAACCACACGTATTAGATCCTGACCGGTGATTTCTTCGCCCGACCCCAACTTGAATACCGTGCCTTCGGTGCCTTGCTGCACCAAATAATCTTCCAGCGAAGCCTGATCTTTCAAATAGACCTCAGATTTGCCACGCATCACCTTATACAGCGGTGGCTGCGCAATATACAGATAGCCACCCTCAATCAGTTTTGGCATCTGCCGATAGAAAAAAGTCAGCAATAGAGTGCGAATATGCGCCCCGTCCACATCCGCATCAGTCATAATCACAATTTTATGGTAGCGCAGCTTTTCAATTTTAAACTCGTCGCGGCCAATCCCCGTGCCCAGCGCCATCACCAGGTTACCAATTTCTTGCGACGACAACATGCGGTCAAACCGCGCCCGTTCCACGTTGAGAATTTTACCTTTCAACGGCAAGACCGCCTGGGTTTGACGGTCACGGCCGGTTTGTGCGGACCCACCGGCGCTGTCACCCTCTACCAGAAAAACTTCGGTTTTAGAGGGGTCTTTCTCAGAGCAATCTTTCAGTTTTCCCGCAAGATAATTCACATCCATTGCGGTTTTGCGCCGGGTCAGATCACGGGCTTTGCGCGCCGCCTCACGGGCAACGGCAGCCTCAATGATCTTACCAACGATGATCTTGGCCTGTGTGGGGTTTTCTTCGAACCATTCGGTCAGCTTTTCGTTCATCAACCCCTCAACCGCCGGGCGCACTTCGGAACTGACCAACTTGTCTTTGGTTTGTGAACTAAATTTGGGGTCAGGCACTTTTACCGACAACACACAAGTCAGACCCTCACGGGCGTCATCACCGGTAAAGCTGATTTTTTCCTTTTTGGCGATGCCACTGGATTGCGCATAATTATTAATCGTGCGGGTCAGCGCACCACGAAACCCCGCCATATGGCTGCCACCATCGCGTTGTGGAATATTGTTAGTGAACGGCAGGACCGTCTCGTGATAGCTGTCATTCCACCACATGGCGACCTCGACACCAATATCGTCACGCTCACCGGTGATAAATATTGGCTCATCCATCATTGCCGATTTCGACCGGTCGATGTATTTGACAAACTCTTTCACACCACCTTCGTAAAATAGCTCAGTGCGCAGCAGTTCAGCAGGGCGTTCATCTTCGAGAATGATCCGCACCCCCGAATTGAGAAACGCCAACTCGCGCAGACGCTTTTCCAATGTGGCAAAAGAATACTCAAGGTTTGAAAAGGTCTCGGTTGAGGCCAAAAACCGCACTTCGGTGCCCTTGCGCCCAGCGGCATCGCCTAGCACACGCAAATGTTCAACCGTATCACCGCCTTCAAATTTGGCATAATGCTCCTGGCCATTGCGCCAGACGCGCAGTTCCAGCCACACCGACAGCGCGTTGACCACCGACACACCCACGCCATGCAAACCGCCAGAAACTTTATAGGAATTGCTATCGAACTTACCACCTGCATGCAGCTGGGTCATGATAACTTCGGCTGCTGAAACGCCCTCTTCCTCGTGGATATCAACCGGAATACCGCGCCCGTTATCCGAGACAGAAACGCTGCTGTCAGCATGGATTTTTACCATTACGTGATCTGCGTGACCCGCCAGTGCCTCGTCGATACCATTATCAACGACCTCGTAGACCATATGATGCAGACCAGAGCCGTCGTCGGTATCACCAATGTACATTCCGGGCCGCTTACGGACAGCATCTAAACCTCTGAGAACTTTAATAGAATCTGCACCGTATTGCTCTGTAGCTTGGTGGCTTTCAGACATTTTCTCACACTTTCATAATTTAATGATTTTATATCCGCTTGAGCAAGGATTGTCACGCGAATCGACCAGAAAATATATCTGAAACGAACGATCAATTTTTAATGATGCTTAAGAATTTTTTGCAGCCGGCTGAGCACATCCTTTAGACCTGCAAACAAGCTGATCACACAGCCAAATAACCCACCATCCGGGTCAGTTGGCGCGCACAACCACGCCAGACTGTCCCACCGCATCCGTCACCTCAAGATGCAGCGCCCGCGTGCCCAAATCAGCAAATAACTCGGCACCCGTGCCAGTCATCCAAGCCTGCGCCCCCAAAGCGCAAATTTCATCATACAGAGCTGCACGGCGGTTGGCATCAAGATGCGCGGCAATCTCATCAAGCAACAACAACGGTGGCGCCCCAAAATCATCTTTCAAAGCCCGCGCGTTGGCCAGAATGAGCGAGACCAAAAGTGCCTTTTGTTCACCGGTTGAACACTCTTTGGCCAAAACGTTCTTAGACGCATAAAGCGCCAACAAATCCGACCGATGCGGCCCGATTAAACTGCGACCAGCCGCCATATCGCGCCCCCGGTGATCGCCCAGCGCATGCGTCAAATTTTCTGCCATCCCTAATACGCCAAGATCCTCATTTTTCAATTCAAGCGCCGCCGTGGGAAAACTGGTTTCAGCCGCGTCTTGGGCTGCGCGCAACTGGGCGACCGCGGCCAACCGGTTGGCATGAAGCCGCGCGCCAAGATCGCCCATCTGAGTTTCCAAAGCCCTGTACCAATGGGCGTCCTGAACTTGATCTTTCAACAACCTGTTGCGTTCGCGCATCGCCTTTTCATAACCCAGAGAAATTTCGGCATGATCGGGTAGAAAGCTCAATGTCATACGATCGAGAAACCGCCGCCTACCCTCGGCTCCCTCGATCCACAGCCGGTCCATCGACGGCACCAGCCACAGCACCCGGGCAATCCGCCCCAATGCGGTCTGCGACACCGCCTTGCCGTCGATCCGCACCTGACGCGCCGCCCCCGCCTCTGACCAGATCTCGATTTCATAATGATTTTGAAGACTTTGCAGCAGAGCCGTAATTTTCCAGCCCAACTCTTCGGGACGACGGCTCATGTCTCCTGCACTGGCTCGGCGCAATCCACGACCCGGTGACAGCAGTGAAACCGCCTCAAGAATATTGGTTTTACCCGCACCATTGTTGCCAAAAAGTGCGATGGGCCGATGATCACATATGATCCGACCCTGCTTGTGCGAGCGGAAATGTGACAGCGTCAGTTCGGCGAGGGCCAGCCCCTGCATCAGCGCAACGTTCTGCGGGTCCGCCTCACACGCGCATCGGCATAACGACATAGAGCGCAGAGGTGTCGTTGCCCTCACGCATCAAAGTGGGGTCGCCGGAAGAGTTGAACATGAAGACTGCATTTTCACGATCTACCTGACTGGCGATCTCAAGCAAATATTTGGCGTTAAAGCCGATCTGCAAATCCTCATCACCATAAGCAACTGCCAATTCTTCTTCGGCAGCACCGCTTTCAGGTGAATTCACCGACAGTATTAGACGATCTTCGGCCAGAGACAGTTTCACCGCCCGCGACCGTTCGGATGACACGGTTGCAACCCGGTCAACTGCCCTGGCAAATTCCGCGGCGTCAACTTCAAGCTTTCGGGTATTATTTTGTGGAATGACGCGCGTATAATCCGGGAACGTGCCATCAATGACTTTCGAGGTCAGCGTTATATCGGGGGTCGCAAAGCGTACCTTGGTCTCGCTGACAGAAACCGCAATCGACATATCGTCATCTTCGAGCAATTTACGCAATTCACCCACCGTTTTGCGCGGCACGATAACACCGGGCATCTCGCCGGCACCTGCGGGCACTTCAGCATCAATTCGCGCCAACCTATGTCCATCGGTCGCGACACAACGCAGCGCGTTGCCACCGTCTATAGCGGCAATATGCATGTAGACACCATTGAGATAATAGCGGGTTTCTTCAGTCGAAATGGCGAACTTTGATTTGTCAAACAAGCGTCGCAAAACAGAAGCTTTGATCGAAAAATTTGCTGCATAATCCGACGAGGCCATGATTGGAAAATCTTCTTTCGGCAAAGTTGCCAAAGAAAAGTTTGAACGGCCGGCTTCGACCGTGAGGCGACCAGTGACGCCTTCGTCTTCCAAGGTCACCAAGGCGCCATCAGGCAGTTTGCGCACAATCTCGTGCAGCATTACCGCCGAAACTGTCGAAGCCCCAGAGCGCATGACCATAGCCACAGCCTTGTCAACGACTTCAATATCAAGATCTGTGGCGCGGAGCTGTACCGAGCCGTCTTCGGCCTCAATCAACACATTTGCCAAAATAGGAATGGTGTTGCGCCGTTCAACAACCGATTGCGCCTGTGCCAAAGCCTTCAGCAGAATGCCGCGTTCAATGCTGAGTTTCATTGCCTCAATCCTCCCATAGAAAACCTGCAAGGGTGCATTCGCACCATCTCACGGTCGTCGCTCCATGGTTCTCCGATGTAATGACATGGGCGTCAAGAGAAAGCGGACCACAAGGTCGTAAAGTTCCACTAATGTGAATAAAAAGATTGCTTTATGCTTCCAAGGCCCGCCGCAGAAGCTCAAGATCTTCTGCAATTTGACCATCCTGCACTTTCAACTCTTCAATCCGCTTCACCCCGTGCATCACCGTAGTATGGTCTCGCCCACCAAACCGCCGACCAATTTCCGGCAGCGAGCGGCTGGTCATATTCTTACTGAGGTACATTGCCACTTGCCGGGGGCGCGCATAGCTTCGCACCCGTTTGGGACCAATCATATCCGACAGGCGAATGTTATAGTGTTCGCTGACTTTGCGCTGAATTTCTTCAACAGTGATTTTGCGCTCTGACGCACGCAAGATATCAGACAGGCAATCCTGCGTCAGTTCCATATCAATTGGCCGACCCACCAGCGACGCAAAGGCGAACAATCGGGTCAACGCGCCTTCGAGCACCCGTACGTTGGTGGATATGCGCAATGCCAAAAACTGCAAAACCCGTTCATCAAGCTTGAGTTCCGCGTATTGCGCCCGGTGCTGTTCAACTTTCGACTGCAAGATCCCCAAACGCAATTCATAATCTGTGGGATGCAGATCCACCACCAGACCACATTGCAACCGGCTTTTGATACGGTCCTCTAAACCCTTAATTTCGCCAGGGGCACGGTCGGCTGAAATGATAATCTGTTTGTTTTGATCTACCAGCGCATTGAACGTGTGAAAAAATTCTTCCTGTGTCGAATCTTTGCCAGCGATGAACTGCACATCATCCACCATTAGAACATCAACTGACCGAAACAGCTCTTTAAAGTCCATCATTTTGCGGTCGCGCAGAGCCTGAACAAAGCGGTACATGAACTGTTCAGCCGATAGATAAAGCACGCTTAATTCAGTTTGACGACTTTGCATTTCCCATGCAATTGCGTGCATCAGGTGGGTCTTACCAAGACCAACGCCTCCATAGAGGAACAAAGGATTAAAACTGACGGGACCACCTTCAGCCACCCGCCGCGCGGCGGCATGCGCCAATTCATTGGGCTTGCCAACGATAAAATTGTCAAACGTAAAGCGCTTGTCCAACGGCGCGCTGGGCAGTTTATCATCGCGCAGCCCAGTCTGCGCCTGACGATCTGCGGCAGCAACCAAACCGTTGGACCCCGAAACCGGGATCGCAGGTTTCCGACCAACGCCGGACTTATGACCCAAAGCTGGCACCTGAAACCTTATCCGCCTAATTTCAGGCGTCTCCGCTCCCAACTGCGCAAGCAGAAGATCACCAAAATTTTGGTCAACATAATTTCCGAGAAAATTGGTTGGAACATCAAACAGAGCCACGCCGTCAAAGACACCGTTGAACCCCAATGGGCTGATCCAATTCACATAATTGTTCTGGCCAACTAAGGATTTGATATTCTGCTGGATGTCATTCCATTTTTCATCTGTCATTCAAGTTTTCCATCCTACAGACATCACACAAAATTATAAGTTACATCCAAAACCGTATTTTCTCAGAGGCTTTCCGCAACCTGCGCATCATTTCCCATGATAATGCCCGGCGATCAAAGCTCTGAAACCTTTCTAAAGGCGTTGATCAAAAAGGCATTTTTAACATAAAAAGAATAGCTTATGCTTTGGTCAACACCATTTATAACAATCAAATGAAACCTCTGTAACTGATTAACCCTCAGCGACCGATCCTTATGCCGAGTCACTGTAAACTGTAATAACAAAACTCTGAGCGTCTGGGCAACTGATCTTCTAACTTGACTCGGTATTTTAAGAAAAAGAATCTGTGTAATAGAAAAATTAGTGATAAAAACTAAAGAGGCGCGGCCAATAAGCCACGCCTCTCGAATTTATTAGCTAAAAAATGGATTAGGCGATTGCTTTAACGCGTGACGCCAATCTCGACATCTTACGAGCAGCAGTGTTTTTGTGGTACACGCCGTTCGACACGCCCCGCATTAACTCGGGTTGGGCTGCCTGCAGCGCCGAACTTGCTACGGCCTTATCACCCGTATCAATTGCTTCTTCTACTTTGCGCAGGAAAGTTCTGATCCGCGAACGGCGCGCCGTATTCACGGCATTGCGACGCTCGTTCTGACGTGCGCGTTTTTTGGACTGGGGCGTATTGGCCATAAGGTGTCATCCCGTTTTGGGGTTCAATGAGAATTTGAAGGCCTTCCCTAAGACCGACTCAATCTCAAGTCAACTGGTTTCAGTATTAATATCCAAAACAGCGCAGGAATTTGTGATCAACGGTCCCGGAACTGCGGTTGTCTTTTCTCGACAAAGGCGCTCATACCTTCGGTTTGATCGTCTGTTGCAAATAAGCTGTGAAACATACGGCGTTCAAACAATAAACCTTCGGCCAACGTCGTCTCATAAGAGCGGTTGACCATTTCCTTGACCGCCATCACGCTGATCTTAGATTTTTCCGCAATTTTCAGCGCCGCCGAGTTTGCCTCTTTCATTAAGTTTTTAACAGGCACTACCCGGGATACCAGTCCACAACGCTCAGCCTCTTCGGCATCCATAAAACGGCCCGTCAGGTTCATATCCATTGACTTGGATTTGCCAATAAACCGGGTCAGCCTCTGGGTTCCCCCAAGACCGGCAGAAACGCCTAGGTTGATTTCTGGCTGACCAAATTTTGCCGTATCGGACGCTATTATGAAATCGCACATCATCGCCAGCTCGCATCCACCGCCCAGCGCATAGCCTGAAACTGCTGCGATAATCGGCTTGCGGACCCGTTGGATTTGTTCAATTTCGGCAGTAAACATATCGCTTGAAAACACATCGACAAAGCTTTTGTCTCGCATCATGGTGATATCTGCACCTGCCGCGAACGCCTTTTCCGATCCGGTCAGGACGATACAGCGCACCTTTTCATTCGCCTGCGCCGCCGTCAACGCATCACCCAACTCGCTCAGCAGCGTATCGTTCAGCGCATTCAAAGCATCAGGGCGATTTAACTTAATTGTTTCAACGTGGTCTTCCCGCTCAACGATAATCGTTTCATAGGCCATGACGTTTGCTCTCGATTGTTACTCACCCGGCCGCACATATCACGGTTGGATCTGTTTTTAAACTATCTTTGACACTGGTCACAATAGAAAGACGAGCGCCCCGATTGCACCGCACGGCTGATCACCCCCGCACAGCCATTGCTGTGGCAGGTTTCGCCTTCGCGACCATAGACCGCAAAATTATGCTGAAAATATCCCAGTTCTCCGTCCGCCTGGCGAAAATCACGTAAACTCGAGCCGCCCGCCTCAATGGCCTCCTGCAGCACTTGGCGAATCACCGGCACAAGCGCTGCCACGCGCGCCCGAGACAGATCCGCGGCTTTGCAAAGCGGTGAGATGCGGGCCCGGAATAACGCCTCACAGACATAAATATTTCCCAAACCCGCGATTATCTTTTGATCAAGCAAAGCGGTCTTTATCGGTATTTTACGCCCAGAAAGCGCTGCGCAAAGATAAGATTCGTTAAACGCATTGCCAAATGGCTCCGGTCCAATCTGTTTCAACAAAGGGTGGGCCTCGCCCTGCGCCGTCGACATCAAATCCATAGCGCCAAACCGGCGCGGGTCATTAAACGTAACTCGGGCCTTGTTGGCCATGTCAAACACCACATGGTCATGTTTCGCAGGTGACGGATGCGCATTTACAAAGCGCCCCAAAGGATCCCCCGAGATCAACATGCGGCCCGACATGCCCAAATGCACCAGCAAGGTTTCGCCGCCAGACAGGTCCAACAGGATATATTTTGACCGTCGCCGCAGCGCCAAAACGGTCTGCCCAGTTAGCCGCTGGGCCATGCGTGGCGGGAAAGGCCAGCGCAAATCAGGACGATTGACATGGGCTTGAGCAATCATCTGGCCCTGCATTACCGGCGCAAGACCGCGCATCACTGTTTCCACCTCAGGCAACTCAGGCATCAATTAACCTTTCTAAACCGGCGGGTGCATTGTATCACCCCGTGAGCGCTCTATAAGAAGTGCATAGGATATAAACGGCAAGGCCCGATGAGCAATCAAAGCGACAAAACAACCCATTTCGGATTTGAAAATGTCCCAGAGGCCGAAAAGGCCGGACGCGTGCAAGGCGTTTTTGCCAGCGTGGCGTCAAAATACGATGTTATGAATGACGTGATGTCTGCCGGCATTCACCGTGTTTGGAAAGACGCGATGATGGATTGGCTGGCCCCTTACGGCGGCCAGAGCCTTCTTGATGTGGCCGGTGGCACCGGTGATATTGCCTTTCGGTTTCTCAAGCGAGCGGGCAGGGGTGATGCCACCGTGCTGGACTTGACCGAACCGATGCTGACCGAAGGCCGTAAACGTGCTGAGGCCGCCCAAATGGAAAACCAACTGGCTTGGGTGGTGGGCGATGCCATGGCGCTGCCGTTCGAAGATAACAGTTTTGATGTCTATACAATTTCATTTGGCATCCGCAACGTCACTCGGCCCGAACAAGCGCTGTGCGAAGCGTTCCGCGTGCTGCGCCCTGGTGGCCGGCTGATGGTGCTTGAATTTAGCCAATTGCCCAATCCGGCACTGCAATGGGCCTATGACAAATATTCCTTTAACGTGATACCAACCATGGGAAAAATGATAACCGGTGATCGCGACAGTTATCAATATCTTGTTGAATCTATTCGAAAATTCCCTAATCAGGACCATTTTTTGTCGATGATCCAGAACGCGGGATTCGAGCAGGCCAAATACCGAAACCTCAGCCTTGGCGTTGCCTGCCTGCATTCGGGTTGGAAAATTTAAATGCGCGGGCCGCATAATATCTGGCGACTTATCCGCACAGGAGCCACTCTCGAGCGCACTGGCGCAATGGGTGTCGTTCTAGATGCATTTGACGCACCGGCACATCTGCGCCTGACCGCACACATTCTGGGTTGGCCGTTCAAATGGCTTGGGCTGAAGGGTGATCTGGATATGCCGCCAGCACCCCGTGCTCTTACCGCATTGGGACCGGCCTATATCAAGTTTGGGCAGGTGCTGTCGACCAGACCAGATGTGGTCGGCGACGAATTGGCAAAGCAACTTACGGTCTTGCAAGATAAGCTGCCCCCGTTTTCCACCGAAATTGCAAAACAAAGCATCGCTCAGGAACTCGGAGAGAATGCCGATGTGATTTTTTCCGACTTCAGCCCCGCTGTAGCTGCAGCTTCAATCGCGCAAGTACATCGAGCGACCCTGCGACAAAGCGGAGAAGAGGTTGCTGTCAAAGTCCTGCGACCAGACATTGAGCGGGCGTTTCGCACAGACCTCGATGCATTTTTTCTGGCGGCACGGATCGTCGAAGTGCTGTCACCTGCCTCGCGCCGCTTGCGGCCAATGGATGTCATCACGCATTTCGAAAGCGTTGTGTTCGGCGAGTTAGACCTGCGATTGGAAAGCTCTGCTGCGTCAGAATTTGCCGCCAATACAGCAAAGGATGACGGATTCACCCTACCTGTAATCAAATGGCCATATTCTAGTCGGCGGGTGATGACGATGAGCTGGGCCGAGGGCGTGCCGATGGGTGACAATGCCGCCATTGACGCTGCCGGCCATGATCGACAGGCACTTAGTACGCGGGTGTTACAGCTGTTTCTCAGCCACGCGCTGCGCGACGGTTATTTTCATGCCGACATGCATCAGGGCAATATGAAGGTTGCGCCAAACGGTGACATCATCGCCTATGACTTTGGTATCATGGGCCATATCGATGAATATACCCGCCGGGTTTATGCGGAGATCCTGTTTGGCTTTATCCGTAAAGATTTCAAACGCGTGGCCGAAGTGCATTTTGAGGCGGGTTATGTCCCGGCCGATAAGGATGTTGACGAATTTGCCCGGGCGTTGCGGGCTGTTGGTGAGCCAATTTTCGGTATGGATGCTGATAAAATCTCAATGGCGCGGCTGCTTAGCTATCTGTTCGAGGTTACCGAACGCTTTGGTATGGAAACGCGCACCGAACTGATTTTATTGCAACGCACTATGGTGGTTGTCGAGGGCGTAGCACGCTCTTTGAATCCGCAGATGAACATCTGGAAAACTGCACAACCTGTTGTCGAGGATTATATCAAGAAAAGTATCGGACCACGGGCTGTTTTGCGCGATCTATCCAATACAGCGCAGGTTCTGGCGCGCTTTGGACCACGCCTTCCCGCACTGGTCGAGGCAGCACTTATCCGGCAATCAACACCAACACCGCCGCCGTACCAAAGCCGACGGAGCAGCAAACTTCTCTGGGGAGGAATCGGTCTTGCGGTTGGAATAGTGATATCATTTTTAATTTTGGATAGTTTTTAGCTGCCAATCAGACCAGAGTAGCCAATGTCACGCCCATACCGTATCATTTGAATAACCGCACACGACCACAGCATATGTCTAACTGATTCATCAAAAATATTAGGTATATCGTGCAGTATCTTACCCATCTGAACCAATGGATCACCGAACTGGTTAAAGCGCTGTTGCAAACACCACCCGCCTTTGGCCACCGATGATTTATTAGCGGGTACCAAGACGAGCATAGAATTTTGTCTTTCAGCAAATGCGTTTATGAATTTTCACGCAGCCCTTTGATTTTATCAAGCAAAACAGTTTGATCACCTGCCAGCGTTAAAAGTGTCTTTTTATCCGCAAAAGTGACTTCTGTGATTTCTGAATACGCCTCAGCATAATTCTCTCCAATGGATTTACCATCTTTAAAACTCTCAACAGAAAATGAATAAACGCCAGCGTCCAAAACCTTCCCATCCGTACCTTTGCCAGACCAGTCAATCGTCTTTGACGGAAGTTCAATTTTCTCTTTTGCCACCTCTTTACCATCCGCATTTTTCACAATCAAAGTGGCACTGGTGGCCCCTTTATCTGGATTGACAGTCAGCCGAATTGATGTGCCATCAAAATACCCTTTCTCCTCAATCTGGGCATTTTTTCCAATCAAGCTTACCGTACTTAGCTTCGCATTATTGACCATTTTTTCCAACAGCGTATTGGCCTTTATCTGCTGTTCAACCTGCGTAAATGTTGCCAATTGAGATGCAAAGTCAGTTGGGTCTGACGGGTTCAACGGGTCTTGGTTTTTCGCCTGTGCAGTCATAAGCTTTAAAAAAAGAGTGAACTGTGAGTTTTCTTTCTTGGTTTCTGTCTGATTATTAGACTTTGTACCAGCTCCGGAAGTTTGTGTTCCAATTTCCATTTCTTTTCTCCCTAAATTCTCATATCAAGGCCCTCGGCCTGAATAACAATAGTCGCACCATTGTCTGACAAAAGCTCAGATCCTTCTGTGTCAGCGTCTTGGTCTGGATTACTTTCTGCGTCAGACAAATCACCCTCTGACTGAAACAAAAAATCAGCCGTCCCAAACCCCAATGTTTGAAAATCTTGCTGTAACTGATCAATATTGCGGCGCATCAAATCAAGCGTCTCACCCCGTTCTGCAAGGATTGAAACAATAACTCCTGTTTCTGACACCGCCACGCTAAGCCTCACCCTGCCCAGTTCTTCTGGCTGCAGCGTAATCTGCACCGGCTTACCAATCGCGGCAGGTATATGCTCTGCGATTTGTCGCGTAATTTGTGCCGGAACTGCAGCATGAGGAATGGCGCTCTTTGCAGAGGGTCCAACAGAAATCCGCACCTCGGTTGACAACTCGCCTGATAAGCGGGCATCCCCCATAGTCTCACCCCATTGAAATAACATCTGCCCCTCAGCGGTCATTGCAGGCAAAGTTGCTATCTGCGCACCCATCTGAAAGACCTTTGACGTGCTTGAACGAGGGGTTGACGTCG
>Ga0114994_10001064_pt1 | contig 19434 bp, 21 predicted proteins | sample ArcticOcean_MG_C_9_FD_87043 | JGI IMG/M metagenome (GOLD analysis project Ga0114994, IMG submission 87043) | Marine microbial communities from western Arctic Ocean - ArcticOcean_MG_CB2_152 | ecosystem: Environmental > Aquatic > Marine > Oceanic | place: Arctic Ocean: Canada Basin | collected...
TAAAAGGTGTCTTTTTCTTCGCCGAAATAGGGTCCCATTCATAATCAATTGGTTCTTTTTTTGTATATTTTTCACCCTTCTTCCATTCTGGATAATCCAACATATTACCCGAATATTTTTCAAACCCCATATGCTCCAACGCAAAGGCCAATGGGAAAATTCCCGAGGGAAGGAATTCTGTATAGATGAAGATAATTCCATTAGATTTAGATTGCTGAAGCCCTCCCAATAAGTTTTTAATTTTTGTAGAAATGGCACCTATATTTTCTATGTCAAAGATCGGTTCTTGAATATACTTACGGTAGGAATTGCTATACCGAAACATATTCTTCTTACTGGCTTTCATAATACCATTCTCGGGGTTTAACAATGCCGCCCCACCATACATTTTTCTGAAATTTGTATTGGTTATTTCAGTTTTACCGATCAGAACATCTATCGGGGGGTACACTATATTCGAAATTTGGACACCCATTCTCATATCCGTCATCTGAAATGTATCTGCTAATGAAGCACTATAATTATCATAAATGGTTGACTGATGACTTTCCATTTGATTGTAGTACATTTTTAAGAATTTGAATTGATAGATATCAGCTGAATAGGGTTCTCCTTTAAAATCAGTTACAGGATACTTCATACAACCACCTTTCCCACCGTTGATGCACATTGGATCGTTATTATCATCGGGATACAATCTAATTGGGAATGTTATTGGATTTTCACCACGGACGTAGGATACATACCCGCGGGTTTTCTTTTTTAATAACGCAATACCGCTTTCAGTTAGTTTATCTTCTGAATCAAATATTTCATGTTTTGAGATGGTCGGTCGTTTATCATTTTTCAAAAGTAAATTAAGCAACCATTGAATCTCTGTCGCTTTATTAAACATCGGGGTGGCAGATAATAATACAACCCTTAAATTATCGCTATATTTGATTACCTTGTCTAAAAACTTTATCGCACCTTTACTAAACTTATCTAAATTATCATCTCTTAAATTATGGACTTCATCTATAATCAGCACCCGATCAGAAAAATATTTTTTAATGACCATTTTTTCAATTTCTTCAACTGTCTTTTTCCCAACTAATCCGCTTTTCATCTCTATCAGTTTTTTAACTTTATTGGAAAACTGTTGATAACCATAAAATTCATAGTATTCTTTGATTAACTTTTTAACTTTTGCGGATGTATTTGCTTTCATATCAATATTATGAATAATACTTTGGAATGTTTCACCGTTGCATTGATTATCACCTTTCGTTGGATCATAAATGGTATTCATCCAATTGGGTTGGATATTTTTTGAGACTAAACAAATTATCTTCTTATCCTCTTTTTTGTACAAATCAATAAAAGAACTACTAATGGTAGTGGCCGTACACGTCTTCCCAACCCCAACACCGTGGAAAATAAGTATTCCTTTGTAGGGGGTGTTTTTATTGATAAAATTCTTCAAAAATTTTTGATGATTTCCTAATTCAAAATTGGTAGGGTAACATTTTTCCTCTAATTCAACCAAATCAAGTAGCCCCTTACAATGAAAAAACTCTGCTTTTTTTGATATTTCGGTATTGAATAATGGATCATGGTATTCAGGGTATGGGTGATACGATTTATTGATTTCCTTTTTTTCAGAGTCATCTAACTCCTTAATATCAATCACTTTTTCAATCATTTTCATCCGCAATAATGATTTCTTATCCTCCGTCAAAAGAAAAGAGCGCTTTGTTTCATAATAAAGACTATATAATTGTGTAAAAGTTTTCTTTTCAAGTTTTTTATATCTTTGAAGTTGTTTCCGTTCCATAAATACTATAATATTAATCTAGATTAATATAAAAATATACGTACGTCAAAAATACATAAATAATTTATTACTTTAACAATAAAATGGAACACATTAAAGGCGATAAATGTTTTGAAACTCTAGACCTCAAAGAACACCTTCTCATTTACTTTGGAGCTTCTTGGTGTGGCCCATGTAAGGAGGCTTCTCCGAAGTTTGAAGAATTAGCGACGAAATATCCAAGTAATAAAATTAAATTTTTCAAGGTTTCTATGGACGAAGAAGAAAACAAAGAATTTATTGTCGCCAATAAAGTAGTAAATATCCCTACTTTTATACTTTATAAAGATAGAAACTTCATAGATAGTATTGTCGGAGGCGATTTTGGAAAAATGAAACTAATGATCAAAGAAAAAACTGGATTAGATCATCCGGATAAACCCGACGAACTTAAAAAAATTAATAATGTCCCGTCAAATGTCAATAAACAAATTAATGGTGTCGTAGATCCTCCTGCACCTCCGGCACCTCCTGCACCTCCGGCACCTCCGGCACCCCCTGCACCGACGGGTCAGCCAAAATTAGAAGATTTTTATCCTTCGGCAACATTCCAGGGTGGATTTGAGAAATATGATTATAAAAATGGACCAAAGGGACAGGGGTATTACTTACAACAACCCGATGCGATGAACCCTCCTATTGGTGGAGGAGGAGGATTGGAAGTTCATATGGTATATGGTGCGTGGTGTGGTCACTCCAAGAGGGCGATGCCCGATTTTGAAGAGTTGGTCAAAGATAAATCGGTTAAGACGGGTGGTGGTTCATCTGTGTCATTTGTAATGACCGATGATAAGGGAGAAGGAATGGCTAAATTCCGCGAAAAAGTAAAAGGTTTCCCCACCTACATGGTTGTTAAATCGGATGGAACGATGGAAGAATTAAAAGGTCATAACCGCACAAAAGAAACAATCATTAAAGCCGTGAAAGAGTTATCTTACTAAATTTTAAGATGTATCTTTTTTTCATCGTAAATTACACGGTATAAGTCAAAAAAACTTTTAATTACTTTCTTTTTATGATCATCATAATCTCTTATTTTTTGATAACATTCACTTTCTGTTAACCATGCTATGTTTTTAATTTCTGTATATTGATCCTTATTCTCTGGATCAACATTCAATATTATTTGTTCCATAATTTGACCGATGTAATAAATATGTTTATACCGAACCTTATTAATCCCCCTATATTCTTCTATTAATGGTATCATATTTTTAATAATTTTGTATTGGCCCGGTTTGATATTTGTTTCTTCATTAAACTCTCTAATTGCACAGTCTTTGTTATTTTCATATCCAGACCTTCTCCCTTTCGGTAGTTCCCATTCATTCATTGTATAGTTTTTGGAAGAGTTTTGAATAATGGTTTCTAAACTATGAAATTGATTGTGAAAAACAACCCCCTTTTTAAGCTTTTCAAAAATCTCTTTACTTTGTATGTATTCTTTTTTAATTCGTTGATTTACATTGTCAATATGAATCCATAAATTGATCCATAATTCATCAAATGAATTTGTGAGCAATTTTTCTTTTTCTTCTTCTGTCATACGAGAGATCAATAATTCAATATAACCACGGTTAGAGGGGGTTTTATATTTACCACGAATAAATTCAATGAAGGATAATGAATCTTTTCTTTCAATCATCACTATCCGTGGAATCTTTTCTTCGTCTATTTGATATAAAATAACACCATAACTTAAGATAGGATGTCTACAACTTCCATAAATATGTCCATAATTACCACAATTATTGCAATACTGTTCCATACTATTGATTGGGATTTTTTGCTTAAATAATATATTTTATAAAGTTAAAAATGGAACCGAATATCTGGGGACCCCCTGCGTGGAAATTTCTACATTCAATTACATTCCAATACCCCGAAAATCCAACCGATCTAGATAAACAAAAATACTTTACGTTTTTTAATTCTCTAAAAAACGTGTTACCGTGTCCAACCTGTCGCGAACATTATGGTGGAAATTTTGAAAGTATTCCAATCAGATTAGATAGCCGAGAAGATTTAATTGAATGGTTGATTGATATCCATAACGAGGTAAATCTTAAAGATGGTAAAAAGGCGTATTCCTATTCAGAGGTATATCAAATATATACCGATATGTATGATATTAAAAAGGATGTTGGTGATACCAATGACCATCTATTAATTATTTTGTGTATTGTTGTTGCGATTGCCGCTTATTATTATTATAAAGAAGTATATCTCAAAAAATAAAAAGTGACATCGTTTTATTATTTTTTTTTCTTTCATTTAAGTAATAAGATTATTCACATGGGGAGACCGAGAAAAATAGTTGTAAAAAAATGTCTAACCGATGAAGAAACCAGTCAATTAGAAGGGAACTGGATAGAGGAATCATTTTTAAAACATCCAGTGATCCGGGAAAACACGGATGTATATTATATCGGTGATGATGGTGAAGAACATCTTCTTTTGAAGTTTCGGAGAGAATGTATCCCCACTATTTTAGTGAAGAACGGATGGGATTCTTATAAAGATTTAGCTAAACCAAGTAGAGGTCGTGGGGCTTCGGCGGGCCCAATAGACAAATTGGGTCCCTATTGGAGTAAACGGATATTAACAGATACAAATAAATGGAGTACCGGATATATGGTTAAAGATGGCGCTGAAAAAAGTAAGATGAAAGTCAATAATCAAGTTGCATCTAATCCAATCGGATTCTACGAAGAATCAAAGAATTTCTGTAAGCTTCCCTGTCGTTTAACACATTTTACGCGAACAAATTATGATAAATATCAAAGTGGACTACCATTTATTCAAAAAATAGATCAACTATTCAAAAAATTAATTCCAGATGCCCACCAAAAACAGTTGGAACAAGCAAATACTAAACCCCATCTAAAAATCCCCGATACAAGTTTCTCAACCATTACAATTAACCGTAACTTCCGGACGGCTTTACACCGTGATGCAGGGGATTTTAAAGGTGGATTTGGTAACTTAACCGTCATTGAAAGGGGGAAATACCATGGGGGATATACCGTTTTTCCGCAATTTGGGGTCGGAGTTGATGTAAGATCTAACGATTTTGTCGCAATGGATGTCCATCAATGGCACTCAAATACACCGATATATGAAACAAAAGAAGACAAAGCTTTCAATGAAAAAATGGAACCGGCTTTCAAAGATAATCCACAAGTGGGTACCGTTGGGATCTATGAAAAATATACACGGTTGACATTTGTATGTTACCTAAGAGAAAAAATAGCGAAGTGTTCAGATGAAATCCCGGAAGAATATCTATCTGCATCAGGTCATGGGAAAATTGTTTTAAAAGAAGAAGTTTAAAAGACTTAAAAAGATATCATTCTTTTTTATAAAGATGAATGATATCGCAGATTTACCTAATATCTCTCTTGTAACAATTTTACACGACAATACTGAATTTTACCCATTACTACAACATCACTGGGATACATTAGACTACCCAAAAGATAAATTAGAATGGATCATTGTAGATGATTCTAAAGAAGATCATGGGGATTTAATACCTATCAATGACAATATTTTATACATGAGGATTAATACTTCTGACTTTTTAGAAAAAATTGAATTTCCTAAAGATGATGAAAAAATAACATGGAATTATTTTGATAAAATGAAAAAGCTAACAAATGGTTTCATGAGAGATTATGCAGTTGGGATGACAAGTCACGAATATATTTTCCATGTAGATATTGATACACTGTATCAACCAAAAGCGATCAAGAGGAAACTGCGATTTTTGAAAGACCATCGTCTGGATTGTGTATATTGTAAGTCAATGTTATGCTATGATATTTATGGTAAGGAATTATATAAGACGGAAGGCACGGTTGGATATGAATCTACTCTATTCCACACGAAAGAATTATGGGAAAAAAATGGATTTAAATGGGATGATACTCATTCAGAAGCCGTTGGCTTTTACTATAATAAAGGCAATGATCGGAAAATGGATAACTTTTATGATACAATAAAATTATTAAGTATTAATAATGCCAATTCATATAACCCTGTGAGGATAACCCTTGAAAATATGAACATCAAAATTCCCGAAGTCGTTGCTACCATAAAAGTTGATCAACACCCTTTACAAAGGGAATTAAATGATTTGTTTTTTGAAAAATCTCTATGTGTATTGGGTATTAATTCTGAAATTATTGAATCCGTGAAAGGTTCAAATAATTGGGTCATCAACAACATTACATATGATAAAAAACAAAAAGAAAAGAAATTAATTCAAACAATCAAAGGATTTGACAAAGAATTTGATTTATGTATCATCAATACTAAATTCCCGATTTGGAATTTATTTGATAAAATTAAGTTTAAGTGTATTGTGAATGAATCCGAAAAAAATCGTGAACAAATGGATTCAATTTTGAAAAAAGAAGATTATCTATCATTTAATTATTTGTATATCCATAAGAATTATTTATTATCGGAATAAAAAAAATATGTATTATACTTATAAATGGCTAATAAATTAATTGATGGATTCTCGGATATTCTAAATGAAAAAGTATTCCAAATATCCGTTTTATCGGGTATATTATTTTACATACTTGCAGAACCAAAGGTTTTTGAGTTTGTGGAAGAAAACATCAAGAAACTAGGATCAATGGTCAACATACCGATTAATCTGGAAGGTCATAATTTATTAATCTTCCATTCTATTGTTTTCGCAGCCCTTATGGGACTGTCCGTGAAATACGTATTTGAACCTCTCTTCTATGCTAATAATGGTTTATTCAAATAATTACTTTTTTATAAATATTTAAACAGATTATAATATTCATTATTAATAAAATGAGTACATTAACAGGAAAGGCATATCGTAATTTAACACATCTTTTGGATATGAAAGAAAATGATATATTTATCAGTAAAAGGGGACAGTTAATTCTCCAAGATGACTTCGTACAAGTTGATAATATAATTGATTTAGAATACGCCATATATTTTACATATCATCAATTGCTAACATCATCGGATATGGGAATTTTTCTAAATAGTGAGTTAATTCATAAATTAGACCGAAGCATTGATATGATATTTGAAAATAAACAATTCGCTGAACTACTAGAAGAAGATTCTTTCAGAGAGATTATTGATGATATTGATGCAAAACTAGAATCTCTTCAAGAAAGCTATTTCTATAAGAGTCCTTTTTTCACCTTTTTAAAAAACGGATATAATACGTATGGGTATTTCAAGAATATTATGAGTGAAAATAATAAACATATCCTGAAAATGTATCAAATAAATCTCGTTAATATCAAAAAAGATTTCCATAAAGATTACTATAGCGATGATTCAGAAGATGAGATTGATTCAGGAGATGAGATTGATTCAGGAGATGAGATTGATTCAGGAGAGAAAAAGGAGGATTAGAATTTATTTAAACAAAAACCAATGAATAATCGTATAAGAACATGAACCTTAAACTTAATTTAATTTATTCTGAATCAATTGATGGGATTATTGGAGTGAAAAACGATTTATACTGTATGGTTCCAAGCGATTTAAAAATGTTTCAACAAGTGACATCATTAAAGTATAATAACCGAGAAAATGCAATCATTATGGGTTACAATACATGGAAAAGCATTAAAAGACCACTTAAAAACCGTATTAACATTGTAATCTCTAAAAATCATTTATCCGAAATGAAAGAAGTAGAAGACGTATTATGTTTTGAAAGCTTTCAAAACATGGTTAACTTTTTGGAAACGATTGAATATGGAAAATTGTTTGTGATTGGAGGGGGGAAATTATTTGATGAAATTAATAAGCATTATTTTGATTCAGTTGATTTAATCTACCAAACACTGATTCTGGACGATAATCCTCCAATTGTATATTCGGAGAGAGATGATGTTAGTTATAGTAGTATCCCTTTAATTAAATATATGCGGGAAAAGAAACTAACAAATATCAAGAGTTTAAAAAAAAGTGGCGAAGGAAAAATATTTGATTTTCAAAAAGAAGAGTATGTATCGGGGGAGATTACTTATATTGAAAATATATATCAGAAAGCAGAGAATGTCAATGATCAAGAGTATCAATATTTGAATTTATTAGAATCTATTTTAAAGGACGGTTCTCGGAAAGAATCTCGTAATTCAACTGTGTATTCTTCGTTTGGTTCTCGTATGAAGTTTGATTTGCGAAAAGGATTCCCTCTTTTAACTACGAAAAAAATGCCGTGGAAAACAATCCTACGGGAACTTCTATGGTTTGTCAAAGGGTCTACTGATAATAAAGCTCTCCAAGAGAAAAATGTTCATATTTGGGACGGAAATGCATCCAAAGAATTTTTAAAAACACGTGGTCTGGATACTTATGAAGAAGGGGATTTAGGCCCAATTTACGGATTTCAATGGAGGCATTTTGGAGCAGAATATATTGACCATAAGACGGATTATTCAAGTAAAGGGGTTGATCAACTTCAGTGGATTATAGATGAAATCAAATCAGACCCCACCAGTAGACGGTTACTTATGAGTGCCTGGAATCCAATTGATTTACCCAAGATGGTACTACCACCGTGTCATGTAATGGTTCAGTTTAATATTGATGGAGAATATATAGACGCACAACTATATCAGCGTTCAGGAGATATGTTCCTAGGCGTCCCATTTAATATCGCCTCTTATTCATTCCTTTTACATATCGTTGGTAGTTTAACTGGGTATATCCCGAGGTATTTTGTTCACATTATTGGAGATTCTCATATTTATGAAAACCATGTTGAAGCGGTTCAAGAACAATTACAAAGGGTTCCTTCACACTTTCCGAAGCTAACGTGTACAACCCTTGAAGGAATTGATTCAATTCAAGAAATTGATTTTAAACTTGGAAATTATCAACCATTTCAAACAATCAAAGCAAAAATGATTGCTTAATAAATGTAAATGGTTAAAAAAAAAATCTATATAGTATTATTAAAAATGAGTACTTGTAATTGTGGAAAAAATAAACCATCTATCCCAAAACCATCCGAGAAGACAGGTGATTATTCGCCGCTATCAACCGCATACAATACATTACATGGTTCGGTGAATAAAACTAAAAAAATAGGTATGCTTGAATACGTTTTACTCATTTTAGCTGTTTTTATTATTTTCAAATTGGTCAAAGGTTATAAGCGTGGGTAGATTTATTTGAGTGCCCCCCGTGCCAATTGATCTGCGATATTATTTCCATAAGAATGTTCGTCCTTATTATTGGTGTGCGCAGGTACATGTATTATTTTCACATCATCAAATTCTTTATAGATTTCATATGTTTTTTTAATGATAGAAAGGTTTTTTTTATTATGTAATAAATCACCCCTTACCCACTTTTCATACCATTCTAATAAAATAGAAATACAGTATTTTGAATCGGTATAAAGTAAGATTGGTAGTTTTATTTCTTTTTCTTTGATCAAGCGGAAACATTCATAGATAGCCGTCATTTCGGCATTGTTATTTGAATGTATCTTACGGTTTAATGCATGGCCAACATCATCTATTTTAATTGGATTCTTTTCTGAAAAATGTATTCCGATTGAGGAGAGGGCTTTGCTACTTCCATTATTAGGACAAGCTCCATCTGTATAAACTATGAATTTATCATTGTTTTTTACCGGTTTGTAACAGCCTATTTGTTCTAATGATATTTTATATAATTCTTCATGGTTTTCATGAAACCATGGTTGGCTACATAACCAATTTATATATTGTTTATCAAGTTTAAAAATATCTTGTATTGTCTTATTTTTATATTTTCCAAATGTCAAAAACATAAATTCTTTGATTTATATTATATTTATTACCAACTTCAAATTTATTTATTATTCCTCAATACCTTCTAAAAAAGAGACCGTCTCATCTAACCCTTGTTCATCAGAATCTATTACGTTAATAATTACTTCAACTTTTACATCCCCCTCAACTTTTACATCCCCCTCAACTTTTACATCCCCCTCAACTTTTGGGGTGATTACTTCTTCATCTTTTGGTTGAAGATCATCTTTTGGTTGAAGATCATCTTTTGGTTGAAGAACATCTTTTTGTTGAAGATCATCTTTTGGTTGAAGAACATCTTTTGGTTGAAGATCAACTTTTGGTTGAAGATCAACTTTTGGTTGAAACCTTACTCTTTCTTCTATTGAAACGATATCTTCAATTCCATCCATAAATTCTTCTTGATCCATTTTTACCCCACTGTCTAATTTATATATCTTACATTTATCCAAACCATTGCATATGGATGGAACGGATACTTCGTAGTTTTTGAATTTAACATTGAATTGTTTGATAATATTATCATTTATAATTGGTCCCGCTTCAATTAAACGATCGTATTCGGCCCTGGATAATTTGAGGAAATCACCTTGAAGAACCCTTCTGGAAGGGTCTAATGCCAATTCAATTGCAATATTACGCTGTAGTTTTCCCCATGAAACACCCGCAATGCGGTGACCTTCCATTAATTCCGCAACTTTCAAAAAATTCTGTAGTGTTGATACAATACCTGCAAATATATTAACGCCTCCAACAATTGCGGATGCAATTGATTTACTTTCAGCGGGTACGAAGGAATCCATACCGACATTTGCAGCACCGGTTAGCGTTGATAAGATAATAACCGGTATTGAGAAACAATAATACCATGTCCTATAACTCTTTTCACATCTTCCGTGAAGCCACCGGTAACACGATGCTTTTTCAGACCATTCGGCAAGTAATGCCTCGCACTCGTCGGTCCATATATTTTTATCTGGTTTTGTATTATGCCTTTTGTTTTCCATTTTTAATATATTATATTATAATATATTATTATGGGCGTGTGTAGTTCTACATCTAGTTCGGGAGGGGGTCCAGTGGCAATGAACGAAGCAGATCTTAATATACTAAAAAGTAGAATAACCAGAAAAATGATGACTCACAGCAATCAAGCAACCAAAAAGGTTGTTTCACGGCAAAATATAACAATAAGAGAAAAAGAACGGAATGGTCCATTATCACCATTCTATTATAAAGAAATAAACCTTTCTAAAGGACCGGGTGGAAGCCTAGGAAAAAGAGAGGGTTGCGCCGTATTTGGTTGTTCTTATGATATTACCCAAACTGGAAACTTTAATATAAACACTTTTAACAGCAATATTGTAGATGAAACAAACACTATTTTTGCTGATATTGAATCCGCCGTGGAACAAAGAGCAGCGATCTCTTTAGAAGGTAACCCTTCGGGACTGGATGCGGCAGCCAGAGCAATCTCGGGTTCAAGTGATATTGTCAAGGAAAAGATATCATCAATATTATCAAATATTAGTAAAGAGGATTTTGAGAATGATCAGAATATATTGATTGAATATATCTCTCCTCCTAGATGTAAAAATCCGTGTGGATTTGATGGTCCAACTCTAGGGCCAATTTTAAAGCAAGATGCGCAGACAGAAATATATTCAACTGATATCATTAATAGTGTCCTGGACATTTATGAAACAAATCTACAAAAACATGGACTAGAGGCAGATCAAACCATAGAAACAACGAATCACGCTTGTATTCTTTTAATGGTCGCGGTATGCATCGGTCTGGCAATGGTAGTGATGATTCTCAAATTTGTTCTATCCCGGATGAGTTAGATATTATAATATTTATCATAGTTAATACATGGGTATTTTTGGTGAATGGTGGACATTTTTTAATAATGTAATTGTTGGTTTTTCTGAAGAAACTACCGAAGAAGATCCAATCCCAAGTACGATTGAATCTAATACCGTTATGGAATCGTTGTCCGCGCAAGTTTCAAATGTAATCTCAAAATATGAAAATTCAATTAAACAAAATTTTAATTCAGATCAAAAAATTGTGGTTGATTGTGGATCTGCGAGATTAACTAACTGGCACCTTAAGAAAAGAGGTACCGACTACAATTTTTTAGGTCAAAAAATTCAAAATAGTGGGTGTGTACAATTCGGTTGCTGTTATGATATTACTCAAACCGCTAACGTGAAATTAAGCGCAATTAATAAAACAACCATTCAAAATCACCAAGAGATGGTTTCAGAGATGAAACAAAGTCTACTAGCTAATGTAAGTATTGTAGTTGGTGCTGATAATCCGTCGTTGACTGCTTTGAATAGCGCCGCAAATCAGGTGGAAGTTGGTACAATTGAACATATTCGTAAAAGTATGGAAAATTTAAGTAATCAGGATATTGAGAACTCACAAGAAATAGTCGTTAAATCTCTATCACCGCTTCGGTGTAAAAATCAATGTAATCAAGCACCCACCGCAGGGATCATTGATCAAAGTCTAAATGTTGAAATAGCGGCTGAAAATATTATGACGGATTATGTTAAATCTGTAAGTGAAACATATATTTCAATGACAAGTGAAACTGATTCAACAATTGAAGTAGTTGATATGAAAAAAAGATATCTGTTGGCAATATGGTCGGTTTTAGTAATATGTGTGGCATACTTTGTGTGTTGTTTTGTTGCGTCGGCATTATGTAAGATAGCGCTGAAAGGGCAAGGAAAATGTCCGAAGCCCCTGGTATATTTACTTGGTTTTATTATGATGGTAATTATCTATCTCTTTTGGGGTATCGTTCTTTGTATCTTAAGGTCAGGGTCTAAAGCAGAAGGTATTTTATGTATGTTCTAATAATTAATCATATTTTAAATATTATATTAATATAAGTCATATATGGGATTTTGGTTAGATGTAATATGCGCACCATATAGTATACCCATCGGTATTATTAATTATAAACTCAAAACACTTGATATGTGTAGTGAGAGTGATCCGCATAAAATAGAAATAAACGCATCAACAAGTGGAGATGTCAGCTATTCTGGTTCCCTTGGACCTAGTAACACACCAGATTTAACTTCCTCTTCGGATTATTCTATATTAAATCAAGCGATTCAAAATATTTTAAGCGACGCATCCAATAAAGAAACAAGGGCCGTTTCTACCGAAACGACCTTCACCGGGAGTTGTCCACCAGTTATCCCATTAAAAGATGATCCCGATGCAGAATATACCCGATGGTTAAAAAATAAAGGGGAGAAAAAAATGGGAAATGACGGGAAGATGTATGAACTCCAAATGTTCCGATGTTGTCCGAGTATTGATCAATCATCTAATATTACCATCGTCACATTTGAGAAGATTACAGAAGACGACTACGAAAGTATCTATAATGAACTTGAGTTATACGTCACAAATACTTTGACCACAATCGGTGGTGGGGCAACCAATGATTTGGACATCTCTGTTATTTCGGGGATGCAAATAAAGAGTGTGATAAAACAAAATATTAAAAATCAAATAGAAAATCAAACCAATCAAAATGTGAATGTAGATTTAACAATGGAATATACAGATAGGTATGGAAGATGTGAATATGATTTTGATGAAAATAATAATTTAATTGTTGAAACCACTTCATGTGGTAATGGGTTATGTGGTGGTAGATCAAAAGTTATAAAACAAACCGTTGATATTGAAATTTTAACAAAAAATATAATTAATTCATCAATGACCATAATACTTGATACCGATACAAATGTTAAATCCGAAACAACTGTAACCGTGAACCGTGTTACAAATTATAGGGTTATTGTTGTATCTATTCTATGGAATGTAGTTGTCATGTTTATATTGAGTAAGTTAATACCTATGCTTATCTCTAAATTTATCTCTAAATTTATGTAGTTTCTCATTTGGAACCCATAAATAAATAAGCAAATAAGAAGATAATAATAAAGACTAATGTTCCGATAACCCATGGCATATATTCTATATCCACCTCTTTATCAGATGGTGATGATAATGTTAGAGGATCTTCCGACGAGAATATTGGAGGGGACCCCCCATATCCATCGTCGGATGATGAACCTAATCCTGCTCCTGCTCCTAACCCTAACCCTGCTCCTGCCCCTGCTCCTGCTCCTAACCCTGCTCCTGTTCCTGCTCCTGCCCCTGTTCCTGCTCCTGTCCCTGTTCCTGTCCCTGCTCCTGTTCCTGTTCCTGCTCCTGTCCCTGTCCCTTCCCCAGTCGTCGTACGACGCGTCTGCCAATCAGGATTAATGGTATTAAAATTACATTTTTGACTATTCGCGGGCGGTCTTATTACATTGCCAAATTTACTCGGTACAACGAACGAGTTATCATTTATGGTTTGAATACATAGTTGGACATCCGGGCATTCGGTATTTCCGGTGGTTGAATAAACACCTGAACGAGCACAACCCATATGGAAACATTCGGGCCTTACTGATCCGGCAGCCGCCCTTTTTTCATCCTCTGATAATTCACTATGGTTGTTTTTGTACCATTGATAATATTCGGTAGGATAATAACACTGACATATATCACCCATTGCTTGTCCAAACCCATTTTCTTCCCAAGAACCATCATCTTTCTTTGTCACCCCAGTAGAACATATCACGGACAAGTTTCTTTTAGAATTATTAGAATTTAATAAATAATCACGACATAATTCATTATCAAATAAACCTTTCACCGCTGAACGGTTCACAGGATTAGAAGAAAGTGACTGCATAACCTTTTCGTGAAGGCTTACACTCGTATCATCCTCTTCCGGAATTATTCCTAAAATGTTAGGAATACTACAAATATTAGAAGCCATTGCTTCAAACAATTTCGGTTGGATTTTCACCCATTTACGACATTGTAATTGTTTTTTCACGTCTGCTGTATCTACCGAATTAAATAAATCCACCGTACATATCTCACTTAAAAATGAATTACATTTAGTTGTCATTTGATAACACATCAAGTCATCCCCGACCCCTTCTTCGCAGACTGTTCCTGATTGAGCGATAGAAGTCTGGGATATAGATGAACGACAATAATCTACAGGGCACTCCTCATGACTATTATTGTCTTTATCACCTCTTTCTTCTAAACAACACTTCATCAAATTTTCTATCTTATAATGATCTTTGTTTCGTGCGCAAAAACCGATCGCGGCCTCCAATCCACTGATATCTTCACCGGTTGAACAACCTGGTAATTGATGGTTCCTCTGTCCCGGTTGGGGAAATCCGTCGCCGACGCATTTATATGTTCTTGTATGCGTGGTGGGACAATTGTTCGCATCCTCGCGATTTTCTGTATCTATTTTTCCTCTGAGAGGTGATATATTTGTTGGGACCGCAAACATTGAACCGTCCGCCCTCGTCCCATGTGCAGGCGCGTGCCGCTTCGCGTCCCGGTAATCTGTATCAATCAAATAGTCGTTCGCCCCGTTTCCCGATACGTCCGCGTAGCGGCCGCCACATCCGTCTGGGTTGCCGTAAAGCAACGGCGCGACGGCGTACCACGCACCGTCGCAATCCTTGGAACAGTGCCCGGTCGCCGTTATATATCTATTATCGTCATTGCATATGGTCATCCAGCCCATATTGAAATCAGATCTGCTGATTCCAGGGGGCATACCTACCGGGGGCGACGAGGTCTCTAACATATTATTACACGGTATGTCGTGGTGACCCGTTGGAGATTCAGTCACGCAATCGTTAACGACTTGATTGAATAAAGAATGGTTAACACCTAAACAATCCTTATTGCCCTCGTCTCCCGATCCACATATAAAAAAATCATGTAATGATTTACCAAACGTGCTTTTTGTTTCGTCGGCGGTCTTGTATACATCCGATGCACATGTATTCTTCCCTTCCACGGCTTCGTCTTTCCGCCAATGTTTAACCCAGTCATTTACTGTATTGAAATCACCCATTGTATATTATATAATTGATATTATTTAATTGATAGAAATCGTTTAACCTTACTAATTTTAGGACCATTATGAACAAACTTTCCATTTTCCATTTCGTTGATTTCATTGACCGGAATTGATAATTGATTTGCAAGCTGTTTCTGTGTTAAACCTTTTGATAATCTCCCTTGTTGGATTTTTTTAGATAACTCCGAATCAATCTTTTGGTGTTTGAGCTTCCCGTCTTCTATTTTCTTTTCTAGTTTTGTATCTTTTTGAAGCACTGAAACATTCTTTGCTGTTACTTTACTTTCTGGTGTTTTTTCTTGATTCGGTGTCTTTTTTTTATCATTACAGTGAATAATATAGTTTTCCCAATCCTGATGGTCCATTAATTATATTTATAATTATAATCACTATTTTTTTAAACTGTTTCATATTTTTTACTTTTTAGATAGGTTTGATTTTGTTTATTGTTTTTAATCATAAAATTCAGAATACATCTATCAAAGTATTCTATTTTATCAATTTTTTTGTTATTTGTTAGTAGTGATTTACCTATGATCAAATCATCGGGTTTGTGTGGTTCGTACATCAAATATTCCATTATTTACTATTACAAAATATTAAATATTATCAAATTTGATGGTATATAAAGGTAAATTGAATATAGTAATTATAATTAATGGATCCTAAACATATTTCAAGGACTAGTTTTTGCGGTAAAGAAATAGATAATGTTACCGATAATTCTATGAAAAAATATATTCTAGATAACCTAGATATCAAAACAGGATTAAAATATTCATATCGGTATGCAAAAATTTATAACGAACAATACAATAAAAATCTTAATAACCCCCATTTAATTTGTTTGAAAAGTTCAGGGACACCGTATCTTCTTTTCTGTACCCAGATAAATGATGTTAATTATTGTTTTCTGATTGATAAAAAAACCAAAGATGGTTATGAATATCCTAAAATTTTCATTGTTCATTATCGTTTTTCACCCGAATTATTTCAAGGGACTCTCTTTGAAACCGAATTAATCCGGGATAAAAATCAAGAATGGAGTCTATTAATCGGGGACATCTACAATAATTCAGGTTCTTCTTTAAAAAACGTACAAATTCACGATCGTATCAACCAATGTATTGGTATCATGGAGAATAAGTATGTGAATGATTCTTTCTGTGACATTTGTCCAATCACGATTAAGAAATATTTTGATTTGAACGAAATACGTTACATTTTCACAGAGTTTATTCCTCAACTCCCCTATCGTATTCGTGGATTTTACTTTGTACCCTTAAAGACCAGCTATTCCAAAATCCTTTACATTTTTAAGGACGACGATTACAAAAAAGTAAATACAACGAATAAAAAATATATTTCATTCCGTATTATTAAAACCGTAAAACCAGATGTGTATGAATTATATCTTTATAATGAACAAAAAACAAATATTCAAAAACATTCTTATGCATCTATCCCAGATATTCAAACTTCCAAGTGGGTCAATGAATTATGTAATCTTAAAGATGAATGTATGGTTGAATGTAAATTCAACGTACTATTTAATAAATGGGTTCCAATCAAAGAAGCAAATACAATTGATACATTTTTAGATATCAAAGAATAAATTGTCTTTTACGTCTTGTAGATTTCCTTTCCAACTTACATCTATAAAGTTTATACCACTATTTAAAATGATTTTGAGTAGTATTACTAGTACTAATGACTACGGTTATCTCACAAAATGGCTACAAAATTATTAAAAAAGATTATTCTTCAAAAATGATTAAGAGTATTAAAGATGAATTGACTGTAAAGCCTTTTAATAATTTCAATAAATCACAAATGAATAGTGATGTAGGGAAATTCAGCGTTTTTATGGAGAGCCCAAAAAAATTATATCTCCCCCGATTTTACGGATTAGAAAAATTCGGTCAACCAACCGAAGATAAGATCAAAGAAGGCGACGATATTGATTTAAAATTTAATGGTTCTTTGAGAGAAGAACAAAACCCAATTGAAGAAATCTATCTAAAGAGCGCAAAAGAAAAAGGAGGGGGGATTATTTCAATCCGGTGCGGGGGTGGTAAGACGGTTTTAGCCCTTCACATTTTAAGTGTTCTTAAAAAAAAAACAATTGTAATTGTTCATAAAGATTTTTTAATGACTCAATGGAGAGACCGTATCCTGGAGTTTCTACCAGATGCCAAGATCGGAAAAATACAACAGAATACGATTGATATAGAAGGGAAGGATGTCGTACTCGCAATGGTACAGAGTCTTTCAATGAAAGAATATGATGAAGCTACGTTTGATTCATTCGGTTTGGCGATTTTTGATGAATGTCATCATTTGGGTGCGGAAGTCTTTTCAAAATCAATGAGTAAAGTTGCGTCAAAATATATGTTGGGATTATCTGCGACGCCCAAAAGAAAAGATGGATTATCAAAGGTATTTGAATGGTATATGGGGGGTATCGTATATCTACAAACTAAAAAGAATGAAGATTATGCAGAAGTTCAATTGATTGATTGTAATTACCCGGATGAAAAATATAACAAAGTAGAAGTTAATTTCCGTGGAGAACCATGTATGCCTAAAATGGTTAATAATATATGTGGATATTTTCCGAGAGCAGAATTAGTCCGTGATTTAATTAAAAAATATAATAACGAAGGGAGAAATATCTTAATACTTAGTGATCGGAGAGGTCATTTAGACTTGCTCTATCAAATGTTAAATGGATATTCACGTGGTTTTTATGTGGGTGGGATGAAACCAGATGAACTACGAGATTCACAGGAAAAAGAAATCATTTTAGCGACGTTTTCTATGGCGAGTGAAGGAATGGATATTCCAAAGCTAAATACAGTGATTTTGGCTTCTCCTAAATCAGACGTTGAACAATCAGTTGGTCGGATTTTTAGGGAAAAAGCATGTGTCCGGAAGTTCCACCCCTTAATTCTTGATATTCAAGATAATTTTTCAATGTTCCAAAAACAAGGTTTAAAAAGAATCATTTTCTATCGTAAATCAAACTTTACCATTTTTAAGGATGGTCAGGAAATTGAAAAGAAAGGTAGAAAGAAGAAAGAAGTTCAAATTGAAGATTTTGCTCTGATTGATTAATTTATATTATTTGTTATATATAAATGGAAGAAATAAAAAAGATGAGTAAAATGGTTTCTAGTTTACCTACAAATCAGAAAGAAATGATCCTTTATTTAATGGCATTCATTATAGGGTATATGATATGCATGTCTATTCGTACCGGGTTTATTCCAACGGATCATCTTCCAATGTGGATGATTCCAAGAGAAGATAACCAAGCCGGTGTATATATGGTATGATTTTTTTAAAGAAGAAAAAAAGAGATAATATGTAAATTTTTTTATTTGTTATATTATAAAATGAACCTCAATAAAAAAGAAAAAGAAACGCTTATGTATTGTGTTTTCGCTTTCGCGGTAGGATACCTAATGTGTATGTATTTCCCCATCCACTCTAAAACGAATGGTGGATTTGTTTTAGAAGGGGTAGATAATGCCAATTCCAATGCCAATTCCAATTCCAATTCCAATTCTAATGCCAATTCCAAAAATACTGCCAATACTGCCAATAATGCGAATAATGCGAATAATGCGAATAATGCGAATAACAAAAATTCCAATAATGCCAATAACAATAAGGCCAATAGATAATTATGTAAGCGTAGAGATATGTAAGCGTAGAGATATGTATTTTTTTATTTGTTATATTATAAATGAATCTCAATAAAAAAGAAA
>Ga0114994_10001066_pt1 | contig 19422 bp, 18 predicted proteins | sample ArcticOcean_MG_C_9_FD_87043 | JGI IMG/M metagenome (GOLD analysis project Ga0114994, IMG submission 87043) | Marine microbial communities from western Arctic Ocean - ArcticOcean_MG_CB2_152 | ecosystem: Environmental > Aquatic > Marine > Oceanic | place: Arctic Ocean: Canada Basin | collected...
ACGGAAAAATAATGGAAGCTGAAGCTGCTCATGGTACAGTTACAAGACATTATAGAATGCATGAACAAGGAAAAGAAACATCAACAAATCCTATCGCATCAATATTTGCCTGGACCAGAGGTTTGGCTCATAGGGGTAAATTAGATAATAATGATGAATTAATTAAGTTTTCAAAAACTCTAGAAACTGTTTGTGTTGAATGTGTAGAGAGTGGATCAATGACAAAAGATTTGGCAATATTAATAGGTCCATCAAGTAAATATTTAACTACAAATCAATTCTTAAATGAATTAGATGACTGGCTTAAAAAAAAACTTACTTAATTAATTTTTTTATATTTTCAAAAGAATTTTCAATTTTATCAACTAATATTCCTCCTGCTTGAGCAAAATCAGCTCTCCCTCCGCCACCTTTCCCACCTATTATATCTGATCCAATTTTTACTAGCTTGACTGCATCAAATTTATTAACTAATTCTTTAGTCACTCCAACAGCTAAACCAACTTTACCTTCATTAATCGCATAAACAATTATAATACCTTCTTTTAATTCTTTTTTACCCTCATCTATTAATTTTCTAAGATCTTTAAAAGGAAGTTCTAAAACTTTTTGAAATCTAACTTTAATATTATTTATATTCTCATCTTTAATTATATTTTTTGATTTATCTTTTAAAATTGACCCAACCAAAATTTTTTCAAGTTGTTTATTTAAATCTTTTATTAAACTTACTTGATCTTTATTACATAGGTTGGGCTTTCCACCTAATTTTGTAATTTTATTTGATAAATCTTTTATTGTTTCTTCTTTTTTTTGAGTAGACAAAGTGGATTGCTTCTCTTCATTTTGTAAATAATCATTAAGTTGTTTTTCTCTCAATGCCTCTAATCTTCTTACACCTGCTGCAATTGAAGTTTGACTTACTATTTTAAATTTGCCTATATCTCTAGTATTTTTTACATGTGTACCACCACACAACTCTGTAGAGAAATAACTTTCTTTTTCCCTTCCTATAGATAAAACTCTAACTTCTTCTCCATATTTTTCTCCAAATAAAGCTAACGCACCATTATCAACTGCCTCTTTAGGTGTCATTATTCTAGTCTTAACTTCTGATTTTTTTTCTATCATTAGATTTACATTGGCTTCAATTTTTTTAATTTCCTCTGGAGAAATTGGTTTCATATGACTAAAATCAAATCTTAATCTTTTTGATTCAACTAACGATCCTTTTTGAGTAACATGCTTTCCTAGCACTCTTCTCAAAGATTCATGTAATAAATGAGTGGCTGAATGATATGCTCTTATGTTGTTTCTTCTTTCTACATTAATCTTTAATTCAACACTTTCGTTTATTTTAATAGATCCTTTTTTAACTTTTCCATAATGAACAAATAAATCACCTAATTTTTTTTGAACATCTGTTACATCAAATTGAAAATTTTCATTAGAGATTATACCTGTGTCACTAACTTGCCCCCCTGATTCTCCATAGAATGGCGTTTGGTTAGTAATAATTATTCCTTCTTCATCTTTTTCTAGTTTTTTTACTTCCTTGTTATTTTTTAGTAATAATTTAATCACACCTTCTGTTTTATTTGATGCGTATCCTAAAAAACCTGTTGTTCCTAATCGCTCCTTAATTCCAAACCAAACCTCATCTATATTGTTATCACCAGAACCCTTCCAATTTTTTTTAGCTATTTCTTTACTTTCTTTCATTAAAGAGTGAAATTTTTTATTATCAATCTTTAATAATTTGTTCTTTAAAATATCTTCTGTTAAATCTAATGGAAAACCATACGTGTCATAAAGTTTAAACGCAATTTCACCTGGTAAAATTTTATCAATTTTAGTAATTTCCTCATCTAAAATTTTAATTCCTCTATCCAGCAATACTAAAAACTTTTCTTCTTCCATTCTTAAAGTTTCTTTAATTAAAGATTGAGCTCTATCTAATTCTGGATAGTTATGAGACATTTCCTCTAAAAGTGTTTGAAAAATATTGTAGAAAATAGGTTTTTTAGATCCCAGTAAATGAGAATGTCTCATTCCTCTTCTCATAATTCTTCTAAGGACATAACCTCTTCCTTCATTTGATGGCAAAACTCCCTCAGCAATTAAAAATGAGCTTGCACGTAAGTGGTCTGCAATAACTCTAAAACTTGATACGTTTGTTGGATTTACTTTTTTGTTTACAACATCAGAAGTGGATTGAATTAATTTTTGAAAATGATCTGTTTCATAATTATCATGCGTGCCCTGTAATAATGCTGCCACTCTTTCTAGTCCCATTCCAGTATCTACAGATGGTTTTGGAAGACTGATTCTTTCATTTGTTGAAATTTGTTCATATTGCATAAATACAAGATTCCAAATTTCTATAAACCTATCTCCATCTTCATTTTTAGTTCCAGGTAAACCGCCTTTTAAATGGTCTCCGTGGTCATAAAATATCTCAGAACAAGGGCCACAAGGACCTGTCTCACCCATTGACCAAAAATTGTCTGAAGTTGTTATTTTAATTATTCTGTCATCGCTTAAACCTGCTACTTTTTTCCATAAATTAAAGGCTTCATCGTCCTCATAATAAACTGTTACATAAAGACGATTTTTATCTATTCCAAATTCTTTAGTTATTAAATTCCAAGCGTAATCTATAGCTTGTTCTTTAAAGTAATCACCGAACGAAAAATTACCTAGCATTTCAAAGAAAGTATGGTGTCTTGGCGTATATCCAACATTTTCTAAATCATTATGCTTTCCACCTGCTCTTACACATTTTTGAGATGTAGTAGCTTTGTTGTAGTTTCTCTTTTCTAATCCAGTAAATACATTTTTAAACTGTACCATGCCAGAATTGGCAAACATTAACGTTGGATCATTATTTGGAACTAGATTGCCAGACTCTATTATCTTGTGATCATTTTTCTTAAAATAATTTAAGAAAGTGCTTCTAATTTCATTTAGAGTATTGCCTGCCATATTTTTAAAATACAGCTTTTTTATTTGATGTCTAGATAACAGTAAGGGAAAAAGGCGCTTAATTTAAGCGCCTTTTAATAGTTAAAGATGACTTTACCTAATTTTTCTTTGTAGGAACAATATCTTTTTTTACTTCTACTTTAATTTCCTCTATTTGATCTTTAGCTTTTTTTTCTGGGTCAAGTGGATTTCCTTCAATTTTTTTTGCTATTACTCCAGCTTTTTCTCTTATTGCCATTTCAATTTCTGCGGCAATCTTTGGATTCTGCTCTAGATAAAGTTTAGCATTTTCTCTTCCTTGACCAATTTTTTCACCTTTATAAGCATACCAAGCTCCTGACTTCTCTACTATTTCTGCTTTTGAACCAAGATCAACAAGCTCACCCACTTTGCTAATCCCTTTTCCATACATTAGGTCAAATTCAACTACTTTAAATGGTGGTGCTACTTTATTTTTTACAACTTTAACTCTTGTTGAATTACCAACAATTTCATCTTTATCTTTAATGGCACCAATTCTTCTAATATCCATTCTAACTGAAGAATAAAACTTAAGTGCATTTCCGCCTGAAGTAGTCTCTGGGCTACCAAACATAACTCCAATTTTCATTCTTATTTGGTTAATAAAAATCATCATAGTATTTGTGTTTGAAATTGAGCTTGTCAATTTTCTTAAAGCCTGACTCATAAGTCTTGATTGAAGTCCAACATGATGGTCTCCCATCTCTCCTTCAATTTCTGCTCTAGGTGTTAATGCTGCTACTGAATCAACAACTATTACAGAAATAGATCCTGATTTAATTAATGTATCAGCTATTTCTAATGCTTGTTCACCTGCATCTGGCTGTGAAATTAATAATTCCTCTGTATTTACACCAATTTTTTTTGCATATACTGGATCTAGCGCATGCTCTGCATCTATAAAGGCACATATTCCACCTACTTTTTGAGCTTCAGCAATAACTTGTAGTGCCAATGTAGTTTTTCCAGATGATTCTGGACCGTATACTTCAATAACTCTTCCTTTTGGCAAACCACCTATCCCAAGAGCTAAGTCTAAGCTTAAGGAGCCTGTTGATATTGACTCAATATCCATAGCTTTTCGTTGGCCAAGCTTCATTACTGAACCTTTTCCAAAATTATCTGTAATTTGGCTAATTGCTGCTTCTAAAGCTTTGTTTTTTTCTTTACTATCTGCTTCTTGGTCTTTTGTAGATTTAACTACTTTTAGGTTGTTTTTAGTCATTTTTTGCCTTTTTTATTAAAATAATTACTGTACGAATCAAGTATCAAATGTACACATTTTGTTCTTATTTTCAATAGTTAAAATTTTTATTAAAAAAAGGCTTTATTATTGTAGTTTTAAATAGTCTTTCTTTAAAAGTCCTACCAACTGCAAAAGTTTAAATTGGGATAGCAAATAGTTTCTTTCGGAATCTGTTAGGCTTATTTTAGAATTTAACAGAATGGAATTAGACTGCATAACATCCAGTGTGGATCTGCCTAATCCAGATTCATATTCTTTTGTAATTCCTTCATTAGCAATTTCGGCCGCTTGGACCTGAAGTTTAACTGAATTTAATAAACTTTTTGACGATTGTAAACTAGACCAAGCGCTTGCAACATTTGTGTCATTAGATTTAATTGCGTTATTTAATAAAAATTTTTTTATATTTTTTTTATTTTTACTTTTATTTAGTGATGCTATGTTTTTCCCTCCTTTAAAAAGGGGCCACGAAATAGTGGCTGTAATAGTATTTTTATCTTGTTCATCATAACTTGAACTTAAATCATCAGTCTTTAATGATTTCAGTGACAATGTTGCAGATGGAGAAAGATCAGCTGCAGCTATTGTGACATCTTTTTCTGACTGCTCATATTCTAACTTAGCTATAATTAGATCTGGGTTATTGTTTTTTGATATTTTAATTGCTTCATTTAAGCTGCTAGGAGTCTGAAAGTTAATATTTGAATTTTTATTTAAACTATCAGTGTTAATAATTGGTCCAATTACTTTTTCATAAATTAATTTTGCTGTAACTTCACTATTTTTTGCTTGTATAAATTTTGCTTGGGCGCCTGCAAGGGATGACTCCGATTGGGCTAAATCAGATAAAGTAATTTGACCTCTTTCTAATCTTGCTCCAGCAGTTTCAACTGTCCTTTCAAATAGATTTACATTTTTTTGATTAATATCAAGTTTTTCTTTTGCAGATACTAATCCTGTGTAGGCTTCTATTGCTTTATATAAAATTTCTTGTTCAGTTTTTAAAAGTTTAGCTTCAGCCAAATTTAAACCAATTTTATTTTTTTCAACCCCAGCGATTCCTGCAAAACCTTGGAATAATGTTTGCTCAATAGTAATAGACTGTGTTTTAGGGTCAACATTTGTTGTTGAAACATTTGTGCCAGACCTATCCGTAAGCTTGCCTGTATTTTCCTGACTCTGTGAACCTGATAATGTCACTGATGGTAAAAATTCACTTTTTGAGATATTTAAATCTTCTTTAGAAATCTTAATATTTTCTCTTTCAGCATTTAATTCTGGGTTATCTTTATAAGCTTGAAATAAAGCTTGTGATAAAGTTGTTGCAAAAGCTTGTTTATTAAAAAAAATCAAAAGAAACACTATTAAAAATATTTTTTTCATTTTGTTTTAAATTTTATCGTTTGAGGTTGATGGTTGCTATTTAAGTTCATAATAATTGATGAGCTTTTCTGCGCATCTTTAAACATTTGTTGGGTAATTCTTTGATAAGTTTGCATAAAATTTATTATATCTCCACTGCTCATAATCTTTAAGTTCTTTTTATTTTTAGTCTGTACCCAAAGTTTTCTTTCTTGTTTTAATCTCCAATTTCTTAATAAGCTAAAATTTTTAGCTTTTAAATATAACAGCCCATCCAATTGATCAAACAATGTCTTATATTTTGTTTTCAATTGGTTATTAACGTAAGACCTCCATTTAACATCTTGATCGCAGACCCTCTCAAGTGAATTAATTGGTTTGTTCAACTGACTTACTGTTTGAGCCTTAGCACCAACACACCAACCTTCAAAAATTACCACATCAGGTTTTGATTTTACTTTATACCATAATTTTTTAGAGTAACGATCATCTATGGCTTTATTAAACTTGGGAACCTTTATACTTTTAAAGTTCTTTGATTTTACTTTTTTAAAAAATTTTAACATTAAATCTATATCATGTGTCCCAGGAACTCCTCTTGTCATTAACAAAGGGTGTTTTGTTTTAGATAGTATTTTTCTATCTTTTCTTGTTTTGTAAAAATCATCAATTGAAATTATAAAAATATTTAGCTTAAAATATTTTTTTAAGATTATAGATAGAATTGATGAGATAGTAGTTTTACCTGAACCCTGTCCTCCTGCCAAACCAATTATGAGTGGCTTTTTTTTATTAACTTTTTTTGAAATCCACTGACTTACAGGAATTAAAAAAAACTTAATCATCTTATCCTTATTTCTAAATTTATCCTTCTTTGTTTCTTGAGATGAGATAAATTTAAAACAATCTTTTTTTACCTTGCTAAAACAATTGTTAACTTGTTGCATGAGAAATTATTTTTTATCAAGAGGATGGTTTTGACCATCATTCACGGCAACATCTTTTAATTCAAAAGTATTTATTTCATCTACACAACCTAGATTAAAACCTGTCATAGCTGGATTGGCTCTTGGGTTGTGATGTGTGTAGATTCCACAATTAGAACAAAAATAATGTTTCGCAACTTTTGAATGAAACTGATAAAGTTTTAACTTATCTTCACCCTTAACTATTTTAAAATCTTCATTCTTAACCATAGACATAATCGCTCCTTTTCTTTTGCAAATTGAGCAATTACATTTTAAAACTTTTTCTAAATTACCAGGTACATTTATTTCCGCTTCTACTTCTCCACAATGGCATGTTAATTTTTTCATTTATTTCCTATTGTTTGTTTTTTGATTATTTTAGAAACCCACCTATTTTTTCTCTAAAGCTTGCTCCAAACCCTTCATATTCTTTTTTCATCTCAGGACTCAGGTTACCTAATACTATCAATTTTTTTATATCAAATTTAGCAGGAAACTCATCTTTAAGATGACTGTTTAAATGATTTTTTATTCTTTCTTTAACTGCATTAATGTCTTTATAGTTCTCTATAAAAGTTGCAGACTTTTTATCTTCATCAACATACCATTCAAAACGTAGTTGTCCTTTTTCTCCAAGTTCATGTGCATATTTTGATGCAGTTTCAGAATAAAACTTCTTTGCTTCATCTAAACTACATTTGGCCTCAAGCTCCCATATGTGGGTAATATTATTATGAATTTCGTTTAGCATTTTTCTTTTTTTAAAATTAATAAAGTAATTAAACTATCTCTGGTTAAAGTTATCCACAATGGTACAAAGTGTAGTTTGGATGTTCACGTTTTGATTCACCTTTGATTCAGTTACAGACTCAAAATACAACCTATTGACTGTATTATATATTTAAGCTAATAATAAGAACAAAACAAGAACATGAAACTAACTATTCCCTTTTATCTACATAAAGCTAGTGCTGGATTTCCTTCTCCTGCAACAGATTACATAGAAGAAGATGTAGATCTTAATGTGCACCTAATTAAAAATGCTCCAGCGACTTTTATCATTAGAGTTCAGGGAAAGTCTATGACTGATGTTGGTATTCATGATGGCGACTTATTAATTATTGATAGAAGTTTAAAACCTAAAAATTTTTCAACAGTTGTTGCGAATGTTCATGATGAGTTAGTTGTTAAAAGTTTTGTTAAATTTAAAGATGGTCAATTTTTAACGTCTGGTTCAAAAAATATTGAAGACAAAATAATTATTAATGACGAATCCAATATATTCATCTGGGGAATTGTGACTTATGTCATCCATTCAACGTACTAAAAAAATAGCATTAGTAGATTGCAATTCATTCTATGTTTCTTGCGAAAGATTATTTAATCCTAAAATTAGAAATAAACCTGTGATCGTTTTATCTAATAATGATGGTTGTATAATTTCAAGATCTACAGAAGCAAAAGCTCTTGGTATAAAAATGGGAGAGCCCTTCTTTAAGGCTAAAGATATAATACTTAGAAATAAAGTTTATGTATTTTCTTCAAACTATTCTTTATATGGAGATTTATCTAGAAGAGTTATGAGAATCTTAAAAAAGTTTAATCCTGAATTAGAAATATATTCTGTTGATGAAGCTTTTTTAGATTTAAGTAATTACCCTGATGATGAAGTTGAAGATATTGGAAAAGAAGTTAGAAGTATTGTTTTACAATGGACAGGTATACCCACAAGTATTGGTATTGCAAAAACAAAAACTTTAAGCAAGATTGCAAATCATATAGCTAAGAAAAAACAATCTGGAGTAACAAACTTAATAGGTATTGAAAATATTGATCCACTGTTAGAAAAAATAGATATTAATGATGTGTGGGGAGTTGGTAAACAGCTTACCAAGTTTTATCATCAAAATGGAATTTACAATGCAAAACAATTAAAAAATATATCAAATACTTGGATTAAAAAAAGTTCTAATGTTTTAAGTTCTCGAACTGCACTTGAGCTTAGAGGTATTCCCTGTATTCCTTTAGACCTAAAAAGTTCAAAAAGAAAAAGTTGTGTTGTATCAAGATCATTCGGTACGAGAGTTGAAAAATTTCAAGAGTTACAAGAAGCAATTGCGAGTTATTGTTTAAATGCTTCAGAAAAAATTAGATCAGAGTCTTTGCTTGCAAAATCAATAACTGTCTCTGTTAGAACAAGCCCTTTTCAAAATAAAGGAGTTTATTATTCAAATGCTAAAACAATAGATTTTCCAATGGCTACCAATAATAGTATTGAAATAGTTAAAACTGCTTTGGTTGCATTAAATGAAATTTTTATAAATGGATACAAATATCAAAAAGCAGGAATAACCTTGACTGGCTTGGTTAGTTCAGATGGTAGCAAAAACTTATTTTCCTCTGAAAAGGACGAAAAAATTAATACTCTAATGCGATCCATTGATAATACAAATTATAGATATGGCCGATCAACACTGAGTTTAGCTAGTGCTGGAGTAAATAAGAGATGGAATATGAGGAGAGATCATTCTTCAAAGATAGATACTGCTGACTTTTACTCACTGCCAATAATAAAAGCTATTTAATTTGATCTATAGTTTGGATGTTTTCTAAAGAATTACTAAACTCTAGCATATTTTCTCTTCTAGATAATATGATTACTGAAATCACCATAATGATAACTACTACAACTGGTATTAATGTAATAACTGATATTTTTCCTATCATTAAAAATAAATAAGCAATTAAGAATAATATAGATCTAATTAATAACGTTATTTTAAAAACAGCAATAATAGAAAGAGAGTGTTTTAGTAAGTTAATAAAGCTCATTTTAGATGGTCCAAAATATCTTTTACCCCGTATAGATGGAATAGAATTTCTATTTTTTGCTATTTTTGCCAATGATCCTGAAAAACTGCTCCATGTTGCAGGTTCATTAACCATTTCACTAACTATATACTTAGGAAGGCATGTGTAATTACCATATTTGATGGTTTGAGCTGTAAAAAAGAAGGTTAAATACTTATGAGCTAAATAACAAAACTTAAATAAAAACCCTTCAGATCTTTTTACTCTATCAGCTGTAATGACTGTATTTGGATGATTTTTAATTTTTTCAATCAATAAACTCAGTTCTTCCGGCCTATCCTCTCCATCACCATCCATTGGAATTATATAATCAAACTCTTCTTTTTCATTAGTGTGTTTTAATCCAACTGCATTACATCTTGCATGGCCTCTATTTTCTCTCATATTAATAACTTGCACTGACTTTAAATTTTTTAAATTGACTGAAAGCTCTGGTCTGTTTTCAGTCGATGCATCATTAACAATTATTATAGAAAAGTCATCTGTTAGAGTAGAAACTTCTAAATTAATATTCTCTAGAAGCTTAAAAACTGACTGCCAATCATTATAAACAGGAATTAATATTTTTATTTTACTCACTTGTCACTGCCAATCATTATAACCTGAGGATCCATAGTAAAACAATGGACATTATCAGGTCCCTCAAAAGCTCCACAAGACCAATCATTTCCTATTAAAATAATTTGTGTGCTAATTTTTTTAGAATTCCAAATAGGCCTAGATCTTAAATGATAAGATAGATTGCCTGCTAACCATTCATCACCAAATACACCTTTGATCTCCTCATTAAAATTTTTATTCCACTCAGTTTGAATCTTATTTGCAATTTCTTTTCCTGGATAGTCAGTTCTTTTATCTGTTTCTGTAATTGAAATGTAGGTATAAGCAAAAGGTGAAAAAATAAACAACATTAAAAATGCTGATATGAAGCCATTTAACTTTTTTAAATTTATTTGTGTTTGAAAAATATAAACAATCAACACACCAAAGAACAAATAAAATGGTGTCATCCACATTGTTCTTATTTTTGATCCAGTTATCATTGAAGTTAAAAATATTAGTCCTATTGGGACTATATTAATAAACATTAAAAATAATAATTTTTTATCTTTTAAAGATATTGTAAATTTAAATTTTTTTATCAAAAAAAAAGACATTACAAAAAATGGAATTAATATTCCAACTTGCTTACCTAAAAATATCAATGGGTAGGTTAAGTGATTTAGTAAATTTGAATTTTCTAACCCACTCCTTGTCAAACCATAAGTAATAGTTGCATAGTCATTATTTGTTAACCAAATCAAATGTGGAACTAATAAGATAATAAAGATCTTTAAAGATATTAAATATTTAAAATTAAATTTTTTATATTTTTTTATAAAAACTACATAAAAAAATAATAGATCTATTGCTAGTAGTAGATAAATAAAGAGGTATTTTGATAAAAAACCTATAGCAGCAAATACTCCTAGCCAGAAACAATCTTTAAAACTTACCTCTTGTTTGTCAAATAGTTTCCAAGAATAATAAACACATAATGCCCAAAAAGGTAATTGGCAAACGTTTACATTGAATTCTGGGGTTGTAAAATTGTAAAAATAAATACTTTCCAGCAAAAGTACTGAAATTAAACTTAAAGTTTTATTTTTAAATAATTCTTTTGCTAATTTAAAAACAAAAATAAAAGCTATTACTACAAATATTTGACTTAATAAATAATAAGCCCAATCCTGTGAACCAAAAATTTGATAAAAAATTTCAAGAAAAAAAGCAACAGCTGGAGGATGTTTATTAAAGCCCCAATCTAAGTTGCTACCCCAAGCTAAATGCTCAATGGTATCAAGTGGTAAATTATTATTTGTTATTGATGGAGCACATGTCCACAAAATTAAATGAGATGCAATAAAAATGTAAAATAAACTGTCTATTTTTTTTTTATTAAGTTCCATTTTTTGAATTTTATATGAATTAACCTTGCTTGACACCTATTAATTGCTGAATATACTGCGCAAATTCAAAATTACGAATATGAAAATAGCCTCAAAAAAACCTATTAAGATATCAAAAAATTATGCTCCTAAAGAAACTGAAAAATACATGTCCGATAAACATAAAATATATTTCAAAAAAAAACTAACAGAATGGAAAACAGAAATTATTAGAACTAATAATGAAGCTTTATATAACAGCTCTTTAGACGACAATAGTGTATCGGCTGACGTAGTTGACCAAGCAAGTTCTTATACGGATAAAAATGTAGAACTAAAAGCTATAAATAGACAGATCAAACTTATTTCTAAAATTGATCAAGCTTTACAAAGAATAAAAGGAGGTACATATGGATTTTGTGCTGAAACCGCGGAACCTATTGGTTTAAAAAGATTAATGGCCAGACCTATAGCTGAGCTTTGTATTGCTGCTCAGGAAAAACACGAGAAAGAAGAAAAAATTTTTGCAGATGATTAAGGCATTGGTATTTTAGAATCATCTTTAAAAAGATTGTAGCCCTTAATAACAGCATTTCTTTTAGCTATGCTCAAGTACCATTTAGTTAAATTTTTATAATTTTTAAGACCAATATCGTGCCATTCATGTCTTGCTATCCATGGCCATGTTGCAATGTCAGCAATGGTATAATTTTTTCCTGCTAAATATTTTGATGATGACAGTCGTTCTTCTAGTTCTCCATAAATTCTCTTTGTTATTTTAAAATATCTCGCCTCGCCAAACTTGCTTTTTCCAGGATTATAGTGATGAAATTGATGGTGTTGTCCGATCATTGGACCAACTATACTCATCTGAGCCATCAGCCATTGATTTATAACATTGCGTTCTCTGATGTTATAAAATTTTCCACTTTTTTCAGCTAAATAAATAAGAATTGCACCAGACTCAAACATGCTAAAATTTTTTTCATGGTCAATAATTACTGGAATTTTTCTGAAAGGACTAATTTTTTTAAATTTTGACTTAAATTGATCTTCTTTAGCAAGGTTAACTTTAGTTAATTTATATTCATAACCAATTTCTTCTAACATTATAGTAATTTTTTTTCCATTAGGCGTATCAGAACTAAAAAGTTCTATCATTTTTTAACACCTAATCTTTCTTGGACTGCCTTGGACGTTGTTGTAAATTCAAATCTTAGTTTTTCATCAGGTCTTGCATATCTAAAACACCCTCTTGCAGCTAAGGCTCCTTCATGAAAACCTGAAAGAATTAGTTTAAGTTTTCCTGGATAGCTACAAATATCACCAATTGCAAAAATTCCTTCTTGATTGGTTTCAAAATTTTTTGTATTTACTGGGATTGTTTTTTTATCAATATTTAAACCCCAATCATTTATTGGTCCAAGTTTCATAATTAATCCAAAAAAACCTAATACATAATCTGTTTCAATTTTTTTTTCACTTCCATCTTCATGTTTGATTATAATACTTTCAAGTTTATCTTTGCCTTCTGTAGAATTTAATTGATATTTTGTATAAATTTTTATTTTATTTTCTTTTTTTAACTCATAAATTTTATCTATGCTCGATTGGGCACCTCTAAAATCATCTCTTCTATGAACCAATATAATCTTAGACGTATTTGACAATTCAATAGCCCAGTCTAACGCTGAATCTCCTCCTCCAAAAATAGTAATAATTTTATCTTTGAAAATTTTTTTATCCCTTATGGAATAAAATATCTGTTTTTTTTCAAACTTTTCACAATCTTCACTGGGAAATTTTCTTGGCTCAAAGGAGCCTACCCCGCCAGCAATGATAATATTAGGTGTTTCAAACTCGGTTCCTTTATTTGTTTTTACAATCCAATTATTTTTATTTTTTTTTATTTCTTGAACTCTTTCATTTAAATGAAACTTTGTTTTAAAAGGTTTTATTTGTTTAATAAGATTATTTGTTAATTCTTCGCCAGTACACTTTGGTAATGCTGGAATATCATAAATTGGTTTATCAGGATATAGTTCAATACATTGACCTCCTATTTTATCTAAATTGTCTACTACCTCACATTTTAAACCTATAATTCCTAATTGGTGAACACAAAAAAGTCCTGTTGGTCCCGCGCCTATTATTAAAGCATCTGTTTTATTCATTATCCTTGTTTTTTTGGAATTTTAACCACTAAACCTTCTAATTCTTTTGAAACTATTAACTGACAACTTAACCTGCTAAACTTATTTGGTTCAAAAGCCATATCTAGCATATCTTCTTCTCCATCTTGTTTTCTAGGAAGCTTATTAAAACATTCTTCTTTGACATAAACGTGGCAAGTAGCACAAGCCATTCCCCCTCCACAATCTGCATCAATTCCTGGGATATCATTTTGAACTGCTCCTTCCATGACACTTAAACCATTTTCGACTTCAATTGTATGAGTTTTTTGATTATTTTCTATGTAAGTTATTTTTGTCATAAATTATATATAGTGACAAAAAAAAATAGGGCAAGTAACTTAAAACATACTACTGCTATTTAGATATTTTAGGGTTAATAATTTACTTGGTTCTTCCTGATTGTTTCATTGCTGCATTCCAAATAATTAAACAGAAAACAATTTTGTTTAAGAGATCAGCTGCATTGTAAAAAATATTTAGAGTTTCATTGCCTATGCCGTCTGTTAGATAGATCAGTATGGTACTTAAAGGATATATTACCCAACCTATTGTAACTATCATTCTCATTGAATTGTAAGCAGCAACAAATGGCTTATTTCCGCTTTTTGCTGTCATCTTACCTGTCTCTCCAGAATATAATTCATATAAGATATAGATCCATCCAACCATAAAAATTATAAAGCCAAAAATGCCTGAAAAATAATCTGCCTCACTCATATATCCTCCCATTACCATCGCTAATGAGGCAACTAAAAGTTTCCAGAAGATTATATTTGGAGTCTTTTTTATAGCTGATAAGATAAAATAAAATTGCAATATTAACAATGGGGCAGTGACCATCCAATCAATATATCTGTATAGTATAAAAGTGTCTGCACCACCAAGAGTCACAACTACCTGTCTCAAGTACATGTAGTGCACAAAAGATATACCAGCAACTACAGTCGCAATTGTAATAGGAAGTCTCCAGTTTGTTGGTACGGATTCTCTTTCTAAGAAAAAAAAAACTGTAGCCGCTAAACACACCATTGACAAAACCCAGAATGAAAATCCAACAAAAATATCAGGCTCTAGAAGAAAAGTTTCAGCATTGACAACATTTGAAAAACTAATTAAAATTATTACTGCCAATACAAGCTGTTTTAATCTTTCCATATAAAAATTTCTTAAATTTTTTTTAACTTATATTATATAAACTATGATTTTACTGTATTATAGGCTACAGATTTTTTGGCAATAAAAAAGTTGATTAAAGAATTTTAACTATTAATTCTTATTGATTTTGCTTACTTTTTAAATTTAAATAATAAATAAAAAACTAAAAAATATATTTAGATGTATAAAAATTTTAAAAAAATTTATGAAGATTCTTTAAAAAATCCTGAAAATTTTTGGCAAGAAGTATCTAATGATATCTTCTGGTTTAAAAAACCTACTAAAATTTTAAATAAATCTAACCCACCCTTCTACAGATGGTTTGAAAATGGAATAACAAATACTTGTTATAATGCTTTAGACACTCATATTGATCAAGGAAAAGGCGATAAACTTGCTTTAATTTATGACAGTCCAATTACGGGCAGTAAAAAAAAATTTACGTATAAGGAGTTAAGAGAAAAAGTTTCAAAATTTGCAGGGGCATTAAGAAATCAAAAAATTAAAAAAGGAGATAGAATAATAATTTATATGCCAATGATACCTGAGGCAGTTATTGCTATGTTAGCCTGTGGAAGAATTGGAGCTATCCATTCAGTTGTTTTTGGAGGTTTTGCATCGAATGAACTTGCTAGCAGGATAGATGATAGCAAAGCAAAACTATTAGTAACAGCTTCTTGTGGTTTTGAACCTGGTAAAACAATTGAATATAAACCTTTAGTAGATGAAGCAATTAAATTAGCGTCTCACAAAGTTGATAAGACTATTTTTTTTCAAAGATCTGGTCATGAAGTTAAATTAAATTCTCCAAAACAAATTAGTTGGAATGAAGCTTTATCAAATGCAAAAAATACAGACTGCGTAGAAATGAACTCTAATGAGCTTGCATATATTTTGTATACATCGGGAACCACTGGTGTTCCAAAAGGAATTGTAAGAGATATAGGCGGCCATATTGTGGCTCTTAAATGGACTATGAAAAATATCTATAATATTAATGCTGATGATGTTTGGTGGTCTGCAAGTGACATTGGTTGGATTGTAGGTCATTCTTATATTGTATATGCGCCTCTATTTAAAGGTTGTACTACAGTTTTGTTTGAGGGTAAGCCTGTAGGAACTCCTGATGCTGGTGTTTTTTGGAAAATTATTTCTGATTATAAAGTAAAATCACTTTTTACAGCTCCTACTGCTTTTAGAGCGATAAAAAAAGAAGATCCTAAAGGAAAGTTTTTTTCTAAATATGATTTACGTTCATTTAAATCTTTATTTCTTGCTGGTGAAAGGGCAGATCCTGACACTATAAAATGGGCAGAAAATTTATTAAAAGTTCCAGTAATAGATCATTGGTGGCAAACTGAAACTAGTTGGGCAATTAGCTCTAATTGCACAGGAATAGAAATGATGAAAACAAAATATGGTTCAGCTTGCAAAGCTGTCCCTGGTTATGATGTACGAATCATGAAGCCCGATCAAACATTTGCAAAACCAAATGAAATGGGAGACATAGTTATAAAACTTCCATTGCCTCCAGGAACATTTCCAACACTATGGAATGCAGATGAAAGATATAAAAATAACTACATGACAAATTATGGTGGTTACTATGAAACGTATGATGCTGGACACATTGATGAAGATGGCTATATCTGGATCATGTCTAGAACAGATGATATTATTAATGTTGCAGGTCATAGACTGTCAACTGGTGCAATTGAGGAAGTTTTATCAGAAAATCAATCTGTTGCTGAATGTGCTGTGTTAGGAATTTCAGATAAATTGAAAGGACAGTTGCCAATAGGTTTAATTGTTCTTAAAACTGATGTCAAAAAAAATAACGAAGATATAACTAAAGAATGTATACAAATGGTAAGAGAGAGAATTGGACCTGTGGCAGCTTTTAAAACTGCTATTGTTATTAAAAGATTACCTAAAACAAGATCTGGAAAAATATTAAGAGGAACTATCAGAAAAATTGCAGACGGAGAAGAATATAAAATGCCAGCCACAATTGATGATCCTATAATTTTAACTGAAATTAAAGACGATTTAATCAAAAATAATATTTTAAAAAATTAAAAACTATTTACTAACAAATTGTTTTAAATTAGGTTTAAAGTATTTTGGCCCCTTCATCACTTTTCCATGTTCATTGTATATCGGTTTATCATTATTATCTAATTTACTCATATTAGAGTTTTGCACTTCCTTGAAACATTTATCTAAATCAATTCCAAAAGCATGACCGGCCCCGTAGGTTACATAGAGTATATCCGTAAGAGCATCAGCTGCTTCTAAAAGATCTTTATTGTCTAACGCAACTTTTAATTCTTCTAGTTCCTCTTTAATTAGATCATATCTTAGTTTATTAATTTGATTCGTACTAAAAGAAGGTTTATTCTTGACTTCTTGACCAAAAGTTTCCATAAAAAATTTTACTTTTTTAAAATTTGTCATTTTGCTCCTGTAAGTTCTATAAATTTAATGTATAAGTATAATAAATTAATTATTACGTATTAATCAATGAAATTAAGAAAAGAATTTGACAGTATAGGAAGTGTCAATGTGCCAGATGATAAATATTGGGGTGCATCGACGCAAAGATCTAATAAGTTTTTTAATATTGGAAAAATATTAGTTAATATCTCGATAATAAAATCTATAGCAATTATTAAAAGATCAGCTGCTATTGTTCATTATAAAGAAGGTCAAATAGAAAAGAAAATAACTCAATCTATTATAAAAGCATCTGAAGAAATCATTAAAGGTAAGCTTGATAAAAATTTTCCTTTAAAAGTTTGGCAAACTGGCTCTGGAACTCAAACAAATATGAATGTTAATGAAGTTATTGCAAATAGAGCTATAGAAATTATGCATGGGAAAAAAGGTTCAAAAAAACCAGTTCATCCTAATGATCATGTAAATAAATCACAATCAACAAACGATGTATTTCCTACTGCAATGCACATATCGGTTGCTCAAGAGACTATTAGTAAACTATTACCTAATTTAAAAATATTAGAAATAGAATTAAAAAAAAAATCTAAAGAATTTAATAAAATTATTAAAATTGGAAGAACGCATTTACAAGACGCAACACCAATATCTTTGGGACAAGAATTTTCTGGATACCAAGTGCAATTAAAGAAATGTATTGAAAGAATAGAACACGCTTTAAAAGAAATTTTTTACCTTGCACAAGGTGGAACTGCTGTTGGGACGGGAATCAACTCAAAAAAAAACTTCGACAAAAAAATAGTTAAAGAAATAAGAAAATATACTAAAATTCAGTTTAAACCCGCACAAAATAAATTTGCAGAATTAGCCGCACATGACTCAATAGTCAATTTTTCGGGAACGTTGAACACGTGTGCTGTAGCTTTAATGAAAGTATCAAATGATATTAGGTTCTTAGGATCTGGACCAAGGGCTGGCTATGGTGAATTATTTTTACCAGAAAACGAACCTGGCTCATCAATTATGCCTGGCAAAGTAAATCCTACACAATGCGAGGCTGTAACAATGGTTTGTGTAAAAGTTATAGGAAACCATACAGGAATTACGCTGGCTGGCTCCCATGGACATTTTGAACTTAACGTGTTCAAACCTGTGATTGCTCATAATATTTTACAATCAATTGACCTTATAGCAGATAGTACAAAAAATTTTGCCCTATATTGTGTAAAAGGTATTAAGGCTAATAAAAAAAGAATTAAAGAACATTTGGATAACTCTTTAATGCTTATTACTGCATTAGCGCCATATATTGGATATGACAATGCTGCAAAGATTGCAAAAACTGCTCTTAAAAATGATACAACTTTAAAATACGAGACTCTTAAAACAGGATTAATAAAAGAAAAAGATTATGATAAAATAGTAAATCCTAAAAAAATGATTTATCCTTCGTGATCATCAATAAGTTTATTAACTAAATATTTAAAATCAATCCAATTATTTGTAGAATTTGCTTCATTATAATTTTGCAAAATTTCATTAACTGAGTCTTTTTCATCTAGATTAAATTCATTTATATTAAAATAATTTATTTTTAATTTATTTGTTGTTAAATTAATTTCTAGATCAAAAAAAATATCTTTTAAAAAAATTCTAGTTGTTTTGGGGGTTTGAAAAACCTTATAAAATTCATTTTCATTTTTTATATTATATTTAAAACTACTACTAAAAATTAACTGATCATCTATAAAATTTAAACTACCTTCTTCTAAATTAACAATTCCTATCTTTTTCCCAATTAATTTAGAATTGCTAAAGCTTATTATTCCATTATTAAAATTTATCAATAATTCAACAGAATCAAATAACTTATTTTTTACAATTTTTTCTGAATTAAAAATAATTTTTGCATTTAAATTTTTATTGAACAAAAGATTAGAACTAAACATTTCTATAAAAATTGGATTATATTTAAAAAATTTATTAAGGCTTATTTTAGCTAAATCAATATTTAAATTTAAATCAAATGGGCTAAGTTTGACTATACCTTTATAAGATAATTTTTTTTCTAAAACACCAAGATTATCAGAGTTAAAATTAATCACGTTATCTTGTACATCAAAAAGTGTAGTTAATTTGTTGGTTCTAAAAATTATATTATTTTTGCCATATTTTTTTTTGTCTTCTTTGTAAAATATATTTTTTATAATTAGATTTAATTTTTTTAATTTCAA
>Ga0114994_10001067_pt1 | contig 19417 bp, 13 predicted proteins | sample ArcticOcean_MG_C_9_FD_87043 | JGI IMG/M metagenome (GOLD analysis project Ga0114994, IMG submission 87043) | Marine microbial communities from western Arctic Ocean - ArcticOcean_MG_CB2_152 | ecosystem: Environmental > Aquatic > Marine > Oceanic | place: Arctic Ocean: Canada Basin | collected...
ATTCGAGCAGCCCTTTTCTAATTAAGGTACTGAATATTTGTTTGGGACGGGTTTTTACTCCTGTAAAGGGGACAGAGATCAGGTTCCATTCCTTTTCCAGCGGTATATCATACGCAATAGACAAACTATCCTTTGAAAATGAAAGACTGGGCCAGGCCTTCTTATCTGGTATATAAGGCAATTCCCATCTGTAACCTGCTTTATCTATCAATAATTTCTCACTACTGTAGAATGATACGCTGTCTCCAGGACTCATAGTTCCAAGTGCAATAGAGTACTCACCATTATTTTCAATGAAAGTAGTCATATCTAATTTTATTATTTCACCTTCTTTAATTGTAGAAAGTGTATCAATTGGTGTTAATAGGCTTTTATCTACCAACCCAATATTGTTTGAATTAAAAGATTGATTCCAGCCTTCTAAACCATATTTATATATTACAATTCCTCCATTCAAAATATATTTTTTGTGAGGCATGAGGTTCAGTCCAATTTTATAACTACTATTGATTGAAGCTGGTACATCAAAACGCATGAAAGATAATCGATTATTGGAGACTACCATTAAACTGTCAGGGTCTTTTGTTTTAATTCCAATGATTGTTGTATCTACAGAGATATCGTTTAATGGATACGTTTGATCTTTAACGGTGAATTCCCATGTAGGGCCCGAAACGCCATCAACTATAACGCTCCAATGATAGGTTCCACCGGGTTCAAAGGTTTCAAACAAAACATTATTGGGATATTGAAATATTGCTGTACGATTAACCCCTGGACCCGTTACCATGACAGTAGCGCTTAGATTCGAATAATCTTTTTTGTATGGGTAGTTCCAAGCGAGACCATACTCTAATGAAATATCCGTTGCGCCATCACTGGGGATGGGTACACTGGGATGGGGATAGCGATAACCCGGGATCCAGTACACCGAGTCACCGTACTCATAGGGTCCAATATCAGGGTCTGAGCCTACATATTTTCGATTTTGGCCGGGGTAAAGTGGAGCATGATTAAATGTTTTATCCTGACCATCATTGATACCAGGGATGACAACTCCGCCATTAATAAAGGCTGAACCTTTTTTAGGCCTAAAGTCATAATTTTGTATCTTGTTTTCTACTGGACCAACGTTATAGGTATCCAACAAGTTTTGATCAGAAAATGCTTTAATTTGAGTCCAAGGATTCTCTAGCTCAACATCAAGATTGTAATAGGGCTTGTCTCTACCATTAAATCTTGTAATATTTCTCAAATAAAAAATCCCTGAGGAGTCTAATTGAATAGGGCTTTTTTCTGCTCCTCTTTCTGGCATACAATCCGAAGCCATACATTCAAAATCTTGTTGAACCGCAGAATTTTTTATTTTGGAATTTGCATTGCCTACTGCTCCTGAGGTTCTTTTATCAATTCCCATATATTTGTAATCAGGCAGACTTATATCGGTCCTTAAATTATCATTTGCCAACAAGTGGTAGGTATCGTGCCAATCTCCCTTTAGGCGAAACCCACGACTATTTCCAATACTGACAACATGATGCATATCTGCATGGTGCCCGCTTTTATTACTGTCCCAGCGCAATCCATTCCAGCGTGGAGCGTTGATTATCCAAGAATACCTGGTCGTAGATGAATCGGTTGCAGCACCATTTCGTTGTATCCCGCTACCATCACCAGAATCAAATATGTTTTCAATGCGTATGTATTCTGCTAAAGATCTAAAACCCGGGAAAATACCTGCACTGTTACTATTCATTACGGTGATATAGCGCCAAATATCTGAACCATATTCATTTATTTTTCCATCTGAACCTAGTCTATAGTTTCTGGTATCAGTAACATAATCATGGCTACCTGAAAACCATGAATGATTTGTGAAAAGGATATTTTCCATTTTGGTATACATATGCCTAGAATGAACTAGTGGCGCGGCATTATTACTATTTTCAAACACTAGGTTTTTCCACCAGCTAATTCTTCCAAAAGTAGAACCATTCCTTATTTGAGATGCGTACATATCTGTACTGAAAGAAAACTTGGAATCTTCAACCGTCAAATAATCACAATCGTAGGCGTGGAGTGGTCCAGAATAAAAATGGAGATTTCTAACCTCCATGCCATCAGAGTCCCTTATATAAAACAATCCATCTTTTGTTCTTATTCTTACGTTATTCTTATCAGGAATAAAACCATCGCTTGGATATAAATAAAGGGTACCCGTACCTGGATCGAATGACCATTCTTCAAGGGTATCTAAAAATGCAAGTTCACCGCCACGATAACCTAAATCGTAACCTACTTCAGTTCCAAAAGTTTTGGGTACAGGTGAATGTATAACATTCTTATACTTGCTTATTCCATATTTATAGATGGAGGCTGGAGAGTTGTCATCAATACCTTTTGGATCGCCATTGATAGATTCAGTAGGATTTTTAAAATTTAGTGGCATGGACATCATCATGTAACGGTCATTTACAAATACACTATAAACCGAATCTGTCCTAATTCCATAGCGATTTGATAATAAATCAAAATCGATAACGGTTTTATAGATACTGTGTCCATTGTGAGTGTACGGTACCCAATCTGTATTCAATGGAATAGTGCCATCAATCATTACATCATGACCTGGATAACCTTCAATTGTCAAATTATTTTTTTGATAAATATTTACGTATTCAGAATATCGACCTTGTTTAATTAGAATACGATCCTCAGATTTTGCATCATCAAGAGCACTATTGATCGTAGGATAGGGGCAACTTTCTGTGCCGTCTGGCTGGCTACAATCATTTGATGAGAAGCTTTGCATTACATTGACATTTTTTATGATACCGTGGTTCTGATTAGGGCTTAAATCTATCACCTGATAATCACCATTAACATCCATCGGATAATAAGCGACCAAGTTCGTTTCAGATCCATTTAATCGAATGTTCATGTTATCTTTTATTTCGGATTCAGTCCTGGCTACATCCCACATTCTTACTTCATCTATCTTCCCTTGAAAAAGTAAGCCCATATATTTTATAGGCGTATTTAATGGTGTTTTTCCCGCCGCCCCAGTATATGTGTAGACTTGACTTCCATTCAGAAATAAAATATAATTGGTACCATCGAATGTTACTGCTATGTGGTACCAGCTCGGTGTTGCAATAACATCCTTAGCCATGTAACTATAAAATTTTGAACCATCTCCAAATCCATACCATATACCCGTACCGTATCCAATCAATCTCACTGATGGAGAAGTGTCACTTGCTTTTATGCCTGTCGGCGCGTAACCTATAATATTTTGAGTAGTATTTCCCTTTTGGTCCGAATATATCCATGCTTCTTGTGTAAACGTTGAACCTAAGATGATTGCTTTAGATGAAATATCAATAGTATCAGGAGTTGCGATACCATTGGTAAAAGTATTATTCCAATCAAACGAATCAAATCGAAGGAAGTTATCTGTTTGATACTGCGAGCGAGAATTCTTATCTACAATCAGATCATCTGCGAACAAAATTGATACAGAAAGAGCTAATATTATTTTAGTTATTATATTTTTCATTGAAAAAAAGCGAATAATAATAAATATAGGTGAAGCAAGCATATAAAACTACAAATAATAAATAATCACCTAGCAATGTGGGTGTCTCTTTTATAAACAAAAAAGCCTCCGTGAGGAGGCTATTTGACCCAGAGGCGTTTTATACAGGAACTTACACAACAATGTGGGTGTCGATTCCATAATTAAGAGGTGCACCCCCTATTATTTGGTTTACTTTGAGAGTTTAAGTTGAGAAACTTGAATTGTGATCGAAAATCTTATACACCTATTTAAACACACCTTTTACGCCGTTATTTCTCTTTGTGTCCTCCACTTTTGTGTCCTCCAAATGGGTATATTTGATTATAGCTGATAATGATTGAACCAGTAAATAAAAAATTAAACTATAAATAAAATGAAAAGAGCCTTGTCGTGAAACAAGGCTCTTTCGTCAGAGACATGTGGTATTCTCTCAAGTCGGGGTGAAAGGATTCGAACCTTCGACCCCCTGCTCCCAAAGCAGGTGCGCTAACCGGGCTGCGCCACACCCCGAAATTTTTATTTATCTAATTAAAGGATTCGCAATTTAAAATGCGGGTGAGTGATGGGTCTCGAACCCACAACCTCCTGAACCACAATCAGGTGCTCTAACCTATTGAGCTACACCCACCATTCAAATTTTATTAAATGACTTATATTAGAACCGCTGAAATTAGGTGAATTACCCCTAACTATTAAACAGAAAATTAATACAATATTAAAAAGCTATTTTCATTCAAGATGGTAGATTTAGAAAGTAATTATCGTAATTTTTCATATGCGACTATTAACAAGATATATAGCTAAAGAACTCTTTATGCCTTTTATCTTTTCATTACTGATAATAGTATTTATTCTATTTACTCAGTTTTTGTTAAGAGCTATAGATAGATTTATGGGAAAGGGTTTAGATCCAGGAATAATATTTGAATATCTTTTTCTTAATTTAGGTTGGATTGCTGCTCTTGCAGTTCCGATGGCTGTTTTAGTTGCTGCTCTAATGGCATTTGGTCAGTTTTCAGAAGATAATGAGATAACTGCTATGCGTGCTTCTGGAATTAGTTTTACAACAATTGTTCGCCCTGCTCTTATTATGGGATTAATTATTGCAGGAATACTTATTCTATTTAATTCTTTTATTATGCCCGAAATGAATTTTAAAGCCCGAATGCTTTCAGGTGATATTTACAGGAAACGACCAGGTCTAAATATTGAGCCAGGTTATTTTATGGATGATCTACCAAATTATAGTATCATTATTCGCGATAAAGAAAATGAGATATTAAAAGATGTTCGAATATTTAGCAAAAGTGGTCGTGAAACCCAGACAAGTATTCATTCAAAAACTGGAAGACTTTCGACAATTGATGATGCAATTATTTTAGATTTATTTAATGGAGAAATTCATGAAATAGATCTAAGTGACTATGGGAATTATAGGCGTATAGAATTTAATAAACATAAAATTACTATTCCTGCAGATGATCTATTTTTGAATCGTAGAGATACTACAAGCAGATCAGATAGAGAAATGACTATTGGGATGATTATTGATAAGAGAAAAGATATTAATAAAAGAACCAATATCGTCAAAGCTCGAATTGGAAGAGCTTTCTTAAGGACGGGGAATGACAGTATTGTTCCTCCAACTTTTGAAGACTCTGAAATTATATTAAATCAATATAAATCATTTTTTTCTAGTGATACTTCAAAATCTGGAGATGAAATTTATAAAAATGAAAAAGATACAGATATTGCAATTAGACAATTAAGGAATGAATACAATCTTCTTAGAAGTTATAGTAAGTCAAATAATAAATATGAAGTTGAGCTTCATAAGAAATTTTCATTACCGGTTGCATGTATTTTATTTATTATGACAGGTGCTTCTTTAGGTGTCCTATTTAGAAAAGGGGGCTTTACGATTGCAACAAGTCTATCATTTGGTTTCTTCCTAGTTTACTACGTCTTAATGATTGGAGGGGAAGATCTTGCTGATCGTACAATATTAACTCCAATGGTTGGCATTTGGTTTCCAAATGTTTTGTTATTAATAATCGCCACTTATCTATTACTTCATACAGTCAGAGAGCAACCACCTCTTCGTTTTGAATTCAATATTTTTAAAAAAATAAAAAGTAAAATAAATGAATCCAAAGAATCTGATTCAACATAAGTCTGATGGTCAGGAGATCTCAAAACCCGACCTAACTTCTTTTATTTCTTCATATCTAAATAATAGTATCAACGACAATGATATGATACTTTTCTTAAAAGCTGTTCATATAAATGGTATGACAACTAATGAAATGTATGCACTTACAGAAGTAATGATAGATTCTGGTAAAAGAATTAAATTTTCTAATATGGATAATTATGTTGCGGATAAACATTCTACTGGAGGTGTTGGTGATAAAGTATCAATTATTTTAGCTCCTTTAATGGCTGCTAGCGGTTTAGCAATTCCTATGATTGCAGGAAGAAGTTTAGGCCACACTGGAGGAACAATTGATAAATTAGAAACAATTCCAAATATGAGCTTGAACCTTTCAATTAATAAATTTAAATCAAATGTTGAAAGTTTTGGCCTTAGCATTATGGAACAAACTAATTCTATTTGCCCCGCAGATAAAAAAATGTATGCACTAAGGGATATAACAGGTACAATCGACTCAATACCTCTCATTTGTGGATCAATAATGAGTAAAAAAATAGCTGAAGGAATACAAGGGCTTGTTTTAGATATAAAAACAGGTAATGGAGCCTTTATGAATACTATGGATAAAGCAGTTGAACTTGGCGATGCACTTAAAAATATTGGGGAAAGTTTTAATATTAATACAGATATAGTTTTTTCTAGCATGGATCAACCTCTTGGCAATACAGCTGGCATGTGGTGTGAAGTCGAAGAATCTATATCTACTTTAAAAGGAGAAGGTCCAAAAGATCTTCTAGAATTAACCTATCAATTAGGTAGTAAGTTATTGGTACAGGCAGGAATCACCAAATCAGAAACTTCTGCTATTTCTATTCAAGAGAACTTGATTCAATCTGGAAAAGCATATCAAAAGTTTGAAGAATTTATAAATGCTCAAAATGGTCTAGTTTCTAAACTTAGCAATATAAATAAACCTAAATACGAGAGAATCATAAAATCAAATAAAAGTGGATATATAACGGGAATGGATACTTTAAAAATAGGTTGGGCTTTAGTAGACTTAGGTTGTGGCCGAAAAAATAAACATGATAAACTTGACCCAACTGCAGGAATAGAATTTATTACAAAGATTGGTGATCAAATAAAATCTGGCGAACCTATTTTTAGATGTTTTAATTCTAAAAAAAGTAAATTGGATAAAGTTTCAAAAAACTTAATGAACGCTATAACTATTGGTCCAGAAAAAAAAGACCATCTATTATTCAGGAATCCATAAATAACAATTAAATAAATTATTTGAAAACAAAACTATTAACTAAATTTTTACTCATAATTTTTATTTTTAGCCTTGTTACTGGTTGTGCAAACTTTATTGCTCACGATCTTACAAAGCCTAATAGAAATATTAAGAGTCATAAAGTTCAAATCAATGATATTCAAATGTCATATTACACTTTAGGAGATAAAGATAAATATCCGTTAGTCTTTTTACATGGCGCTTTAGTTTTCACTGATTATTACAATGATCTAATCGAAAATTTATCAAAAGAATACTATATAATTGGAGTCGATATAAGAGGTCATGGAAGAACAACTTTAGGCACTAATTCTTTTTCTTTCAACCAAATTAGTAAAGATATAATTGAATTAACAAATCAACTTGAAATCAAAAAATTCAATTTGGTAGGTCATAGTTTGGGTGGAATAATATTACTTTATTTATCGAAGGATTATCCAAATAAAATTAATAAGGGCGTTTCAATAGCTTCTTTATATCATTATGATGGTATTGATTTCAATAATAATAAATTTAAGTTTTTCACAAAGGATGGCTTTAGAGAAGAAAAAGGGTTTTATTCAAACTATATCCTTAAGGTAATCGATAAATCATACCATAGGATAGGTGAATTAGATAAATATAATAAAACAAAAGTAATTTTAGCTGAATCTAAATCGATTATTTATCCAGAGCTTACAACTCTAGATCTAAATCAAATAGAAACACCTATTTTAGTATTTGTTGCAGAAAAAGATAAATTAATTAAACCTTCTCATACAATTAAGATGTCAAATGAACTTAAAAATAGTAACTATAAAATAGTTAAAAATGCAAATCACGATAGAATCGTTATAAATAAAAAATTTATAAAATTAATATCTACTAATGCTCTAGAATTTTTAATGGAGTGAAGCCGAGGCTCTTTATTAGTTTCTGCGATGAACTTTACAAATTTGAGATGGTTCTGTACCTGAAATAAAAATTTCAGTTTCAACAGGACAAAGATTAGTAGGCTTATTTTTTGTTGTTGAACATATTTCTAAATCTAAAATACCACTGGGTCTTTCAAACTGTAATTGTTTCAAATTTAAAGTATCATGGGCTAAAGCCATGAAATTTGCCCATGCAGGTAATGCAGCACGAGAACCATCTTGATTCACGCCTAAACTTACTCTAGGATCATCCACTCCAATCCAGACTCCAGCTGCTATTTGTTTTGAAAAACCTACAAACCATGCATCTGTCCAGTTTTGAGTCGTACCTGTTTTTCCTCCAGCAGGATGATAAAAATTATGTCGCCACCTTGCACTTCCTCCAGTTCCCGCATCCATAACTGTTTGAAGCATCGATGTCATTATATATGCTGACTCTTCTCTTAAAACTTCTTCGCGAATTGGATAATAGTCTTTTATTGTATTACCATATCTATCTTCAATACGAGTAATTGCAAAAGGTTGGCTCAATACTCCTTTATTTGAGAAAGCTGAATAGGCATTAACCATATCAAGAAGGTAAACTTCTGAGGTCCCTAATGCGATTGCATCCACTGCTCTAATATTAGTATTGATACCCATCCTATTTGCAGTTGCTTTTACTTCTCTAGCTGGAACTAATTCTTTTACAACTCTTATTGCTATAAGGTTAATAGACTTACGAATTCCTTCACGGAGACTAGTTAGTCCACTTGTTGTACCATTATAATTTCGAGGCATCCATTTTTCCCACTCACCTTCAGCATTTAAAATATTAAGTACTAGCGGCTGATTTAATAATTGTTTTGAAACCGGATATCCATTATCAATAGCTGTTGCATAAACAAAAGGTTTAAATACAGATCCCGGCTGTCTTTTTGCTTGCACCGCTCGATTGTATTGATCGTGGTAATCTGGACGACCACCAATCATGGCAAGTATCGCACCTGTTGTTGGGTCCAAGGCTACAAAAGAACCTTGAACTAATAATTTATTACGTAAATCTGTGTATAAAGTAGAATCTCCCTCCATCATCATTTTAACTGTATCTCTAGGAAAAATACCAAGATATGCTAGTTTAGAGAACTCTTCTTCATCATTAAAAAGACGTGAATTTAACTTCTGCTGGTTCTTTTTAATTGTTTCCATTAAAGAACGTTCTGCTATATTTTGTAATCGTGTATCGAGTGTAGTATATATTTTCAATCCATCTCTATAGATGTTAACACCTAATTGCTCATCTTCTTTTTCAAGAGTCCTTCTAATATATTCTGTAAAATATGGTGCAGTTCCTTTAGTTTGTTTTTGAGATATATTTTCAGATGTAATTGCTCTAGCCTCAGAAAAAATATCTTTTGTAATAAATTTTTGATCACGCATAACTCGAAGCACAACATTTCGTTTATAATGAGCTCTTTCAGAATGTCTTACGGGACTATATCTTGCAGGAGCTGGCAATATTCCTACTAACATTGCTGATTCCCCTAAATTTAGTTCACTTGCATCTTTAGAAAAATAACGTTTTGCCGCAGCTTGCACACCATAGGTCCCATGACCAAAATGGACATTATTTAAGTACATTTCAAGTATTTCATCTTTAGTATAAGTTCTTTCAATCTGAATTGCTGTGATGATTTCTTTAATTTTTCTAGTTATTGTTTTTTTAAAACCTATTGTATCATATAATGTTCTTGCCACCTGCTGCGTTAAAGAACTAAAACCTTGAGCATATCCAAGGTTAATTATATTTATAGCAATTGCTCTTAAAATACTTCTTGAATCAATACCCCAATGACTATAAAAACGCCTATCCTCAGATGCAATTACTGCATTTTTCATATTATTTGGAATCTGATCTAGACTAATAAAAATGCGTTTTTCTAAGTATAATTCATCCAAGATTACTCCATCAGCTGAGTAAATACGTGTAACAAGATCTGGATCATAATTCTCTAGTTGATCAAGCGAAGGTAAATCTTGAGCTAAATAAAAAATATATCCTAATATAAAGACTATACTGGAGAACGCAACAATCGCTGCAGATCTTAAATGAGATACGATTTTATTAATTGATAGCTTAATTGCCATTAAGAAACTTAACTCACTAGCCAAATGTTAAAGGGGGCTTTTAATAAGTTTAATTATGTGAATGCGGATTTGTTCCGCTAAAGCTAATTGCTTTTATTTGGTTTTATCATCTTTTCCGGCTGAACTAGCTGATCAAAATCCTCACCACTTAAGTAACCTAAATCAACTATTGCATCACGAAGAGAGATATTTTCTTTATACGCTTTTTTAGCAACTTCAGCTGCTTTATCATAACCAATGTGTGAATTAAGTGCGGTTACTAGCATTAAAGAGTTGTATAAATTAGAGTGAATTCTTTCTTTGTTTGCTTCTATTCCATCTACACAATTCAATCTGAAAGAATTGCAAGCATCAGTCATTAGTGTTATTGATTGAATAATATTATAAGCTATAACTGGACGGTAAACATTTAGTTCAAAATTTCCACTTGAACCAGCAATTGATATTGTGTTATCATTTCCTATAATCTGAGTACAAACCATTGTAACAGCTTCACATTGAGTAGGGTTAATCTTACCTGGCATAATTGATGATCCAGGTTCATTTGCAGGGATAAGTATTTCACCTATTCCAGAGCGAGGTCCGCTAGATAGCCAACGAATATCATTCGCAATTTTAAATAAAGAAGCAGTAACTGTTTTTATTGATCCTGAAAGTTCTATTATGCAATCTTGACCACCTAATGCTTCAAATTTATTTTCTGCTGTAATAAATGGTAAACCAGTAAGTTTTGAAATCTCATTAGCAACTAACTCTCCAAAACCTTCAAATGAATTTATTCCTGTACCTACTGCTGTGCCACCCATGGCTAATTCATAACAAGATTCTAAGCCTTTTTCAATACGTTTGATTCCATGACTCAAAGAAGAAGTGTAACCTGAGAATTCTTGACCTAAACTTAGCGGTGTGGCATCTTGAAGATGTGTTCTGCCTAACTTTATAATTTGATCGAACTGATCTGTTTTTTTCTGAAAACTATCACGAAGCTTTTTCAATCCAGGGATTAGTTTATTTGTGGTTGCTTCAACTGCTGCTATATTAATTGCAGTAGGAAAAGTATCATTAGTTGATTGCCCCATATTTACATGGTCATTAGGATGCACCGGCTTTTTACTTCCTAATTTTCCTCCAAGTAATTCAATAGCTCTATTAGCAATAACCTCATTAAAATTCATATTGGTTTGAGTTCCTGAGCCAGTTTGCCAGACAACTAATGGGAAGTGATTATCTAGGCTTCCATCAATAACTTCTTGAGCAGCTTTTTTTATTGCATCTGCTAATTTAGAATCTAATTTACCTTTGGAGTTATTTACAGTTGCAGCAGCTTTTTTAACAATTCCATATGAACGGATTAGATCTCTTTGAAACTTTTCACCACCAATTTTAAAATTATTTAAAGACCTTTGTGTTTGAGCACCATAGTATTTATCCTCCGGCACATCTATCTCACCCATACTATCTTTTTCTTTACGAAATTTCATTAACTATTTTCTTACTTAACTACCCAAGTATCTCCAGCATTAATAATCTCTTGAACATTTCCTTTTGGTTTTTTCTTAATAGCTTCATTTATTTGAGCAACCATTGTTTCTTCGTATGTTTCTGTTTCAACTGCATAGAGCACACCAATAGGATCTGGAAAATCAGTTTGATAGGTCATATTTGATAATAGAGAAGCAATTACATAATCACTTTCATCATGGACTAATATATCATCTACACTCCATTTATCTCCAATATCTACAATCACCGGTTTATTGCCATCTAATCGAACACCCTTATTGTTTTCTTTCCCAAAAATCATTGGTTGACCATTCTCTAAGATTAAAACTGTTTCAGCCTTTTGATCTTTATCTGTTTGTGCTAAGAATGCTCCATCATTAAAAATATTACAATTTTGATAAATCTCCATAAAAGATGTCCCTTTATGTCCATGAGATCGCTTAATCATACTTTGCATATGCTTTAACTCTTTATCAATTGTACGTGAAACAAATGTTGCTCCAGCACCTAAGGCTACAGTTAACGGATTAAAAGGGCGATCTAATGAACCCATTGGAGTAGATTTAGTTATTTTACCAACTTCTGATGTTGGAGAGTATTGTCCTTTTGTTAAGCCGTAAATACGATTATTAAATAACATTACATTGATATCTAGATTTCTACGCAAAAGATGTATAGTATGATTACCTCCAATAGATAAACCGTCTCCATCTCCAGTCACTACCCATACTGATAAATCTGGATTTGCTAATTTAACACCAGATGCTATTGCCGGCGCTCTACCGTGAATAGTATGAAACCCATACGTGTCCATATAATAAGGAAATCGACTTGAGCAACCAATCCCGGATATAAATACAAACTTTTCTTTATCAACTCCTAAATCTGGAAACACTTTTTGTGTTTGAGCTAAGACAGCATAGTCTCCACACCCTGGGCACCATCTAACTGCTTGATCTGAAGTAAAATCTTTTTTTGTGTACGTTTTAACTGTCTCTGGCATAATTCTATCCTATTAATTTGTTTGCTGCATCTTGAATATCTAACGAACTGATTGGTTTTCCTCTTACTTGATTTAAACCTTTTGCATCTACTAAAAATTCAGCTCGAATTATTTTGATTAATTGGCCATAATTAATCTCTGGTATTAAGATATTTTTAAATTTAATCAAGTTTTCACCTAAATCTTTTGGAAATGGATTAATCCACCGAAGATGTAAATGACTAACTTTTTTACCATCTGCTTTTAATGCTTCCGTTGCTGAGCGACAAGCTCCTTTGGTTCCGCCCCAACTTAGAATCAATAGATCTCCACTTTTATTTCCAAAAACTTCAGATGGACCAATTTCATTAGTAATTGCATCAACTTTTTTTGCCCGCGTTTCAACCATATATTGATGGTTATCAGGGTCATAACTTACATTTCCAGTCAGATCTTCAGTCTCAATTCCACCAATTCGATGTTCTAAGCCAGGAGTCCCTGGTATTGCCCAAGGTCTAGCTAAAGTCTTTTTATCTCTTGAATATGCTAAAAATTGGCCATCTGCTAAATTTGATTCATCTGCAAATGAGACTTCAAAATCAGGAAGATCATCAACTTTTGGAACTTGCCATGGCTCTGAGCCATTTGCTAAATAACCATCAGTTAATAAAATAACAGGTGTCATATACTTTACGGCAATTCTACATGCTTCATAAGCAGCAAAGAAGCAATCGCCAGGTGTGGAAGAAGCTAAAACAGGTATAGGCGCTTCTCCATTTCTTCCATACATCGCTTGCATTAAATCTGATTGCTCAGTCTTAGTAGGCAATCCAGTACTTGGACCACCACGTTGAACATTTATTATAACTATAGGCAATTCAGCCATCACCGCCAGTCCCATAGCTTCACCTTTTAAAGCGATACCTGGACCAGAAGTTGCAGTAATACCCAAATTTCCTGTAAAAGCAGCCCCTAAAATAGAAGTTATACCTGCGATTTCATCTTCTGCTTGAAAAGTTTTTATACCTAAATGCTTCCATGCTGCAAGTGTATGTAAAATATCACTTGCGGGTGTAATTGGATACCCGCCATAAAATAAACCTAACTTTGATCTTTCAGCTGCAGCTGCAAGCCCCATTGATAATGCATAGTTTCCAACCACATTTCTATAAGTACCTGCTGGTAAATCTGCTTTATCAACTTTGTAACGTGTTGTAAAAATCTCTGTTGTCTCACCATAATTATATCCAGCATCCATTGCTCTAATATTTGCTTCAATAATTTCAGGCTTCTTTGCAAACTTAACACCCAACCACTTTTTTGTTGACTCTAGAGATCTATCATAAATCCAAAATAAAAGTCCTAGAGCAAACAAGTTTTTAGTTCGATCAATAATTTTTGGTGAGATCTCTAAATCTTTATTTGCTAAAGATACCATCTTACTCATTTCGATTGAGTAAAGTCTATAATAGTCGTCTAATGTTTTATCTTCTAATGGATTTGTTTCATAACCTGCAAGTTTTAAATTTTTCGGCGTGAAAGCATTCTCGTTGCAAATGATAGTTCCTCCTGGTGCAACCTCTTTTTGATGTACTTTTAAAGCTGCAGGATTCATTGCAACGAGCACATCTGGTTTATCACCTGGAGTATGAATATCTCTTGAACTAAACTTAATTTGAAAAGCACTTACGCCGGCCAACGATCCAGCCGGAGCGCGAATTTCAGCAGGAAAATCAGGTAATGTACTCAGGTCATTTCCAACAATAGCAGTACTTTCTGTAAATCTTCCTCCGGTAAGTTGCATCCCGTCACCAGAATCCCCCGCAAATCGAATCACAACTTCTTCGACTTGTTCTATAGTTTTACCCATAATATTCCTTAATTATTTTTTCTTTAGTCTTTGCAGCTCTTAAATAAGATTAAATAAACTTATTTTTTAAAGTTTTTAGTTAAATAGTTTGAATTTTACTTTTTTTAATAATAATCTAAATTGCAATCTACTGTTCTAGATTAACGCAAATCAATGGATTGTAATTTATTTTTTGATTAATGCTGAGAACGCTTTATAATCTTCAATTTAAAGCTTTAAATTGAAGCGATGTTATCAAATGAAAAAATAAAATTAACTCAATTTTCTCACGGTTCTGGCTGAGCATGCAAGATTGGTCCTAAGGACCTTGCCCAGGTACTGGGTAAATTAGATTCTTTAGAAAATGATAATGTAATTGTTGGATTTAATGGATCTGATGACGCTGCCGTTGTACGATTAAATAATGGAAAATTGATTGTTCAAACTGTAGACTTTTTTACACCTATTGTAGATAGCCCTTATGAATTTGGTCAAATTGCAGCAGCAAATTCACTTTCTGATATTTACGCTATGGGTGCCATTCCGAGTTTTGCGCTAAATATAGTTGGTTTTCCAATTAAAAAATTATCGAATGAGATTTTATCCGAAATTCTTAAAGGTGGTGCCGATAAAGCAAAAGAAGCCGGAGTTTCAATTATCGGCGGACATTCAATTGATGACGAAGAACCAAAGTATGGATTAGTTGTAACAGGAGAAGTTGAAGAATCTAAATTAATTAGAAATTCTACTGCTCATGAAAATGATGCTATCATTTTGACAAAACCATTGGGAACTGGCATTATTTCAACTGCAATTAAGCAAGATAAAGCTTCTAGTTCAATGATTGCTCAAGCCATTAATAGTATGAAATATCTAAATGCTTTTTCATCATCTATTATGAATGAATTTGATACTCATGCCGCAACTGATATTTCTGGATTTGGTCTTTTAGGGCACCTTTACGAAATGTGCAAGGGAAGCAATCTTTCAGCTAAAATCACATTTAACAAAATACCTTTTTTAGAAGGTGTGAATACGTTAGCAAATGATGGTTTTATTCCTAGTGGAACAAAAAGAAACTTTGAATACATCTCGAACTTTGTATCTTTCTCATCAGAATTAACAACTATTCAAAAAATGATGACTGCTGACGCTCAAACCTCTGGCGGTCTTCTTTTGGCCCTTCCTCAAAAAGAAGCTAATAATTATATTAAAAGATTTAATGAAGAAACGGGACAAATTGCTCAACAAATTGGCATTTTTAAATCAAAATCTGACTACTTTATAAACTTAGAATAAGTATCCTAAATTAAATGCGACAATTTTAATCGTATTTATTACTTGGAACGCATTTTTTATTCTTGGTAAATTCATTATATCGAGAGAATGAATTGTTAAAAATTACACGCAAAGTAGAATATGCATTGATTGCTCTACGTCATATGCAAGCTAAAGATCCTAAAGGATTAACTAGTGCAAAAGAAATTGCAATACACTATAGAATACCCAAGCAGTTATTAGCAAAAATATTGCAGCAAATGTCAAGAGATAATATCGTTGAAGCTGTGCAAGGGCCAGCTGGCGGTTATCGTATTCGTGCAAATCTCGGTGAAATATCATTAAAAGATTTTTTTGAGAGATTAGAAGGTCCCCTAGGCATGATGGATTGTTTCTTTGAATCTGATTGTATTCAAATCAATGCCTGTAACATACGTGTACCGATTCAACGAATTAATGACAATATGCGCGAAATGTTTTCTAAAATGACTTTGATGGAGGTAACTCAATAATGGCACAAGTAAATGAATCTCAAGTTATTGATATTTTAAAACAATGTTACGACCCTGAACTTCCGGTTGATCTATGGAACCTCGGCTTAATATATAATATTGAAATACAAGAATCATATGATGAACAGCATTCTGATGTAAATATATTGATGTCTTTAACTACACCTGGATGTACTATGGGTCAGCAAATGTCTTTAGATATAAAAAATAAATTAGAAGCACTAGCAGAAGTCAATCAAGCTTTTATAGAAGTCACTTTTGATCCGCCATGGAAACCAGAGATGATTACGGCAGAAGCAAGAAAAAAATTAGGCGTTGATATATCAGAACCAAATGAAAGACAAGAAACGAAACTTAAAACGGAGTGGGAATAATGGAAAATAAAATTAGTACAAAAGAAGTTTTTGATGCTGGAATTAGCTTAACAAAAGAAGCTGCTCAAAGATTATCATCCGTAATGGAGGCTGAAGGTAAAAAAGGTTTTGGCTTAAGGATGAAAGTGACTACCGGTGGCTGTTCTGGCATGAATTATGATATGTCCTTTGAAGAACATAAAGCTGAGTTTGATAAAGTATTTAACAGTGAAGGCATGCAAATATACTGTGACCTTAAAAGCTACCTTTACTTAAAAGGTATTAAAGTTGACTTTTCAAATGATATTCTTAATGGTGGATTTAAAATTGTGAATCCAAATGCTGAGAGAACCTGTGGTTGCGGAACATCATTTTCCGCATAGTAGATAAATATGAGTAAAAATACACAAATTATTGACAAAGCGATTGAAAAAGAATATGAATACGGCTTTACCACTGATATTGAACAAGAGACCATCGCACCAGGTTTAAACAAAGATGTAATTAGACTTATTTCATCTAAAAAAGACGAACCACAATGGTTATTAGATTGGCGTCTAAAAGCATATGATCAATGGTTGAAAATGGATGAGCCCGATTGGTCTAAATTAAATTTTTCTCAAATTGATTTTCAATCAATATCTTATTATGCTGCTCCAAAACCAAAAAAAAAGTTAAGTAGTCTTGATGAAGTAGATCCAGAATTATTAGATACTTATAAAAAACTAGGGATTCCCCTTGAAGAACAAAAAATGCTAGCAAATGTAGCAGTGGATGCTGTTTTTGATAGTGTTTCAGTGACAACCACTTTCAAAGAAGAATTGCAAAAGCATGGTGTTATATTCTGCTCTTTTTCTGAAGCTGTGAAGAATCACCCTAATATTATTAAAAAATATTTAGGCAGCGTTGTTCCTACGACAGATAATTATTTTGCTGCTCTTAATTCTGCTGTTTTTAGTGATGGTAGTTTTGTTTATATCCCAAAGAATGTTCGTTGCCCAATGGAGCTTTCTACTTATTTTCGTATTAATGCTGCAAATACCGGTCAATTTGAAAGAACACTTATAGTCGCAGAAGAACAAAGTCACGTAAGTTATTTGGAAGGTTGTACTGCGCCCATGCGCGATGAAAATCAACTTCATGCAGCCGTCGTAGAACTAGTTGCACATAAAGATGCTGAAATCAAATACTCAACGGTTCAAAATTGGTATCCTGGAAACCCAAAAACTGGTAAGGGTGGAATTTATAATTTTGTCACAAAAAGAGGCACGTGCGTTGGTGACAATTCCAAGATTTCATGGACTCAGGTTGAAACCGGTTCTGCACTTACATGGAAATATCCTAGCTGTATTCTTAAAGGTGATAATTCTGTTGGAGAATTTTATTCAGTTGCGCTTTCTAATAACTTTCAACAAGCAGATACAGGCACCAAAATGATTCATATTGGTAAAAATACAAAAAGCACCATTATTTCAAAAGGAATCTCCGCAGGCAAAGGGCAAAACACATATCGTGGGGGAGTTAAAATCATGAAAGCAGCAGAGAATGCACGTAATTATTCTCAATGTGATTCTATTCTCATTGGCGAAGAGTGTGGCGCGCATACTTTTCCATATATTGATGTTCGAAATCCTTCGGCTCAAATGGAACATGAGGCTTCTACCTCTCGCATTGGTGAAGATCAATTATTTTATTGTAATCAACGCGGTATTTCAACGGAAGATGCTGTTTCTATGATTGTAAATGGTTTTTGCAAAGAGGTTTTCAATGAACTTCCAATGGAGTTTGCTGTAGAAGCTCAGAAACTCATGGAAGTAAGCTTAGAAGGCTCCGTTGGTTAATCTTATATAAACCTTAATAATAATTAAAGATATTTAATGTTAGAAATTAAAAATTTGCACGCAGGTATTGATGGGAAAGAAATTCTTAAAGGGATTGATTTAACTATTAAAGCTGGTGAACTTCATGCAATAATGGGACGTAATGGGTCGGGGAAAAGTACTCTAGCAAATATCATAACTGGTAGAGAAAATTATGAGGTTACATCTGGGACTGTTAAGTTTAATGGAAATAATATTTTGGATATGTCACCAGAGAATCGCGCGCTAGAAGGTATTTTTATGTCTTTTCAGTATCCAGTGGTAATACCTGGTGTTAATAATACTTACTTTTTAAGAGCTGCTCTCAATTCTAAATTAAAACATAATGAACTCAAAGAAGTAAATGCTGCTGACTTTATGCGCCTCATTCGCGAAAAACTAAAACTAGTTGAAATGGATGAAAAATACTTAAGTCGTGCAGTAAATGATGGATTCTCAGGTGGGGAAAAGAAAAAAAATGAAATTCTTCAGATGCTCACCCTAGAGCCTCAATTATCTATTCTTGATGAAACAGATTCGGGTCTTGACATAGATGCCTTAAGAATTATAGCTCAAGGAGTTAATAACTTTAGAAATAGCGAACGATCTTTTCTTGCCATCACTCACTATCAACGTCTTCTTGATCATATGAAACCTGATTTTATCCATGTACTTATCGATGGAAAAATTGTAAAATCTGGAGGAATGTCTCTTGCGCAGGAGTTGGAAGAAAAAGGCTACTCTTGGCTTGAAGCATGAAACAATTTCAAAAAGAATTTAATGCACTTCTAGAATATTGGCCTGATGAAGATCGTGAATTTCGAGAATTACGACTTAAAGCTTTTGATCAATTTAAAAAGATTGGTTTTCCTACTAAAAAATGGGAAGAATGGCAGTTCACCGATTTTTCATTAATAAAGAATTCAAATTTTCGTCTTTCATGGAATTCTGAACTTCCAACTATACCAAAAAATATCCCCGGACGTATTCAAAATACATATCTTATCC
>Ga0114994_10001069_pt1 | contig 19413 bp, 17 predicted proteins | sample ArcticOcean_MG_C_9_FD_87043 | JGI IMG/M metagenome (GOLD analysis project Ga0114994, IMG submission 87043) | Marine microbial communities from western Arctic Ocean - ArcticOcean_MG_CB2_152 | ecosystem: Environmental > Aquatic > Marine > Oceanic | place: Arctic Ocean: Canada Basin | collected...
GCCCAGCGCGCGTCTCGAGATCGACCACCTGCTGCCCACGTGGGCGCGCTCCGACGCCCCGGAGGTGGTGTCGCCGCCGCCGGGCGCCGCGTGCCTGATGAAGGGCCGGCGCTGGCCGGGCCTCTTCGCCGCCGCCGCCGCGCACCGGTCGCCCGCGCAGACGGACGGCCGACGAGTCCTCGTCACGCTCGACCGGCTGTGCGACGTGACATAGCCCCAAACTCATCCCTTTTAAGTTCCTGTTTGTAGAAGACTAGCTGATGATCTAGGCTGTCCTAGCTAGAGGTACGACGCGTTAGCTCGGCGAGGCTTGCGCACGGGTTTTACATGTGTCGCAGCCGATCGCTTTGTGTCAAGTCTTAGTACATCAGTGGAAGCATGATGCTGCGACGCGCGAGCGCAATGGTCGGTCGTGTCGTGCGCGCGCCGCCGTTCTCGACGGCCGCAACGAAGCGCTTCTCGGCGGCGGCCGCGCCCGAGGTGCTGCCGCCGCCCGCGTCGCTGTCCAAGGACCAGGCGCTGAGCTCGTCGCGCATCGTGCTGGACTTCGTGCGGTTCGGCGTGAGCGGGCGGCGCCTCGACGCGCTCGCCGCGGCGTCGGGCACGCCCGTGCAGGACCGCTGGACCCACGCGATGCAGGTTTTGGTCGCGGCGCAGGCCCACGCGGCGTCTGCGTTCGGCTACGAGCCGTCGGACGAGGGCGTCATGCTCTACCGGACGCACCTCGCCGGGGCCGCGCAGGCCGCAGGCCCCGAGGCCCTGGCCGAGCTCCGGACGCTGGACAAGGAGGTCTGGAGCGAGGTGCTCCTGCGCGGCTTCGCGCTCGCGCCGCGGCCCATGGCCCCCGAGGCCGCGCGCGAGTTCGCCGGCAAGGTGGCGGCCGCGGCCGCGGCGTCGACGGGCGCGCTCGGCGACGCGCTGACCGCGGACCTCGCGGCGCTCCCGACCAATTGTGACGCGGCGGCGCGCGCGCAGCACGCGCTCGGCGCCGTCCAGAAGGCTATGGGCGCGGTCCAGACCGAGCTCGCCCCGGACGTGGGCTACGGCGGCGACGACGGCTACGTCCAGCTCCAGGTCGCGCTCGTGGAGCACATGGCCGACCCCGCCGTGGCGCACGCGACGCAGTCAGCGACGCACGCCCTCTGCGCGCGCGCGGGCATCACGCCGCCTTCATAATATTTTAAACTAGGCCTCACGCCGCCGACGGCGGGGCCATGGCGTGGAGCCGGAGGTAGGGCGGCTCCTCGCGGCTCTGCACGCGGCCCGTCTTGGCCTCGGACTTGGCGTCGATGGCGTAGGCCAGGACGTGCCTGGACGGGGTCCACGCGAGGGAGTCCATCGCGTGGGCCGCGTACACGGTCGCGACGCGCTCGCAGGTCAGGGTGTCGGCGTTGTCGATGCCGGCGTCGTAGGCGCTGCTGGCGATGAACTGCGCGTGCTGCGAGAAGGCCACGCACCGGACGGGCGTCTCGTGGCGCGGCACGCACCGCAAACAGATCATCTCCTCGACGTCCCAGATGCTGACCAACGCGTCCTTGGCGCCCACGGCGAGTAAGGGCGGGCCGTGGCAGTCCACGGACAAATCCACGCAGTAGCACGCGTCCGTGTGCGCCCTTGACACCCAGACCGAGTCCGCGTGCGGTTGTGGAATGTCGTCGTCGTCGCACGACGCGCCGGGCTCCTGCACTGTACCCACCACTTCGCCCTCGGCCGGCGCGATGACCCGTAAGACCTCGATCGTGCCGTGGGCCGTCGTCAGCATCAAATGTTTCGCGTCGGGCGCCCAACAAAACTCATTCACCTCGTAACTGAACTTGAAGCGCCGGATCGCCTTGTGCGTGCGCGCATCTAATATAGTCACGCAGTCCTTAACATTTTCTTCCTTGGTGCCGCCCACGCTCGAGCCGAGGGCCAGGTGTTTTCCATCCGGACTCCAGGCGACGTTGATGTATTCGTGGGTCAGTTTTATAGACGCTCTAGCGCGCGCTCGACCTTCCCTCAAGTCCCAGAGCCGTACGGTCTTGTCGGCCGCGAGGGTCGCTAGACTCGAGCCGTTCCCGGGGTCCCAGCAGAGCTGCACGACGCTGTCGCCGTGCCCGTCGATCTTGGAGTAGCACCTATAGTCGTCCTCGCCGGCCCAAATGCGGCACGTCCGGTCGTCCGAGCCGCTCGCTAATCTATCGCCTTGGGCGTTCCACGCGAGCTTGTTCACGTTCCGCAAGTGGCCGCTAATTACTTTCGTTTGGGCCTTGTCCCACTCCGGCACGGGGTAGGTGGGGACCTCGGGCGGGCCCCAGGTGTAGCCCTCGCCGGGGACGGGGAAGAGGCGCTCCAGGTGCTTGTTCGTGTTCATGGCCGCCATGGCAGCAGCGAGCCGGTTCGCAGCTACTATGCAGTCGCTGTTGGCAGCAGGCGCAGCGAGCAGCCAGCGGTGGCTTTTGCGTGGAGGTTGCGGCTCGTTTGTAGCTCTACGCAAGTAATACAGCGGAAGTACAGCACTGCTTTGCGATTTTTTTAGGTAGACGTCTCGGTGAAAAACCCGTACAAGCTTTTGAAACCAAAGATGAAACGCGACATGCAGTTGTTTGAGTATCGTTCGGCTATACCAGTCCAAAGAGATAAATAAAACACTTATTGGGGGGCGAAAAAGGTAATTTTTTTATTCGCGCTGCTGCACGCCGACGGTCACCATGGTGGTCGGGCCAGTGGAACCCTGTCAATTCGTGGTCCAGAGGTCTCCCTGGGTCGCTTGGGTCAGTACTATACACGTTCAATCGTCTACACCGCATACGCTGGCGTTTGGATCAATATCCATCGATATCTCTCATCAGCCCACAGAACTTTAGGAGCAATAGCCCACATTTTGTTTTCAGAGTTTGAGGAGCACTAGACTACCGCATCGACGGCGTAGGCGGCCTAGGCGAGACCTAACCTCAGTCCCACCCCATGGGACGTCTGAGAGCCTTCCCGCATCCCAAAAAAGTGTTTTATTTGGGCTCGACAGCACCCGCTACCGTCACATACGTCAATCACCAGAGGGCCCCCAGGAAGCGTACTAGCGGTCTCGTTGGGTCCCATACTACCCCACCTATAGTGCAAATCAAGTATGTGACATCTACACTACGAGAAGGGTACTCTGGGCTGCCCGTGCTCGGGTCTGAATATTATTAATCTGGACCTCGCGCAGGTCCGTCGATGATGAAACAAATGATCGCGCCAAGGTCCATAGTAATGGTACAACCGCTGATGGTCGCAGGTCCCGGTCTTGTGCCCGCATTAACGAGAACGTGGGGTCGCGGAGTCTCCAAACCGCGCGGAGCTTACGGTTCCATAAATTCAATGTTGGAGTCGTTCATGTGGGTGCGCTGGACCGTCCCATAACCGAAGCGCCTCAAACGCAAATCTATTTCATAACTCACGGGTCTGGGGCCTTTTTGGAGGTCCGCCGACGCACCGTCGTCTGCGGAGAATGGGCAAGTCGGTCGATTGTGAATAGAACAACGGCGGCATGGTCCCTCGGGGTAGTGGAGTCGCTGATACTCGCAGGTCTAGGTCCTGGGCCCGTCTTTATGTAAACGTGGGGTCGCGGAGTCGGCGAACCGTGCGGAGTTAACGGAACACCTAAGCCACCTCAGTAATCGTTCTGGTTGGTTGTATGGACTCTACCACTATAAAATGGAAGAAAACACATCTAACGAAGGGAAGTGTCTAGTAGAACTCTTCTCCCGCCCTCCGAGCGCGGGCTATCGGCTCCAGTTCCGTCGGATATGTATGAAAAATGGGCCGGAGTACTTATAATGTACTAACTAGACGATGGATAGCGGTGTCAATCGCTGGTGTACTTTGGCAACCCGTAAGACTCATCCGCGAATGTAGACATATTTCCGGGAGCCGCGGGGGTATGTTCCTCAGTTATTCCAGTGAACAGTTGGTCTCGCTGATCAATTATGGTGCTAACTTAATTTGGGAGCTCGTTTATTTCACTCTACCTACCCGGGAAGGTACCAAAGTCCATTTTTTTGCCTTCGGGCGGACGCGGGAATTTCAAAACAATGTTCAAATCTGACGGGCACGTGTTGTTAGACATTCTACTCATACAATCTTATTACGGTGGCCGCGGGTCGTCCCAATAAGTCAGTCTTCAGGTGATCGCGGGCAGCTCCGCTCGATAGGCGGCCGCGACGAAGTGAAATCGCTGCCCATTCAAAAGCCCACTTCCACAGCAAGGTCTTGCGAGGTAATGGCCTCGCTGAGACGCGCCCAGGCAATTCTGTGACAAATGTAGGTATCAGGCTTGGCGCGCGTGTACTGCAGCATTCGAGGTGAAGCGTCCCTAGATTCAGTTTGGGACATAAAGTCGTAGGGGGAATAGTGATAGAGCGTCCGCAGAGAGTTATTGGAATGTCGTCGCTGGACACGCTAAACGGGTTTGGTCGTTGGCCAAGCTTCGCTTTTCCGTGCCGCCGTTGAGCCCGCGTCGTTGCAGCGGCTCCGTCGTTGCACAAGTGGCATCGCGCAGCGCTTGTCACACCAGCGCAGCGCTTGTCACCCCAGCGCAGCCATAATGTACCAATCGCCCGCCTTCCACGGCGCGATGGCGGACAGTCCGCTGCCGGCCACGCCGCTGTTCTCGCCGTGCGCAGAAGAGAAAAAGGGCGTCACCATGACGGCCATGATGTCGCCGGGGACGCCGGGCTCGCCGCCGTTCGGCCTGCGCGCGGCCGTCGCGGCGGCCATCGCGACGTTCCCCGAGCGGCGCCGCGGCCTCAAGGACGTAAGCAACGCGCGGCCGGCCAAGCCGTCGCCGAAGCCGAAGGCGTCGCCCTCGCCGGTGCGCGCCGTCCGCGCGCTGCGCCACTCCAGAGCCTTTTCGCCGGCGGGCGACTCGCCGCGCACGCGGCGCGAGTCCATCGATTCGGCCGCCGAGTTCTCGGAGACGGGCTCGGCCGACTTCTCCGAGACAGGCTCGGCCACGCCGCTGCACACGGAGCGGGTCATCTCGCTGCCGGTCGCACTGACGACGCCCGTCGCCTCGCCGGCGAAGCGGGCGGGCCTGACGACGCCGCCGCCGCGCGTCGCCCCGCTCGACGCGCCCTTCTCGGAGCTCGGCAAGGTCCCGGAGCTCGCGCTCGTCGCGCCGCGGCCGAAGAAGACTTTTCCCTTCGTGTTTGCGCTCGTGGCCTTCGTCGCGCTCGGCGCCGCCGTTGTGGTCACGGCGCCGCCACCTGCGGTGGCGCCCGTCGCGCCGCCCGCGCCGCAAACCTATCCGGTCCAGCGAAACGCCATTCTCCGGGCCCCATCCGCCGTCGCGCTCAAAGCGGTGCCGAAGGCGACGCTCAAGGCGGTGCCGAAGCCAGTGCCGAAGGCGGTGCTGGCGGCCCCGGCCCCGGCGAAGGCGACCGCGAAGAAGCCGGTCCCGGCGCCGCGCCGCAAGGCGACCGCGGCCGCGGCGCCGCGCCGGGGTCAGCTCGCCCGCGCGATGGCCCCGGTCCGCGCGCTCGTCGCGAAGATCCTGGCGGGGCCGCTGCCCCTCAAGATCGCGTTCTGCGCCGCGGCCGTGGCCCTCGCCATCGTGGCCTGAGGCGCCCACGAGTTTATTCCCCCCCAAGACTATAGATAGATAATCATGCACAACGACATTTGGTAGTAAGGGCGACTAGACACCGCCTTGGGTATTTAACACACGAAGCTACATCCTTATCTTCTCGTTCAGCGCCAGCTGCTCGAAGACATTCAGGAGCGCGTTCGCGCACTGCGCGCCCGACGACGCAACGGCGGGCACGCCGATGCCCGCCGTCGTGGAGTCGCCGCACCGGTAGTAGCCCGGCAGCGGCGTCGTGACGGCGGGGAATTCGATCCCGGAGCCCGCTTTAATGGCGGGGCCGTAGTTGCCCTCGTGGCGCCGCAGGAAGCGCGCGTGGGTGAGCGGCGAGGCGATCTGCTCCACCACGGCTAATTTGCGCGCGTCCGGCGCGCGCCGCGCGATGGCGTCGAAGATGGGCTTGGCGCGTTCTTCCTTGAACGCGGCGTACTCGGGCGAGTTCGTCTTGCCCTCGAACTCCTTCCAGATGTCGAAGGGCTCGTTCCCGGCGCCGTAGGCATGGATCACGTGGTAGCCCTCGGGCGCCAGCGAGGGGTCGAGCTTCGAGGGCACGCTCACGACGACGACCTTCCCGGCGGCGTCGATGGGCCCGTCCCACGTAGGGCCCACCACGGTCCACTGGGGCGGCGCGTCCTCGGGGATGGCCGACGCCGGCACTCCTAAGTGCACGTGACAAAAGGACTTGCAGAGCTTGACGTTCTTTAGGTTCGCGTTGCGCTCAATGTCGAACTTCTCACACGCGCCCCGCTCCACAAAGTCGTACGTGTTCTTGAGGTCCGCGTTCGACACCACATTCCGCGCCCGAATAGTCTTGCCACCTCTCAACATTACACCAACAGCTCGGCCGTCCTCGACAATCACTCGCTCCACCGTCGTCGACCGCCGCACGACGCATCCTTTTCGCTTCGTCACGCCGCGCGCCAGCGCCTCGATGAGAGCGCGAGAGCCGCCCCGCGGGAAGTCGATGACCGCGCCCTCCCGATAGAAGTCCTCGACCATGTACGCCATGACCGCCGTCAAGGTGCCCGACGCCGGCAGGCCCTGGAGCAGGAAGGCAATCAGGTCCAAATAATTCCGCAGGAACTGGTCCTTCACGTAGAACGGCGACTCGGGGTCCTCCATGTCGAAGGGCGCCAGAATTTTCGACGCGTCCTTCAAGACGCTGAGGAAAGGCCCCGGGTACTTCAGCCCCAAGGTGACCAAGACGCCGGCGTCGCCCCGCACCGCCGTGGACGGGATGCCCATCACGCCCTTGGCCAGCGGCCGCAGCGTCTGCTCCAGACTGTTCCAGTCCGCGACGGCCGTGGGCCCGCCGTACCTTCTCAGGATCTCCTTGAAGTTGTCCGCGCCGATACTCAGTTCGTAGCCCTCCGGGGCTTCCGGCAAGTAGGCCCCCCACTTGTCGTACGTGATCCATTCCGGTTCTTCCTCGATCATCTGGTAGATGTGCTTCAAGGGATTCGGCGAGTTCACGGGACTCAAACCGCTGTAGAGGCTGGGGCCCGCCTCGAACTTGAACGTCGGGGGCGGCTCACTCATGGCTTGCAGCTTTTCGCTCGGAATCGTCTTCCCATCTAAGTCCACGTCGTATTCGTGCGCGCAGCCGCCCAGCTCGTAGTGGGCCTCGAGCACGCAGACCTCGCGGCCCGCCGCCGCCAGCAGGCCCGCGCACGAGAGGCCGCCGATGCCGCTGCCGATGACGACGACGTCGAACTCATCCACGGCCGCGGCGCGCAGCCGCGTCCGCGGCGCCGCGCGCGGCCGCGGACCAAAGGCCCCAACCGTCGTCGCGACGAGCGCGAGCGCGAGCGGGGCTCGGCTGGTGGCATACCTCATCGCAGCGGAATATCCGGCCGCACTCGTAAAAGCTGCCTTGGCAGTCCTCCAAGCAGCAAGGGTTTGCTCACCGCTGGAAGGTTGGACTGCGTGTGCTGGGTCGGCTGCGCTGCGCTTCGGACGCAGTTATTACAGCTTCCGTTCAACCGATCCGTGCGGCTGCGGAGAGCGTGTACACGCGCGTGGCCACGATCGATGCTGAGCAAAACCCGGCACTTAGCAGTTGGGAGTATTTCAACGACCCGCCGCCGCAAGACACATGCGCCACTCGATCCCGGCCCCCGAGCTCTCCGCCCCCCTTAAAACTATTCGTGGAGGTGCTGCCAATTTGCTGCCCCTTCGCGCCTCTGGTGTGAGAGGCACAGCGTCAAAAGCGCACGGGCAGCGTCACAGCACGCAAGCGCGACCGTCTCTAAGTTACCCCACCGCCCGCCGCCGGGGCAGCCCCACGCGCATTACACACGACCATGGGCAACGCCGTGGCCACCAAGATCGCCCCCTGGACGTCGAAGAAGGACACACTGAGCGCCCTGCCCGTGAACCAGCCGCGCCCGTCGCGCGCGCCCCTGCGGCGCCTCAGCTTCTACGCGGGCAAGAAGATCACGGAGGAGTCGCTCGGGACGCTCGGCGCGGACGACCCCATCGCCCAGCTCGATTGGCACGCGTTTCTCGATTGGCACGGACCTGTGCACCATGAACTATGATGGGCTGTGCCAGGACGACGACACGAAGTTGCGGCATTTAGTAAGGATGGTCGAGAATTTGAAGGTGGCCCAAGTTTTGAAGAAGCCGCCCGGGGCTCTCCTCCCGTTCGTCTACGACATCAAGCAGTCCATGCGCGGCAACCCCTACCACGGGTTCAGCCACATCTGCGACATGACCCAGTACATGTACACGTTGTTGTTAGCGACGCATGTCGCGGACGCCATCACGCCCGTAGAGTTAGCGGCGGCTTTAGTCGCGGCCACGTGCCACGACCTGGACCACCCGGGCCTCTCGAACACGTTCCAGAACAACGAGAACACCGAACTGTCCCAACTGTACGAGCGCCAGTCGCCGCTGGAGAACCACCATTTAGCCGTCTTTGAGAAACTCGTCGAAAAGCATTCGTTATTAGCCAACATGGACGTAGAAGACGCTTCACGCTTTAGAGATGTTGTAAGAGGCATGGTCCTGGCCACGGACATGGCCCGGCACGGCGCGCTCATGACGCGCATCGCCACGAAACTTTCAGAACCGGCCTGGCACCCCCTACGCAGCACCGAAGGTGTGGACTTGGTCCTCCAGATCGCGTTAAAGTGCGCGGACATTTCGAACCAAGCGAGACCGTGGCGCGTGGCAAGGAAGTGGAACGACGCGGTGTATCGTGAATTTTATCATGAAGGGGATTTAGATAAAAGTTCGGGGCGCCCGGTGGCGCCTCTCCTAGACCGGGACAAGAACGTGATCGCGCGGAGCACGTGCGGCTTCATCCAGTTCGTCGTGGCCCCTCTGTATGATAGTTACGTCAACATCATGCAGCGCTGCGCCGTGGTCCGGCTCGTAGCGCCCCGGGCTTCCCGCCACGGGCTTGAGCGGTCGTTTAAGGTGTCTCACGCCGTCCAGGAGGAGTCCCGCGCTCGCCTGTGGCTCACGCGCTTTAAGGTGAGCTGGTTGCCGGCTTGAATTCCGTTTTGTGAATTTTAGGGGCTATTATGCACAGCCAGTGCTCGTACATCGCAGTATACAGCCAAGCTGGAACTGGCAACTCACAGAAAATAACCACCCCACAAAGAATACGATCGCTGGCCAGGTCTCGCGCCTCTGCGGCAGCGGTAAGGTGCAGTGCTCTCCCGGGCACTTTTGGTCTGCACTCCACGCTGTCGCGCGAGATTAGCCGTAATCGGTCCTCGGTCGCTCGTATTTGACCATGCTATGCGGCGCGGCACGCTTGTGGGCAATCTTCGCATTAGCGCCGCGAGTCCTCGCCCTCGCCGCGCGCCGTAAAAAGCCGCACAGACCGCCGCGCGCCGCGCTCGGCTGCCACACCGAACGCAGCACGTTCGTCGCGACGCTCGTCGAGCGGACCAGCCTCCGGCGCCGCGCGCACTTGCCCCTCGAGCGATGCGTCTGCCTCGCCGACGTCAGTACGGGCGACGCCGTCGTGGCGGACCACTGCTGGCTCCGCGGCGCCGACGCCCGGCAGTTCGACCAGTTCCCCCTCGACACGATCACGCGCTTCGACGCCGACGTCGAGACCTACCGCAGGCGCGGGCGACAGGACTACCGCCTCGCGCACGTAGACGTCCTAAGCTAGCACTAGTCTCCGACAGGAGTCGACGCCGCAGGGACTACGGCTGCCACACTAAGCTAACAGTTCCTTAGGCCTCCTCGGCGCGCAGGCGCGCGTTGGCGTTCGTCACCTTGATGTTCAGCTGCTCCGCCCGCTCGACAATGGCCTTGCGCTTCTGCGAGGACACGCTGTGCGCGATCTCCGCCGCGTAGGTCCGGTTGTGCATCATCAGGAGCTCGAGCTCCGCCACGTTGTTGACCACGAACTTGTAGAAGCCGCTCGGCATCATGTGCCGCGTCTTCTTGTCCGAGCCGTAGCCGATCTTCGGCATGGGAATCGTGCCCTTGAAGCGCCGCCGCACGCGCGAGTCGATACCGTGGATTTTCCGCCAGCTGGAGTTCCGGATCTTCATGAACCGGTTCGAGAAGTGGCGCGCGAACTTCTTCGTCCGCTTCTTGATGATGGTCGGCTTCTGGAGGGCGGTAACTTTCACCATGGTGGCGGGTGTTTTAGGGCCGTCGCCTGCGCGCGGGGGGCGGGTGAGCGGACCGTACCGTCGAGGCGAGCGGCGCGGCCTCAGGGCGGCGCGTGTATTTTTGGTAGGGGTGGGCAGCGCGCGTCGTCGGCGTGCCGCTCGACGTGCGGTGAGCGGCGGTGACGTCTGCGGCCCGTCCGGTGCCCCGCGGGCGCCGCAACGGGTCGCGGATGGCCAAACTCAGCAGCAAGCCTGTAAGAGGTGCTGCGTCGCCGCTACGAGCCGCTGCGCCGAACCTTTCGCTGTCGCTGATCTCTGGACGTCTCAGTGTCTCGCGCGCGTGTAATTGGCTCCGCTGCGCACCTCTATCGTCTGCTGCTGCCTATTTTGGTCGACAAAGCGAGCGAGCGAGGCAAAAATAACCTACTAGACCGTGCGGGTGCAAGCGCCGACCAAAAAAGGAAAGATGTCGCGCCCGCCCAAGATGTCGCGCCCGCCCAAGATGTCGCGCCCGCCCAAGCCCAGTGTCATTTCGACACAATCAGAACGCCGACGACGTCTCGCCACGCACAGGCCGCCCCGCTGCCCAGTGCCCCTGGTCATCTTAAAAAATACACTTATGACGCGGCCCTCGCCCGCAGCTCCGTCGACGACACGTCGACGCGGAAGTCCAGGATCTCGAGGAACATGTCGCGGTGGCTCGCCGGCGCCGAGGCCAGGCTCTCGTGCGCCTCGACGAAGGACTTCTCTCCCAGCCGCCCGGCCACCACAAACCCGCAGCCCCGCGCCCGCAGCGTATCTAATGCAACCGCCAGGCCCGCGGGGCCCCCGTAGTAGGCGGGGTCCAGGACCCGGGACGCCGTGTCGGCGCCCATCACAAAATCGCAGGGGCCGAACAGCGCCGACTTCTCCACGTACAGGGCCCGCCGCGTGAGCGCCACGGCGCACTCCGCCGCCCGGAACTGGCGCAGGCGGGCCTCGGCCTGGGCGACGTCGAGGACGCCCTTGTCGGCGTTCTTCAGCGAGATCTCGTAGAGGAGCGACGGGGCCTCGGCGTCGCGGCGGAGGGTCGCGTCCTGGGCGGCCCGGGCCAGCTTCGTGTGGCCCTCGTGCAGCGGGTCGAAGCTCCCGGGGAAGACGAGCAGCCGCCCCGTCGCCGGCCGTGGCACCGTCTGCAATGCAGAGCCCGCGGCCGTGATGACCACGACCTCGGCCTCGCGCGCGAGGAACTTCGATAACAATGCGAGCATGGGCGCCGCCAGCATTTGCTGTGGTTGTCACTCCTCGGCGGCGCCGACCAGACACCAGAGAGTAGAGGGCTGTGCTCTCGCTACCTCCAAGTTACGCCGCAAGGAGGCCACCCGACGATCGTCCACGTGTGCCTACGTCTCTGCAAGGCTGCAGAGGCACAGCTCTGCTTTGCACGCGTGCACACGAGGTTGGTTGATCGACTCTGGGGAAACCCGTTTTGATCCGTTTGAGCGAACCGAAGGTTAGCCTGCACGATCCCCGAGCCCTGCATGTGTCCTGGCCGATGCCGCACGATTCCTGCGGCCTTTACGGCAGAGAACTCTCTCCAAAAAGTGAGGAGGTGGAGTGATCAAGATAGCCACGAGGCCCGCTGCAGAAAGTTACCGCGCACACGCACGTATCCTCAGCCGGCTCCAAAAGGCCTAGTCCTCGGGAAAGAGCCAGCCACCGGCACCAGCGAACGCTCGCACGCTTTCTGTGTCGACAGCTCTAAGAGCCCAGCAAAAGAGTGTGCCACGCGCCGCATCGCCATGGCGTCCGTCCTACAATACACAGCGCTCCTCGCGGCCGCGGCCTCGGCCTTCGCGCCCCGCCCCGGTGTCCTGAAGCCGGCGCCGCGCCTCCGGCGGTGCCAGCTGCACATGTCCATGTTCGATAGATTTAAGCGCGTCGCCGAGGCGAACATTAACAATGTGTTGGGGAAGATGGAGGACCCGGAAAAAGTGCTCAATCAGGCGGTCGAGGACCTCCAAAAGGATCTGGTGACCATCCGGCAGTCGTACGCGGAAGTCATGGCGACGCAAAAAAGACAACAGCGGCAGAAGGACCAGGCCGACCAGCTCGCGGACGAGTGGTATCGGCGGGCGCAATTGGCCTTGGAGAAGTCCGACGACGAGCTCGCCCGTGAAGCTCTGAGCAGAAAGCAGCAGCAGGTCGACGCGTCTTCGGCCCTCGACGAGCAGATCGCCGTCCAGAGCGACTCCCTAAGTAAGCTGTACGACTCCATGACGGCTTTGGAGTCCAAGATCAGCGAAGCGAGAGGCATGAAGGACCAGTACATCGCCCGGGCGCGCACGGCCAAGACCGCCACTAAAGTGAACGACATGCTCTCCAACGTGGGCGGCTCCAACTCCATGGAGGCCTTCGAGCGCATGAAGGAGAAGGTGGAGATGCTCGAGACGCAGGCGGAGGTGAGCGGCCAGCTGCAGTTCGGGGCAGGCACGGCGGACATGGAGTCGCGCTTCAAGGAGCTCGAGAGCGGGTCCAGTGTGGACGATGAATTGAGCAAGATGAAGCGCCAGCTCCCCGCCGGGCCGGACGCCGCGGCGCCGGCGCCCGCGGCGGCGGCGGACCCGGCCGTCGAGGACGAGCTCGCCAAGCTCAAGGGGGAGATGGGCCCGCCGGCGGAGTAAGTGGGGCTACCTAATTGTTTTCGCCGGCGTGCACGCGGTCTGCTCAGCCTCCGGAGACGCCATCGACGGGACGTAGCGCCTAGATTCGCGCCTGCCCACTTGCCTGCTCGATGGCGTGGGCGCCGGCCGGGTAAGGTTCAAAACATTATACTTGGATGTGGAATACTGATCCGGGAGCGCTCCCGGGCGGCACGACGGCCTGCACGGTTTTGCCGTCGGGTAAGACGACGGCGATCTGCTGGCCCGGCGCGGCGTCGGGCGGCACGGGCACGGCCATCGTTATGGTCGGCGGCGGCGTGGCGCTGATGGGCACCGCCACGGGCATGCTGTCGACGACGATGGGCTCCTTGGGCGCCTTGAGGCGGTTGAGCTCGGCGATTTTGGCCTCGACCTTGGCCTGCTTCACACGGACCTTCACGAGCTGCTGGGCGTGAGCCGCGTGGACGCCCGGCGCGTCGCCCCGCGTGTAGAGGTCGAAGCAGGCGACGCCCCAGGCCTCCTTCAAGGCTTTGATGTCGCCCTTCAGGAGGGAGAGCTCGGCGTAGAGCTTCAGCTTCGCGGCCTCGGCGCCGACCTTGGAGGCGCCGGCCGAGAGGGACGACATCCAGGACGACATCTGTGTGCTGGCTGGCCTGCTGGCTACTACTGAGACTCGGGCTGCTCGTGCAGCGGGCGTCGTATCGCTACTGGTGAGCTGGTCGCTCGCGGGCTGCGAGCTAGCACGCGTTCAATGAATGCGGAGTCGATTCGGCCCACTTAAAAGTTTTCATGATCAAGTTTTGGCGCGGGTTTTTGCGGATTCGAGCCCCCACCCGTTCCGCGCACGGCGCAGCGCCGTTTGATGAGTCCTCCAGGGCCTGGAGAAAAGTCCTAATTCGGGTTTCATTTTTGTAAAATCTCCTGGCATCGGTTAAACTGGTGCTTTCGTTCGCTATTCAGGGCTCAATAGCAGTAATCGTCATTTCAACAGCTCTCGACAACTCGCATCGATTGCAACCGCTCTCGACACCTCGCATCGATCACCAGCACCGGATGGCTGCCGTGTACGCCGCCGCCCGAGGCACGGGCTCCGTGGCCGCGGAGGCAGACACGCCATCCGCGGAGCGCGTGGAGCCCGACGCGCCCTCCGCGGAGCGCGTCTCGACGCAGCGCCACCTGCCGCACTACTTCCACACCTACGACGCCGCGACCGCGGGCACGGCGCCGCTGGTGGAAGCCCTGCGAGCGCGCCTCGACCGGCGCATCAACGGCTCCGTCCTCGCGAACCTGAACGAGCGGGGCGAGGTCTTCATCAGCTTCTCCGAGAAGGACCGCAGCGCGTCCAGCGACTTCTGGCGCGAGGTCTGCGGGCCTTTGAAGCAGTTCCTGGCGGGCGCGCCGGCGCTCGCGCGGCGCGACCTCCCCGCGACGATGACAGCGGGCGGCTCGTGCATGTTCCAGGTCCAGTGGCTCACGGGCCGCAAGGCTAATTATTGGCACCAGGACGTGCGCTGGAAGCAGCACTGGGACGCCGTCTTTTTTTTGTATGTTGGGACCGCGCCGACGCCGACGGACCTCGCGTGCCCCGCCTCCCAGCCCGCGACCTGCGCGACGCCCAAGGAGTACGTGCGCTGCGCCGCGGGCCAGCCGGCCATCGCGGCCGCGGCGCGGAGCGGCGCCGCGGTCACGTACCGGCCCCGCGTGGCGCGCGGCGACGTGGTCTGCGTGGATAACAAGCGCACGTGGCACCGCACGCCCGAAATCCTGACGCTGCGCGACGACGCCGCGGCCGACGACGCGCTCATGACCGTGCGGCTGAAGCACTTCCCGCCGCGGCCGCCGCGGCCGTAGCTTATAATTTTTATCAAAAGGCTACCCCGCGTCGCGGCGGTGCTAGTGAGGGAGACGCCGCGCCCGGGTCATATCGCGGGCCTAGTGGGGGGGAGGGATACCGCGCGTCGCCGGGCATTGGTGCGAGCCGTCTTCCATAGTAGGATACTTCCGTCTGCGTAGAACCGCCTACTCCGAGGAACCCGTTTTTAGCCCATTCCCTTTTAATCATTTTTTAAAAGCGATATAGGATCCCGCAGTCCTCGAACGCACGTGCTTGCAAATCGCTGCCGCTAGAAACCCATTCTGGAAACCCCGCGGCACGTGCACGGCTCACGACTGCTCGGTGAGACGCAGAGGCACTGCTCCCGTACTTGTCGCCCAGATAGGCAGCATGAGCGCCATCACCGTCGTGACCCTGGCCGTGGGCGACCGCACGCGGCGCGTCACGGTGACGGGCGGCTCGGACGTCGACGAGCTGCGCGCCCTGATCTGCGCGGCCTTCCAGCTCTCGGCGACGCCGCGCACCGCGCCCGTGGCGCTCATCGCGCGGGACACGAACGTGCTGGTGCCCCTGAGCGTGGCCTGCGCGTGGCCCGACTCATTAAACGCGCCGGCCTACGGCGTGCTCTGCGTGGGCGGCCAGCTCCTCCTGAACGGCCCGGCCGGGGCCCTCGAGAGCGAGGAGGAGTCCGCGAGCGAGGAGTCCGCGAGCGAGGAGTCCGCGTCCGAGGAGGCGTCCGGGACAAGCGACGCGCGGGACGCGCAGCTCGACCGGCTCGTGGCCATGATAAATAAGTTCGCCAAGATGCTCGAGGCCTCGGGCCACCTCAATAGTGACGAGGCCAAGGTGTGCCACGCGCTGGCGGAACGACGGGACACGGTCCTGCTCGCGGCCTACACGCTCGCGGCCGCCGCGCAGGACGCCGGGTACCTGGCGGCCCTCCTCCGCAAGGTGGCGCGCGACTATTTGGCGACGCGGTCGGACACCGACGCGTCCGTCGACGGCCCGCGCGACCACGACATCGCCGGACGCTTGTTGCACGCAGTGGACGAGCTCTTTGTGACGGACCGGATCGGCGTGCCCCAGTGCCGCTACCTCCAGTCCCTGGTGCTCCTAAAGAACCCCGTGGTCTTCGCGGCCTTCGAGGTCTACGCCCAGGACGAGGACGCCGATGAGCTCTTCGACACGCTGCTGCGCGTGGCGGACCGCGCGGGCCGGGCCCAGGCCGGGGCGGCCGCCGAGGCGTCGACGGCGTCCGAGGAGGAGGACGACGAGGACGAGGAGGAGGCGGGGGCCGACGAGGACGACGAGGAGGCGGGGGCCGACGAGGAGCTCGCGCTCTTCCGGGGCGCGATCTGCCGCGAGGTCGACGACCTGCTGACGAGCGGGGCCCTCGCGCCGGCAGCGGCCAAGGCCGTGCTCACGGCCCTGCGGTCCGAGGGGTCCGCCGCGGCCTCGCAGGTGGACCGCGCGCTCTGTCGCCTCGCGCGCGCGGCCTACGAGGTCTTCAAGCTGGACCGGGACCGCGACGAGCTCCGCCAGGCGCTCACGGACGCGTGCCGGGCCTACGCCGGCCTGGACGCCGAGCCGGCGCCGGCGCCGGCGCCGGCGCCCTCGGGCGCGGCGGTCCTCGAGGAGTGCGCCCGGTGGCTCGTGCAGTCCCAGACGCTGGACGAGACCGCCGCGGCGCACCTGCTGTGCCTCGCCGCGGGCGGCGACGACCGCGTGGCCGCGGCCCTGGCGCGCTACGGCCGCGGTGGCGAGCTCGAGGAGTTCCTGACGTCGCTGGCGGCGATCGCGACGGCCGGGGACGAGGAGGAGACCGCGGAGGTCGCGCGCGCGCCGGCGCCGGCGCCGCCGGCGAACGACGCCGAGGCCCTGCAGGAGCTCGCGGAGCTCGTGGGGTGCCTGGCCGAAGACGGCAAGCTCGCCGGCGGCGAGCGGGCGGCGGTGGAGGGGCTCGTGGCGCGGGGCGACGCGCGCCTCCTCGCGGCCTACGACGTCTACGTGGACTCGCAGGACGTGGACGACCTCGTGGACACGGTGCTGCGCGTCGCGCGCCGCGACGCCGAGCTCGACGCCGAGGACGCGCGGCCGGCCCCGGACTTCGCCGCCGCGTTCAAAGATCTCGCCGCGGCGCACCTGAGCGAGGTCGAGAAGGCGGCGCTCCAGCTCTGCGCCGCGCGCAAGGACGCGGACCTGCAGGCGGTGCTCGAAGTGTACCGCCTCGAAGGAGACAAGGACGACCTCCTGGACTCCGTGAAGCGCATCGCCCGCAAGACGATCGACGAGACCGTCGCCGCCGGGCTGCCCGACGGCGACGAGTAGTTTTTCCGCCCGCCCCCTTTTCCCCGCGCCTAAATTGAGCGCCTGCACGTCTAGTTACCAGGGGAGTTGCGTACCAAGGTACTTATTCGCGGGTTGCGGTAGCTGCGTCTAGTAGCAAAAATAAAGGTGGTGTCACAATAATTTGCGAGGTCCGTCTAGAACGCCGAAGCAGGCGTCGCCGACGCGGCGCGTGGTCCACTCGGCGTCCGTCCTCGGCGAGCCGCCGCGGCGCCGCCGCAAGCCCATGGCCGTCGGGAGCGCGCCGCCGTCCGCGGCGCCCGGGTCGGCGCCGGCGGCGCCGTCCGGCCTGGACCGGGCGCGGCGCCAGAAGATCGCCAAGTTGCGGCGCGAGCGCGCGGAGCTGTCGCCGGCCGGCTTCGCGGCGACGCTGTGCGGCTAGATTTTTCGCCAGCCCAGTTGTGTACAAAGTGATGGTTGAGGCGCGATGGGCGCGCCCTACATGGTAGAAATGTGTTTTAATTCTTATTGGAAGACCGTATGTCCTACGGTGTGGCGCGGGAGGGGTATAGGCAGCGCCGCGGCGCGGGGAGGATCAAGAGAAGCTCCGGCGGTCGTCGGGCGCCTCCGACGGCCGCTGGCGTTCAATCGATCATCGCGATGGGGACCCGCTCTTCTTCCCAATAGCGGGGTACGGTGCTGCTTGCGTGCGGCTTAATATGTGCACGGTTTGGCCCAACTAAAAGAGTAAAAAAGCGGTATTTCCCCAAATTTGTTCTTTTTTTGGAGGTCTATGTCCCACTTTTCCTCATCTTGAGCGTGACACACTCTGCTCGGGAAAAGGGGACTTTCCCCCCACAGGAAAAATTCCTTCAAATGGATGTCGAATTTCGGAGACTCAGTCCCCGTGCCCTCAGATGGGGGGCAAGAGGCATATGGTTCGTCTAAATACGCCGAGATATCAAACAACCGGTCAATGTGCTGGATCGGGTCGCCCGATGAGTCCGGTCCCAAGCCCGCGACGACCAGGTTCTGGACCGTCGCCGATAAATAGAGCGGGCCCGCCGCAATGCAAGTCATGGTGTCTACGAGGCCGATCCCATCTTTAAACGGTCCGTTGGTGGTGGCCCACCGCATGGCGCGCGCCTCAAAGACGCCGTTGACGTTTACATTCTTACGAAGCCACCAGGTATTCGCGCGTACGCGATCGACCCCCTTTGCGCGACTACAAGTGTACGCGCGCGGGCTGTGAGAGGCTTTCGTTCGGCTTTGTTTTTACGCCCGGATCTCGCTGACAATTTTAGAGGCTTATTAGTCTTGAGGCACCAAGCACACTTTGGGCGTGCGCCCGAACCTGCCTACTAGCAATTATCGAGTGTTCTGCAGGAGGCACAAGGCCTCTCCGGCGACTCCTCCGAGATGTGAATCGAAGCGCAGAGAGATCCCTTTTTAGGAGGTGCCAGGCGGCGCGCATTTTGAGACGCTATCGGGGAGTAAGGCGATCGGCCGCAGCCCTAGTTATGTCGAGTAGCGGCAGTCCCAATAGGGACGCGTCCTAAGCCCAAGTTATCTTCACACGCTTGGCTGTACTCTTTTGCCCTTTGCGTTGCTGGCGAGACAATATTTTAGAGAAGCAACAGCTCCTGGCAAGTCGCCCCAACACCACTCTCCAGGAAACGGCACACATCTCCGGCGACTCCTCTAGAAATGGGAATCCAGCGCGCAGATGAACAAAATCTTAGGAGGTCCGCCACGACGGCGCGCCCGCCGGGGCGTCGACCTTGAAGCGCAGCACCCCCTTCGGCTGGCCGCACACGTCGCACGGGCCCTCGGCCTCGACCTCCGCGGCGGCGACCTCCTCCTCCGTCGGCGGTGGCGGCGGCGACGGGTCGTAGGGCGGCGCGCCGTCGAGGTAGGCGCATTCCTCAGCGCCCCTGGCCTCCTCCTTTTCAATCTCCGCGAGCTCCCGCTTCGAGGCGGCGCATTCCTCGTGCAGCGGCCGCAGGTGGTCCGTCAGCAGGACGCGGCCGTGCGACTGCTCCGTCCAGAAGCCGGCGCGCTTTCGCGCGAGCTCGCCCACGGCCGCGAGGCGCCCGCGGTCCGCGAGGAGCGCTAGAACCGCGTCGTCGCCGGTCAGCGCGAGCGCAGCCGGCGCGGGCGCCGGGGCCGGCGCCGGCGCGGGCGCGGGCGCGGGCGCGGCCGCCGCCGCGCCGCCGCCGCCGCCGCCGCCCAAGGCCGCCGTCGACCTCGCCGAGCTCTCGGCCGAGGACCTGGCGAAGAAGGCCAAGGGCCTCAAGAAGAAGCTCAAGGCCATCGCCGAGCTGCGGGCCAAGGTCGCCGCGGGCGCCGCGCCCTCGCCGGACCAGGCCGAGAAGCTGGGCCGCGAGGCCGACCTCGTCGCGGAGCTCGCCGCCGTCGAGGGGCGCCTCTAGGCGGCTCTTATAATGGAGGGACCTCGCCCCCCCC
>Ga0114994_10001070_pt1 | contig 19399 bp, 19 predicted proteins | sample ArcticOcean_MG_C_9_FD_87043 | JGI IMG/M metagenome (GOLD analysis project Ga0114994, IMG submission 87043) | Marine microbial communities from western Arctic Ocean - ArcticOcean_MG_CB2_152 | ecosystem: Environmental > Aquatic > Marine > Oceanic | place: Arctic Ocean: Canada Basin | collected...
CGCAGTCCTATATTGATTTTGCCCGACTTCGTTCGAAGATTGGTAATGATATTCCTGGCGAGAAGTTGCAATTGGTTGCCGACTTTAGTATTAATACTGCCAAAGCAAGTAGTATGTTTAATGTTGTATCAAAGTGTGCTTACGGTAATACTCCAGATAATGAAAAGTCCGTAATTGTTTGGGATAATCAAGAGTCGAAAATGCGTTCAGACGGTGAAACGGATGCCGATATTCGTTTCCAAAAGGAGAATTTTCGCATATTGGATGCTCAGCGTCATTATGTACCTAATAGTTTTGATTTTGTATTGCAAACACTTGGTATTTACGATAACAAGGATATTGTTCGCAAATCATGTGCTGTTTTGCAAAACAAGTTTATTGATATTGTACAATTGATTGATGGCGGTTTGATGCCAGTTTTAACAAGTGATACTACCATGGATTATTGTTACGATATTCAATTGGACGATGAAGATTACACTGTTGGAAAAGTATTGGAATATATTCTATATACCAAATATTATGACGGAGAGAAAACATTGAAGTTTTGTGGGTTCAAGAAATATCATCCACATGACACGAAGTCTATTATTCGTGTGGCATTTACTGATAAACAGGACAAATCGGTTGTGAATCATTATTTGCGCGATGCCTGTGTAGATGCACAACAAGTATTCAAAGATATTTACGGTTTATTTAAGTAGAGGGGGTATATAACCCTCATATTATACAATATCTATATGTTCAATATTGTTTTTTTCTTATAATAAAATGATAGCAGAATATGCCTTTTAGAAAAACATAATGTAAAAATGTTTTAATTTGTATATATATATATATATTATGACCGACCCTGATATTGATGGTTATTTTAATGAACGTGGTGTGTATAAAGATAACGATATTCGCGACACCATGAGACCAGGAGAAGAACGTCCAGATTTAAGTGGAATACCTGGAATACCTGTAGCACAAGTAGCACAAGTAGCAAATGGTGACGGAGATAACAGTGATGGAATACTCAAAGAAATGATAACAAAAGTAACCGGTGAAAAATTTATTAAACTATTCGATACTGAATATACTAATTTAAGTGCTATAGAAAAAAAATTGATGCATATCGTATTTAGAATAATATTATCAAAGAATTTCTTTATTTCAAACGAGTTAGTGACGCAGTATAAACAAAAAAGTGGAGACCATAGTGATTTAAATCTGAATAACCCTACTATTTATAAGACAGACGAACTAAACGATAAGATCACCCAGTTGATAATGAAAAATAGCGCACCATATATAGACAAAATTAAATTAGTACGTAATTTTCTAACTTTATTTAATAAAGATCATAAATTATTAACAGATACCTATAAAATAAATGTTCTAGAAAAAGATCAATTAATATATTTAAGTATTCAAAAGGATATGTTATTAACACACTTACGAGATACGGGTAATACTATAACAAATGCATGTATATTACCTGCAGTATATATAAAAGACGTAGTGCAAAAGACGAACCAAGAGGTAAAGGCCGCGGTAAATAACGCAATTAATACGGTGAAATCTGGGTGTTTAAACATCCTGGATTTGGTAAATTCCCTTAACCCTCTCATCGCCAATGGACCAATTGTAGGTGGGGGTATTACCACTACTGATGAAGAAGAAAAAGAATATAGAAAAAAACTGATTCAAATTATACAAGATGTTTTAACGTTTATGGATAAAAACGGGTTAGGATATAAAGCGTGTAATTCATTTTTAGAATTCATACAGCAGGAAACTGATAATATAATTATCAACGAAAAGATTTCTAGTAGATTACTAGGGTTTATATTCGAGTATTGTGAGTTTATATATACATTGGATCTGTATGGTGCATTGGAAGGAGATCAAGGTCAGGTTGCATTTCCGTTACGATTAGACAAAGAAGCCGCGATAAAAGCGAAAGAGGAAAAAGTGAAAGAGGAAAAAGCATGCATGGAAAATAATAAAATGAAGGGTGGTAAAAAAACAAAACATAGAAGGAGAAACAAACGAACCACTATAAAACGAAAAAGAAAGATGAAATAATTACTTAAATATAATACTATATTCTATCATAGTATTATGATATTCAGTTTCACGAGATTATGCTGTTCTTCCAAAGACCTGCATGCCGTTCAAATCGAAAATTTGAAAAATTTTGTTCCAAAAATAAAAGAATGTAAAGTAATCAAGGTTTATGATGGTGATACAATTACAGTTGCGGCGTTTTTAAAAGGAGATCCTGAATGTTACAAATTTCAAGTTCGATTGAGTGGTATTGATAGTCCGGAATTAAGAGGTTCGGGCGAAAATGAAAAAAAACATGCGATTATTTCACGCGATGCATTGAGTGGTCAAATATTAAATAAAATGATCAACTTAAATATTAAAGGAAAGGAAAAATATGGTCGATTATTGGCCGATGTATTATATAATGGAACAAATATGAATGATTGGATGATTAAAAATGGATATGCTGTAAATTATGATGGCGGTAAAAAAACACGTGACCCACAATGGGATGAAGATATTTGATTATAATAATTCGAATATTTTTTCATTGATTTCTTTGTATTTATCATACGGACGATAGCAATGATAATCACTGTATTTACCCGATTTTATAGCATGTTTCATGTTTTCGTTTAATGTGAATGTGTTTCGGTCTAATCGATTGAATTTTGTTTGTTTGTCGCGAAGAATAACACAATTGTTTGTTTTTGTATCCCAATATTTTACATTATGGTACAAATGAATTTGATCCAAGAACCATGAAATATTTTTGTTATAATGTTCGTTAATGTCGATTAATCGTGACTTTATGTCTTGTAGCGTTTTTATTTGGAAAATGTTGCCCCATGTCTTGTTATTGGCTACACAATAACACATTGCCATTTGTTTTTCACTCAACAAACAGTTTCGCATGCATATGAATTTATGGTTTTGTATATGTTCTATATTTGTACTAAAATATTTGCGATTCATAGGTAATATGTCCATGTCTGTAATCATAATACCATTTTGATAGTTCAATAGTGCAGGATATAATAATCGAATGTATTGTGATGTGAATGCCGTGCATACATTAGGTAATGGGGGGAATAATATAATATGTTTCTTGTAAATTTTCATTTTTTCGGGTATTTCTGTATGAATTAATATAATCTTAATATCAACTGAAGGATACAATTTATTCCATGTTTTTATAAATAACGGTATAAAATCTACATACAACGGATTATTATTGACAGATGTAACAATACAATCGAGTTTCATATATTGTAGTGATATATTTTGAATACAAAAAAATATGAAAATAGTATAGCAATGAGTTGTTTATTTCATAGTTTATCACATTTTATTTCTTTAGATTCTGATTCACTACGTCAGGAAATTTGTAATTATTTACAAGAAAATAAACCCATAATTGAAGGAATGGATACAATATCGATTTTGAATATGGAAAGAGGCGATTATATACAACATATGCGTAATAGTTCAACACAGGGAGGTGCAATTGAAATTCAAGTGGCATGCAATTTGTATAATGTGAAAATAATTGTGAAAGATATTCGCCATCATAATGGAAAAAATATAGAATTTATGCCCCTTCATAAAAATATGGAAAAAGAATTTTGCATTACATGGAATGGAGGTCATTATGAACCTATGAAAATAGATTAATACTCTATATACTTTTATAAGTAATATATTATAAAAGTATAAAATTGATTTGCTATATATATTTATATTTCTTGTAAAAATAATTATGGAGAAACGTTTGAATAATAAAGTCGAAATTTATATTAAGAGTTTTAAAGATGATATTCGTAATAAAATAATGAGTTTGGATTTTAAAGGCGATAATGCTATTCCAAATTTGTTGGAATATATTTATGATTATAATAGGTTGGTTGTTGATAAAGAGGATTTTGTAAAACGCAAACGTGTTAAAAACTCAATTCCTGAGAATAATCGTTGTATGGCAAAACGCGCAAATAATGAACAATGTACTCGTAGGAGAAAGGACGCATTGACCGATTTCTGTGGAACACACGCAAAAGGTGTGCCGCATGGTTTAGTTGATAGCAAAGAGGAAAATATAAAAACAACCCAAACCCTGGAAGTATTTGCTCAAGAAATTAAGGGCATTGTTTATTATATTGATCATCATCACAATGTCTATAATACAGAACAAATTATGTCCAATAAGGAAAATCCGGAAACCATCGGAAAGTGGGAAAAAAACGGAGAAAACTATAGCATCCCCTCCTTGGGTTTAGTTTGAATTATCCACCTTTCTTGTAAGAATTTCCTTTGACACTTCTTCCCTATTTTCAAGAATAAAATTATTTACTTCATTTGCCTTTGCATTGTCACCTTGATAATATTTAGATAGTATATTTTGCAGCATTTTTTTTGATATAGGTTTTTTAGTTTTTCGGGTGGTTGATTCTAATCTTCCATTTTTAATGTCAAAACTGTCAATCTCGTTGTTTTTCATTAAATCTAATAATGAATTTGATATTTTTTCTTTCATTTTTCGACGATTCGTTACTTCCTCGCGTAATTGACGCATTTCATTATCAATTTTAACCCATTGTTTCACGTGTTCAACAATTGTATTTTTATTTTCCATATTATATTATATTATTCCTTTGTTTTATATTATATTCATTTCTTTTTTAACTATATTATTATTATATATAATGTTTGTTTTACAAAATAAGAGGTCGAATTTTAGAAAAAACATAAATATGTATAATGATCAGCAACAAAAGAGGGAAACATCTTTTACTGTTAATCGATTTATTAGTGATAATATTAATGATGTTTCAAAAAATAACGAAACAACTCCAAGAATAAAGGAAATGACATGGGGTGAACCAACTTGGTATTTATTTCATACTTTAGCAGAAAAGGTTGAAGAAAAACATTTTAATGAATTGCGCGAAAAATTATTAAATTTTATTACTCGCATTTGCAATAATCTTCCATGTCCCGAATGTACTGCACATGCAACAAACTATTTAAGTTCAATTAATTATTCTTCTATACAAACAAAAGATCAATTAAAACGTATGTTATGGGAATTTCATAATATTGTTAATAAAAATAAATTGTTTTCTTTGTTTTCTTACGACGAGTTGAATAAAAAGTATTGTCAAGCTCAAACCGTGAATATCGTAAGAAATTTCTTTTATCATTATTCTAAAAAACAATATAATGTACGATTATCAATGGACAACATAACGCGCAGGAATATTTTGAAAGATTTACAAATCTGGTTAGAACAAAATACAGATAAGTTTCATCCGTAAATTATTATAAATATACTAAAATTTTTTTATTATGTTTGATTTCGGTGCGGAATCTACATTCTCCATTCCAATGTAGATGTGTCTTCATCATAGATAAAATTGATTTTTTCTACCTTATTATGTCAATTACAACTACATATTCTTACCATGGAAATACTTGACCCTACACTTATCGCAATGATTACCGACGCATGTAACTCGTACTCGCCACCCGTATTGCGGCGTGCTACCAAGAACGATTTTGCTGCATCGAAAAATTTTAACCGTCCAGCAGAGATTGACTCTGTTCCTGGACATCGAGAACAGGTCGAATACGGTGCAAAAAAACGCATAAAACCCTGACGCACAGGAACCAAAAGTCAACAGATTCCTTCCAATGGAAACTTTGGCAAATCATCGGGGCGAACTTAATTGCCTTGTGTCTATATTAGACAATTGCCGGAATGATGAAACGAACTCATGAATCGGGTTCGCATCTGATATGTCGCAATTACATTTTGCATATTTAATAAACAGCATTTTATTTTTTATTAAATAATTATACTTTACTTAGCAATCGATCTACATTTATATAAACTCTTGGACGGTTTTGAACATACATCCTTGTTGGCAATACCACTCATATATGCTAGATTTGGCATATTGGTAGATTCAATAATCATGGCCCATAATGTACCAATTATAGCACCTATAATTAATGAAATGAGTAAATATTTTGGACTGGAACATAAATTGGATGTACTCCATATAATGTCCGCCACAATTACTAGCGGAAATATAATAAAAGTAGCAATGTTTTGTGTCTGTAAATTATTAACTGTAATAAAATACGTTAAATATGACAGTGTATAACCAAATACAGTTTGACTTAAAGGTAATATAGAAATGGGTTGCGTGTTTCCTAAGGTTAATTGAGTGCATCTAATCCTGGAATAATCAGTTGGCATTAAACCTTTTGGTGGAGAGAATTTCTTCAAAATACCTCCAAGTAAAACTGTAACAAATGATGCAACTATTAAACCAATTAAATAAATGACACCTTTAAGGTCTTGATTAAATAACGATTGTAATGTGAAATAACTTACAATAACAAATGGGGCTAATCTGAAAAACATGTACAGAATGTTAATAATGTTGAGATCCATATTTACAATTTCTTATATTATTCTTAGAAATTGTAAATTGCTAAAATGTATTTATTTGAAAACGATTTTCATTACTTCGTCTATATGATCCACCTCATGGAAAGTCATTTCGTCCAAATCAATTACCGCCTTATATTTCTCTAAAAAATCGGTGAAATCTTCGTGATTCTCTTTTGGATATAAGATTGTTTTTACTCCAGCACGCATACTTCCTAAAATTTTAGAATCTAATCCACCAATTGCCGTTATTCTACCACGCAAATTTGTTTCACCTGTCATGGCAATTGTATTGTCAAGCGGTTTGTCATTCAATAAACTATACATTGAAAGTGTGATTGCACCTCCAGCAGATGGACCGTCCTTACTAACCGGTCCTTCGGGACAATGGACATGAATTCCTTGGTTCTTCGTTTCTTCAAAACGCTTGATTAACTTTTGTTGTGTTTCCTCTGGTGTTAATGACCATGCCATTGTTTTTGCAACTGTCATACTCTCTTTCATAACATCTCCTTGCATTCCTGTTAATTTAAAGTCCAAGAAATTAGATGCAGGAAAAAATCTAGATTCAATCGGGATAATACCACCCTTTCCAAGAGCATTTGCCCACATACCATTCATGATACCAACCATCGGTTCTTTATGAATCTTCGCATCACTCACCTTTCTTTGTTTCTTCAGATAGGATGTTCCTAAATCTTCGGTTTTAATTGTAATTGGCAATTCTAAATTGTTGTTATTTGTGGCATCTAGTAAAATTAAGTTAATTTCACCATATAAATCAAATAAGATTTCCTTTAATTTTCTTACACCAGGTTCCATCGTATATGTTTCAATAATGTATTTAATTACATCATCCGTGAGATTTATAATGTTTTCAAACCCCATTTTTTCATTCAACTCCGGCATGATAAATTTATTTACAATAACAATCTTATCTGACCAAGATAGGTTGTGAAATTTAATTCTATGAATACGATCCAGTAAAATTCTATCTATTTGATCTGGATCATTATACGAGAAAATAAATAATGCTTTGGATAAATCAAATGGAACTCCACTGAAATATCTGTCTTGGAATTCATCGTTCTGAGTTGTATCAATTAAATGGGTCAAAATACCGATAATTTCACGCCCCTGCTCTGTCTTACTTACTTTGTCTAACTCGTCTATATATATAATAGGATTCATGCACTTACTTTCCATTAAAACATCCACCACTTTACCCCATGTAGAATTCACATAAGTGTAATTGTGACCCTCCAAAGTAGAACCATTGGATGAACCACCAAGAGCAATAAACGAGAAGGGACGGGTTACACCGTTTTCATCTTCTAAACAACTTGACAATCCTCTCTTGGCTAAGGATGTTTTTCCTACACCAGGAGATCCTTCGAAACCAAAACAATATCCCTTTTGTTCTCCGTTAATCCATTGACCTACAATTTTTTGAATTTGCTGTTTAGCCTCATCGTGTCCATATATCGAATCATCCAAATCGTCATGTATTTTTTTCATACTCTTTTTCACCGAATCAATTTCATCGTTTATGTTTGCAATTTGTTTCAATACTGTAATATTTAAATTACTCGGATTAATCACATTTAATAATTCAATTAAATGATTGGTTGTTTTATGCTCACTTATATGAGCTTCCAATATCTTTAACATACCACTTTTAGTCTTTTCAATCGTCTTTTTATTTAGAAATAAACCCATTATGTTTGATAATTCCGGTTTAGTTTTCTTTTTTAAGTGTGTTATACAATCTTTTATGGATTCATCAATACATTCTTTTTCTATAGTATCAATTTGTTGCTTGATCTCATATAATGTGTATTTGGATTTGTGATTCGTCGAATCTGTAATGTTGTTTACATTTTTGAATATTTCATTCAATTTTTCGATTTTACACAATATAGGTTCTTTTCTAAAAATACCAAATGGGACTCTTACTAACCCCTCTAAATACTGCTTTGATTTATTCCCTTGATCTTCGCCTTTACTTTTAATTTCTTTTAATTTTAATAAAGCTTTGTCCTTTATTTTGGGTTCTGCCTTCATTAATATAACTTGTTGTTCTAATGACACCTTTGATACGTCACAACTAGATATAGTCTGTTGTGTAAATTCAATCGTGTTGATCATGGTTTCTTTGAAATATTGCTTTAACTTCCACGGCAACGAATCATATAACATAATTTGTTCGTCGTTATCAACACCGTCTGAATTTTCGGATGGACCAATCAAATCATACAACATATATGCAATATATTGAATTTCATTGTCAATATCATAAGTAAATAAATTGATTAACATCTTTCTTCTTGATGTTAAATCCATGTCAAAGAATTTTTTGATGATGTTTTCAATCTTGTTATTCTTTACCTGTTCTACATCACTTATCATTGTATTGAATTTTTTCAAAAAATCTGCATTTGAATAAATCAATATATCCTTTAATGTTATTGTATTTATCCAACGATCTACGAGTGTATGGTTTTCTGCAGCATCTTTTAAATAGTTTGCAATATCCTTCATTTTGTTATTGATATATTCGTTGTCTAATAAAAACTGAGTTGGAATGTCTCTCATTATACCTGATATACTTAATAATTTTTTATCTGTCGAGTTTCTAATAATAATGCGGATACCATAAACCGACTGATACAAGGAATGAAACATTGTAGATGGTTCAAAACACTCCATGTGAGGAGTTTTATCAATCTGAATAGTAGCATCTATGATTTTATTTATACTAGTATTTTTTGAACACTCATTCCAAGGCAAATTTTTATATCCAATCGGTATCATGTAATTTTCAATTAATTCTATTTTATTATTTATTTCATTGTCAGTTACATCATATGTATCCAATTTATCGTACTTAGTTCCGAACACTACGTAATAGATATCTTGGACCGAATATGTACCATATGTTGAAAATATAACGGAAAGTTTGTCAAAAATAGTTTGAATAATTGTCAATGTATTATCCATTTCGTTATCGTGAATTGGAATACTTTCTTTGAGTGATTGCGCAGATGTATATATAGTATGTAAATGATCACTACATTGACCAATACTGCTTTTACTGAAAATGTCATATTGTTTGCAAAAATCAAGCGATAAATATGTTCTTTGAATAATATCAATCACCTGTTGCAGTTTTTTTTCAATAAACTTGTTGAAATCAGTGTTTTTAACCGATTTAGTTATCGCAGTACTACTTATAGAGTTTTTTTTTCCTTGTTTTACCATCGTAATATAATGATATATATTATTATTATTATATTTAAAAATATTATAAACCATATAAACATTTTTTGACATATCTACTATATAAAATGGGAATTCCGAGTTATTTTTCGTATATTATTAAGAATTATTCTAATATTATACGTAGTTGTAAGCAAATAGTCAAAGAACATGTTTGCTTTCAATACTTATATATGGATTGTAATTCTATTATTTATGATGAATTTCATAAAATGGAAGAAGATATTGCTAAAAATATCATCCAACTTGAAGATATTGAAAAAATACTAATTTCTAAAGTTATTTCAAAACTAGGGGTTTATATTTCACATATACAACCAACCAAATTAGTTTTTATCGCATTTGATGGTGTTGCGCCTTTGGCAAAAATGGAACAACAACGAAGTCGTAGATGCAAAGGATATATTACTGAAAGAATCAATAATCATATTTCTAAAAATAATATTACTGCAAAATGGAGTACTTCAAATATTACTCCTGGTACAATTTTTATGAACAACTTGTCTAAAAAAATAAAAAAGGCGTTTTGCAATTTGGAAAATCATTATCATGTTAAAAAGATAATCGTTTCTGGTTCAGACGAATGTGGTGAAGGAGAACACAAAATGTTTCAGCATATTAGAGACAATAAAAAAACAAAGTCTGATAATATTGCCGTATATGGTCTTGATTCTGATTTAATTATGTTGTCTGTATTTCATTGTAAATTGTTTGATAATTTGTTGATTTTTCGAGAAACTCCTGAATTTGGAAAACAACTTATTAATGGAGACCATAATGACAGTGAGTATCTATATTTACATATTCAATCGTTTGCAAATGCGATATTAACCGAAATGAATTGTGATGCATCTGATAGTCACCGATTATATGACTATATTTTTATGTGTTTCTTACTTGGTAATGATTTCTTACCACACTTCCCGTCGTTAAATATTAGAACGACCGGTATCGACACTCTATTAACGGTATATCGTGATGTTATTGGCAAATATTCGAATAAATCTTTTATAAATCAAAATATGCAGATTCAATGGAGATATGTTTTATTGTTTTTCAATGCTTTGGCAAAAGAAGAACATACTCGTTTATTAATGGAATATGGTACTCGAGAAAAATTTGGAAAAAGGAAATGGACCACTGAAAATGAAAACGCCAGGGAAAATGTAGTTCGAAATATTCCTGTCATTTATCGGAGCGAAGAATTGTATATAATGCCGCAAAGTCAATTTTGGGAAATGCGTTATTATAATACTTTGTTTCCATCTGATTATAATGTTAAAAATATTTGCACCAATTATTTGGAAGGTCTCGAATGGGTTTTTAAATATTATACGAATAATTGTCCAGATTGGAGATGGAAATATAATTATCATTATCCTCCCCTTATGAAAGATATTTGTAAATATATTCCTAATAAATTTCATGATTTTATTCAAAATTGTAGAAAACCTTTCTCTTCTTCTGTACAATTAGCGTATGTTTTACCAAAAAGAACCCACCATTTATTACCAGTGCATGTTAAAGAATATTTACAGAAAGGATATTCTGATTTATATTTAAACGACGAAGATATAAAATTTCAATGGGCATATTGTAGATATTTTTGGGAAGCTCATCCTATATTACAACCAATTCAATTGAATACATTGGAAAAATGGGATTATGAATTAAATCATGGTGTAAAAGTTATTTAATGTCAATGGTTTATATTCAAATATACGCGCGATTATTCATCTATATTGTAATGGATTGATCTTCATAAAAAGTATTATTGTTTTTCTTGTTACTATCTATTATTCGTATAATAGATATTAAATTATTCCGTTTTTCATAAAAATAGTTTGTCTAATTCGGGAATACCTCCTTCGTCAAATTTACCTATACAATTCACCTCTTTTATAGTCATTCGTTTCTCTTCTTTTAATACGTATTCGCTTTGTGTATCAGTAATTCGTAAAGTATAAGACAAATATACCACATGTTCATTGATTTTATTAATAACGATATTTAAAAACATACCGGTGTAACTTGTTACATAATACACAATGTCAATTGTATCGTTTGTTAATAACATATCGTTCATTGTTTGTATTAAACGGAATTTCGTGTCTTTATATTGAATATTCTTTGTTACTTTGGTCAGGTTTAAACAATCGTTGGAATATTTCTTTAATTGATCATTTGAAAAAGGAACAAGCAAATTATTATTCGTATTTTTTAAATGTATGTATTTTAATAAATAATGACATACGCAATCTGACAAACGTCTTATAGGCGATGTAAAATGGGTATATTCAGGAGCACCGACTAAATCATGTGGTTGTACGGTTGATATGTATTCGGCTTTTATACCATTTATAATAATTTCATTCAATAACTCTTGTCCTGTTATATCCGAATATATGGTATTTAACCATTCCTTTGCATTACAAATACGATACAATCCGGCACCCTCAAAATTTATTTTTAAATATTCTCCGATAAACGTATTTGCAAATATTGCATATTCGGCAATCATTTGTTTCATCGCAATTTCAGTCTTTGTATCTGAATATAAATACATTGAATTGTTATCATATCTTGGAAATGAATAAGATACTTCATTTAATAGTGTCCCTTTAGTTTTTCCACTTCGAATAGTATATAACGCATTGCTTATTCGTAACCCATTTTGCAGAGTTTTATTTATATTGGCATCTTCCCCTGCATTTTTATAACTTAGAGCATTTTCCTTTTCAACTCTTATTTTTGTAAATAATATCTTAATACCACCTACGGGTTCGTACGTATTTTTATTAATCTCGGTCAATATCGTAATTGCTAGTTTTATATTTCCATATTGATTTACCATTAAACTTGCCTTGTCCATTATTTCCTTTGGTATCATATGTATCGGTGGGGTGTTTGAAGGATATCGGGTAACTACTCGTTTTTCTATATTCTGCCATAAAGACGACTGGATATTTATATATTCGGTTGGATCTGCGATGTGAATTGCCAAAAATAGTTTGTCTTGTTCTTCGTATATACTAAATGCATCATCTGCATCTTCACAACCGTCTGGATCAATACTATACGTATTATACATAGTCATATCGATTCGTTCATGAATATTATACATATGGGGCATTGTATTTGATTCCAATAATATTTTATCTTCCTTTAAATCTCTTTTTACTCCATATAACGGTTCAATTATTTTACGGTATTTATCGTTATAATTATTCATTTTAGAATATGATTACATTATATCGAATAATATATTTATATGACTATCATGTAAATATATAAAATTGAATGGTTGTTAATATTAAACAGCATTATAACTTGATTTAATTATCTATTATGGAAACTCCTGCAATTATTCGAACCGTTAAGAATTGGTATAATAATACCATCATATATGTACCAACACTATTACTCGTGTATATGGGAATAAGTGGATTGCATTTTGCTTCGTCCAACTTATATCCATATTTATGCACTCCAATTACATTTATCGGTATATTAATGACCCCATTCATGATCGTTACACCACATTGTTTAGCATTACGTTGGATAGTCGAATGGTCGGGAAATCAAATATCTAGTGCATGGTTTTGGTTAGGCGGATATTTAGTATATTATATCGGAAAGTATGTAACCCCCTATATTCAAACAAAACAGAATGATTCTCATACAATAATCCCTTCGAACGAAGAAAAAGAAGATTGAGTTAATACTGTAAAACTCAATTAATATTCTCTGCTTATTTTACATAAATATGATTTCTATTAAAAAAACTGATTATTCTTATCGTATATCACTTCCCAAAAACGAACATGTAAATATTAATAATGTTTATAACGGTTTGTTTTTTTCTATATTTCCATTGAAAGGGTTGCGTGTTTATAAACAAAATAAACTAATTCAAAATAAAGAATCGAATGATGTTGTCCAAGAGCAGAAGACAATCGAAACCGGTGAAAATAAATTAATTGATACCTTTGGAAAAGAAACATTACCAAATAGTTATAGTGTTTTACCATTAGCCAAAGATGAAACACCCGAAATCGAAAAGAATGTGGAAGAAAATGATAATAGCGAAGATGAAGGGATATATGACACCATGTCTAGTTATTTAACAAAATATTTACCTACTGCTTTTAGTAAGGAAAATAGTAAGGACTTGGACAATGATATTCACATAACTATACCAATTGATAATAACAAACCGGTTTTATTATTGCAAGATATGTTAAATAATTATGAAGGAAATGATATATATAACATTAATGATAGTCTCGTTGATTATAATTTTTTAGAAAAAATGGTAAAGGATTTTTTTATTCAAATTGATTTTTTATTGAATAATGGATATGTTTTTAAAGATATTTCAATCGATTCTATATTATATGTTCAAAATAGATATGTTATACTCGATAGTTCAAATATCGAAATTATTAAAGAAAATAAGGAAGAACAAGTGAAAAATATGAACAAGGCGTTTTTAAAATTAATAATTCAAATACTTAAACTAGAAGTATCTACCGATGAAATGTTGGTCAAATTAAAAAATATTCAAAATACTGATGTGTTCTATTTTTTAAAACGAATCGAACGTGAAGGTAAAATGCTATGGTTATAAAATTATCATTACAATTAGGGAGGGTTCTTAAGGGAACCGTATGGTTCCCTTAATTCCCCACCCCACTTTCCCCATAGTTTTAGCCATAGCATTTAGCAGCAAGAAAAGAATCAAAGAATAAATTAGATGTCGTTAAAGTCGTCGTTGTCTAAAGAGATACCGATGGTGTTACCGATATTGAGGTTATGATGAATATCGATTGGGCAAATGTGGTTGTGATTGTCGAAAGAGATGTTGTCGGTCGAAGCGGAGGAAGAGGAAGAAGACTGAATAAGAGGAGTATTCTGCAGATTGAGAGCTGTAATTTGATTGTCGGTATAAACACAAAGAAGGTCACAAGCATCAACTTTGGAAGTCCAAGAGCGAAGACCGACAAGAACGGTGCCGCCGGAAGAGACGAAGTTTGCTTTTTTGTTTTTAGAGCGAAATTTGCCGCGAATATGACAAACCGCGTTTTCATGAAGAACCTCTTTATGTAAAAGATTGACGTGACACATTCCATTCCCGAGCATCTTGACAACCTTTGCATAACATTCATCTTCATCTTCAGCAAAGCGAATTTTATTGGAAACAGGGGCATTCACAAGTTTGCGAGCCATACCTTTGGTTTTACAACCACCAGAATTTTTCACCATGATGAATATATAATTAGTTATATTTGATAGTCTAGTCCATTTGTATATCAATTTTATAACAAAAAAGTCCAAGAGAAAATACCGGTAAATCAATAAACCACTCATTTCTCGATAAGTATAATGATATACGTTTGACTATCATTATATGAAAAGAGGTGGACAATTAATGTCCAAGAAGATTTTCGGAAGGGACATCCCCAGTATCGGGTTCTAGAGTACCTTTTTGAGGAATAATATTCTTGAATTGATTGAATAGTTTTACTATCCATACGAACCATGGAGAAAGTTCTATAGTTACACTCATACTTTGTAAGAATCTTATCGTATCTATGTCCAAGAAAAAAGGATACATAAAGATTTCCTCCTCTTCTTCTTCTTGGACATTTTCTACCTCTTCCTCTTCCTCTTCTTCCTCTTCTTCCTCTTCTTCTTCCCATTCATCGCATTTATAATCTTGTTGTCTTAAATCATCTTCATTGTCTTGAAAACACGCAGTACATAAAACAAATTCTTCAGATGAGTTATATTGTTCGCCTTTATAGATAATGTGAATATTATCCTTGTTACAATCAATTTGTAAATCACATTCTTCACAAAGAACAAATCTATCCTCTTCTTCCTCTTCTTGGACATTTTCTACCTCTTCCTCTTCCTCTTCTTCCTCTTCTTGGACATTTTCTACCTCTTCCTCTTCCTCTTCCTCTTCTTCCTCTTCTTGGACATTCACCTCCTTTTTTGACCCTCCTTTTACCTGATGTTTTGTGGCTTCCAAATACTTTCGAGCATGTTTTTGCGTTCCCAGATGACGCATATATCTGGACCTCGTAGGAACAGAAAAATCACAATATGTGCATTCGTGTGACATTTGGTTATTTATATGACCATCGGTTTAAATACATTTATATCCAAAACAAAAAAAGGGTTAGTTAGTTAATTAAGTTACATGTTAAAATCTATTTTTATAAGGCTTCGGCAGATACGGCTTCAGATACGACTTCGTTTGTTACAGCATTGTAAGATCCCACTGGTTCATGGGTTTCGGATGAATAAAGATTATTGTCATTATCAATCAGATATAGAGTTCCTGCAATCGTGATCTCTTGGGTATGAATCTCCTCTTCCTCCTCTTCCTCCTGGACAATCTCTTCTTGAACATTGACGACAGGAACTGCTTCTACCTTCTTCGCCTTCTTGGCGCGAGGTTTCTTCTCCTTGGGCTTGGGTGCTTCACACTCCTTGGGTGCTTCACCTTCCTGGACAATCTCTTCCTGGACATTGACGACAGGAACTGCTTCCTCCTCCTTCTTCGCCTTCTTAGCACGAGGTTTGCGGGTCTTCTTCTCAGGTGCTTGGGCAACAGGAACAACCGTTGGTTCCGGTGTAAGTTGTACTTCACTAGGGGATGGTGCAGTGTTTGCAGCCGCAGTTAGTTCATTCACCAAATTTTCAGCACCATCATTGGCAATCTGAGAAACCACATCCACCTCTGTGTCATTTTCGACCTTGGTAGTCTTCTTGGCGCGAGGCTTCTTCTCCTTGGGTGCCTCGCCCTCCTTCTTCGCCTTGGGCTCCTTCTTGGCGCGTGGTGCCTTAGGAGGCTTGTTGCGCTGGGTAATGAACTTCTTCATTGTCTTCTTTGTCGTCTTGGACTCGGAAAGATAAGAATCGTAAAACGCCTCTTGATCTTCAAGAGGAGCAAACATTTTGATTTCGGAATATACTGTCTCGACCGCCTCGTCGGTCAAAAGACCCTTTGCAGATAGGAATTGAATAAGAGAATAGTTAGATACAAGAAAACGCGAGTGCTTCTCCTTAAGAGCAGGCTTTCTTGGTTTGGCTGCAGGCTTATCTGCAGCAGTTTCCTTCTTCGCCACCACCTTCTTTTGGGGAGAAGGGGTCTTGGTCTGGACCGAAACGTTGTTGGTAATAGGAGATGACATTGTTGTTGTTGTTGTTATTGTTACTTATTTTAAGTTGATACTACTGATTAGTTGTAAAAAAGGCCTTTCAATTTTATGCACCTTTTTCGTGCTTTTTTGAACAAAAAGTCCAAGAAGGAAAAATCGTCGAAAAAAGGACTCCTTTACTTGGTTCTTGGACTTTTTTGTTTCTTTTTTGTGTTTTTTGGGGGATTTTCTTGGACTCTTAGTCCTCATATGCTAATTTAAACCATTCTCTGACCATTACACATATAAATATGGTTAATATAATCATAGATTCTGCAATACCTGTCATTCTTTCAATTGATGCTTTGTTGATGTTTTGTTGATACTTTATCAGTATAGAGGAAACACACTTCAATTTTATATTCCCTTTTTTATTTTTTTACATAAAGTCCAAGAAAAATATTCTTATACATTTACAATAAAATACCTACTTTTTGGCAACCTTTCTTTTGATAATCACAGACACCGGTTTAGTATCCTCCGGAAACAACTCCTTGTAAATGGGGGTTTGGGCATTGAAACTATGAGAATCATCGACAAACCTCTTCAAATCAACCGATGGCAAATTTAATACACCCACGCTATGACTCGGGAGGTCATCGTAAAACATGGAAATAAAACCCAACAGGATGGTTCGGATTGACAATGCAGGATTCCAAGACTCGGGATGGTAGTGACTGAAACTGGTGCAAATTGGACCCGCGCCCTCGGTTCGAAACTTACCGTTGGGAGTTATCATGAAGATTGCAGGCGCCTTCCAGGGATACTCAGAGGGAAACCGTAACCGACCCATATACGACCCCCCCTCAAAATGAGTCCCGATTGACCCTTGAAAGCAGAAATAACAGTCCAATAAGGACTCACCGGGTCTCACTACACAATCAGGGATTGGCTCCTTTACCAACTTTTTGTACTCGATTTGAAGACGCTTATTCATTGATGTTTTTTTCTAGTGCAGGGAAACACGAAAAACACATCAATTTTGTATCCATACTCATCTACCGATAAATTACTCGTAAATCAATATGTCACTCATTTCTCGATAAGTAAAAAATACTCTTACTTACTTGGACTTACATATAATTATTAACTGAATGACAGATGCCCAGACAACTTATTGAACGTATCCCGTGCAGTGGTGGGGCAAAAGCGGATTTGCGTCACAGGTACTCTACATATAGGACACCCCACTGTGCGACTGATTGATTCAACGGTACAGTCCCCACAAAAGGTGTGCCTACAACCCAGAGCCAACACCGTCTCGGGGGTAACGTCGATCATACAAATGGGACACGTGGGATCCATAAAATACTGGGCGGCATCCAAGGCATCCATCACCACATCCACCTTCTTATCTTCTCTTGCACGAATATCCTGCATATGTAGAACCATACGACGACGATGAACCACGATGGCGTCTTCCATCTGACGACGCAAATGGCGAATCTCGCCGTCTATGTTTGGGATTTGCGGTTGTAAATTACGCGGAACGACAGGAGGAGCAATGCCAAGGACAGGAACAGGGACAGGAACACGTCTAGGAACAGGAACACGTCTAGGAACAGGGACAGGAACACGTCTAGGAACAGGAACACGTCTAGGAGGCGCAACCGGCAACTCACCCGGTGGTCGCACGTAAGTACGAACGCGATCCTTGAATGCCGGGACCGATCTAGGCACATCACGTATGAATTTAACGAGGGGATTATCCCTTATATCCGGGATTCCATGCCACCTCCTCCTTTGATAATACTCGCCACCCAAAACCTTCCACATTCTCCTCCAATAGGGGAGTCTCTTACGTTCAGACTCGGCCCACTCCTTAACTCGCTCGTCGGTCCAACCTTCAGGCATATTCTCTCCCAACCAGTACGCCTTCATGCGCGCAACGGATTGGCGAAGTAACTCGCTGTTGCAAGTGGGCGCGGAATGTCCGACTTCTCGGCAAATTGAACACACTGCCATTTTACTATTGTATTTTGATACAGACGCCACTACAAACTCAACCTTCAATTTTGTGCGAACCGCTCATTTATCGATAAATTACCGGTAAATCAATATGTCACTCATTTCTCGATAACTATATATAGAGGGTTCAACGGAACCTTGGCAAACAGTCTGGGTAAGGGGTAGGGGGCATAGATCCGTTGGAGGGGTGGTGGGGTAGCGGGTGTCGGGTGATGGGGGACCAAAATACTGTCTCCCTATTTGACTGTGCATAAAAAAGGGTCTTCGGTTGAAAGACAATTCTTTGTTTATAGGTTACAATATAAATTAGTTACTAGGAAGGGGACGAGCGTTTGTTTCGGACATAATAGTCTTGTGCGTCAGGTCATTGATCGGATAATCAGCAAAGAGGACAACATCGATGTTGGCATCATTCAGTAGATGTTTGGGAATGCCGGCAATATAATCAGAA
>Ga0114994_10001071_pt1 | contig 19394 bp, 16 predicted proteins | sample ArcticOcean_MG_C_9_FD_87043 | JGI IMG/M metagenome (GOLD analysis project Ga0114994, IMG submission 87043) | Marine microbial communities from western Arctic Ocean - ArcticOcean_MG_CB2_152 | ecosystem: Environmental > Aquatic > Marine > Oceanic | place: Arctic Ocean: Canada Basin | collected...
AGAGGGAGCCATTACCATCAACTACAAGAAGTGTTACAAAAAAATGCCCCCCACCATTACCGTGTTTTTTGGATATTAGGTGGAAGAAAAATTCCTATTCTTACATTATACATCAAGTTGATTATTCAATTGAAAATATTGAATATATTAAAATTAAGAATCACACCTAAACGATTGCATGTTCACACAGCCTCTCTGAGTTAAGTGCCATATGCAGCTCTGCTCTCTTTTATTTAATCGTAGGGGTAAACACCAGGCTCTGGAATCCAGTTCTCAGTAAGCCCCAGGATACCGGACTGAGCCATTGCCTCCCAGGCCTCTTTTGCCCCTGCCCCTGTGTGTGGCGTGGGGTAGAAGTTTTCTAATTCAAAGAGGGGTATATTTATAGCTGGCTCGATTTCAAACACATCAAAGGCTGCAGCTTTTATTCGTTCATCCTTAAGTCGCTCATATAGTCCGGTTTCGTCGAATATTCTTCCTCGAGCAGTATTCACAATAAAGATACCTGGCTTGAGTTTGTCTAAAACTTCAGAATTATACATGCCAATGGTTTCTTTATTTCGTGACATGTGAATGCTTAGCACATCAGAGCGAGCCCACAGCTCCTCTGGTGCAACTTCAGTGACATTATATTCATTATAAAAATCTGAATAATCTTCTTTATCACTCGCAATTATATTAACTCCAAATGGTATTAAACGTTTTACAACTTCTTTGCCAATATTACCGCAACCATGAAGGCCGACGGTTTTACCGTGTAACAATGTACCTTCTCGTCTATTCGGCCAATTCCCTGCTAATGCTTGTCGACTGTATTTATGAAAATTACGCATAATATTTATCATGTGACTTATTGTCATTTCAGCGACAGCAATTTTATTAATACCGGGGACCCAACCCATCCTCTTGTTATATTTTTTCATTGCTATTGGATCGATGTGATCCGCACCAGCAGAACAAAGACCTATGACCCTCAATTCGGGCAGACGGGATAGAACATATTCATCGAAGCGGTCGAGACCAATAACGGCGCCTTGGCAACCTTGGCAAAACTCAACAAGTTCGTCTCCAGTATATGGCACAAAGCTTTCTTTGAATATTGAATCTGGATATTGCGATAGGATCTGCTCTTTGAGGAAAGGCATTAAATGAAAAAAGGGACTGGTAACGGCAACACGCATCTGAATTGACTTTCTAAGTTGTTATTACGACCGTGTTTTTAGAAAAGATTTCTTTTAGATAGAAACTATAAATGCTTTCATCTGCCAAGCACAAATAATATTCCTAACAATATTGATAAATATAAAAATTCAGCATTTGAAAAAACAATAAAAATCTATAATTTAGTTTCTTCTTCCATAAACCGTGGAAACACGCCTTCAGGTTTTGGCAATTCAACGCCACTAATTAAGCGACCTTTCTCCCCGTAGCTTTGGAAATCACGCGCAGTTTCTTTAACTGCTACTTGATCAAGCATTTTAGCCGCAGACCCTGGCATAAAAGGTTGCGTTATTAATGCTAGCTGACGTATCACATCTGCTAGTACATAAAGAACCGTTTTCATGCGTTCGGGGTCTTCTTTTTTCAAGGCCCATGGAGCTTGGCTATCAACATAACTATTTGCCGCACGTATCTGTCCCCATATTTCTTCAAGCGCAGTATGAAAGGATTGAGAGTCTAAAGCATTGCGAATAATTTCTAAAAGGCCATCTACATTAGCCAATAACACCTTATCATCATTGGAAAACTCACCAGGCTTTGGCAATTTTCCATCACAATTCTTGTTGATCATTGAGAGAACACGCTGAGCCAAATTACCAAAATCATTCGCCAGCTCGCCATTCATGCGTTGCACTATTGCCGAGCGAGAAAAGTCTCCATCATTACCGAATGGTACTTCACGAAGCATAAAATAACGGACTTGATCAAGACCATAAGTCTGTATCAACTCTAAGGGGTCAATGACGTTACCGAGGGATTTAGAGATTTTTTCACCTTCATTAGTCCACCAGCCATGAGCAAAAATTCTTTTGGGTAGCTCAAGCCCCGCAGCCATTAAAAAAGCAGGCCAATAGACCGCGTGAAAACGCAAGATGTCCTTACCAACCATATGAATATCAGCCGGCCAGTATTTCTGGTATTCGGCATGTTCTGTATCAGGATAACCAATCGCTGTAATATAATTGGTTAATGCATCCAACCATACATACATGATGTGCCTATCATCGTTCGGCACTTGTACACCCCATTTAAACGAGGTCCGAGAGACCGATAAATCCTGTAAGCCACCGTCAACAAAGCTGATTACTTCATTGCGTCGCGTGAGCGGTAATATGAACTCAGGGTTATCTTTATAAAAATTTGTAAGACGTTCTTGCCAGGCTGATAATTTAAAAAAATAACTTGGCTCCTCCACCCAGTCCACCTCGGCACCCGTTGGGGCTATTTTGAGGCCGTCTTTTTCAACTATTTCACCTTCGCCGTAGAAAGCTTCATCACGAATTGAATACCAACCAGCATAACTTCCAAGATAAATATCGCCTGAATCGATTAAGCGCTGCCAAATATCTTGGCAGGCTATTTTATGGCGTTGTTCGGTGGTACGAATAAAATCGTTATTAGTAAAATTCATCTCAACGGCAAGGTCTCGGAAGTTTTGAGAGACTTTATCTGTAAAACTTTGTGGATCAATACCAGCTTTTTCAGCTGATTTCTCTACCTTCTGGCCGTGCTCATCTGTACCGGTTAGAAATTTTACATCAAATCCATCCAAGCGCTTAAAGCGCGCTAAGACATCACAGGCTAAGGTCGTATACGCATGCCCAATATGGGGTGAGTCATTCACATAATAAATAGGTGTCGTGATATAGTAAGGTATTTTATCGGGCATTGTTTATGCAGGCCTTAATGTTTTCATTAATTTCTATTAGCACTTTCTATCGATAGAAATGTGTTCAAAATAACTTGCTTACGATCTAGGTTCAGTCCTTTGGCTTGCCCAAATAAACGCCCAGTGTTTTCCCACACCGCAACCCAGGGATCAAGACTGCTATTTTTAGCAATCGCAGAGCCTTTAATAACATTAACTAACCAGCGGTTAATTAGCTCGAAGGCACGATCAAATAGTTCTCCAGAGTTATCGCGCACCAATTTATCACCAAGACTGTGCAGGAGAGGTATATCCAATTGTGGTAATGTTCCAAGTATAGCATTTATATCACGGTAGATCTCTAGTCCGCCTTCGCTGGAAAGGCTCATGGCACGACCTATGCTTCCATCCGATATACTGGCAAGCTCTTTTGCGTCTTCCTCTGACATATTCGGACAAAATTGTTTCAAAAGTTCGAAAATGCATTCCTCTGATAGCGACTTTAAAACGAGGCGGCGGCAACGTGAACGAACCGTTGGTAATAAACGCCCAGGGTTATGGCTTATTAAAAGAAGTAGAGCGCGCTTAGGAGGCTCCTCCAATACTTTTAAAACAGCATTAGCAGCATTTGTATTCATATCATCTGCACTGTCTATAATAATGACGCGCCAACCTCCCTCGCCAGGTGTCATCGAGAGGAACGATCCGACCGCCCTTACTTCGTTAACTGTAATTTCCTTCCGGCGCTTTCCTGTCTTGGCATCAAAAGTACGTTGGATGCTCAAACAATCTGCGTGGCTCCCGGAAATAACACGGCGACAAACTGGGTCCTCGATATCCGTTGCTAGGCTAGTCGTATCACTTTTTGAAAAATCATCTCCAAATAAGCTTTGAGCATCATTAACATTGCCACCGTTGTTAAGAACATAACGGGCGATGCGATAGGCAAGTGTAGACTTGCCTACTCCTTTCGGGCCACAAATAAGCCAAGCATGAGGTACCCGACCAGAATTAAACGAATTTAAAAATTGTGTCTCAGCATCAAATTGGCCTAGGAGATCAGGATTGGCAATCGGTTGTAGAGATTCAAATTCCAGGTCCTCTTCACTCATGTTCGTAGATGCCAAATTTTTCAAAAACCAGCCGACGAATATCTTGCTCAATATCATCAATTCCACGCGTCGTGTCGATAACAATACAGCGCTTACGGTTTTTCCTTGCAATATCAAGGAACCCGTCGCGCAGGCGCTCATGAAAGTCTACGCCCATGCGTTCATAACGATCTTCTTTTTGCGTTATCTTTTTTTCTTCCCGCTCTTTAGAGCGTGACAAGCCATCTTTCGGAGGTAAATCTAAAATTATTGTCATATCAGGCTGTCTACTACCTGCTACAAATTGATAAAGACTATGAATTGCTTTTTTGTTTACCCCATGACCGTAGCCTTGATAGGCCATAGTCGAATCGGCAAAGCGGTCGGTTAGAACCCATTGTCCTTTCTTTAAGGCCGGCAGGATTACTTGTGTTAGATGATCGCGCCGTGCAGCAAAGTGAAGCAGTGTTTCAGTAAGTGGATCCCATCGGTCAGGCTCTCCTTGAACTAAAAGACTTCTAATACTCTCAGCACCTGGTGAGCCACCGGGCTCTCTTGTTTGTAGAGTATCGATCCCTGCTGCATTTAGTGCATGTGTTAGAAGCTTAATTTGTGTTGTTTTCCCACCGCCCTCTCCACCTTCAAAGCTAATAAACCTTGCTTTTAATGTGCTTGTGGTTACGACTTTTGGGTTCAACTCTTTCACCTTGTTTCACCCCATAGCACATACTCAATCCCCGCTCCGAGTTTGGAGAACAGACCTAGCTTCTTAACACTTACGCCGGAGACAAGAGGAAACTCAAGGGATTTATGGTTGGGTGTTTCTATTTTTAAAATACCTAAAACATCACCTTTTGTAATTGGTGCTGAAACTGGGCTATTAACTACAACTTTAACTTTCATGCCTTTGCGTACATGTCTTTGCAGAGTTAAAACTAAATCTTTTTTTATCAATATTGGGATTGAGCCTGAATCACCCATCCAAACCTTCACATTGGTAATAGTCTCACCAGCCTTAAATAATTTATAGTTTTTAAACTCCCTAAATCCCCAATCGAGCAGTCGTTCAGGCTCGGTTGCTCGTGCCTTTTTGGATGGCAGACCATTAACAACTAAAATCAAACGCCGGTCTTTTCGAATAGAACTAGTCGTTAAACCATATCCTCCGGCTTCGGTATGGCCGGTTTTCAGCCCATCTGCGCCGATATTACGATAGATGGTTGGATTCCGATTTCCTTGTTTAATACCATTATAGGTGAAACTTTTTTCCGAATAATAATGATAGAACGAAGGAAAATCTTTTATCGTGGCGACTGCTAACTTGGCTAAATCACGCGCTGTTGTTAGATGCCCTGGATCTGGCCAACCACTGGCATTTACAAAATTCGAATTTGTCATGCCAAGTTTCTTAGCAGTTTTATTTAATTCATCCGCAAAAGCAGCTTCGGACCCGGAAAGGCCTTCGGCGACCACGATGGTCGCATCATTGCCAGACTGGACGATAATACCACGTATCAAATCTTCAATTTTAATACGCGATTTCACCCGGACAAACATTTTGGAACCTTTTTTACGCCAAGCTTTTTCGCTTACCGAAAAGGTATCTGTTAAAGAAAGGCTGCCATCTTTCAGTCGTTCAAACAATTTATAAACCGTCATAATCTTACTCATAGAAGACGGTGTCATTAGCGCGTCGGCATTCTTAGAAAACAGTACAGTACCAGTTGTCATGTCAAGCAAAACAACCTGCTTAGCAAGCGTTTCCAGAGCAACGGCCGTATTAACCTTGATAAAAAATGTTACCAAAATAACTATTGGTAGTAACCACTTTTTCTTCATTATAACTCCGACAGTTCTATTTATGGATAACTTATTATTCTTATTACAAAGTAGACTTTCCAGAGCAAGCAACCGGCATCATCAAATTTTAACTCCATGTTACTGATAATGAGCCAGAGGAATTTAAAAAACATGGATAGAAGGTTGCTAACTTAATCAACAACAATCCGGGCATCAGTGAACCCCGCTCTTATAACACGTTCAAGCAGAGAATCAGCATTATCAATGTAGGGGATTGGCCCAGCGCGAACACGGAAATATTCTTTTCCTCCTTCCTGATAGGAAGTAACTTTAATATTACCAAGTTCTGCCAGACGGGCGGCGGTTCGGTTAGCGTAATCAAACCGTGTAAATGCACCTGCTTGGACATACATATCTGTTTGAGTGACCGGCTCGTTGGATACGAGCGTTGTTAATTTCTTGGGGGGCTTATTAGCCTTTTCTTGTTTTGTACCGGCGATTTCTTTCTCTATATATCGGCGTGTTGGTATTTGAATTTTAGCACCTGGTGGCGGCGCCAATGCTGCACTAGAAACGCCCTGCTTAGCTACATTTATATTCTGGCTGATGGGAGTTCCAATTTTAGCGAGCGTCGCTCCGCTTTTCATACTGTGAGCTAACATACGACTTTCTTTGGCCAGTATTTGAACTCTAACGCGTGCGATGCCCTTACGGTGGAAACCTAAAAGCTGAGCGCCGCGGCGAGACATATCAATAATCCGCCCAGAGGCATAGGGGCCTCTATCATTGACGGTCACTTTAATTGATCTTCCATTTTCTAAATTTGTTACTTGAACTATGCTGGGCAAAGGCAGTGTTTTATGAGCAGCTGTCATCGCATTTTGATCGTAGGTTTCCCCATTTGCGGTCATTTTTCCATTAAAGCCAGGGCCGTACCAGGAAGCTATCCCGGTTTGGTTGTAATCATAATTCACAGCAGGATAATACCAGATACCTTTGATTTGATAAGGGTTTCCAATTTTATAGTAGCCTTGTTGGTCTGGTTGCCCATTGTTCTGGCCCATACGCTTTGCTGTATGTATGAGTAATTGTGTCTCAGCACATGCGCTAAGCATAAAAAAAGTCAGAAACACATATGTTAGTCGTTTATACACTCTAACCTCACCATAAATTAATCAAAAGTTCTTTGACATATACAGAATAAAACTTAACAGGCCCTTTCTAAATAATAGGCAGGGTCAAATAACAGTTATCTGCCAATTTGATCCGCCAAAGTACCAACGGCAACCGCAAAAAAAGTCGAGCGATTCCACTTTAATGTGACTTGATAATTGTTATAAACCATAAACGCATGTCCCACTTTTTCCGTCCGTTTATTTTGTGCAATAACAATAGAAGCCTTAAGGTTCCTCTTTGGCAGGTCAGTGCCATCGATCCTCCGGACACCAAGAGCTTGCCAATCACTTATCTTCTTTTTGGTTTTACGCGCGACAAGTGACGTATCAAAACTGTCTGGCAATTTTACGGCCCTACCCCAATTTTGATCATGCCGCCAGCCAGATTTTGAGAGATAGTTTGCTGCAGAAGCAAAAGCATCTCCCTTGTTGGTCCAAATGTCCCGTTTGCCATCACCATCGTAATCTACGGCAAAATTTTCGAAACTTGAAGGCATAAATTGGAAGTTCCCCATAGCACCTGCCCACGAACCCTTCATTCTTTTATGGTCAATGTGGCCTTGATTTAAAATTCTAAGGGCCCGGTGAAGCTCGCTTCTAAAATATTTACCCCGCCGGCCATCATAAGCCAGCGTTGCTAAGGAATGGACGACTGAAAATCCCCCGAAATGCCTACCAAAGCTGGTTTCAACACCCCAAAAAGCCATGATAAAACGTGGCTGGACGCCATATTCCTTGCCAATTTTATCTAGTAATACTTTGTTTTCGAGATACTTGGCTTTGCCGCGTTTAATCCGCGACTTGGGGATTACTTTACTTAGATATTTGGGAAAAGTTAGCGTAAACTCAGGTTGGCGGTTATCCAGTTCAATAATTCTAAGGATTGGCTTAAATCCTTCAAACGCTTTATCAAATGTCTTGGCACGAATACCTTTACCAAGAGCTTCAACGCGAAGTTCTTTGAGCCACATTTGTAGATTTGGTTCTGCTGCGGCCTTTGATGGTCCTACAAAGAAGACACACAACGCCAATAAAATCGGTGCAACTATTTTATGCTTCACTGGGCTAGATTGTCTCATACCATATTCCTTACATCTACGGTTTTGGATAAAGTTCATTTGTACGACCAGATAGCCAATAAAAGGTTAACCCCGCCCATTCATGTATTGCCGCCGAAAGACTATTTAATCCATTACGAAGGCTAAATCCCAAACTAAGATTGGGATTAGATAATGTATGGTAATCAACCGGATAGGCAATTGCATTCCAACCCGCTTGACGGAAACTGCCCATCGCTCGTGGCATATGAAAAGCCGATGTAATGACAAGCCAGCGCTGATCCATACGTGGCTTAAGAAGTTCCTTTGTAAAAGATGCGTTTTCAGCCGTGTTACGAGACTGATTTTCAAGAATAACACGGTTGGGATCTAGACCGAGATTTTGGAGAAGAGGGCCAATCACATCTGCTTCTTTAAGAGTTTGAGCCCCAAGGACCCCGGAACCGCCTGTAAAAACCAACTTTGCTTCTGGGAAGAGAGAGGATAGTCTGGCAAATTCTGTCAACCGTTCAACAGCACCACCAATCGCAAGTTGTTTTCGATCTTTAGTCATAAATTGATTAACGACCCCGCCAAGAGTAATTATTCCGTCTATATTTTCTGGAAGAACCTTAACCGCTGGAAAACGATTTTCGAGATTAGCAAAAACCATCTTTCCTATCGGTAATATGGTTAACACGATCGCCACGATCGCCGTTGTAGTCATAACAATTTTTGCGGCTCTAATCCATTTCGTCCAGGCAAGGACTGTTGAGGTGCATATCGCGATTAAGAGAAGATTCCCTGGGTCGGCAATAAACCAAAGTACTTTCGATAAATAGAAAAACATAAAAGTTGATACCTTGAAGGGCTTTCATGAGCAACCTCAGAATTAAAACCCTCAATTTCACCACTTTATTTCTCTTAAAACCCTAGCTTTTCCCCTGGAGCCATGTATTCTTTTATTAATAAATTTATTTTTCCCTTTTACTGCCTTTAAAACTAATAAAGGGCATACGCCGTCGTTAATCTTATGTTCCTCAAGGAGTAAAAAGTATAGGATCATTTAATAAGTTTTGGGTTAAATTAAGATTAAAATTAAGATTATGATCACCTTCCAACCTACAGAAATAACTCATAAAACCGCCTTTCATTTTGATGCCGTTGCAGCGGTTTACTTTTTGTCGGACAATCTCGATAAAGCTAAAAAGCTGTTCTTTTTTATACTATCGCACCCAACATATATTTAAGAGGATTAGAGGAATACAGTATCTGGGAGGTGAATAGGAGTATAGGTTCCCGTTGAATATTACTAGAAAAGCAACGTGGTCCATGACAGTGTATTATTTTTTCTTCGAGGTGTATCCGTTTTTGACGATGCAAGGTGATGGTAGTAAGTGCCAGAATCGCTTAAGATAATAAAAAAATATATAGTAAGGATATAAGAATGAAGAAGCTTGAAGACCTTCGCTCCCAACGATGGTATGGCCCGATGGATATGCGCGGCATCAGTGCGCGCAGTCGCTCCCGCCAAATGGGCTTTGGACCGGATGACATTAATAACAAACCCCGGATCGGCATCATCAATACTTGGAGTGATATGAACACGTGCCACTCACATTTCCGAGACCGGGCTGAAGAGATTAAGCGCGGTGTCTATCAATCGGGGGGATTTCCGATTGAGCTGCCCGCAATGTCCTTAGGCGAAATATTAGTTAAGCCTTCGACCATGCTCTACCGAAATTTCTTGGCAATGGAAGCAGAAGAGTTGATGCGTTGCCATCCAATTGATGGTGTGGTTTTGATGGGTGGGTGTGACAAAACGACCCCGGCTCTTTTGATGGCAGCCTTATCAATGAACATCCCCGCAATCTACATGCCAGCAGGTCCGATGTTGCGTGGTTATTTTGCGGGCGAGACCTTGGGCAGTGGTACAGATGTTTTGCGTTACTGGGCTGATCACCGGGCAGGTCTTATTGATGATGAGAAGCTGGAAAATGTCGTTGGTGGCATGTCCCGCTCTGCGGGCACCTGTATGGTCATGGGTACTGCGGCCACAATGATGGCTCTTGCCGAAACTCTTGGTATGACATTGCCGGGAGCTTCTTCTATTCCAGCAGTAGATTCAGCACATGCTTTGATGGCTTCAGCTTGTGGACGGCGGATTGTTGATATGGTGTGGGAAGATTTGAAGCCCCGCGACATTATGACGGAAGCCGCTTTTGATAATGCAACAGTGGTTGATATGGCGATGGGTGGATCAACCAACGCAATGATTCATTTAATTGCGATTGCTGGTCGGGCTGGTATCAAGCTTGATCTAGAACGTTTCGACAAAATTTCAAAGAAGACACCTGTGCTTGCCAATATTAAACCATCGGGAGAATATCTCATGGAGGATTTTTATTACGCTGGTGGCATCCGAGGATTGATGAACCGTCTTGGCCATCATCTTGACCTCTCTCAAATAAATGTAACGGGCAGAACTCTGGGTGATTCGGTTAAAGATCAACCTGTCTATTTAGATGAAGTAATTAAGTCGCTTGATGCACCACTCTACCCGCAAGGAGGGACAGCTATCCTGCGCGGAAATTTATCACCGGATGGCTGCGTGATTAAACAAACAGCCGCTGATCCAAAGTTCCACCAACACATTGGTAAAGCGGTCGTCTTCAAAGACTACACTGATCTTAATTTGCGTATTGATGATGTTGATTTGGATGTTGATGAGAACTCTGTTCTCGTATTGCAGAATGCGGGCCCCATTGGCGCACCCGGTATGCCAGAGTGGGGTATGCTACCGATCCCTAAAAAGCTGCTCGAAAAAGGTGTCCGGGATATGGTAAGAATTTCTGATTGTCGGATGAGTGGTACAGCTTATGGCACCTGCATTTTGCATGTAGCGCCGGAAGCTGCTATTGGAGGCCCACTCGGCCTTGTGAAAGATGGCGATATGATTGAACTCGATATCCCCGCCCGCAAACTTCACCTCCATGTCTCAGATGAAGAGCTAGAGAACCGGCGCGCCGACTGGAAACCACCCATCTATCCTGCAACTCGAGGCTACACCGCACTTTACGCTCAGCACGTCACTCAAGCGAATGAAGGCGCCGATTTTGACTTTCTTCATGCTGGTGATGAGACGCCAGAGCCTTTAATATTTTAAATAATTAGATGATAGATAAAGCCAATATTGATGCTTTGATTGATTGAACACCTTGGCCAATGGATCCTGCTATAAAAGCATTATTAAATTTGATACAGGAAGAAACCATTAAAGGCACCCCCACTGTCGTGTTGTCTACCCTCCCCAGTCAGACTTAATCGTATGCACGTTATTGACATGTTTGGTTAGGAATAATTATTGATGTAGCTGTAGAAAAGGAGCTGTCGGTTCATACCCTCGCTAATAAAAATTACATTCCCCGATGCGGTATTTTATGGCCAACGAAATTGAGCTGTATGGATTATAAATTCTGGTAGGTCAACGTGTTTAAGGATGAAATCCGTGCTTACTGATAGTGCGAGGGCACCTAGTATCGAAGAAAAGATTCCTAAGATTACCCATTTTCCCATCGCATCGTGATCCGGGTTTATAAACCTCGTGAATATCACCTGAAATAAACCTGTGGTTTGCTGGATCGGGGAAACAACACTCACCGGCGCGATTGCAAGTGCCATAAAACGCAGAATTTGAGATGTGGCAATCATTATGGCCGAAAGAGAGAACCAATTGAATGATATGCGAGATACGGATAACACGTGCCGCATTCTAGATGGTTTTGCAATTACTAAAAGAATGACGAATGCACCCGCCGCGTAAGAAACAGCACCAGCTGCAATGCCTGCTGTCATGTCTAAATTAGTAAGGACGGCCCGAGTAAAAACAGGACTAGCACCAAGGCCGATTGCTGAGCCAATACCAAATATTATCCCCTCTGTATAGTTGGGTGTAAACTTTACTCGAGATATCGTCGCCTCTTCATTTTTTTTTGCCATATTATCGCTAAAATTTTTATGATCTCTAATCATTATTAGTGGCCCGAGTAGCACGAGTATAATTCCAATAAGGCGCAGCGGTGTTAGAGTTTCACCTAGTAATAACATCGCTAAGGCCAGCGAAATTACAACACTGAATTGCTGGAACGGGCGTACTAGAAGGCCACCCATTGCTTTCATCGCGCGGTAGTTACAATATCGGGCAAAAGCAAAATGAATAATTCCACCGAATATAAGCAACATATAATCGTGTGACGAAAATGACCAAATTTGGCTAAACGATCCTGCTAAAATTGAAGCCAAGATAAAAAAAGGTAAGCCCAACCCAAGCGAAACTGAAATCCCTTGCAATACGGTGCCGGTTAGCACACCGCGCCGAACTGTGGTTGCATTCATGCCAAAAAATGCCGCGGCGGCGAATGACAGAAGAGTGCCTAGCAAATTGTTTATCCTAAACTGAGAGTAAGTGTACTAAAGACCTATTGGTAAGGTCCCCACGCACGATCAACTGCGGGCCTCTTTAAAATTGCATCATGCCATCGCTTTAGATTTTTATAACCAGAAAACCCAATCCATTTATCAACGCCATAAATTTTTGTATCAGAAAATATTGAAATATCAGCAACCGAGAATTCACCTGCTATATACTCATTTTCAGCGAGCTGTCTGTCAAGACAACCAAACATATCCCGCATAACAGCATCGTAATGCTTTTTACCAGGCGGAATATCTTCCTTTGAGCGTATCATAAAAAAACCGTACTGCTGCGCAAGTGTAGTAAATTCGGCTGAGCCAAAAAATAGCCACTGATCAACTTTAATCTGAAAGCCGGGGTCTGATGGATAAAGAGGATTAGGCATTTTGGCACCAACGTATTTTAAAATGGCACCGGATTCGCATAACGAAATAGTCCTACCTCCCGGACCGTCGTGATCAACAATCGCTGGGATCTTGTGGTTTGGGCTAATTTTTAGATACTCAAGATCAAACTGCTCTTTTTTTTGAATATTTATAGGCTTTATTGTATAATTGAGACCACTTTCCTCCAACATATGCCGCGCTTTATAGCCGTTATCGGTGGTCCAAAAATAGAGATCGATCATAATAGCCCCTTGATCCTGTCTTTAATTTAAAGAGTGACTTTATAACCCCACTTTGTGAACAGCAATGGTTATTGCATTCCCTTCCAAATTTTGACGCTTTATGATAGCTTAAACCCATGATTAAAAAGAATTTTTCTGAAAAGAAAGTGTATTCAGGCAAGTGGACACCGTTCTTTGTCTCAAGCGATGAACAAGAGACATGCCAAACAGTCGGTCAGGGGATTTGCGACCATGTGTTAAAACACCGATCGCCCCAAAAACGCCCCGTAACCATCCGCTATCGCTCGGCATCTTTGACTAAGTTGACGCTGCATGACATGGGGTATTCTATGTTTGAAGGCGAGGCGAGTATTTTTGTGCCGGAAATGTCCAATATATATTTGTGTGAAATAAACTTACTAGGATCGAGCCATGTTGGTCAAGAAAAAGCAGAGGTACCCTTTTCTGCAGGCCAAATTTATATGATTAATGCGAATTGTCCGCACACTAAACGCTGGGAAAATGATGGCCATCAAATGATGATTAAAATTCATCAAACCGATATGGAAGCGGCTATTGAACGGACGACAGGAATGCCCGTGCGTGAACCTATAGTTTTTTCTAACCAGCCACAAAATATGGCGGCCAAAACACAAACACTTGCCCAGATGGTTGCTTTGATTAGTAAGGATATTGAAACAGATCAATCATTCTTTGCCGCGCGGTCTGGAAGCAGTGCAGAGGAATTGTTAATTGAGTTAATTTTGGAAGCACTTCCAAATAATTATTCGCACAAATTAAAAAACCCCGAGCCTCGACTGCGGCCGCGACATGTTCGCCATGCAGTAGAACTTATCCATACTACAGCAACAGAGAACATTAGCTTTAATGATTTGGTTAAAGCTAGTGGAGTTAGCCCCCGCTCTCTCCATGCAGGATTTAGAAAATACTATGATGTTTCACCTATGGCTTATGTCCGCAATGTTAGGCTAGACCTTGCTCGTATTGAGCTTAAACAAAAAAGTAGCGCTGCAACAACTGTAACAGAAGTTGCTATGGGATGCGGTTTCACTCATCTTTCTAGATTTGCAAGCTGCTATAAAGAACGCTTTGGCGAATTGCCTTCGGAAACGTTGCGTAACGCTTAATTCCAATTATTACATATTTTATGCGGTATTGGGATATTTGCTGCTGTATTAGGCTAGATTCTTAGGTCAAAATTTGAAAAAATCATACTAAATATAGGTGACAACTATCTGGAAGCATATGTGATGCCATACGATCAGGAACAAGATTTAAGTAACCTCGTTGAAGATGATCGCGTCCATAAGGCGTGTTACGCAGACGAGCAAGTATACGAACAAGAACTCAAGAATATATTCTATAAATCCTGGATTTACATCGGGCATGTTAGCCAAGTCCCAAATGCGGGTGACTATTGGACGACATGGATTGGTAAAGAGCGCATGATTTTTTGCCGTGACGATAATGGCGAAGTGCATGTTCTATATAACCGTTGTCCTCACCACGGTGCGCTTATTTGTAACAACCATACTGGTAATTCCGGAAATAAGCATGCCTTTCGATGCCCGTATCATGCTTGGCAGTTCAATATGGATGGTAGCCTCCGCAATTTACCGATGAAAGATGGTTACGAAGGTATTATTGACCTTAAAGACCCCCAGCTTCAAATGAAGCGTGCCGAACGCCAAGGCAATTATAGAGGGTTTGTTTTCGCTAGCTTGAGCGAGGAGGGCCCCGATCTTGAAACATGGCTTGGAGCTGGTGGAAAATCTGCCTTTGATGACATTTGCAATAGATCGCCCGAAGGCGAATGTGAAATCGTTGCTAATTGTTTCCGGATTATCCAACACTCAAACTGGAAAACTTTTCTCGAAAATCAACTGGATGCCGTTCACCCGTCTATTACGCACCATTCAACTGGTGATGCGGCTTCCCAAATGCAAAAAATTTACAAAGAAGAAACCGGCGATGAGCCACCGATGGGCTATCAATTTTTGGCTGACTTTGCCTTGCCTTATGAAGTTTGGGATAGTTTGGATACAATTGGACATCCTTATGGACATACTCAATTAGCAGGTTACATGGGGCTACGTCCACGGGACCCTGTAACCATGGCCCATGAGGAGGCCTTAACCGCGGCCTATGGCGAAGATAGAATGGAAGAAATTTTATCAACTAACATTCACCATGTCCTGGTTTATCCTTGCTTATCAGTTCAGCCACCTCTCCAACAATTGCGTGCAGTTCGTCCGCTTGCTGCTAATAAAACGCTAACTGAAATTTGGCACTTTAAATTAAAAGGTGCGCCTGAGGGAGTATATGATCGCTCCCTCGCTTATTATTACCTCGTTAATTCTCCTTCGACCATGGTTAACGCCGACGATCTCAATAATTTCCGTGCTGTCCAAGATGGTTTATCCCTCCGAGGTGGTGGTGATTGGGTCAGTCTTCATCGTAACGCAGGCCAAGACACCGTCAAAGATGGTGTCACGACCTCTGTAACTGGAATGAGTGAACAACCCATGCGAAATATGTTTGCGGCGTGGAAAGAATATATGCGTGGAGGAGCCTAAAATGCAAAAAGATAATGCTATGAGTACGTCAGTTGATGTACAGCAAGCTGTAGAACATTTTCTCTACAAGCAAGCTGAAATATTAGATGAACGCGCATGGGATTCGTGGCTCGAACTATTTACCAAAGACGGTAAATATTGGATGCCAACACACCCTGAGCAAATAACAGGAGAAGGTCTCCCCAATATTTTTTATGAAGACCTCTACCTTATGGATATGCGTATTCGACGCGTCGAACACCCTTATGCTCATTCACAAAAGGCGGGCCATCGGAGTAGCCATGTTGTTTCAAACATCATTATAAAAAGTGAAAGTAAAGCGACAGGCGATATCGTTTGCACCTCTCGCTTTCAGATGGTCGAGTATCGCTTAGAAGCTCAGCGTTATTTTGCGGGTAAATATACGCACACATTGAAAAAAACAGACGATAGCTATCGCATTTTACTTCAACGGGTTGATATTGTTAATGTTGAAGGACCTTTTGACTATGTTATGCAAGTCTGGCTTTAGAACCTAATTTTATGAAACCCTTAGCTCCCACAGACAACTCAACTGAGGGAGAATCTTTGGTGCATTATTATATTCGAGCCTAATCAGCTCTGGCATTTTAACGAACTCTAGCAGACAACACCTAATATAAAACAGCTACGAATTAGATGAAGGTCATCATCTAAATTTTTGGTTAAGATCAAAGGGCAGAGAACCTTTACTCAACGACGTTGCGGATGGTGCCAATTGGCGTAATGGTCACTTTAACAATATCGTTCTTTTGAAGGAAAACAGGTGGTTCAAAACCAATTCCAACACCAACTGGTGTGCCGGTTGCGATGATGTCTCCTGGCTTCAAGGTAATACCTTCTGAAATGCATTCAATTAATGTTGGAATGTCAAAAATTAGGTCGGCAACACTGGAATCTTGACGAGTCTCACCATTAACTGTGGTCGTTAAATGAAAAGTATCTGGATGCCCTGCTTCTTCAGTTGTCACGATCATCGGACCCATTGGGCAATACCCATCAAGACTTTTGCCAATAAACCACTGTTTGTGTTTGTGTTGAGATGTCCTTGCCGTGACATCATTGGAAACCGTATAGCCATATACGTAATCAAAAGCATCGGCCTTACTAATACCTCGGCCTTCTTTTCCAATGATTACAGCCAATTCTCCTTCATAATCGGTTGTATTGGTTTTATCCAAATAGGATGGGATTGGATCCATTGGTCCACTAACACTTGTTGTGGCCTTAGTGAAAATAATAGGATCATTCGGGATTGCTGATGCGCCTGAAGTTGCGTCAAAACCGCTATCATGAAATTCCTGAGCGTGCTCATGATAGTTCCGGCCAACGCAAAAAACGTTGCGACGCGGCACTGGAATGGGCGCTAATAATTGGAGGTCACCAATGTTAGCTTTAGCATTATCCCCAGCAGAATTAAGGCTAGCTGCGGCCTGCTCTTGGCCTTCAAGGCCAAGGTCAATAAAATTGTTCATATCCTGGGGCATATCTGGAGCTGCAATTGAGAGATCAATTACGCTCTCTCCATCTTCTGCAAGGATACCAATCCTAGTGCCACCTAATTTTTTAAAACTGACTAAACGCATAACATATCCCGATTTATTTGATGGTAGATAGTGTTCTGCCTGACTATTGGCCCTCAAGTCAAACATCTGGCTAAAATACACTTAAATAAATTGCTATTAAATTTTTCTTCAATAGATTATTTTTTATAACTTGTATGTTTAATTTTTTTTTGGAGCTAAAGTATGCCTAAACTGCCATTTAGAGCTGATCATGTCGGTAGCTTATTACGTCCCCAAAAACTCTCTAATGCGCGCCAGAAATGGCGTGAAGGAAAATTAGAGACCTCTGCACTCAAGAATTTGGAAGATACGCACATTCGTGACATTATTTCTTTTCAAGAAGACATCGGCCTTAAATCCATCACGGATGGAGAGTTTCGACGTGATTATTGGCATTTAGACTTTATTAGCGGATTTGAAGGTGTCTCGGTCAATCAAGATACCTATGGCCATACATTTTCGGGCGGAGACACTGTTGCGACTTTCTCTGTTACAGATAAGATTGGTCCGCATTCAGGTAATATGCGCGATCACTTCAGTTTTCTCAAAGACAACACCAAACAAACTGCAAAATTCTGCATCCCTGGCCCCGGCATGACCCATATACGAAGCGGTCGTTCAGGTATTAGCGAAGATGCATATCCTGACCTGGATGCATATTGGGCAGATCTTGCAATCGCCTATAGCGCTGAGATCAAAAAGTTGGCTGACCTGGGTTGTACTTACCTTCAGATTGATGATGTGAGTTTTGCTTATTTATGTGATGAAAATTTTCGGACAGATATTAAAAAGCGGGGCGACAATCCCGATGAATTGCTTGTCAGGTATTCACGGGCACTGAGTGACGCCATCTCTAACCGACCAAAAAACATGACAGTTACTACACATATGTGCCGCGGTAACTTTAAAAGTACTTATATGACCTCTGGTGGTTATGATTCTGTTGCAGAACGCATGTTTGAAGAGTTAAAAGTGGATGGGTATTTCATGGAATATGATTCTGATCGTGCGGGTGGTTTTGAGCCACTGCGGTATCTTCCAAAGGATCAAATGGTTGTGCTCGGTCTCATTACATCTAAGTCACCAGAACTTGAAAATAAAGATGACATTAAAAGGCGTATCGATGAAGCCGCCAAATTTGTTGACCTGGATCTAATTTGCCTAAGCCCTCAATGCGGCTTTTCCAGCACCCATCACGGAAACAACCTAACTCAAGATGAGGAACGCAAAAAACTAGAATTAGTTGTTGAAATTGCTCAGGAAGTTTGGGGCTCCAGTTAAAATCCTGGTGGAAAATATTTTCCACCGCTTTAAATTATAATTAAACCAGCTTCGAAAAATTTACAGATCGTCCAACAATCACGACGACACCTAGTTCTGGACGTTTTGAGCCACTAAAAAGAGCATGGAATATGAATTTTACTGGAGAAGTATAACGAGTTGGTCCAGAAAAATAAACTTATGCGGATGTACCCGGCGGTGGAGATTCAGATGCATCTTCAGGCTGATTTTTGAATTTGCCATGCTTTTTATAATAGGCATCAACTTTCATATGTTTACCAACAACATAGGGCGCGCCTTTCAGAAAGTCATAGAGCGCAATAACGCCACCTGTCCACATGGTTCGGAACATATGAAGCTTCTTACGAGAGGCCCTTAGAGTGTATAAATCTGCATTTTCGACAGTGTGAAAATTCTCACGGTCTTGCAGCGCTTCTTTAACCTTGTGAGGCGCCGCCCAATTGCAACGGTAATGAACCGTTCCATCAGGGCGCATAATGTAAACAACGTTCGGCATAGCGCCATAGGCACGGTGGAAATCTCCCTCGTAGTTGTCAACAAGAACACGACGCCGCTCGTTATAACGCGGTGTAATTAGTTTGGCTGCCGCAATTTTATCTTCCATACTCTCGTGTTGACCTAAGCGTTCGCCCGGATGCGCCTCACGAACATAAACCACGATGAATTCAACGTCTTTTATTCCTTCGGCAATATCTTTCATATCTGGAATATTCTTAGTGTACATCGAGCATGTTGACGAAGCTGTTTCAATAACAACCCACTTACCATGGAAATCAGATAACTTAACGGGATCACCTGTTTCTAAATCGGTGAGTGTAAAGTCCTTAATAGGATCACCAGCCCTCGGGCCAACAAACAT
>Ga0114994_10001072_pt1 | contig 19372 bp, 17 predicted proteins | sample ArcticOcean_MG_C_9_FD_87043 | JGI IMG/M metagenome (GOLD analysis project Ga0114994, IMG submission 87043) | Marine microbial communities from western Arctic Ocean - ArcticOcean_MG_CB2_152 | ecosystem: Environmental > Aquatic > Marine > Oceanic | place: Arctic Ocean: Canada Basin | collected...
CAACGCTTGGTCTAACGCACGGGCGTCTTCATCTGCTTTTGTCACCCCGGCACCAATGTGTGGGCGTGCGGCTATGGCGGCGTCACCGACCATGAGTACTCGTCTATGCGTCATCGCTGGTGAGGCATGGTAATAGATTGGGGTGAAGAATGGTGCTTTGATATGTTCTTGTATCTGACGAAACGGATTGGCCAGATTTATTTTATTTATAATTTTATAAGGATGAGGAATGCAGTTCTGTGTTTGATCTTAACTCAGATTTTTATAATGCGCGATGGTTTGCGCTATCCCAGTGGTTAGCGGTATGCGAGGTTGTGGCCCCAAGATGTGTTCGAACGGCGTTGGGGTGATTACAGCGGCCATGGGAACTTCGTCACCTGCAAAATCAATTTCTGCCTCTGGAACATGCGATTTAATGGCGGCAATAATGTCTGGTACGTCTTCTGTTGCGCCAATCAACGAAAAAGCATGGGCACCATCGAACGTATTTAAAGCTGCGGCAACAAATGCAGCCGCAGCATCATCTACATAAATCAAATCCTGTTTTCCTGAATACCCGATCGTATAAGCCCGCCCAGCAACGGCTTCGCGACATGCAAGGGTTGGCCCTGCGGTTAAACCGGTTTCACGACCGGGGCCATAAATAATGGTTGGACGAAACCCGATGCTTGGCATGCCAGCATCCGTCCAATAAGCCCGAGCGGAACCTTCGCAAGCCAATTTAAATGCCCCATATTGTGTCATTGGATAGGGGGTGGCACCATCACTTGATCCAAAAATTCCACCGCTGCTGGCATAAGCAACGCCTTTCATGTTTTGGGATTTGGCAGCTTCAAAAACGTTTAAGGTCCCAAGCAAATTTACTTGCGCACCTAAGATTGGGTTATTGGCACAATCGGGGGTTAGCAATCCGGCTAAGTGGATAATAAAGCTGCACCCTTCAGCCGATTCCATAACATGATCCGGGTTCGAGACATCTCCGGTACGCCAATCGATATTATCTGCGTCGGAGCCTGCAATTTCACGAACAAGCCGCCGATCAGAAGCACGATCAAAAACACGAAGGTCAATACCTTGAGCAAATAAGCGCCGAACAACCCATCCGCCTAAAAATCCACCGCCACCTGTAATCAGAACTGTCATAGAAAAGTTTTTCCGCCTTGATCTAAAATTAGCTAAGCCTTGAGGTCTTCTTTAATCATAACCGCCGCTTTTTCAGCGATCATGATAACTGGTGAATTAGTGTTGCCAGATGTAATGGTTGGCATGATAGACGCATCAACAATCCGCAATCCTTGAATGCCATGAACCCTCAACCGATCATCAACAACAGCCATTGTGTCGCTGCCCATTTTACAGGTCCCAATAGGGTGGAAAATGGTGGTGGCAATGTTGCCGGCTTCGCGGACCAAATCTTCATCTGATGCGATCTGAGTACCCGGTAAAATTTCCTCAGGCTCGAATTGAGCGACAGAATTTGTTGCCATAATTTTACGGGTCAGGCGGATTGATTTTGCAGCAACGTCTTTGTCCGTTTGTGTTGATAAATAATTAGGAACAATGGCTGGATGCGCTTTGGCGTCAGGCGTTTTGATATGGATTGAGCCACGGCTGTCGGGGCGTAAATTGCAAACCGATGCGGTGATTGCCGGGAACGGATGCAAAGGATCACCCAACTTGTCGGTGCTCAATGGTTGAATATGAAACTCCAAATCGGGGGTTTTAATACGGGGATCGCTTTTCGCAAACAAACCCATTTGGCTTGGTGCCATCGAAAGCGGGCCAGAACGGAACAGGGCGTATTCAATCCCCATGGCCATTTTGCCAAATAAACTATTGACTTTTTGATTCAAAGTTACCGCGTTTTTGATTTTGAAAACAGTTCGGATTTGCAAGTGATCTTGTAAGTTTTCACCTATACCCTTGAGTTCATGATGAACCGGGATATCAAATTTAGATAAAAATTCACCCCGGCCAACACCGGAAAGCTCAAGTATTTTAGGTGAATGAACGGCTCCTGCAGATAAAACAACCTCTCCCGATGCGGTGGCTTTTGACGGGACACCGTTTAAATCGAAGGCAACACCAGTAGCGCGTTTTCCTTCAAGTAAAATTTTTGTCGTATGGGCATGAGTTAGAACTTTTAGGTTTGGCCGTCCCATAACCGGTTTTAAAAAAGCGCGCGATGTGCTTACCCGCATGCCGCCTTTTTGGTTGACCTCAAAATAACCAGAGCCTTCGTTGTTGCCATCATTGAAGTCATCCGTTTTGGGAATGCCTATTTCTTCAGCCGCATCGCGAAAGGCGTCCAGAATTTCCCATGACAATCGTTGTTTCTCGACTTGCCATTCCCCGCCTGAGCCGTGCATATCAGTTTTACCCAGGTGGTGATTTTCAGACTTTATATAATAAGGAAGGACATCATCCCAACCCCAGCCGGTATTACCCAATTGACGCCATTGATCATAGTCAGCAGCTTGGCCGCGCATATAGATCATGCCGTTGATGGACGAACAACCACCCAATACTTTTCCGCGTGGATAATTAAGTGCCCGTCCGTTTAAGCCGGCATCGGGTTCAGTCTTCATCATCCAATCGGTGCGTGGGTTTCCCATGCAAAACAAATATCCAATGGGGATATGAATCCAGTGGTAGTTATCTTTACCACCTGCTTCTAACAATAAAACTTTGTTATTTGGATCTTCGCTAAGTCGGTTAGCAAGAACGCATCCAGCGGAACCTGCACCGACTATGATATAATCAAATGTTCCCTGATCTTGTCTCGTAACTTCTGGCACGTGAATCTCCGTTGTACGTCTCTAAACAAAGCGTGAGCATAAGCTCTCTAACAACCATAAAGCAATGATTGCAGGAGAGAAAGGCGGCAATGCAATGCCCTAAAAACCGTTAATCGAGGGTGACTAAAATAGATATATACCTATGAGAAGGGCTGATATATGGTTCCGACTTATGTTCTTTCAAGGTCACCTTGAAGCCCCTATTAGGCCTAATTTATGAATCCGAAGTCCCGCCAATCGTTTGTACAGTTGTTGCCAGCCTTACTTGTTTTTGCTTTTTGTATATTGATGATCGCCACCAGCCGCGGCATGGGCGAAACCTATGGGGTTTTTTTGCTGCCAATGAGCGAGAGTTTTGGCTGGAACCGGGCAAATGTTACATCGGTTTACGCCGTTTATATGATTTCCTTTGGGCTGGGGTCGTTGGTGTCCGGGGTCGTTTATGACCGGCTTGGGCCACGTTATAATTATACCATCGGGCTTTTGTTGTTGAGCACTTGTTATGGCTTTGCCGGATCAATGACATCTTTGGTTTCATTTTATTTGGTTATTGGCATATGTGGCGGTTTGGGGGCGGCAATGGTTGGTATTGTCCCGATGCAGAGCCTAGTTTTAAAATGGTTTAGGCGGGGGAGAACAATGGCACTTTCCATTGCTTATTCGGGCCAAGGCATTGGCGTTATGGTGATGGCACCAACGGCTCACGTTGTGATCGAAAACAAAGGATGGCAGGGAGCTTATTCGTTAGCGAGCTATGGCTTTATTGCAATCCTCATTTTGGTGGTATTGTTGCCGTGGCGGCGTATCGCCCTTGGTGTATCCGTGCCTCCTATGACCAAGATTAGCGAAAATATGAAACAGGGCTCGAAGGGACGTGAGGCGGGTTCTAAGACGGGAATAAATTTACGCCAAGCAATTCGATTGCCCGAATTTTGGGGGTTTTTTACGATTTTTGGTGCATCGGCTGTATCAATTTTTGGTATCAGCCTCGAGGTCGTGGTGTACCTTGTTGAACAGAAGTTTAGTATCGCTCAAGCCGCATTTGCGTTTGGCAGTATGGGTATGTTGACCATTTTGGGGATTGCCTTAACTGGCATTTTGGCTGAACGCTATCCACGTCATATTATTGCTAGTGTCAGTTATGGACTTACATTTATTGGCATTTTGGCATTGGTTGCTCTGCAATTTTATTTCAGTTGGGTATTGCTGGTGGTTTTTGTTGTGACTTTTGGATTATCAGCTGGGGCGCGAGGACCGATTGTCACGGCGCAAATGGCAGAAATGTTTGCCGGGCGCGGATTGGCTTCTATTTTTGGCGCTACCAATATAGGGCAAGGATGTGGGGCAGGCTTAGGGGCCTTTATGGCAGGCTACCTGTTCGATTTGACCGGTAACTATAATATTGGTTTTGCCATGAGTTTTTTGTTTGCGTTGCTTGGGTTGTCAATGTTCTGGCTGGTTCCGGCAATCCGACATGGGAAACGCCAAGACAAATAAAATTCTAATTAAGGTATACCATCTGAGCACAAAAGTTAAGAACACAGTGTGGATGGGCGTTTGTTGCACAGATGTCTAGTATTACGCTTCACACAAACTATATATTATCAACACCGTCACTTTTCGTTGCCTGAATGGAAAATTAAAATGAATGAACAGACCCTGTATACACCAGCAAAAGTTTGGAAGTGGGAGAAAGAAAATGGCGGCACGTTCGCCAGTACCAATCGCCCGATTGCAGGGGCAACGTTTGACAAAGAGTTACCCATCGGGACACATCCATTGCAGCTCTATTCGATGGGAACGCCTAATGGCCAAAAAGTAACGATTATGCTTGAAGAGCTATTGGCAATGGGGGTCAGTGGTGCTGAATATGATGCGTGGTTAATTCGTATTCACGAAGGTGATCAATTTGGAAGCGGTTTTACAGACGTAAACCCAAATTCCAAAATCCCAGCACTTATGGATCACACAACCGATACCCCAACGCGGATTTTTGAATCGGGCTCTATTTTATTGTATTTGGCTGAAAAATTTGATGCCCTTTTGCCCACCGACCACGGGCCGCGTACGGAATGCATAAATTGGCTGTTTTGGCTGATGGGGAGCGCTCCATATTTAGGTGGCGGTTTTGGCCACTTTTATAATTATGCGCCGTACAAAATGGAATACCCCATCGACCGGTTTGCCATGGAAGCAAAGCGCCAAATGGATGTGCTGGATCGCCATCTAGAAGATAACCGTTATTTAGCGGGGGATGACTATTCTATTGCCGATATTGCAACTTGGCCTTGGTATGGTTCACTTGTTTTGAATGCCGTTTATGAAGCGTCCGAATTTTTGGACACTGCTTCTTATAAAAACCTGAACCGCTGGACCAATGAAATTGCAGCGCGTGAGGCTGTTAAGCGTGGGCGAATTGTCAACCGCACCCGTGGCCCCTTAGACGAACAATTACACGAGCGCCATGACGCCAGCGATTTTGAGACAAAGACCCAAGACAAAATCGGAGCCTAGGACCCTTTAAATGATTTTATAAAAGGTGGGTATTTGTTGGTGCCCACCTTTTATATTTTTAAGCCCCTGATTGGCGTGCGATGAGGTCCGGCCATAGATTTTTGGCTCCACGGCTTAAAATTGAGCGGCCCAAGCGTTCAGCCCAAAAACTTTCAGAGCCAAATTCTGCACGCCAAGTCCATAGGCGCTGAGTAATGAAATGCAAATCGTGCTCCTGGGTGAAGCCAATGGCGCCGTGCACTTCATGGGATGTATCTGTAATTGCTTCAACCGCTTCGCTGCAAACGACTTTGGCTGATGCAGTATCAAACTCTGCCTTGCTTAAATCAGCATTTGTTTGATCAATTGTCCGAAAAGCGATTTCTGCGGACATGCAGGCTTCAACGGATTTAGCCGCGGCGATAGCCAGCATTTGTTGGATGGCTTGAAATTTGGCAAGTGGACGTCCAAACTGTTCGCGCTCTGTTGCATAAGTAACAGTTATTTTAATGGCGGCTTGCATGGCTCCGGCAATCTGAGCGCTGCGCATTGCCGCGCCTGCAAAGCGGACCGAGGATATGTCTGCGGTGTTTGTGATTGGGGCCGATATAAAGGCTGCATTTGATGCGCTCAAATGATCGCGCGGCTCGCGGGCCATGCTCAAGTCAGGGGTGTATTCGACTTTTGACGTTGGGATCAAAACCACATGAGGCTGACCATTGATGTTGATAATAGAAACGGCGTGGGATGCCCGCTGGCCCCAAGGAACGGCAGCTGCTGTGCCTGAAATTGTATCGCCGTTAATGTGAAGCGAATGGCCATCATCTATCAGAGTTAAGGGGCCGGATGGGATTTCAATCGCGGATTGGCTCAATAACCAACTGGCAATAATGGTCTCGACGAGCGGGACCGGGGCTTGCCAGCGTCCTGCTGCAAACGCAATAACAAAAGCATCAGACCATGCGGCACCAACGCCGCCTTGAGATTCTGGGACCAAAGGCTGGGTGAGGCCATTTTGTTCTAAGGCCTGCCAAAGCTCTGCTGGCCATTCGCCCGCTTCTGACGCACGTTTCTGTTCTCGTGTGGTATAAGCCTCAAGCAAACGATTGCTTGTTTCGGATATGATGTTGGTCAGTTCACTCATTTTATGTACCTACCTAAGCCCCAGTCCACGGGCAATAATGCCGCGCATGATTTCGCGCGTGCCGCCACGTAAAGAAAAAGATCGGGATGATTGTATGATGTAAGCCATAACCTGATCGAAGTCGTTGTCGTCTCCCAGTAGGGGAACGCGCCCCGTCAGTTCATACGCCCGACTTGGAATTTCTTGCTCGAACCCGACACCTACTTCTTTAACCAAGGCGGCGGCTAAGTTAGGAGTTTCCCCTGCTTCTAACATGGTAGCAACAGACATCGACATTTGGCGTAACGTGCCTAAATGCGCAATCAAACGGCCAACCCCAATAGCACTGCGTTCGGTTGGGTTTTTGGAGAGCTCGTGGATCAGTTCGTAAATTAACTGAATGGAGCTTAAGTAGCGTTCAGGACCGCTACGCTCAAACGCTAATTCTGTCGTAACCTGCCCCCAGCCGCCGCCTTCGGTGCCAACCAACATGTCGTCAGGAATCAAAACATCATCAAAAAAGACTTCGTTGAACATCTCCTCCCCAGCCATATTTTGGATTGGGCGGATGGTGATGCCCGGCGTTTCCATGTCGATCAAAAATTGCGACAACCCAGCATGGCGGTTTTTTGGGTCTTGGGGTTGGGTGCGGATGAGTGCGATCATGTATGTTGAATGGTGGGCTTCGGAGGTCCAAATTTTTGAGCCGTTTATGCGCCAACCGTCCTTGGTGTGATTGCCACGCGTACGGATAGAGGCCAAATCAGAGCCCGAATTGGGCTCGCTCATACCAATGCAAAAATACGATTCACCCTTGGTGATGGCGGGCAAAAAGCGTTGGCGCTGTTGTTCTGTTCCAAAGTTTAACAGTAACGGCCCGCTTTGCCGGTCTGCGATCCAGTGGGCTGCAACAGGCGCACCCGCTGCTAACATTTCTTCAAGCATCACGTAGCGCTCAAGCGCACTGCGTTCGCCGCCGCCATATTTTTTTGGCCACGTCATGCCAATAAACCCATTGGCTCCCATTAACTTGCTGAATTCTCTGTCAGAACCAGACCACGATTGAGCCCGTTTAACGCTGGGGTAATCGCTTAAATGTTCAGCTAAAAATTCACGAATTTGGGTTCGAAGGGCGGCAGTGTCAGCCGGCAAAACACCGGGAGTAAAATGTATATCTTCCATACTTAAGAATTATCAGATAAGCAAACGTTCAACAAGAGGGGTTTTCAACGCGAGCGGCAGCATTATAAATAAGTAAGTACATTTTTAATAGGGGAACAAATTGGCAGACTTTTTAATTTATGAACAGCAGGGCGGCGTGGTGACGCTGACGATGAATAATCCGGACAAGCGCAACTCTTTATCAGGTGATGAAACCGGTAGCTATCAGGCCGATGATTTTGAAGGTGCGTGCAACCGTGTTAACGCTGATATGAGCGTAAAAGTGGTGATTTTAACCGGAGCTGGAAAAGCGTTTAGCGCAGGCGGTGATATTTTTGCTATGCGCGATAAAACTGGACCATCGGCTGGGCGCCCGGTTGATATTCGTAATAATTACCGCAACGGCATTCAGCGCGTACCCCTAGCGTTCTATAATATTGAGGTGCCAACCATCGCCGCTGTTAACGGTTCAGCCATTGGCGCCGGTTGCGATTTGGTAACGATGTGCGATATGCGCATTGCATCCGAGCATGCAAAGTTTGCTGAAATTTTTGTCAAACTAGGTATAATTCCGGGCGATGGTGGAGCTTGGTTTTTGCCGCGCGCAGTGGGCATGGCTAAGGCTTGTGAAATGGCCTTTACGGGTGATACCATTGATGCTCAAGAAGCCTTAGAATGCGGGTTGGTGTCGAAAGTTGTTGCCGCTGATCAATTGATGAACGCGGCTAATAAACTGGCCGAACGCATTGCTGTTAACCCCGGGCACGCGGTGCGCATGACCAAGCGGTTGTTGCGCGAAGGTCAGCAAAGCCGTTTGGATACGGTGCTTGAAATGTCTGCCGCCTTCCAATCGTTGGCGCATCACACCCAAGAGCACGATGATGCTATAAATGCATTGGTTGAAAACATTGCAAGCAAGAAGGATAAAAGTTAACAGCTGAGATGATAATAAAAGACGTCGCTGCATCCGGGAAAATAACTGTATACTGTTTGTTTTGGGCACAAGTTCTAAAAAACAAAGACGCTATTGCCATCGAATGCGACGGCAATAGCTGGAGCTATCAGGCGCTTAATGAGCAGGTGCGTAAATTGGCGAGCGTCTTTGCAAGCTTTGGTGTGGTGCGTGGTGAACGGGTCGCTATCTTATCTGAGAACCGTCCAGAATATGTCGTAGCAGAAATGGCGTGTGCTATGACTGGGGCAATCCTTGCATGCCAAAACTGGCGCTTGGTTGGGGATGAGCTTAAGCATTGTATAGGGCTTGTTGAACCAAAAGTCATTTTGACGTCAAGTCGATTTGTTAGGACCTTAACGGGTTTGGGGTTAGATGATTTTCCAGTCTTAAACTTAGATGATACGTATCAAGATTTATTGATCGCGGCCCCTTTAGCTGATCCGTGCCAGGATGTGGATCCGGAAGATGGACTTGTTATTCTATATACCAGCGGCAAAACCGGATTGCCCAAAGGCGCTTTAATTAGCCATCGTGCTGAAATTGCACGGATGGCAGTGCTACGGCTTGATTGTATGATTACGGAGCACGATGCATCTGTTGCGTGGTCCCCACTTTTTCATATGGCATCGACGGATCAAACATTTAGTGCTTTAATGTCGGGGGCTTGTGTCGTTGTCATCGATGGCTTGAAAGCAGATCAGATTGTCGGAGCAGCTGAGCGACATAGCTTGGGTTGGTTGGTGATGTTGCCGGGATCAATTGCGCCGTTGATTGAGTTTTTACGGGCAACCAAGCCTAAGTTAAAACATATCGCTTGCGTTGGGGCTATGGCGGATTTGGTTCCGCGTCAAGAAATTGCAGAATTAACATCACTATTAAATGCCCCATATCTAAACTCTTTTGGCGCAACGGAGACCGGGCTACCACCGGCTTCCGCAGCGCTTATTCCTCCGGTAAAAACGGACTATTCTTTATCAAAACGCCCAAGCTCTCTGTGTAAAATAAAGCTTGTGGATGAAGCCCGAAATGAGGTGGTTGATGGGGAGCCAGGTGAATTGGCTATATCTGGGCCAACGGTTTTTTCTGGTTATTGGAATGCGCCCGAAACCAATGCTATCGATTTTATTGGTGGTTGGTTTCACATGGGGGATTTGTTCCTGCGTAATCCAGATGGAACCATTGATTTTTTAGACAGAGCCAAGTACATGATCAAATCAGGGGGTGAAAACATTTATCCAGCTGAGATCGAGCGCGTGTTGTTAGCTGACAAGCGGATTGCCGATGCGGTTGTAATTAAAAAGCCGGATGACAAATGGGGCGAAGTTCCCGTTGTTTTTATTGCGCGGGTTGATGAAAGCTTGACGGACGACGATGTTGAGGCGTTGTGCCGGGAAAATTTAGCCGGCTATAAGCGTCCTAAAGAAGTTCACTTTGTCGCCCTTAACGACTTTCCACGATCCATAACTGGAAAAATCCAACGTCATGAAATGGAAGCCTGGCTTTAGATATATCGGGACTTTTGAAAATTTCATAATAGTGGCGAATGGAGTTACTATCGTGGACTGGAGATTTGTAGATTAAAGACTGGGGTCCAACAACAAATTTAAAACGTTAACAAAGGCACCTCCAGGTGCACGTCCGCGTCGTTCACAGTTTTCAGATGTGAAGACGGTTAATGTCAGTGATTTGTTAGAAGTATTAGCAGCCAGATTTAATATTTCCGTTCAAAGCCAGCTTATAGTTTGTTCTTTGCGGGTATTTATACGGTTGGTGGATGGTTTTAGTTTTTTTATTAGTTTAATTTGGTCGGCATTGTTCGGATTGATTGGTCTATTTGTGACGTTGCCAGTGTTGGGGCACGCTATGTGGCATTTATACCGGCAGGCGGTAAAGCCTGCGGAAACGGTTTGATTTAACCGTTTCCGCGTTATGACTTTTTCGAATTACAGCGTTAAGCCGCCATCCGTAATAATGGTTTGGCCAGTGACCATGCTGCCGCTTACGCATAAAAACGTGACCACTTCAGCAATATCTTCTGGCGTGCATCGGCGCTTCATAACCGCTTGGTCGCGAGCCGATTGTTTGCGCTCTTCTGACCAGGTTTCAGTCCACGGTGTTGCGACTTGACCGGGGGCAACTGCGTTAACGCGAACATTCGGGCCAAGGCCACGGGCAAGGGATCGGGTCATGCTGACAATAGCGGCTTTACTGGCCGAATAAACAAGGCTGCTGCCCTGAGTACTAACGCCCGCAATGGACGCAATGTTCACGATCGCTCCTTTGCTTGTCGATAGTGCAGGTGATGCTGCTTTTGCACACCGGAACGACCCAATTAAATTTGTATTGAGCAGCAATTGCCAAAACTCTTCGGTCATTTCATCAAGTTCGGATGGTGGAATTGGCTCTTGCGTTCCAGCTGTTCCAGCGTTGTTAACCAAATAATCTAGCCCACCCAATTCAACAATTGCTTGTTCGGTCATCGCTTCGGCATCGCCTGGAATCGATACATTGCCAGGGGCTGCAATAACGTCATATCCCTGTGCCTGCAATGCGGCCACTTGCTTTGGACCTGCCTTATCACCGGGGAGATGATTAAGCGCTACTGTTGCGCCCATACTGGCAAGCATGGTTACACAGCCGAAGCCTATACCTGATGCGCTGCCGGTAACCAGTGCACGTTTTCCTGTTAAATCTGCTTTTAGCATTTAGTCGTCCTTTTCGATGATTTTAATTGCTTGTTTTAATTTAAGTAGCTTAGTGTCGCGGGCTTTGAATAAATCTTCGGGTGATGCATCGCCATAGTCATAAAACCCAGCACCTGCTCGAACCCCGGTCCGACCTTCCTCAATTAGCCGGGTCAGGGTCTCGCTGCCCCCTGTGATCTCAGGTGGTTGGTACATACGGCTGGCGATACCATTTCTGCTCATTCGCAAATCCGTGTAATCCATTTTTTTCATATGGCCCAAAATGGCGAGGCGGGATGCCAAGCCGTGGCGGACGGAATGATCAATGTCAGAAGGCGATACCCAGCCTTCGTCAATCATTCGCAAACATTCCAAATTAAGGGCTGCTTGTAATCGGTTGGCGATGTAGCCAGGGATCAAGCGCTCGAACAATAAAGGTTCTTTTCCAAAGCCTTTATAAAGATCGTGGATGGTTGATATAACGTCGGGCGATGTTTTGGGTCCTGCAGCAATATCGACCAAATCAATGATGTAGGGTGGCGTGTACCAGTGAGCAATCAATGTGTTTTTTTGCCGGGACGCCGGGACCAACGGGAAAATATCCAGATACGATGTATTGCTAGCAATAATCACATCTGCGGGTGCAATGGCATCTATTTCTGCAAATAAAGTGCGTTTGATATCTTCTTTTTCAACGATCGCTTCAACAATTAAATCTGCATTGGTAATGGCTTCGGCAAGATCGTCTATAAATTGAATTCGTTTGATTACTGTATCAGCCGTATCTTGTGTGACTTCACCAGCATCAACTAAATTCTGACACGCTGCATCAATAAGCCCTGGCGCCGCGGTTAAGGTTTCAGAGCTCAGGTCTGTTAGGCGCACAGAACATCCGCCTAAAGCATGGACAAGCGCTAAGGCATGGCCCATTGTTCCTGCCCCTATGATTGCTACATTCTCAATTTTCAACTTCAAACTCTCCTCAACGACTACCAGTGATGTTCAGCGGATTAATTTTAAAAAAATACTTGTTCTCTCAACATATACAAAAATAGACTGTCGCTTATTCCCTCATGAATAACAAAAGGAAAAATCATGAACGATAAAACCATTCTGTCGTGTGCTGTTACTGGCAACATCACAAGCCCAACTCAAAATCCAAATCAGCCCGTTACACCGGCTGAAATTGCCCAAGCCGCTATTGATGCAAATAAGGCAGGAGCCGCGATTATTCATATTCATGTGCGGGACCTTGAAACCACAGAAGGCAGTATGGATATAGGCTTGTACAAAGAAGTCGTTGATAGGATTGGCGAGTCTGGCTCAGATTTGATTATTAATTTAACAACTGGTGAAGGTGGGCGGTTCATCCCAACCGATGATAACCCCCGCGTTGCTGCACCCGGATCAACACTATGCCGCCCAGAGCTGCGCGTTGCGCATGTTAAAGAATTAAAGCCTGAGATTTGTACACTTGATTTTAACACAATGAACAGTGGCACGCGGACGGTAATTAATACGCCGCGTAATGTGGAAGTCATGGCCAACGTTATAAATGAGGTTGGGACGAGACCAGAAATAGAAATTTTTGATTCTGGCGATTTGAATATGGCTAAAGACTTTATCAAACGCGGTGTTCTAAAAGAGCCGGCGATGTTTCAAATGGTACTGGGTGTGCCATGGGGAGCTGCGGCTAATTATGAAACCTTGGTGTATTTGGTTTCTCAACTACCAGCAGATTGCATTTGGGGGGCGTTCGGTATTGGTCGGTCTGCATTCCCAATGTTGGCATTGTCATATATAATGGGTGGCCATGTCCGGGTTGGAATGGAAGACAGCGTTTATATAGAAAAAGGTGAATTAGTTAAAAATAACGCACAATTAGTCAAAAAAGGCGTTGGGATCATTGAAAGTTTAGGCGGCACGATTGCAACTCCGACTGAAGCCAGAGCTATCCTTGGGCTGTGATTGAAGGCCTATTCTATACATCATTCAGTTCAATTATATACTCTATTAATCATAAAAAATGTAATTTGTGGGTGCGTTGACTAATGTTTAAAACACTTATTGAGCACTCACAAATTAGTGTATCTATTGTGTCTGTGAAGACACGCAAAAGAACATTTTTCAATGATATGTTCCTCGCACTTTTTGAAATTAAAAAAAGAAGATATTGATTCATTTGAGCCGTGCCAAACTTTCATAAATCCTGATGACTTAAACCGCACATTTGATGCCATTCCAAGCCTAGGAAACCATGAAACAGTCAAAATGGAGGGTCCTGATTGGGCCTAAACATCACTAAAAAATAGTTGAAAAGCATAAAGGCATACTTGGGTTTGATGCCAAAGTTGGTGTTGCAACCTCGTTCTTTATTATCTTACTTGCGACGCCCTGAGTTTGGCTCGTTTGGCCTAAAGCCATTAATTCATACGCCATGTGATTATCGAAAAATATATTGTTTTAAATTAAGGGGCGCTTGTGGACCCGGCTGCAAGGCTATGGTATCCACTGGTAAAGATAACTAGAAAATACAACAGGGAAGCACACACATGAAGATGTTCGATTTGACTGGAAAAGTCGCCATCGTTACCGGTGGCAATGGTGGCATTGGCTTTGGAATGGCAAAGGGATTGGCTGATGCGGGCGCCAGTGTTGTGATCGTTGGCAGGAACGCTGACAACAATATAAAATCAGTTGCTGAAATTGAAAGTGTGGGCGGTAAAGCACTGTCCGTTGTGGCCGATGTGTGTGATAGCAAAGCGGTCAATAAAATGGTTGCTACTGTTGTTGCTCAATTGGGCGCAATTCATATTTTGGTTAATAATGCTGGCACCTCTGTCCGCAAACGCCCGGAAGACTTAACCGAAGAAGACTGGCATTACGTTTTGAACACAAACCTGACCAGCAGCTTTTTATGTTCAAAAGCCTGTTACCCAGAAATGAAAAAAGCCGGCGGCGGAAAAATTCTTAATAACGGGTCTATGTTGTCGATCTTTGGCTCACCTTGGGGGGCCGCGTATGGGGCCTCTAAAGGTGGTATTATGCAATACACCCGCAGCCAAGCCGTGGCGTGGGGAGCTGATAATATTCAAGTAAACTGCTTTTTGCCTGGATGGATCAATACAGAACTGACAAAAGGGGCGCGCGAATATGCGCCTGAATTGAATGATAAGGTATTGGCGCGTACCCCAGCCGGCCGTTGGGGAGAACCAGAAGATTTGGCGGGCCTAGCGGTCTTCATGGCCAGCCCGGCATCTGACTTTTTAACTGGAACTGCAATTCCCATTGATGGCGGGTTCTCCGTCACTATTTAATAAGCACGCTTCACGATTGCGCCGGCCTTTGTCGGTCGTTAAGCCCTGCTTAAAGTCACTTTTAAAGGATTACGCTTTTGCTTCGTCGCCTCTACGATTGGACCCTTGATTTAGCCGCTCAGCCTTATGCGTTGTGGGCATTGGCGCTTATTGCCTTTGTTGAAAGCTCGATATTCCCCATTCCGCCTGATGTTGTTTTGATCCCAATGATTTTGGCGGCCCGCGATAAGGCCTGGAAAATTGCTGCGGTGTGTACGGTTGCGTCGGTTATTGGTGGATTGGCAGGGTATGGGATTGGCCACTTTTTGTTTGAAGAAGTGGGCCGGCCGATGCTTGCGTTTTATCATTACGATGCAAAATTTGCCTCGTTTCAGGATACGTATAATGAATGGGGCGCATGGGCTGTGTTTATTGCAGGCGTAACCCCGTTCCCATACAAAGTCATCACCATTTTAAGCGGCACAACGGGTTTAGATTTGCCTGTGTTCATAGTCTCGTCGGTATTGGCGCGAGGATTGCGCTTCTTTATCGTGGCCGCTTTATTGTGGCATTTCGGCACTCCCATCCGGGCCTTTATCGAAAAGCGCTTGGGGCTTTTGTTTGTCCTGTTTACGGTGCTTCTGGTCGGCGGTTTCGTTGTTCTAAAACTTGTTATGTAATTGGACTTTTGTTAAATGTTAGATCAAAAATTTCAGCCACTTTGGCTTCGGTTCTCGCCTCATATTATTGCGCAAGTTGGCATTATTGCTTTAGCAGTGGCCTATTACGCCGAAATCATCCATGCACTAGAACCTTGCATATTGTGTATATATCAGCGGGTTCCGTTTGCGGTGGTTATTGTATTCGGCCTTGTTGGAATGTTTCGCCCAGCATTGTTACACTGGATGTTGGTGCTGGCGGGGGTCGCGTTTCTGACTGGCAGTGGCATTGCCGTCTACCATGTGGGGGTCGAGCAACATTGGTGGGAATCAGCGTGCGGTGGCGATTTGGCCGGACAAATGTCGACGACCAATTTAATGCAACAATTGTCAATGAAGTCGGTTAAATCTTGCGATGAATTAGAATGGGCCCTTTTCGGAACCTCTATGGCGACGTATAATATTTTTTATTCTTTGGCGCTGTCGATTTTTTGCTTTGCCGGGGTTCATAAATTACGAGGTTGATTATGGCAAAACCATTAAAACGATCGACATCAAAGCACGCCCCGCGCTTGCTTGGTGACCCCAATAAAGATCAGGCGGTTGAGCGCATGTTGCGGGTGGATCACGCCGGTGAATATGGTGCTGTCAGAATTTATGAAGGGCAGTTGGCGGTTCTTAGTAAGTCCAAAAATGCTCCCATTATCCAGCATATGTTGGATCAAGAAAAACAACACCTCGAAACTTTTGATAAGCTGGTCGGCGACCGCAAAATTCGCCCCACCGCCCTACTGCCGTTTTGGCACTTAGCTGGATTTGCGCTGGGCGCCGGGACAGCCTTGCTCGGTGAAAAAGCCGCCATGGCCTGCACCGTTGCCGTTGAAGAAGTGATTGATGAACACTATTCAGATCAAATCTCAGAACTGAACGCCAACGGGGAAGAAGAGGGCTTACAAGAAACCTTCGAGACTTTCCGCCTGGAAGAACTCGAACACCGCCAAACGGGCCTCAACAATGGTGCTGAAAGCGCCCTCGGCTATGAGCTCCTAACTGGAGCTGTAAAAGCTGGATCCCGCTTAGCCATTTGGTTGTCGACACGGGTTTAAGGTCACGGTCTTTCTATTCTTTATCCCCTTCCCCCATCAAGGGGGGAGGGGACGCTAGTGGAGTATATGGGTAAGTTGGTGCCCTAGTCTTTCGACGGCGGTTTGAAGCGGGTGATGGCGGTTATGATGCCGCGGAGCGTTCGGACTTCTTGTTCGGTTAATTGGGCGCGTTGCCACATGTTGCGTAAGTTTCGGACCATGTTGGGGCGCTTTTCGGTGATTTGCAAAAAGCCGCTATCGTCTAAGGATTTCTCAAAGTGTTCGAACATTCCAATCAATTCCCGCTTGTTGGCGGGTTTTGTGTATTTGGGGATGTTAAGTTCTTCGGGTGGGGTTTGGCCATGGGCTTGGAACCATTCGTAGGCCACACAAAAAACCGCCTGAGCCAAATTCAAAGATGTAAATTCTGGATTAAGGGGGACGGTTAAAATGGTGTCGGCCAACACAATGTCTTCGTTTTTTAAACCTTTGGCTTCCCGCCCAAATAATAATCCACAGCGGCTCCCAGCGTTGGTTTTTTGAACCAGCTCGGCTGCCCCTTGGCGCGGAGTGACGATGCGTTTGGTCATGTCGCGGGGGCGGGCAGTGGTCGCATATAACGTATCAATATCTGCAATCGCGTGCTCGGTTTTTTGATAAACTCGAACGTTTTCAATCACGGTTGTGGCATTGGCTGAAGTTGCTACCGCATCTGCACTGGGCCAGCCATCGCGGGGGGCTACCAAACGCAGATCAGTAAGCCCACAATTGAGCATTGCACGGGCGACCATGCCAATGTTTTCACCCAATTGGGGGGCGACCAAAATAATCGCGGGGCCGCTTTTTTTCAATTCAATATCGTTCATTGTGTTTGTTAATTTGCTATTTTAAACGTAGCGTTACGGCTTAATTTATAAACCAAGCTGTCGCGTAATGCATTATAAGACGCATCAATGATATTGGCTGAAACCCCAACCGTGGTCCAATGATGATCTTCACTATCGGCGCTTTCAATCATCACGCGGGTAATGGCGCGGGTGCCATCACCTGGGGTTAGAATACGAACTTTGTAGTCGACCAATCGCAAGTTTTGAATCTCTGGGTATTTAGGTAAAAGAACTTTCCTCAGCGCGGCGTCTAAAGCATTAACCGGCCCATTTCCTTCGGCCACGGCCATGAACGGTTCTTTCTCAACAACCAGTTTAACTGTCGCTTCAGACAGCGTTATCAATTCTTCTTTGGCATTCCAACGGCGCTCATCAATGACACGGAAGCTGTTGCAGGTGAAGTACTCAGGAACGCTACCAAGCGTGCGCCGGGCTAAAAGCTCAAAACTTGCTTCGGCCCCATCATAGGCATATCCGGCAAATTCCTGCTCTTTAACCAGCTCAACCAAGCGCTCAATCTTTGGATGCTTTGGGTCAATCTCAAGACCAATTTCACGAAACCGAGCCAGAATATTCGAGCGCCCTGATTGGTCCGAGACCACGATGTGGCGGTGATTGCCAACCAAGCCTGGGTCGATATGCTCATAAGTACGTGTATCTTTTTCGATGGCTGAAACGTGCAATCCACCTTTATGTGCAAAGGCTGACTCGCCGACATAAGGCGCACTTCGGTCGGGGACTTGATTCAAGCGTTCATTCAACATCCGAGACAGATGCGTTAATCTGGCAACGTCGTCTGGTTTGACGTTGGTCTCAAACCCCATTTTTAAGATTAACGATGGGATTAGTGAAATTAAATTAGCATTTCCACAGCGTTCACCTAACCCGTTCAATGTTCCTTGAACTTGGCGCACGCCCGCCATAACGGCTGCCAATGAATTAGCAACCGCGTTGCCAGTGTCGTTATGAGCATGAATGCCAACGTGGGAACCCGGAATATGGGTGCACACTTGTTTGACGATGCCGCTGACTTCATGGGGCAATGTGCCACCGTTGGTATCGCACAAAACAACCCAGCGCGCGCCATTATCGTAAGCTGCTTTCAAACAATTGATGGCGAATTCTGGGTTTGATTTATAACCATCAAAAAAATGTTCGGCATCATACATAACTTCGGCGGTTTTGGCTTTAGCCGCAATAATGCTATCGCTAATCATGTTGATATTTTCTTGCAGTTCGATCCCTAACGCCACATCAACATGAAAATCCCATGCTTTGCCAACCATGCAAACGGCATCAGTTTTGACGTTTAAAATGGCGCTTAAGCCGGGGTCGTTTTCAGCGCTGCGTCCTGGCCGCCGGGTCATCCCAAACGCGGTTAAACGGGCGCGCTTTAATTTTGGTGGATTTCCAAAAAAAGCGTCGTCGGTTGGGTTGGCACCGGGCCAGCCTCCTTCGATATAATCGATTCCGATACTGTCGAGTTCGCGGGCTATGAAGTCTTTGTCGGCGGGGTTAAAATCAACACCTTGAGTTTGAGCGCCGTCGCGCAAGGTGGTGTCGAACAAATAGATACGGTTATCGTTCATGAGATAGAGGTTCCTTCAAATACAAGTGGCAAAACGGCAAAACTCCCGGCCTCTTAAGAGGCCGGGTCGCTAATTCGTAGAATAATCGATGCCAATGCGAAGTTTCCTGTTTTCATAATAAACAAAGCATAGACAACCCTAAAGCCCCGTCAAGTGAGCTTTGTATGGCTGATAAATTGACGCCTACTTGAACGGGCGGATGATCAAGCTCCATTCAGCTGGCAGCTTATTTCCAGGCATTGATCAAAACCTAAGAGTTGGGTTATCCCAAAGCAATAGAGCTTCAAAACCAATAACCATGCGTTCTTCTAAGTCGACTTTAGCTTGGTAAAAAAGTTTAAATTTATTGTTTTCAAGCGCATGGGCGCAAGCCCGCTTCAACTTCCATGCGGCGCTTCACATCGGAGCTTAATTTGGATGTATAAAATTGATAATTCGCTCACCTCTGACGTTTCGCATGATGGATGGCTGTATAAATATTTTTAAGTAGTTCATTTATATTTGTAGCGCTTCCCGGATATGGAACGATGCCACTGCTACCTGGTGTAAAATTTCTTTGCAATCGACTTGGCTGGCATCTGAAAGTGCTGTGAGCATATTGTCGGCAACAGCGAGGATTTCTTCTTCGTCGTAAATGTCATC
>Ga0114994_10001073_pt1 | contig 19367 bp, 13 predicted proteins | sample ArcticOcean_MG_C_9_FD_87043 | JGI IMG/M metagenome (GOLD analysis project Ga0114994, IMG submission 87043) | Marine microbial communities from western Arctic Ocean - ArcticOcean_MG_CB2_152 | ecosystem: Environmental > Aquatic > Marine > Oceanic | place: Arctic Ocean: Canada Basin | collected...
GATCAATGACAAGCAGCAATGCGTGTTTTAATGCAGTATGCAGCGCGCGAGCGGCGTCAGTCACGGCAATTGTTGACTTTGCACTTTGGAGAGCACAAGAGGTGGCTCAAGAAAGAGATATGCAGGGCACACGACAACTCCCGTCACGTTTCAAAGGACTCCTCATGCGAGCTATCCGCGGTTTGTTGGAAAAGCCTGCAAAACGGGTTTCATCTAAGCCGTAAACGAGGGCGAGCATCGAGTCGAGGACATTGAACCACCTGTGTAGCCACGAGAAGCTGCTGGTCGGTGCACACGGCGTTTCTGGCAGCTCCGGAAGCGACCGCAAGCACGCGAGCGACGCAGGGCTTGAACACGTATACAAACCACATTTGAAAAACACGCAGCCAAGTCCAGCATGCTCGACCTCGCCGACGACCTCACGGTCTTCGGCCTCTCCCTGGCGCTCTTGGCCGCCGCCTACGCCATCGGGCGGACCGTGGGCCCGCGCGTGACCAAGTGCGCCACTAAGGAAGACCAAATAAAGCAGCGTGCCTGGATCCTCACGCTCATCTCCTCCGTTATCTGCGGCGCGCACGGCATCTTCTTTTTGGGGCGGGTTATTAAAAATGGCTTTGGTCATGAATTTTCCAGAGAGGAGACGCTGGCGGATAGAAGAGTCGCGCTCTTTTTCGTCGCGTACTGCGTCGCGGATCTGGCGACGGGCGCCCTGGACTATATCGACGAGATCGACTACCAGTCGGGCTGGGCGCACCACTCCTTCTACGGCTTAGGGCTGCTCGTGTTACTCCACCGGAAGCACACGCACTTCTTCATGGCCGGGTTAATTGAAGAACTCCCGACCGTGCTCTTAGCGTGGGCCCGGTTGGCCCACGCCAAGGAGCTCCACTGGCCCTTCGCGCTACTCTACTTCGTGGTTCGAATTTTATATCACGTGGTCGCGACGTTCGAAGTCCTCGAGCATTCGCTCTTCGCCTTCGGCCTGGGCATGGTTATTCTGCGCCAGCATTTAAGGTGGCTCGGGGCCTGGTGGCGCCGCTCGTCCGCCTCGGCCCACGCCGCGGGCCCGCAAGAGACGCGCTTCAAGAAGACGAACGCTCAGCTCAGCTTAAGCACAAAACTTCTGTTGTGCGCGGCCATGGTCGTCACGCAGTCCGCGACCATGCTCCACGTCACGATTGAGGGGTATGGACGGCGGGACTGGGTGCACGAGACCATGACGGTCCTGGGCTTAAGTTGCGCCTGGATTTACTTTAGTTACGAGGCCGTGGCCATCTTCGTGGACACGTACACGCGCGGCTTCATTGAGTTGGCCATCAAGGAGCAAAAGGTCATCTACAACATCTCCTGGGAGGACCCCAGGGTCGAACGAGAAGAGCTCGACTTAAGCAAGGAGGACGTGGTGTTGACCATCTCGAGCGCCGGCTGCAACGTTTTAGACTATTTGCTGGAAAAGCCCAAGCACATCACGGCCGTGGACCTCAACGAGGCCCAATTGGCGGTCTTGGACTTAAAACTGGCGTGCATCGCGTCTAAGATGCCGCAAAAGGACTTCTTTGCCTTGTGGGGGAGAAGTGACCCGCGCGTCTTCACGGAGTATTATAGACCCCAACTGCGCGCCCGCTTAAGGAGGGACGCGTCGCGGCAGTACTGGGATTCCAACCTAGACGAATTGTTCCGGGATAATTGGATGTTCTGCGGAACGAGCGGCCTCATGGCCTTTTTGTTCATGCTCATCGCGCGGCCCCTGGGCATCTCCTCGGCTTTACAGCGGAATTTAAGATGCGAGGACCTGAAGAAGAAGGGTCTGGGGCGGCTCATCGACTTTGGCATCTGGGTCCTCGGGAAACCCTTGATCTGGACCTACGCCGCGCCCCTGGGGGGCATCCCGCCGGAGCAATTGGCGCTCGTGGACCGGCGGCCGCGCGTCTTTTCCGAAAGGATTCGGGAGATCTTCGCCACGCGGATCTGGTCGCGCGACAACTACTTCTACCACGGCTACTGCACGGGCCAGTTCGACGCCTTCCCCAAGTGCCCGCGCTACATGTCCGCGGAGCACTACCCCAAGTTATTGGCCATGTCCGGGGACGAGCTCGACAAGCGCGTCACGCTCTTCCACGGCAGCTGGGGCGACGCGGCGCCGCCCGCGTGTGCGCCCAACGGCTTCACCTTCGTGTCCCTTTTAGATAGTATGGACTGGATGCCGCCCACGCTCCTTGCGACGCTAGTGCGGGACATGCTGGGCCGGTGCGACCGGGGCAAGTGCCGCGTGTTCTGGCGCAGCTACGCCCCGGGGCCCATGCTCCAGCAGAAGCCGAGTGACCTCTTCACGGTCCACTCCCCGGCTTTAGCGCAGCTCCCCCACAAGGAGGTGCAGTCGTACGACCGCGTCGGCTGGTACTTGAGCCAGTGGACGGCCACGATCCCGGCGGATTGCGACTTAACTGCGTTGTGCCCCGCCGGCTCGTCGAAGACCTACGAGAACTCCCTCGTGGACGACGCCCTCGTATGCCTGGCCATGGCGCGCCAGGCATTAAGAAAGGACAAGGACGTGGCCGCCTTCTACCGGAACCAGGCGGGCCGCTACGACGGCTTCCGGGAAGCCTTGTTGCCGGACCGCGACACGTTCCTGAAGTATGCCGTGCCGTGGTCGCGCGTGCCCGCTTTGTTAAAGAAGAAGCCGACCTACGCTTTGGTGTGCGTGGGCTGCGGGACGGCTCGGGACGTCGAGTTCGTGGCGCAGCACCTGAAGACGCTGCCTTCTACTGCGAGGGTGGCCCTGTGCGACCTCTCGCCGGAATTACTGGCCCAGGCGAAACTGCGCGTGGACGCTTTGGGTCTTGCGAGTCGCGTGGACCTCATCCAGTGCGACATCACGGCGGGGCCCAAGGCCCTGGCCGAGCTAGGCTTAAAGCAGGGCGACAGCGCGGTCGTCACGTGCTCCTACTGCCTCACGATGATCCCCCAGTGGAAGGCGGCCGTGGACGCCATGCTGGGGCTATTGGTCAAGGACGGCGCGCTCTGCCTCATCGACTTCACGCAGCGCTTCGACAGCGCCCACACCCTGATGGAGCGCGTCTACAAGGCGTGGTTCGGCCTCGACGGCGTCTACTTCAACCGCGAGCAGGTCGACTACGTCGCGGCGCGCACGGCGCCGGAGTACTACTCGGAGGCGCGCTCGCGCGTGCCCTACACGCCATGGTACCCGACGCGCTACCTCTTTGCCGGCCGCAAGGCGTGAGGGGGCGGCCCCTCTCCTCGCGTTCGCCCCGGATAACTCGATTTGAATTTACTATAAAACCCGCGCGTACCAAAAAGACCCGTGCGCTCATCAAGGGTGCACCGGTGAGCTCATGTGCAGCATCGTTGACTACGTGCACCGCTGCGGCAGAAAAAGCAAAATCGGAGAGCTATAGCAGTCGTGCGGCTGTAGCAAGCACTGAAGCATAAATGCCCGCCGGCAACCTCCCACGCGGCGTCCTCAAGAGTGGCCGCGGCAGTCTCGTGCGCGATGTCATCTACGACGCCTTGTGCGGGCCGAAGGGCTACTTCGCGACGCGACTGCCCGTGCTCGCGGCCCACACGGCGCTGCCGTTCCGCGAGATGACGGGCCGCGCCGACTACGAGCGCGCGCTCACCGAGCGCTACGCCGAGCGGGCGGGCTTCCTCACGCCGGCGGAGATCTTCGCGCCCTGGTACAGCTACGCGGCGGCGCGCTGGGCGCTGGCGTGGCACCGCGTCGACGCCGCGAAAGCGGCCCGCGTGGGCCTTAGGCCGCCGCAGCTGCGCGTGGCCGAGTTCGGCGTCGGGTCCGGCGCGCACGCGGTGCACTTCCTGGACTACGTGCGCACGCACGCGCCGGCCGTGTTCGCCACGTGCCGCTACGCGGGCGTCGACGCGTCCCAGGGGGCCTGCGCGGCCTTCGAGGCGCGCCTCCGGGCCGCGCACCCGGGCGTGGCCGCCACCATCGTCGCCGACGCGCGGAGTGCCTGGGCGCTGCCCGAAGGGTTCTCGGACGATAGTACGCCGACGGTGGTCTTCGCCCTCGAGCTGCTGGACAACCTGCCCCACGACAAGGTCCGGGGCGGCTTCGAGGGCTGGGTCGTCGACGGCAGGGAGGACTTCCGGCCCGTATCCGACCCCTGGGTGCGGAAGGCGCTCGCCCTCGAAACGGTGGGAGGCGACGCCTTCGTGCCGACGGGCGCCCTCCAGTTCCTCGCGCGCGTCTTCGCGGGCGCGCCGCGGCCGCGTTTATTTTTGGCGGATTTTAGCCAGTTGCCTCGGCCGGAGGGGGCCACCGCGGCGAACGCGCCGCTCGTGGCCGCCGCGGACCGCGACCTGGACTCCTATTTAGACGCGCAAGGCGACGCCGACATCTTCTTCGCCACGGATTTCGACTGGCTCTCGCGCGCCTACGCCTCATCGGGCGGCGTCGGCGCCGTTGCCGCGGCGGCGCCGCCCGCGGAGTTCTTCGTGCGCGCGCCGGATCTCGCAGCGGCCACGTCCACGCGGTCGGGCTACAACCCGCTCCTCGAGGACTTCTGGAACACGCGGATCTTCCTCGCGCCTGGCCAAGGTGTTGCTTGATTCTTTGTAAGTACTGTTGTTGGCAAGGCTTGCGGGCACGGGTTTTTTTTATTCGATTGACATTTGCACCATCTCTTGCAAGGCCGGCAATCGCCGCTTAAGTGGTCTACGATTGTCAAAAGCACCATTTGGTCACTCCGCTCGAGGCCTGGTGGCGGGAAGCGACTCAAGCGACTCGCCTGGAGCCATGGTTTCACACGCCGGCGATACATGCATAGCGCGCAGAAGGCGCTCGTCTTCTTCGCCATAAACGTCGCGATGATCAGTTATCACAAATTGAAGGGGAGCACGCCCGACGGCGCCGCCGCCGCCCCCGAAGCGGTTGACGCGCGGAGCCTCGGCGAGCAGGTCGTCTCGTTCTTCGCCTCTGTCACAGTGTTCCTGCGAGAGTCGCCCGAGATCGGCGGCTTCCTCGCCGGTCTCGTTGTTATGGCGTTGTACAAAGCGCTCGCGCTCAAAAAGCCGGCGCCTGCCCCGAGCGGCCCGGCCGCGCCCGCGCCGCCGGCCCCGAAGCCGCGAGGGAACCCGAAGAAGAATAGGTAGTGGCGGTCATTCGACTGCTTCGCGCCGAGACCCGCCGCGAGTAGACGCGACACCCCCATTGGCAAATCATTACTATGTTAAGCTTATTTATGAATTAGTTGCCGGCACGGTGCTATCGCGCGGCGCGTCGTGGTGGTCCTGGGCCGAGTCCAGGAGCCACGCGAGGTCCTCGACGCCCAGGTCGCCGCTCTGGTCGTGGTCCGCGAGGTCGAACATTGTGTTGACGTGGTGCTCGCCCGCCTGGCCCGCCGGCAGGACCGACCGGACCCACGTCCCGAATTCGGCGCGCGTGATCTTGCCGTCCCCGTCGGCGTCGATGGACTTGAGGACGTGGTACCAATCCTCGCCGCCGGCGACGAAGGCGGCGGCCAGCAGCTGCCGCCGAATGCGCACGAGCTCCAGCAACTCGCAGCCGAGGCCCGGGCCCTGCTGCTGCTGCGTCGCGAGCAGCTCGCGCTGCTTCGTGAGCAGCTTCGCGGCGCGCTGCTCGTCCCTGCTGCGGTCGCGGTGGCGGCAGGCCATGGCCTTCCGCCCGCGCCGCCCCATCAGGCGCATGTGGCCCGCGATGTGGCTGAACTCGCGGTCGAAGGAATCGTCGAGGTTGTGGATCCAGTGCACGATCAGCGTGAACAGCTGGGAGACGAACGCGAGCCCGCAGAACACGGCCAGCAGGTACCACAGGTGGTACCAGTGGATCTTCTCCAGCGTCGCCGAGCGGATGGGCCGCGCCCCCGCCTCCCACCTAAAATCGGGATCGGTGTAGGGCTCCGCCGCGCCGGCGCGCAAGACGCGCCACCACGTGCGACTTTGCGGTTTGTAGTACAGCGCGATCTCGTCGCCCAGGCCGACCGTGGACAACGTCACGAACGTGTAGTAGCAGCTGATCGTGACGGTCCAGGCCTCCATGGCGCAGAAGACCGCCACGCAGTGCGCGAAGTGCGCCGAGAAGAGAAAAACGCTGAAGTAGATCTCCTGCATCTTCGTCGGCTTCCCCGCGTAGCCCAGGCGCCTTCGACAATTGGAAAGGATGACGTGCGACGCGCGCAGCGAAGCCGTGCCGACCCAGGCCAAAGCATAGCACGTCAAAGGAATGCCCGTGAGCCCCATGAGTATCGTGGCGTACATGCCCGTGGGGCCCGAGGGGTACATGTTCCCGTACCCGATCGTCGTGATGACCGTGAAGACATATACATAAGAGTCCCAGGCCGCCCAGCCCTCGACCCGGTTGAAGAACAAAGCCCAAGCGGGCGAGAAGACCAGAAACGTGAACAGCATGGTGATCAGGCCCTGCTGCCGCAAGATCCAGCCCTCCACCGTCTCCTGCTTGTGGCGCTCCGTGCGCTCGTGCCACTTCTCCAGGCGCACATTGAGGGACGCGCCCAACGCGGCGGCGACGGCCCGCGCCCGCTCGACCTCCTCGTCGTCCTCTAATCCACTATTCTTCTCCTCCGCCGGGTGGACCTTGAACTGCATGGCCGGCGCCATGCCCCAGACGGCCTCAGTGGCCCGGTTCAGCGGCGACACCGGGACCGCAGGCGCCAGGGTTGCTTAGGCTGCCCCCACAGCAAGTGATGCCGGAGCGCGGGCTGGCGCTGAGCAGCACTTAGGCTTTCGGTGGCCTCGGCATGCTCTTTGATGCAATCCGTAGGCAGCCCCCTCGCTTCGACAGGCAGCTATTCAGCGCCCTGCCTCTCCGCTAACTTCTAGTATGGCTGCACAAATTCAGCAAGTCCAGGGCGGCGGCGTAGGCGTAGGCGAAGCCGCGATTCGTCCCCACAGATTTTTAATTGCGCGTTTATTTTTGGCACGGGTTATCGGCTCTCAAAAGATGACATTGTTGGCGTAGCCGGCTCATTTGCAATGAGCCTGCTGCAAATACTCAAACCAAGCGCATCACTGCACTACGACGCGCGCGATGACGCAAACCTGCACTACGAAATCTGGGAGCCTGAAGGCACAGTGCGCGGTACGCTCTACCACTCGCATGGCGTCTGCGAGAGCAACGAGACTACAAATACGCAACGGCTCGTGCAGCGCGCTGTCGCGAGAGGCTGGCGCGTCGTCTGTCTAGAGCACGAAGGCCACGGGCTGAGCAGCGGTGCGCGCTCCGTGATATCGCTTGACCGCTGCGTGTGCCACTTCGAAGCGTTCGTTAGAGCGAGACTTGGAGAGGGGGACTGGGCCCTAAGCGGGCATTCCATGGGTGCCAACGTCGTGATATCCGCTGCTCAGCGCCTCAGCTCGATGAAAGGCTACGTGGGCACCGTGCTTTTCGGAGCCGCGGTGGGGGTGGACCCGCGGGCCGTGCCGCCAGCATTTGTCGTCGGGGCGCTGCGCATGGCGAGCTTTTTAATGCCCGAGTCATCGCTCGGCGCGACACCCGTTGAGGACCCCGACAGCTACGCACTGCCGGTCGACTCGACGCGGAATTTCCGAGGGCACTGGCCGCTCCAAACGGCCAAAGAGCTGCTCGACGCGACGCAAAACGCCGTCGCCGACGCGGCGGCCTCGAAGCGCGGTCTCGATGCGTGTTTTGTGCACGGTGCGCAGGACCACGTTGTGCCGACAGCTGCGGTTCGCGATTTCATCTCCGTCGCGCGCCTACCGCCGGAAGCGCTTCACGTCGTCAAGAAGGGCGGCCACGACCTCACCGGTGGCGCGGGCGGCGACGAGGCGTGTGCGTTCGCGTTGGATTGGCTAGATAGCAAATAAATAATGAATCAAGGAAACGCGAAGATCCACAGACAGGTAAGCAAACATCAGGAACTTAAGACCGGGCCCAGCCCGAGCGCCGCGCGCGTCGCCGCGACGACGTCGTCCACGTCCGCGAGCGCCCCGACGCCGACGTCGCCGCAGGCCAGGGCCTTGGCCACCGGCGCGACGACCACCGAGCCGTAAACCACGAGCAGCGCGGCCAGGTGGTGGGCCGTGAGCGGGTGGTCCCACATGGCCGTGTTCATGGCCGGGGCCACGACCACGGGCTTCTCGACGTCCCAGGCCCGCGCCGTGCAGCTCAACAAATCGTCGCACAGCCCGGTCGCGAGCTTGGCCAGGGTGTTCGCCCCTAGCGGAGCTATGAGTAACACGTCGGCCCATTCCCTTAAATCGACGTGCAGGACGGGGTCGCCCACCCTCGTCCACCGCGCCCACTCGTCATCGTCACTTAAAACCTCGATCCGGGCCGCCTCGAAGGCGTGGAACGCGCCCTCGTCGTACGTCCGCGCCTTCTCCAGGAAGAACCGGCCCCGCGTCGTGCACACGACGCGCACGTCGGCGAAGGCCCGCAGCTGCATGGCGAGCTGCGGGACCTTGACCGTGGCCACGGAGCCCGTCGCCCCCAGCAAGACGCGCGGCCGCCGCGTGGCGGGCGGCGCCCTCTTCGGCGGCGGCGGCGCCACGCCCCGCAGCCGCGCGATGACGCCCGCGCAGTCGGGGTCGCCCGCGAAGCGCTCCAGCGCCGCGGGCCCCTCGCTCCGGAAGGCCTCGAGCATCTCGCGCACGCGCGGCTTCTCGAGGCCCTCCGCGGCGATCGGCGCCGCCCGGTGCAGGACCTCCGCGGGCTCGAGCCCGGTGACCACGATTGAGGCTCCATCGGTGGAGACATCCTCGACGATGGAGCCCGTGACCACGGGCTCGCCCGGCCGCGGCACGACTCCGGTAGATTGCGGCACTACTCCTGTTAATTGCGGCACTCCTGCCGATTGCCCGCGCAGCACGTCCAGCGCGTCCGAGCACGCGGGATCGTCGACGAAGCGCTGCAGCGCCTGCGGGCCCTCGGTCCGGAACGCCGCGAGCATCTCCTGGACCTTGGCGTTTTTCAACGCCACGGCGGCGGCCTCGGTGAGCGTCGTCGTCTCCTCAGCCTCGTCGTCCTCGTGGAAGTGGAGCAGGTTGCCCGTCTCCTGGTCTTCTTCTCCCCGGTCCATGCTCAGGCTGCGGCCGAAGGCGGCGAGCATGGTTTTTTAAACCGACGCTGTCGAGCTGATGCTTAGGACCAGTTTTTAAGCCTTGGCCAATTCTTTCGAGGAGTGCTGAGGTGAGCTGCTAACCGTGGTGTGGGTGTGACTGTGCGACAGGTGGCGCGCAGTCGAATGGCTCATCGGAACCCAAGCACAGGCCGCACAAGCTTGCCTGCCAAATAGATTGCCAAATCAGCTAGAACCCGCACTCGAAAACCCGTCCTCAAACACAGCGCTCTTGATTTGACTCTTGTGGCTGCGCTGTGCCTCCTCGACGCCATTCGAGCCTTATATCGCAACTGAATACGCCTATAGTTGCTGCGTAGCGCTTGACGCAAACTCTAAACGAGCTGTAGTACTCACACATCGGCAAAACTGCCTGAGTACGCTCTGAGCCCTCTGAGCCCTGTGCTAGATACTAGTTCGACGCCATCGAGCTGCAATCTCCGCGAGGCTAAGAGCACGCTACTTTTCCGAGTCTAAAACCACCGGGCAGGAGCCATGATCAAAATCACCGACCTCCCTGACGAGCTCATCGACCTCATCGTCGACGCCTGTCCGCTCGAGAGCCTCGCGACGTGCCTCGTCCTCAATAAAGACATCCGGAGTCGCTGTCAGCGGGACGGCGTCTGGCGACAACAAGCATTGGCTAGATGGCGATGTGTACCGGACGTGCGCGGCGGCGGCGCGACGCGCCGCGGCTTCGAGAACCGGCTGCGCTTAGAAGCCGACGCGACGGTTTTCTACGCGGTCGTCCACCGCTGTGGCACGATCGGAGAGAGCGGCGAAGTGCTCACGGAGTGCTCCTTAGCTCCGGGCGACTACGGGTGCTTGTGGCGGCGCGTGGCCGCCGCGACGGCCATGCGCGCGCGCCGGTCGGCACCCGGCGTCACGGTCCAAATAGAAGTTGGCGAATTACAAGAAGCGCACCGCCGCGTCCGGCGACGATCGGGCGGCGGCCCGGTGCGGTGCGTCCTCACGACGACATCCCTCACACCGGACGAGGAGAGCCAGACGTTCTTTGCATGCCTCGCGGTGTTTCCAGTCGTCCAGGATCCCGGGTCCAATAACTCGGCGTTCTACCTGCGCAAGCGGGCGACGGGCCAGTTCCTCCGGCGTCTGTCCGCGTGGCATGGCGTCGAGCAGTACATCGCACGACACTTCGACAGGAGCGTCGCGGTCCGCTTACAAAGCGACTTGCACGGCGCGGAGGACAACGAAGACCTGACCGTGGAGTCCGCGCTCGCGCGAATGGCGACGACGCCGCCGCCGGAGACGCATGCCATACTGGACCCGGCCCATCTCCTCGAGCGATTCATGGCCGCGGCGAACAGCTCCATGGACCGCCTCGATCCGGCGACGACTGCGCCGCGGCACCGGCCGGGGCCTGCCGTCGTGCCGGTCGCGGGGGAGTGGCACATCAGAGAGTAATTGCAAATACAATAAAGGCGCGCTTCGCCGCCACCGATGCAATTAAACCTGCTCGATGGCGTGTAGTAGGCGTGTAGGTAGGCCGGTGGCGCTAGGGCACTCCGCCGGCAAAGCCGGCTGCCGCCCACGCCCCCTCACATTCGCGCGGCGCCGCGAAAGGCAGCCGGGCGTAGTCCAGCGCGTGGAGCCAGCACCACACGTGCACCGTGGACGGGCCATCAATACGTAAGATTCGGTCGCCGCGAGTAAACGCAGGAAAGAGATCGCGGGCCTGCGGCCAGCCGGCGCGCGCGTTCTGCGTTTGCGCTTGTATCGCATAGCGAGCGCGTTTCGACGCCACTCCGGAAGCCGCGGCCACGGTAGTAAGGACGTCATTAAGAGCTTCCGACGGCGCGACGACGGCAGTTGAGGGGAAGCTCCGCGGGAAGAAGGACGTCTGCGGCGTGAGGTGCTCGTTCCAGTCGGGCGCGCAGCTCAGGTCCCGCACCGTTCGCGTCAGGACCTCGTTTCCCATGTCGGTCGCCTTTCCGGAGAGGAACTGGAAGACCCGCTTTGGGTTGCTGGCGTTCGCGTAGAAGGGCCTCTGCCGGATCACGACCTTCCCCCAGCCTCGCCTCTGCTTTGGAGGCTTTTCATAGGCCCGCAACTCCCGCCACGCCGACGCGTGTCTATCCAGGGGATCCCGCACGATCGAGAACGTCATCGTTCTTCGCTTCTCGCGAGGCACGTCCCGCCATAGAGCGACGCCGCCCAGCCGATCGGCGACCGGTTTCGCATCGTGTTGGAGCAGATACGAGGCCGGTCGCCACGCGTCGTCCGCATGCATGGCGTCAGCCCACCTCCGCACTACCGTCGTGGCAACTTTAGGGACCGGCAGGTAGTTGAAGGCGCCGGTCTTCCCGACATAGACCATGCCTTGCGGGTGGCCGAAGCTCCGCGGCCGCACGCGCGTCCGCCGCCACACGTCGACGCACCACATGTCCCTGAACGGGACGTCGTCGCCGCGTCCCTTGCCTCGCTTGCACGCGCGCGCGCCCTGGTCCACCAGTCGTTTGGCTAGCGCGTCTGCGGAGCTGCGCCGCTGCGTTGTACACGCGGTGCGGAGCTTGGCCTCGCATGCTTCGACAAAATTTCGCTGCGGCCGCGTCAAGGGTCGCCAGGAATACTTTTTCTGTAGTGTTTGCCATTCTGTCGCGATCGCTGTGCTTAGTAGTGCGAACACCAAAATGCACATTTTTGATCTAGCGCTGCGAGCAGCGTTATTTAAGCGGAATTTTGCTCATGAAAGTGTTGTTTTCCTGACCGCTCTTGGCTGCTGCGGAGCCCCCGTCAGCCCGCGCTTGTTTGGACCGCTAAGCCACCGGGCGGGTTTTTGCAGGCATCGCACCAATCGACCGAGTGGTCCTTAGCGAGTCTTCGCACCTCTCTACCGACCGCCGAGACCTCTCCACGCGACGTGTGCGCTATACCGATAAATTCGGGTTCAGCGGACTGCGGATGAGGCGCTGTCTTTGAGGGTCTCGACCCAGCCCTAACAGCAGCCAGTACGCTGTATCGTCGTACTTAAAACACCCACGCGGCTCCCCAGCGCGCGCGGACCAGCGGCAGCCCGCGAAATCCGTCTAGGGAGTCCACACCACACTTACCATGGGGGGCGCCCGGGCAGCCCTCGTCCTCCTGTGCGCCGTCGTCGTGGCCCTCCCGAGCCTTCGACGACCAAGTCTCAGCGACGAAAAGCAGCCGCGCCCGCGCACCACCGTCTACATCTGGGACAAGGCCGTGTGGTTTGCGCCTCACGGCCACGACCCCACCGTTGCGCCCGACGTCTGGACGCGGCGACGACTCGGCGACTACGAGAACGACTACGAGAAGCCCGACGCCCAGGACTCGTCGAAGAAGTGCTTCATGATCGCGAAGAAGATTCGCGTGAACTTCGAGATCGACCCTCTCACCGGAGACAAATATGGCTGCATGTCGTGTGATCCCACGATCGGCGCCCCGACGGGTTCCTGCCCCACGACGAAGCGCTGCCCGAATCGGCTCGACGTCGACGCCGAACCCTGCGACCCGCTCGACTGCCAGACGCTCGTGGAAGAGCTCTACGCTTTTTGCTCCGGGAAGGAAGGCTTCCTCTTCTTCGTGCCAGCACAAGAGCCCAAAACCCTGCCGGAGGGCTACTTCTACGATCCCGAGGACACGATCACGGGAACCTGGAACGACGAGGTGGAACTGGCCGTGAAGATCGCGGTGGAGAAGTGCGGCTGCAACGGGTCCGCCGGGTCGCACGCGTCTGTTTTTCTGGCGGCGATTATTGTTGCGGCGGCTGCTTGGCTTGCGTAAGGAGGTTTGTGTGTACGGATGGCTCCGAACCCGCACGACGAACCCGAACAAAAATGAGACCGTCTTGGTGACCCTGAAAGAACGGCTCCAGCGCGTCTCTACGGGCTTCCGCTGTCACAGCGCGAGAGCGCACGCAGCCATACGGTCCTGTGAGTTTGCGTTGACAGCGAAACTCGCTCCAAATCGAGCCAGCTGGCGCACAGACCGTGTGTTTTTGCAGCCAGCACTGCTAATACATTTTTTCCCGCGCAATATGGCCGAGCTGCGTGCATCAAAGGTAGAGAGACAAGCGGACGCCCCTGCGTCGCCGTCCTGGGGCGCGGAGCTGGACCGCCTCCTGCGAGCGCTGGGCAACGACGAAGAGCTGCTTGACGAGGCCAGTCACGCGCTGCAGGCGGCGACCACTGGCGCGGCTTTCGACGCGGCACCTGCCGTCACGGCCCTGGTGCTACACTGCGACACGCCGTCGCGCCTCGGAGAAGTGGCGTCACGTGTATTCTACCTGCAGCAGGACGTGGAGCAGCGGGCCGCCCACGAGTTCGCGACACAGCGGGCCGAGGAGATCGACGAGCTCTGCGCCCGGACAGAGGTCATCGACGTGACCGCTGAGAGTAGTAGCGACGACGAGGCACCACGCGCGGCTCCGACTCTGGCTCCGGCGCCCGCTCAGGACGACGGCGACGGTTTCGCGTTCCTCGAGCCCCCGGCGGCCGACGATTCCGAAACGCTGGCGCGGCGCCTCGCAGCCGAGGATCGGACCGCGGAGCGAGAGCGGAAGCGCAGCGAAGAGGGCGACGCGGAGCTCGCGCGACGCCTCGCAGCCGGCGCCGACGCGTCTGCCATTGATATAGAGCAGATCGACCGCGACGAGAAGTTGGCGCGGCGGCTCTCCGCGGAGGCTGCGACGGCGACGCCTGGAGCGCTGGAACCCGTCGCACCACGTGTGACGCCGACGCACTTGGGCACGCGACGCCTGCGCGTCGGCCTACCGGGCGGCCAGGCCGTGACGTTCGATCTAGACGAGACGCAGCCGCTCAGCATGGTCTTCGAGCCGCTGCGAATAAAACTCGGCCTCGACGCGCGGGAGGACCCCTACTCGGCGTTCGTGCTGGCGCAGGGCGAGGAGCGCTACAGCCGCGCCGAGCTCCACACTGCCGTGGGGGCCGCGTGCGGCGCGCACCGCCGGCTCCGCTTTAGAGTGGAGCGGCGCGATTTCGTCGGGCACATCGTCATGGGCCGCGGCGCGTTTGCGACGGCGCCGACGATATTCCGGATCACGGCGCCGGGCCGCACGTCGCCGCTCCTCGTGATCCGCGACCCGTTTGGAGACAGCGGCCTGATAATCGCGCAGGAGGTCGAACGCTTCGCTGTGACCAATGCTCACCAGCAGAGGCGCGCCGATCTCAAAGGGGCGGCCCTGAAGGGGGAACGAAAGCGGACAAAGCCATCCGGGAGTGGATAAAGGCGAAGAGGCGCGAAGAACAGAAGGCGCAGGCGGACGATCCCGCGCACCGCACGGCGACGGTACGGTATCTGGAGACGATCACAGCCCCTGTCCGCGCACGGGGAGGAAACGGTGCAATTGGTCTCGCTGAGCGAGGCGCAGTGTCACGCCGGTCGCGGGCCCACGCGGGTCACGCCGTGCCGGACGCCTTTAAGGTGATGGCCGACAACGTCCTAGATATGGCGGCGCGCGCCGTCGTAGATCCTACGTATGCGCCGCGCAACGGGCCGCGTGACAACGCAACTCGGACTCTCGCGGCACGCTCTCTTCAGAACCGCCGCGACTACTACATGTGTACTGCGCTCATGTACGGCAGGAACGCGACGCTCCCAAACCACATCGATGGCGTCGGGCACTGGGTCGTCTTGTTTTCGCTGGGAAATAACTGTACTTTTAACGCCGGCACCGGAAAAGTTGGAGATAATCGTATGCAACCGAACCAGCCCGTGGACTCGTTCACGTTCCGGAGCGGCGACGCCCTCGTGTTCAACGGCGATCCAGCGCACGTGGCCATACATGGTCTGTACCGCGTCCACAACGACACGAGCCCGGCCGGGCTGCCGCGCTAGCTCCAGAACATCCGGACGTCTGTGCAGGACCGCCAGATGTAAGGGGGCAGTTTATGTGATAAGTTAATACAAAACAACATAGCGTACTAGGGTAGCAATCCGCCCGCCAGCCCCTCAAGCGCCTGCATAGCAACCTTGACGCCACGCTCCACGACTGAATTTTGACACGCGGCCGTTGGGACGTAGAACGCATTTCGCACATCTCGCGCCGCGGCCCGCTTCTCCGCGTCGTCGCCGTGGTGCCAGGCCGCGTTCTCGCGGACGAGGGCGCGCGCCACCAGGAGACCTGGCACGGTGCCGAACTCCTGAGTGAGTCCCTGCGCATTTGTCCATCCAAGCCGGTCCGCGTAGCCACGCGGCACGTCGCCAATCGTAGCGTCATATCCTGATGCGGCGCCACTGGTCGTTTCTCCGTACAAGAATCCGTCCGGCTCACCGAAGACGTGTCGGACTCCATCAAGCGAGCTTTCTCCCAGGACCATCAGGATGTCGACGCCAGGCGGCCCCAGGCCCGTGTGCACATCGAGCAGGAATATCGGAGCCGACGGCGGCACCACCTTTGCGAGGAAAGCGAGTACATGCTCGTGCGACTTCTGCAGCTCCGTGCCACCGAACCACAGCCCATCGGTTACCGAGTACTGGCCGCTTACCAGCACACGTTTAGTCGCGACGAAACCCTTGCGCGCCACCGTCGAGAGTGCGCGCCACCAGAACGTGGGCTCGCTCCACGAAGTTGGGTTCAATAGTGATGAAAGCTCGGCGTAAGCGTCCTCCACGTCACGCCGTCGGTCCGCGAGGCCCTCGAACGGCTCGCTCCGTAGCAGTGCATTACGATTTAGGTCGACGCCGTTCTCGTTCCAGCGCCGGCTGTGATGCATACCGTATGGATTGACGGCGTGTAGGAGCACTACGCGAGTTGGTGGACACGCTAGCCGCCACTGGTCCAGCAGTGCGCTCTGGACGGCGCTGCCGGCATAGCCCTCGACGCCGTGCACACCTGACAGGTGAATTAGTGTACTGCAGTTAGCTGCGCCAGCGCAGGTGTCGATAACGACCGCGTCGGTGGCAAGACCCGGCGCAATCTCCGGCAGCCGAGTCACAGAAATATTGCAGACGGCTTTGAGCGCGGCGCCGCGCGCGCGGATCAAAGCACTCGCGGCATCGTAGTGCGACGAGAAATGGCACGCTGCGGGGTCCGCCGGACAGATGCCGGCTGTTGGTGGCGTGCGCCGCCGCAGCACGACGGCTGCGATCACTGCAGCTATTGCCCAGCGCATCGCAGCATCTCGAGCATCGATGGCGTGAGTGCAAAATTCGTGAGCGCTTGACACCTTCGACTGTGAATTTCACTGTAAACGCACGTGCCCTTCGCAGGCGCGTGAACGATGAATTAGCAGCCCCTGAGCAAAATCTGAGCGTCCCAAAAACCCGTTTTAGACCCGTACGAAACACAGAAAACCACGTATACGAGCGCTCAATAATAGATCGCGACGCATCCGTGGAAGGGCGACCACTATAGGGTTCTTTTGCACTGAGATTTAGAGTGAGATTTTGCACGGTTGTCTGTTGGGCAGCTCGTAGTACGAACATAGCACGACAATGGCGCCCAGCCGCCGCATCGCACCCGTAGAGAACGAGCAGAAGCCGCGCCGGCCGACGCGCATCGCACCCACTTGTACGCCGGGACCGGACGCCGCGAGGCAGCCCCGGTGGCTGCAGGACACGCCAGCCGCAGCGTCGCCGGACGGACCAGCGTCGCCGGACCGGCCGCGCTGGCTCCAGGACACGCCCGACGCGCCGCGCCATGACGACGACGACGACGACGCGACGCTCGACCGGCCCGCGACGCCACCGGACTGGATCTCGGCGGACCGGCCCGAGGCACAAAGCCGCGACGAGGACCTTTCCGACGACGAGGACGGCGACCCCTACGCGACGCCGGCGAACTACCATGGACCAGACTCCGACGACGACGACCTGCGGCTTGTGTCCCCCTCGCCGTCGCCCCAGGGCGTCGACGCGGCGGTCGATGAGGACGAGTCTGACGGCCCGGACGAGCACATGGCCGTGCTGTTCGAGCTGCTACCCTTCTACCGCCAAGGGGACGCCTCAACGGACGCCGTCGTGACCCGGGCCGTGTCGGCCACTTTGGTTGATGACCTGCGGGCCGTCGACGACGACGGGGCCACGCCGCTGGTCGTGTGCGCCCAGTACGGCCACGAAGACCTGGTCGAGGCTCTGCTGGAGCGGGGCGCGGACGTCGACGCCGCGGCCCACTCGGGCTGCACCGCTTTGGTCTATGCGTGCGGCGCCTCCCAAGGCTCCTTCTCCGAACGATTGGTCGAAACGCTCTTGGACCACGGCGCCGACCCGAACGTCCCGGAACTGCACCACGGGTCGCGGGCCCTCCACTACCTCGCGGCGACGGGTCATGAGCGGCTCTGTCGCGAACTCGTGATGAGGGGCGCCGACGCCACCGCCAAGGACTTCATCGGGTGGGCGCCCGCGGACTACGCGGCTGATGCCGGGCACGCGGACTGCGCCGCGGTCCTGCGCCAGCTCGCCCAGCCGCCGCAGGCCCCGACGACGCCGCACCAGGCCGCCCAGCCGACAACGACGCCGCACCAGGCCGCCCAGCCTCCGACGACGCCGCACCAGAACCCGTCGACGACGCCGCACCGGGCCGTCCAGCCGCCGACGACGCCGCACCAGGCCGATCACCTAGCGAGGGAGGTCGAGAAGCGAACGGTGGTCGAGAGCGCCTTGAAGGGGGCACAGGACGCCCGGCGGGACGCCGAGACCGACCTCGACGACGCCCTGCGGCGCGTCGACGTGCTGGAGGCGGAGGCCGCCTTGCTGCGCCGCCGGTGCGACGACCAGGCGCGCGACGTCGCCGCCGCCCGGGAGACGGGCGCGTCGCACATCCAGGACGTCAAGGGGGCGTCGGCGGCGCGCATCGCGCAGTTGGAAAGCGATTTGGGGGACGTGCGCGCCTCTCACGCCCGGGCGGCCCAGGCGCACGCCACGACCGCGTCCTCGCAAAACGACGCGGCCCGGAAGGCGGTCGAGGAGCTCACCGCAACCTTCGATGGCCAGCGCGCACATCTCGAGGACGCGCGCACGACCGCGCAGACGCAGCTCGCGGTGGCGCTCGATGGGCACGAGGCCTCGAACGCGGCACACTTCGCTTTGCTCAATGAATTGCGGGGGGAGGCGGCCGCCGCCGTACGCGACCGCGACGCTTTACAGAAGAGCAGCGAGCGGCAGGTGCTGAACGCGGAGCGGCGGTGCGAGCTCGCGGAGAAGGTCTCGGCCGTGACGCGCCGCGTCTTTTAAGGTGCCTTCGCGTCGACGGCCTTGACGGCGTGCACTCGTAACTGAATATCCACACAGGAGGCGAAGCGGCGCGCGATTATTGCCGAGGAGGCCTGTGAGACGCGCGCGGCCGCGGCCGAAGACAAAGCCGAGGCCCGCATTCAAGCGATGGAGGAGCACATCGCGCGGGCCGACGCCGTGGACGGGCGGAACGCGATTTTAGATAGGGACCTGGTGCGGGAGGTCAAGCGGCGCAAGGTGCTCCACAACGCGCTCGAGGATTTAAAGGGGCGGATCCGGGTCTATTTAAGAGTCAGACCGATGAGCGACAAGGAGAGCGCCGCGCACGAAATGTGCTGCGAGCGCAGCGGCCAGACCGGCGTGGTCGTGAAGCGGCCCGACCGCAAGCCGCCGCAGGACAGGCAGCACTTCGAGTTCGACCGGGTCTTCGCGGGCGACTCGTCGCAGGATAGCGTCTTCGCCGACGTCAAGGCTTTGGTGTTGTCGTGCGTCGACGGCTTCAACGTTTGTATTTTTGCCTACGGGCAGTCCGGCTCGGGCAAGACCTACACCATGGCCGGCTGCTCCGGTTCTATAAAAGACGCCGTCGACTTGGAATCGTGGACGTTACAACCGAGCGCCGGCGTGATCCCGCGCAGCTGCGTCGAGATCTTCCGCATGCTCGACGAGCGGGCGGCGTTGAACTCCTACGAAGTGGAACTCAGCATGTACGAGCTCTACAGGGACGCCCTGCGCGACCTGCTCGCGGCTTCCAAAACCAAGGCGCTCCTCTCAGTCAAGCTCGCCCAGCACACCAAGGACGGCCTCGCGGTCGTGGACGGCGGCGTGACCAAGACGGCGAATACACTGGAGGAGCTCATGGCGTTACTAGACACGGGCCTGGCGCAGCGCAAGGTCGCGAACACGAACTTAAATACTGAGTCGTCGCGGTCCCACCTTTTGGTGTCCATCGTCCTGACGTCCACGAACCGTAGAAGTGGCAAGAAGACGAGGGGCAAGTTGATGCTCGTGGACCTCGCCGGTTCGGAGCGCGTGGAGAAGAGCGGGGTCCAGGGCGACGAGCTTAAAGAGGCCGCGTCCATCAACAAGTCCCTCTCC
>Ga0114994_10001074_pt1 | contig 19363 bp, 20 predicted proteins | sample ArcticOcean_MG_C_9_FD_87043 | JGI IMG/M metagenome (GOLD analysis project Ga0114994, IMG submission 87043) | Marine microbial communities from western Arctic Ocean - ArcticOcean_MG_CB2_152 | ecosystem: Environmental > Aquatic > Marine > Oceanic | place: Arctic Ocean: Canada Basin | collected...
GGTAATAATAAAAAAGATAATGAAAGATGGGCTAAGCTAAAAACAGAATATATTGATACCTACATAAAAGAAAAAAATATAGAAAAAAATATAGAAAAAAATCAAGTATTATTTCTTGATGATACCCCCCAGAATATTCAACGCGCATTCAAAGAAGGGTATATATATAGTTTTTATCATAATCCAATACCAAAAACAAACTCAAAAGAAGCACAATTAGCAACAAAATTAGCTAAAACCATTGCTACTATTTTAGGAATAGATATACCCCAAAGTGATGAATATTTTACGAAAGAAATTGGACAACTAGCAATAGAAGGTTCGACACATAACCAAGAGACCACAACAGGGACACTAGTTCCAAAGAGCAATGATCCACCATCAACAAATTTAGTTAAATATATATATGATTTATTGAAAAAAAAAACCACAGTGACCACATCAGGGACATCGAACCAAAACGTGAACACATCAGGGAACCAACCAGCAAGACAATCTAACATGGCAATAAGACCAACACTAGATTTTAAAGAGCAAGATTTGGTTAACTTTATATTTGAATTATTGGAAAAAAAATCTATAATTGACGAACCATTATATGATAATCTGGAATACGGTTCAACACCAGATTTAGTTGGATTTATAATGTCTTTATTAGGAAAAAAAACCGACCGTCCAATAATTAAAACAGATGAAATTAAATATTGCGAAGGAGAAGAAGATAATACAACTGGTTCAGGAACTAGTCCATCTAAGGGGATTTATGTAACAGCTGTACAATCATATCCAAATAATTTAGTTGGTTTTATATTTTCATTATTGGAAAATAACTCAAAATTAGTAGAACCAGATTCTACATATGTAGAGGATGTACATTCTGACGTTAATCAAAACTACTCACAAGGAGAAAATAATACATATGCACCTGTTGAGTATGCTAGTGAAAATGATATATTGAACCATGCATTAGACCCTGAATTGCCAGCCAATGATAATATTTTATATCAACTTAACCCTAATAGTTTGGAGGATATTTTTCCTAATTAAAATTAATAATAGTAATCCCTAATTCCTTCGCTTTCTTCATTTTACTCGATAATTTGCTAGTATCTTTGACTACCAAATAATCGGTATTTTTAGTTAGTGTGTCTTGAACACTATGTCCTTGTGATTCAAGTTTTTCTTTATATGTTTTGTCGCGGAATCCACTAAATACATATATTTTACCGGTTTTAGCAGGTTCCTCCATATTTTTGATTTTTAAATAAGGGTGATTTTCCAGAAAAACGCGGAAATCATCCAATCCATTCAATATTTTCTGTGAAGTCAAATCGGAATATCCACTAAGTTTATTCAGTTTTTCCAGTGAAAGATTGTGTACGGGTTCGTGAAACAAAGGATATTCTTTTTCAATTACATTCAATTTCCGGAGACCCATACTTTCACCAAAACACAATGACGCATGTGCTAATTCCGGAACACTATATGCTTTATTAATCAATTCGATTAGGCTTTTCAGCAAATTTTCGGAACTCCTCTTTTGAAACCCTGGAATTTTCATTAGATCATCATAGGACAAATGATATATACTATTAATAGTATTAAACCCGTGATTATACAGTCGTTCAATAATACCCGGTCCAGTTCCGTTGATACCTAGACTCTTAAAGAAATGGGTTAATATTAAAGTCGAATTCGCCTCTTTTGCGTAAATGTTGATTCGGGATTCATTCCATGCGTAATCTATACTTGGCATTAGTGGTGCCGAACTTGGCTGTATAATGTCCACAATACATGGAATAACTTCACCGCTTAATACTACACGAATGATGGATCCTTTATTAATTTTATTGTCTTTGATATATTTGGCGTGTGTTCCAGTGGCAAAATTCACGGTACTTTGATTGAGTTTCACGGGTTTAAATTTAACACGAGGAACTATTTTATTGTGTTTGGAAACGTTCCAAATTACATCGAGGACTTCGGTAACTTGACCGAGACCATTGGATTTAAATGCGAAACTATAATCGGGATTTTTATCATTATTGCGTGGTTGAATTTTATTACTACTAATAATAATTCCATCTATATCATATTCGGATTCATTACGGTATTCTAACAATAGGTCTTTCAATTGTGTCATTGCTATTTTTCTAGACACTATTTTATGTTTCACGGTTTTCATGGCGAGTTTCTGCGAATACATTAGTTGTTGTTCTATGTTTAAATTGGGGTCAATGACTTCAAATACTACGAAATCTAGTTTCACATTGTAGTTATTATGTTTAGATGCTACAAGGGCATTCACGAGACTTCGCGATGAAGCGTATTTGTCGCTATGAACCTCAAAGTTTTCTTTACTAATAATTAATTCTCCTCTAAAAACAATATCTTCATTTATATTTGGTAATTCCATGTATTTTAGAAGACTGTTGATATACTGTCCAACGATTCCATTACCCCTTGAATATAGTTCTAATTTCCCAGTTTTATGACAAATAAGGAGGCCAGAAATTCCGTCTAATTTGTCGCTTATAATGTACTGGCTTTCTGTGCTATATTTCTTGAACCAATTATTAATTTTTTCTGGTGTTTTGAATTTATTCATACTTCCCATGTAATAGGGTAAGGTGACCTTTTCGTGTGCGGCATTTTGACCGACTTGTTTAAGCAAACTATTATTGGGGTCGGTTTGTTCCAATAGTTCAATAGCCATATCGTAATAATGGTCATTCATAAATTCTAGGGTTCCGTTGAAGTAAGCTTCGTTGGCTTTTTTTATCCATGTTTCCAATGTTTCCAGTGGGATTTCGTTGGGTGCTTCGTGTAGGCGTTTGAAATCCATGGTCTAAATACTATATATATATGTTTACTTTTAATTTATTTAAATCAATACTTTTGATTTATTTGAATCAATACTTTTGATTTATTTAAATCTATTTTGATTAACTAAACATAAGATAACAAGATGAAAACTTTAACTTTATTAATACTATTGTTAGGGGGGTTCCATGCTTCGCGTTCGAGTTCGCGTTCGAGTCCAACAATCTTAATACATGGTATTGCAAGTTCCCGAGAACAATTAGAGCCTTTTGCGGAACGGCTTAGGGACAATAATCATATTGTATATAATGTTGAAATCGGAAAAAATGGGTTTCTAGATAGTATTTTTATGAATATGAATAAGCAATGTGAATTATTCAACCTAGAAATAGAAAAATTAAACATTAGTAATGAAAAAATAAATATAATTGGTTTCAGTCAAGGCGGGCTAACAAGTCGGTGTTACGTTGAAAAATATTCACATATAACTAAAAACGTTAGCAAATTAATAACAATTGGAACGCCCCACGACGGTATCTATTATGAAACATGGCCATATGATGGATTAATAAAAGAAGAATATACCAAAGATCCATTTTTATATGAAAAGTATCTCGAAAAAAACGATTACTTAGTTTATCTAAATAATGAAAAAAATCACGAAAATAGTCAAGTATATAAAAACAATATGAAAACCTTGGATTTATTTGTAAATATTTATTCAAAAAGCGACGAAGTGATTGTTCCGTACCAATCGTCTTTTTTTGAATTCTATAATATTGAAAAAGCCGAAACCTTGGGTATTTTGGAAATACAATGTTTCAATGAATCCCAACAATATACCCGTGATTTATTGGGATTGAAATACTTAATAAACCATAATAAATACACAAAACATAATATTGATTGTAGTCACGATAAGTTTAAGGAAAGCGAAGAATTAATTGAATTTATCTATGGAATTCTCTAGAAGCACGGGCTATTTTATTGGATGGATAATTCAAGAATACGGTTTTAGTTTCGTTGGAATATCCACATTTATAATCATCTAACCCAACTGAATAATTGTCTAAATTATTCAATCATAATCGAGACGGATTGTGTAATAATTGTTATTATATGATGAATTAAAAGGACTTGACGGTTTGTTTTTTAATGTTACAACATTTCCATCTGTTGTAATATCAAATAAATCATTATTTTCAGGTTGCCAATTTGAATATGTTGATGATATAATTCTTAGATTTTTATAAGAAGATCTATATGGTGTAATAGTTGTGGTTGAACCAATTACTTGATTATCTAATTTTATTGTTACATCTTCATAATTAGTGTTTGATGCTGGATTTGTAGGCGCTGGATTTGTAGGCGCTGGATTTGTAGGCGCTGGTGGTGAAATATTAATGGGCTTATCATTAATAGTAAATTCATTATTTTCTAATTTTAATCCATTGAAAAAACTAAGGGCTAATTCTAATTGATCATCACTTATTGAACTTGCTTGAAAGTGCTGAAAATTAAAACGTAAATAACTTAATACATAAATTATTATAATTAATAAAAAAAGAATTAATGCTATTTTGCTCATTTAAATATATTGTATATATTTTTATCATTAAACGACTGTTAAACGACTGTTAAACGACTGTATCTTCATCTGTATTATTTGTTCCATTTACATTACAATTTATCTCCACTCCATCTAAATAATATTTATCATCTTCGAAGGTTAATTTTTGAAAAAAACTTTTTATTGTATTCGTTTTTTCTATGTCGGTTTTTAGGGTTGAATATCCCGTTTCTGGAACAAACCTTTCTTGTTTTTTTTGATACAGTGTATAAACTATTAATAAAATGAATACTATTAATAAACCAATTTCAATATTCATATTATAATATAATTATAAAAATTAATCACAACCGAATTGTTGTGTGCCTATAATAAACTTCCCGTTTTCAAATTTGAGATTTTTTATAAAATTATCAATGAGTTCCTTTTTAGCGGTTGTTATTTCGGGTGTCGAATCGGTTCCTGGCTCACCTTTAAGACCAGTATTTCCTTTTATAGAAGCGTCTTCAGGGTCGCAAGATTGATATTTTTCTTTGTAGTCTTTTATTACTAAAAAAATTACAATAAAAATAATAATTATTAATATACATTGTAAACCTTGATTCATATAATATATTATGTATATAAATATTTATTAAGGTATATGAATTTTTATTTATTAAGGTATATGAATTTTTATTAAGGTATATGAATTTTTATTTATTAAGGTATATGAATATTTATGTCCCATACTGAGTTAAATGTATGATAATCACTCCCACAACTATAGCGTTGCTTACAATCGGGATTACTGAAACATGAATAATGTAGTGTTTTCTTTAATTTTATTGGTATCCGTCCCCATATAAATACAAGTGGGTTTTTTATGCTGGTGCTGCTGCTGCTGCTGATATTTCTGCTGCTATTTCTGCTGCTGCTTTTTGTAGGTCAATCGCAACTTGTTTTTCTTCTTCGGCGGTTTGCTTAATTCCCTCGGCAGTTGCTATTATTTCGTCTTCTGTTGCTATATTGTCTTCATAGTTATTCTTAATACTAGTTTGTGTTTCTATTATTACATTTTGTTCGTCTATTATTCCATTTTGTGTGGTTATAATTCCATTTTGAGCGGTTATTATTGCGTCTTGTGTGGCTATTTTTGCTATGTAATCGAGTTTTTTTACATTTTCAGCATTCATCTTTGTAGTCCATGAGCCCGTGGCCCGATACATATTGGACCAATTCCTATTATTCGATCGTATGGTCACCTGTTCATCAATGAGTTTGTCTATATGCAATTGACCAAAGTAATCTGGACCCCCTGCCCAATCAGGTACATTCCTTTGTTTATCTAAATCGTTGATCTTGTTGTTTGCTGTGGTAGCTACACCTGCGTAGTGCATGTACATATTATAATTACTATCCTTAACAGCTTTGTGACTGGCGTAGTCCTTAATCGCTTTGTCTCTTCCTGCTATTGCTGCTGTTTTCGCTGTTAGTGCGGTGGCGCTTGTTGCTTCGGCTTCGGCTTTTGCTATTTCAGCTGTTTGTTTGATAGCATTTGCTTCATATAGTTTGGCAACCGCGCCGTCCAGTCCACTTACTGATACGGTTTTTCTGGCATTAGCCTCGTCTATTATTCCATTTTGTTCTTCTATTATTCTATTTTGTTCGTCTATTGTATTTGCTAGTACTTCCGTAGCCGTCAATGGTTCTTGGTAATTATATAAGCTGTCTAAATAACTAACTATATGTTGGTCTCCAGGATTTTTTCCTGGGTCTCCTTTGGGTCCAGTGGCTCCTTTGATATATGTATAATCTATATTTTGTATTCCGCTACTTATTTCATTTTCATATGAAATAAACGGAGCATAATCATTATTTTGGAAATGTTCTTTATCTGGTTTATTGAACAGTATAAACAATGTAATTAAACTAAATAGAATTATAACTACTATTGATTTGATATTCATATTATAATATATTTATAAAAAATATATTTATAAAAAATATATTTTATTTACAAGACTTTACCAGGATTTCCTTGTGGTCCCTTTTCTCCAGGATTTCCCTCACACACGACTTCTTCGTAACTTATTAAGTCTTCTAAGGGAATCAGTTCTTGGAACCGTTCATATTTAAAAACACTTATCATTAAAATTAGAAGTACTATTATTAATAAAACTATATTAATCATACTATAAATTAAATAAATAAATAAATTTAATAAATTTAATAAATTAGAATTTGTAAACATACGGTAAACTGTTTGGATATTTCCGGTTTTCATTATAGTAAATATCACTGGCACTCAAAGGATTCGATAACTCTTTTTCTAATTGTTTATCATAATCTAAGTTGTATGAATCATCATTTATATTTAGATCCTTCACATTATCGCTACATTGAGCATATGGTTTTTCTACTGGACCATTATATTTTAATACATATGGTTCGCCAGCATATTCTTTCATTGTGTCATAATCAATTAAACTGGCACTGGTTAGTTTATCACTCGTATATTTAAAAACATTTTCAGGGGTAAATAACAAATCGCGACAAGTGAATCCCTCGAAATTTCCGAGGATTACTAAAAATATCAATAATATAACTAGTAGTAAATTATTAATCATAGTTAATATAATCATATAAAAAAAATTAATTAAAATCTAAAGTGACATTATGTTCCATTTTATTAACATATTTAGTGGCACAGGCTGATAATTCACGACGTTTTCTTTTTGATTTAACTTTGTTAGATGTCGGTGTCATTTTCTTGGTATTCTTTCTAATATTTTTATTCATATCTTTTTCTATTTCTTTAAGATGAACATCGATATAATCAATGATTTCATTTTCTAGGGCCCACTTGAAAAAGTTCAATTGTCCTATGGTTGTCGTTAAATATTTATCTTTGTCGTAAATATATTCTATACGCGACCGTCTACAAAAAGGGTCAAATTGTTTTTTAGAAAATGCTTTCAATTGATTTTTATATGACAAATAAACAATAAACTGTGATTGTTTACTACTCAAATAATAACTAATATTGTTTTTTTTTGAATAATTTGTTACAAACCAATCAATAATACGTAGTGATATTTTGTTTTCACCATTTAATATTGGTATAATCCGTTTTATATTTTTTTTAGTTGAAAAAAAATCATTTATCGGTTTCATTAGTAGTCCTTGTTTTCCTGTTAAAGACATATGCGAATTAATTAATATTAATAGAAAAAATTACTTTAAATGGTTTATTTAAACATAGGACCCTTAAAAATACAACTAGATTTTTGGCCTCCAGGTACATGGGTACCGGTTTTAGTAAACACTTTGAATTGACTCGGTGACATTGCTGACGCACTACGTGAATTATGTGTCGCTAACCAACCACTTCCACCGGTTTTTGGAAACGATGGAACCATTTGAGCATTACCACACGTTCCACATAGACCTTTCATTACCAAATAATATGGAACACTTCCACCCTTTTTAGATTTATTTTTTTTTGTTTTAGATCGAGATCGAGATCGAGATCGAGATCCGCCGGTTGTCTTATAGAAATTCGTTAGATTACCAGACATTTTGGGTAATGGAACGGCTTGATTACCTGAACAATTACAGATTGTTTGAACACTACTCATTGCCATAGTTGACGCCGGTGATCCGCCTTTCAATAATGGCACAATCATAAAGGCATCTATCACTGGTTCAGTTACTAGATTCATTACGGCTTTTGAAGCTGGAGAACCTCCTTTTTTTTTCGAATATTTTCTTGGCATTATACTATTTATTTAGAAAAAAGTTCTATTTCACATTGATTATAATCCCAATTAAATTTCCTACATATTTTTCTTAGTAGAATTTTATTTTGATATAAAACTATCTTCTTCATGTCTTCGTAATTATTTTCTTGGAGGTCCATGCTGACGAATTAATGAATAAAAAATAATAAAATAATAAAATATCAATCAAATTTTTAATTTTTATTATTTTAATTTTAAATTTTTTTATTTTTTAATGTTTGTTATTTTAATAAGTTTGTTATTAATACTATCATAATTACCGATATAAACGGGTTTTTCAATATTATATGTATAAACATTGTTATTTGCGTCTACTAAATATTCAATATTTCCTCCAAACTTTTCACGAGTGGTAGCAATGTAATTTTCATCATTCGCAAACGCATGAATTTTCTTTTTTCTACCTCGTTTCCCCTTTTCTTTAGGCTTAAATGATGCGTCATCTATACGTCCTTGAGGCAAATTCTTTTCATGACTCAAACAATAATCGGCGTCACCGCGTCGAGAACGGGTACATTGATTGCCATCAAATTTTCTCCCCATACAACGTTTATTGTTATCTAATATCCTACGATTACGTTTTTTGATACCTAATTCAACCGCTAATTTAGTGGAATCTAGTTTGAAGGTGGTTTTTAGTTCTTCATTATCTAGGTTATATTTTTCCGATATATTGTTTAGCATTAACAAATATAATTCATCGAATGTCTTTATAAGTTTAGCGGAAATAATCGGTTGTATTTGTGTATCTTCCATCTTTAATATGAATTAAAAAATATTAAACATATAAATTTAAATCAATTTTATTATTGATTGAATTTTTTTATTATACTTAATACCTTTATTGTGTTGCGCATCCAACCGATTCTTGCTGATGCTGATGCTGATGCTGTTGCTGATGCTGATGCTGTTGCTGTTGCTGTTGCTGTTGCTGATGCTGTTGCTGTTGCTGTTGCGTTTTTTCTGTATAATTGCTAAAATTACACAAGTGACTATTTTCTGGTATCTGTACTTTATGTTGGTTCTTATTTTCTAGAAGTTTTCGGACATATTTTTTCTTTTCATCACTTAAATTATTTTTAGGAAAAATTACATTAAATATGATTATCATATTTCCAGTATTATTAATTCCTTTATTTTTTATAATTTTCTTAGAAAATGGATGGATTATATTTTCTTCAATCACATGTAGATAGCTATTATCTAGATATTTCACTACAAAATCAAAACCACACAACGCATCTATTAAGCTTACATTATAGTCTATTATCAAATCATTATTTGAAACATCATATATACTATGTTTAGTATATTCTATAATTACTAATAAATCGTCTTTTTCTTTAGTTTCTAAATTAATATTACCTTGGTTCTTATATAAAATTGAATCGCCATTTTTTATTGTTTGTTTTAATTGTAAATGGAAGGGTTTACGTATTTTCACTATTTTCTTTCCCTCACATTCTTGGCATTCATAGCCCGGTTTTATTTTCTTACCTAGCCCCATACATTCATCACACATGGTTTCACTTGAGGTTACGAAACCCGGTGCCAACATATTAATTTTCATTTTTCTTCCTTGACCATTACAACCTATACATCTTATTAAGGCGGTTTTATCTTTCGTTCCGTGACCTAGGCAACTCATACACATATTTTTCGTTTTAATCTTGAATTCTATGTTCTTTTCGTTATATATTTCTTCCAACGATACGGGTAATATATGTTTTGTAACACTCGGGGGTCTATTAGCAAACGGAAATCCAAACGAATTAGGCATTGGCATTTCATTTTGATTAAGAGTTCCATATAAGTCGTAATTACGTTTCTTATCTGGGTCGCTTAATATATCATAGGATTTCGATAATTCTTTGAACTTTTCTTCACTTTCTTCTTTATTATTGGGATTCCGGTCTGGATGATACTTCTTTGCCAATAATTTATATCGTTTTTTTATTTCCTCAGATGGTGATGATTTTGAAACACCTAGTATTTCATATGGATTCATTTAAACTAATAGTTGAATTAAATCTTTAAATATAGCCTCAGTAACATATTTGAAATTAGTTAGTTAATTGGTTACATTTATTAAACTGTAAATTAACTAATTGTTTATCATTATAATGCGCTTCTAGACCACCTACAAATGAATTGTTATTTGTACAATATACAGAGTTTGATTGATGTCGTGTTTCTATATTTCCAAGCGTATGTTTCTTGGGAATTTTAACCTTTCCGGTTGTTAGGTCTCTACAAAATAGTTTCATTCCGGCTATACCTTTTTTAGTATTGTCATATGCTACATCCATTCTAAATATACCGGAATTCTTAGGACATTTTACCTTTTTAACATTGGTTTTATCATCTATTCCAGCAATTCCTTCTATATTTCCCAATGTTTTTGTTGCTCCATCCTTTTCATATAAATATTGGAAACTATTAATTATACCTTCCGATGAAACGTTTCCAATTACACCATTAACATAATTTTCATTAGAATATTTGATTGTTTTACAGTCGTTACATGTTTCCACTTGTCCCAATAATGTATTTATTTTATATGATTTCCAAGATTTCGGTTTATATTTATTCATATTTTCAAATAAACTATTGTCGATTTCAATTGAGGTTTCCGATACTTCGTCTTCATCCCTACTCATTGTTTTAACCTTCAATGAACATATATCACACGTTTGATTTTTACCTTGAGGACCTTTGGGTCCCAATTTTCCGTGTGGTCCTTTTTTACCTTGATCATCACGTTTATTGAAGTAATAGCATAGTGTGAAAATCGCAATAAAGCAATTCAAAATAAACATATGACCGAAAAAACTTATACTTGCTAATCCATAAGCATTGAATGATTGGTTTTTAGACAAACTTCTATGAACAATCATTATTCCATACGCAATCATTAATGTTAAAATTAATAATGTAAAAAATATAATACGCCAATCAAATATTACAGTAAATAGCATATCACTAAAGGTTCTCTTTGCGGTTTTCGCTATGTTGATTGTAGTTTTTCTAGACGAACCAATATATTCATCTGCTAAATCTTTACTATAATCATAAGCACCACGAAGGTCGGTCATTATAGTATATAATATTATTATTTATACAATAATTATACAATAATAATTATACAATAATAATTATACAATAATAATTATACAATAATTATACAATAATAATTATTGTTTAATTTGGTGCTTTTCGACAACACAATTTATAATTATTTTCTAATATAGCTGGATTCGGTTCGTAATCATCTGGGCATTTATCCGTTGCTATAACACAGTAATCTTGTGTTTTCAATTGGTCTATATCATTGATTTCGCAAATATTCGGATGAACCCAATTAAGGTCTTCGGATGCTTCTAACCCTTGGATGAAACCGGTTTTTAATGCGTCGGTTTTTTTAGCTTTTAAACCTATTTTTCCTTTATTTTTTGATGGATCATCGCAAATATTTGTCATAATATATTTATTCACAATCGGAACATTCTTTTCACTAGCACAACATATGTAGGGTTCAACATTATTATAGTTGAAACCGTCATCATCTATACCAGCACCTACATTAACAGTTCCTTTTTTCATTTCTTCTAATATTTTATTCTTTTCATTTGCTATGAGATGTAATGGACCCTTAAGAGAATTAAATGGACTTTCGCATGGTTTGGTACTAATAAAACACATTCCATTATCCGAATTTTTATGTTTGAATGTCGGCTCACTTGTAAAATCTCTTTGGGGAACATATGGTAATGGTTCAGTATTACACTTTGATAAGATAGGGTCTTTTTGTTCATCTTTGGATAATTTAGTATTAAGTGTAATATAACTATTATTTTGTGTTGTTTCTCCTCGCATGTTACTCGGTTTCAAAATGAAACTTTTATTTTTGAATTTAGTAGCATAAAAGTCCATAAGACCATCAACTTCTTGATAATACATACATATAAATTGACATCCAAATTCAAAACCATTATTGGGACTATATTGACGTGTGAAGAAGCTTTGTTCTTCTGGAACAATAATAGACAATCCACTTTTATTGTAATTCATTAATGTTTCGGTATCTTCTTTAATGTATTGAGATATACGAACGGTGGGGTCAATCGCTTTATTATTGATTTTTCGTACGACACTTGTATTCCACGAACCATTTACGATTTCTTCTAATGTACTATTTTCAAACCCTTCACTACATAATATTATCACCTTTTCCTTGAGTTTCTTTATGGGTTCTTGCGCTATATTTTTTTGATTATATCCATAACTTATATCCATAAGTCTGGATCCACAATGTTTTATTATAGATTCCTTGATTTTTTTAAGAATTTTATGGTTTTTGGGTATATTTAAATTTAAACCAATTAGGAGTGGGTCTTCGTAATTGGTAACAATACCAGCATTAAAAGCCGTTGTCCCTATAGTTTCCATAACTTCATCAAAACTTAAACTATTTAATGATAGTTTCCAATTTCCATTTTTAAGTCCTACACATACGAGCGGTTTATCAGAATCACTATATATGTCTAAATATAAAAAACGGGCTCCGTACCTTATAATTCTTTTCAAAATATTTAGACTATTATAATCTAGCATTTGATTTTTCCCGGTATATGGTCTGAACGCACTCGCAATATAGAAATTACATAAAGGTTGGTCTTCTTCTTTTTCATTATCGAGAGAACTAATAGTAAAGTAGTCGTCATATATATAGAGCCTTTCCATAACCTTATTAACACGATACTTATCAGATATGTAGAAACTTAGTATTATGGTAATAAATAGTATAAAAAATAGTATAATGAATTTACGGTAATATTCAATATTTCGCAATAATTGGTTTCTTAAATCTTGTTCCATATATATTTATTTATATTATTTTAATATTATCCATTTAACATAAAAACTAATTGATATTTTAAGTATGAAAAATTTATTAGAAATAATAAACAAAGACATTGAACGAATATTTTCAGGTGTTTTTAAAGACCCTGATAAGGTATATTTTTGTACACGTTGTATAACCAGTTGTATGAATATATTAGATAATATACTGACCAAAAAGGAAATAAAGCATTCTATTTCAAAAAAAATGCTTGTCATTTACAGCTATATTATCAATATGGATGATATAGGGATTTATGATGTTTTACTATATGATATTTACAAAAATATTAAGGCACTCAACCACGAGTTTGCCGAGAAGTTTCATTATAAATGTCTCTTCAAGAAGAAAAATATAGAGTACCACCTAAACATGATTATGTATTATAAAAAAAATGACGAAACTACTGATAACTTATACACTTACTATTTTAACGTAGAAAATTATTACAATTGTTTAAAATTATTGGATTATAGCGATACTGATTATTTCTATAAAAAAATGATATTATGTAATAATATTTGTGATTTCGAAAACTTAGACCAAAACATTAGTAAAATAATTGACTATTCAAAAAACAATATGTGTTCTCCTTATTTACTTATTTGTATGGGATTAGGTAATACAATAATGAATAATTGTGTAAAACGGTATTATAAAAATATACCATGTGGACAATCAAACATAATACCACATAATGATTCGAATATTATCCAAACAACCCCACATAAAATATGTTTAGTAGTTGATAATAGTAAATACAAATTAGAAAATTATATTATACAATCATTTGAATATGTTATATTGGATTTAGCTTTAACAAATACATTACCGAAAATGAAAAATGTTGAAATTATTCAATGTGACTTGAACGAAACCAATCATGAAAATATATACGATACATTAATAAAACAGCAGTTTTACATGGCTATTAATTTTTGTAGTTTAAATAACATAAGTCTATTTAAATTATTAGCAAAGAAAATTGCTAAAATACAAATAAATAACAATGATTATTTAGGTAGTCATCAAAATGGAGTTTTCGATTATGTTATATTAGGAGAATGCTACAATGATATGAATAGTAATTACATATTTAGCGAAAAGAAAATAATAGTTAAATGCCCGATCATATTGAATATTGACTATTCAAAATCATTTGATTTTGAAATTAAAAAGAATTACGATTACATTATACACTTGATTAATAAATATATTAATAAACAACAAATATCGGATTTTATGGTAGATTATATATATAAAGTTATTAAATTCAATATACGAAATCTAAACCGTGGTATATACAATAATGAATTACTTATTGAAAGACAAATAAAGTCCGTTATGGATAAAATGAATATTAATGACCCAAATTACAATATGTTTCAAAATAATTATAGTAAAATACGGGATTTGAAAAAGGGAAATATAAAGGAAAAACAATTACATTCAATGTATTACAACATAATATTACCTATATGCAAACATACAGATTATTTTAGATTTTGTGTGCTTAGTGGTTCGAAGAAAATTAGTAAAAAGGATATTTTAATTTACAATCAAATACTGAAAATGTCTCCTAGAAGTGTATTATATATACTTGAAACGGTTTGTTTTGAAAATCGGGATATGCTATTAAAACATTTTGACGAAAATATTAAAGAAAAAGTATATTTTATACCATTTATTGAACCACAACTTAATCTGTATAGACTTATGTACTTTGATTGTGTGTTGGATACACTTAACTATAATTTAAAAAATACGATATATGATATACTTGTATGTAAAATTCCAATTATATCATTCCAAGGCAATCATTTATATTCTACAATAACGTCTAGCATTTTAAAGAGTTTAAACTTGACCGATACAATATGTATTAATCTCACCGAATTTATTGAAAAGTCAATACGAATATCTAACAATCCAGAATATTATAACTACATCAAAGACAAGTTTAATCATAATAGTGTAAAGAATTATTACCAAGAAAATTATATAGAAAAAATAATTAATACTATTATTAAAATTGAGTAAATTAATTTAAAATATTTAAAATTATAATATTATTATTACATATTGTAATATGACTCTCAACAAAAATGACGAACCACTTTTGCGCGAAAACCCGAATCGATTTGTAATTTTTCCCATTGAATACCATAATATTTGGGGTATGTATAAAAAAGCTCTAGCATCTATATGGACGGTCGAAGAAGTAGATTTATCTAAAGATGCTAATGATTGGTTGAAATTAAATGATAATGAACGTAATTTCATTGAAAATATTTTGGCTTTCTTTGCGGCGAGTGATGGAATAGTCAATGAAAATTTATCCGAACGTTTCATGAATGATGTACAAATCACCGAAGCCAAATGTTTCTACGGGTTTCAAATAGCCATGGAAAATATCCACTCAGAAATGTATTCCCTTTTGATTGATACCTATGTCAAAGATACCACGAGAAAACTAGAACTTTTAAATGCCATAGACACGATTCCATCGATTAAAAAGAAAGCACAATGGACATTGAAATGGATTGGTGACGACGATTCCGATTATAATAAACGTGTAATTGCCTTTGCCGCAGTAGAAGGTATCTTTTTCAGTGGAGCGTTTTGCTCTATTTTCTGGCTCAAAAAACGAGGACTTATGCCAGGATTAACATTTAGTAATGAACTTATTTCTCGGGACGAGGCATTACATACGGAATTTGCTATTATGATGTATAAAATGTTAGTACACAAATGTTCGGAAGAAACGGTTAAAGGAATAATTACTGAAGCAGTTGAAATAGAAAAAGAATTTATCAATGAAAGTATACCATGTAAACTTATTGGAATGAATTCGGAACTTATGAGTGAATACATAGAATTTGTTGCTAATCGCCTCATTGTCCAATTAGGATATTCGAAAATATATCAAGCTAAGAATCCATTCCCATTTATGGAAATGATTTCATTGGAAGGTAAAACTAATTTCTTTGAAAAAAGAGTCGGTGAATATTCTAAATCCGGTGTTAAATCGGGAACACAAGTATCTAGACAAATAGTTTTGGATGCGGATTTCTAGACACTACTATATTTCCACGTAAATAAAAAATGGAATTGTATAGATTATAACATTACTATCCATCGCAATAATCTATCATAATACGTTTCTAGTTGGTCTTTTTGTTGGTGTTTGTCTTTATTCATCAACACATCGTAGTAAAAATCTTTGAGTGAAAAATAACAATAACTCGCGACAATTGATAAATAAAAAAACATTATTTTTTATATAAATTCTGTTTCTTAATTAGTATTATATTAATAAGTTAGTATTGTATTAATAAGTTAGTATTGTATTAATAAGTTAGTATTGTATTAATAAGTTAGTATTGTATACTAAATCTTTATGTTAAATAACTCGCTTAAGCTATTACCTAAGAGACATCGTTCGATTGCCAATGAAGCCAATTTCGACACATCTATAATATCTATCTTATTGTGTTTTTCATGAACGAAATTATTCTCTAATAGTTTATCTAATTTATCTTTCCATAATACAGTATTTGTAACACTAACACGGTCAAAGGAACTATTGTGTATTTTCCTTATAGCATCGTTACTGAATATTCCATGACACGCACACATTATTACCTTTGACGCGCCATTTTCTTTCAATATATCGGCCGCTTTACATGCGGTTCCGGCTGTATCTATTATATCATCAATAATAATACACACTTTATTTTCTATATTTCCCATAATTACCATGTGGTCCACTTCATTCGCAACTTTGCGTTCCTTATACATAAATGCCGAACCTAAATTCATCTTTTTTGCCATATGAACGACCCGCTTGATTCCACCTTCATCGGGACTCACCAATATAACATCTTTCAATTCTTCAGGTGGAACAACTGTTTTGATATATTTTATGAAGTATGGTTCCGAAAACAAATTATCTAATGGGGTAAGACCAAAGAAACCTTGGATTTGGTCTGCGTGTAGGTCAAACACAATTACACGGGAAACTCCTAGACTTTCAAACATAGTTGTCATTACACGCGCGCTTATAGGTGTTCGAGAATTGTTCTTACGGTCTTGGCGTTGATACGGATACATTGGCAATACGAGCGTAATCGACTTCGCACTTCCACGTTTAACGGCGTCAATCATAATTAACACTTCCATTATTAAATCATTTACGGATAATACTTTGCCTTTTTCGGTTGGTGTTTCAACTATACTTTGTATGATTACTATATCCTTTTGTCTAATATTTTCAGTAATATGATTAATTGAAACTTCACCACTGGCGAAATAACCTGGTACTTCGTGGGATAAACTACAATCATATCTTATCTTGAAGTTATGTGCTATTTTAGTGCTTAAATTTCTATTACCATTTCCCATTATGAAACTGGTATTTTTAAGTTCATTGGACGGCTGATTGTGTGGGAAAATGTCAAAATTGAATTCCATGATGAATACCTCGGGTGTCTATATTTATTATTAATATTTATGAAAAAATAAAAATTTTCAAATTTTATTTAAGATACTATTATTTACTAATAATTATTAATGATAAATAAAGTAGATATTGTTTGTGGATTAACCTGGGGCGATGAAGGAAAGGGAAAAATCATAGGAGAATTATTGAAAACTAATAAATACGACTGGGTATGCCGTTGGAATGGTGGTTCGAATGCTGGACATACTATTTATTTAAATAACACAAAATATCATACCCATATTATACCCTCTGGAATTTTGTATGGGGTTAAATGTTTGATTGGTCCGGAATGTTTTGTTAACATTAATGACCTTAATTCGGAAATGGAATATCTAAAGGGACATGGATTCGATATTTCTTTATTGAAAATATCACCCTATGTAAAAATCATAACACCTTCCCACAAAGAAGAAGATGCCAATAACCCCAATTCAACTGGGAAAGGTATTGGTCCCTGTGCTAGAGATAAATATGCACGTAAAGCTATTCAATTGAAAGACCACTGTCCAGAATCGTTGAAATCATTTTTAATGACTGAAGATTTACACGGAAATATTCTATGTGAAGGCGCTCAAGGGTTTTGGTTGGATATTAACTATGGTAATTATCCATATGTCACATCAAGTGTCACATTACCTTATAGCGCTTGTAGTTTAGGATTTCCACCATGTAAAATTAATACTATTTATGGTGCTGCTAAAATATATGACACACGTGTAGGCTATGACCCCGATTTCGAAAATATGTGTCAGCCAGAAGAAGAAACCATCGATAAAATTGTAGAAGTAGGAAAGGAATATGGAACTACAACCGGTAGGCCTAGAAAGGTATCCTGGCTTAATTACGATAAATTAGTTAAAGCAATTAATATTTCAGGAACTAATGTAGTTATTATATCAAAAGTAGATATATTAGAAATAGTAAATAAATTTATAATATTAAAAAACAATAAATACATTCATTATGAAACCCTGGAAATAATGAAAAAAAAACTAGGTGATATGTTGTTTGATGATTGTAAATTAATTAAAAAAATAATTTATTCCGACCATCCTGAACACGTTGAGTTTTGATGTGAAGGCATTGTTTAAATAGTTTCCAATGCTCGTCCCGTGGGCCAGTTTATAATATACTTACCCTGTGGATGTTTCCATTCTCGTTTGAATACAATAATAGTGTCTGAACCACTTAGTTCATTCATGATACGTTTGAATAATGTAATTTTATCAACTACCAAATCATCGTATTTAGACATATCTAAATGATTCAATTTCTCTATAAATTTGGCATTGATTTTAACACCACGCATATTGTCAGCCAATTTCATTTTCATATTAGTCTCAATATCCTTTGCTGTCCAATAAAGGGTTGATATACCAATAATATGTTTGTTTTGTAAAATTTTAAATTTGGCGGTTTTACCACTTAGATTTTTGAAACCAACCGAAACACTTGTTATTTTATTATTGTAATTGAATTGACACGATTTAGATCCCATTGACAGAAGTGCCTCCATATTTTTAAATTTATGTTCCGCAGCCATTAATTCATATTTACCTTCCTGTACGCCGGATAAAACCTCCATATCAAATAGATACTTATCAGTCGTATTATTATATACTTTATAGACCCCAGTTTTGACACCCGCTTCGCGAACACCACCAGTCGCTCCAACATAACAATTTTTGAATGGAGTAACAAAGCTAATAAGTTTTCTATTATTTTTAATGAACACCTTACGCCCCTCGACACGTTCAATATATTTATGGAATTGAATAGTA
>Ga0114994_10001080_pt1 | contig 19320 bp, 14 predicted proteins | sample ArcticOcean_MG_C_9_FD_87043 | JGI IMG/M metagenome (GOLD analysis project Ga0114994, IMG submission 87043) | Marine microbial communities from western Arctic Ocean - ArcticOcean_MG_CB2_152 | ecosystem: Environmental > Aquatic > Marine > Oceanic | place: Arctic Ocean: Canada Basin | collected...
ACACGGGCTCGGTCACGTGCTTGTCCGCGCTCGACGGCGACCGGCTCGCGTCGGGCAGTAGTGACAACTCCATCATTATCTGGAGCGTCGCGGACGGTAAGCAGCTCGCCAAGATCGGGGGGCACACGGGCTCGGTCATGTGCCTGGCCGCGCTCGACGGCGACCGGCTCGCGTCGGGCAGTAGTGACAACTCCATCATCATCTTGAGCGTCGCGGACGGTAAACAACTCGCCAAGCTCGAGGGGCACACGGGCTCGGTCACGTGCTTGGCCGTGCTCGACGGCGACCATGGCCTTCCGCCAGTCCGCCGCGCACCGCCTTGTCGCGATCGGTGACGACGACGACCCCACGCACCACGGCGCCTTCAAGCCGGCGCGCGAGTCGCGCACCAGTCGCTTACGGCGCCAGTTCTCCTTCCGGAGCAAGCCGCCCGCGCCGCCGCCGCGGCACTTCAAGCGCGACTTCGCCTCGCGCAAGTACTTGCACGCCAAAAATTGGAACCAGACGCGCAGCGAGTGGCGCGAGTTGGTGGTCACGCTCATCGCGCCGTTGTTCGTCCTAGGGGCGCGGAGCGCGGGACCTAGCCCTCGGTAGAGCGCGTAGTGTTGCCAGTAGCCCAGCGTCTTCAGACAGGTGACGTGGTCTCGACTCAGGGCCCGTCGGAGCTGCTTCCGGAGCGGCGCCCGTTGCAGGTCCGCCGGACGCTCTCCTAATATGAGCGTGCCGTTTTTCGCATATTCGCCCTTCGTCGGCGTCAAGGGCGAGCACTGGTCCAATCTAGCTTCGTCGCCCAACACGCTCGCGTCGAAGACCCGCCCGAACGCGCGCCAGCTCTCTTGAGTGTGCGGCGGCAGCTTGAGCTCGCGCGGCCCCTCGCGATGCGCGATTTGTTGCGCCGCGAACGGCGCGCCGGCGTCCGCGGCCCAGAGCCAGCCGGACGCGTGCTCGAAGAGCATGTTGCCGAAGCCGTTATGCTGCACCGCCACGACGACCGTCGCGCCCGTCCGGGCCGCCCGACTCGCGAACGTCTTCGGATCGAAGCGGCAGGCCGCGTCGACCGCGTCCGCGAATTCCGGCGACGACGAGTCGTCCGTGTCGACGGCACGTTCTTCCTCCGCGACGGCGTGCTGCCGACACCATTAGAACTAGCGCGGCGGACTATGGACTGGACGCACGAAAAAAAACTGGCTCCGCAGACGTTTTTCGGTACTACGGAAGGCGGCGCGCAGCGCCTCGACCCGCTCCCCGGCCACCTCGGCATAGACAAAGACCTCTTGAAGACCCGCCGCGCGGGCAACTATGCGAAGGGCGAGTTCTACGCGAGTCGCGTCAGTATTCGCCGAAGGACGCGGGCCTTCTACGCGCAAGCGCTGGAGACTGTCCGCGAGGACGCGAAGTGCGCCGACCGCTACGTGAACTGCTCCGGCGCCGCGCGGCGCACGTTCTGCGGCGGAAAGGGGGAGCGGACAGTCCTGCCGGAACCGTTCGCTGACTTTAACGCCGGCGAGCGGGCATGTCCGGTCGGCAACGCTGCGTCCTCCGCGAGGCGCCATCATCGACGCGACGTCTGCGCGATGGCGTGGAAGTAGACGCTCACTCGACGCCCGCGCAGCCCCCCCGCCGCTACCGCGGCTCGTCGAGGATCGAGGGCTACTGGAACGTGTTCTTCTGCGAGGCGTGCCGGGCGCCGCCGCGGCCGCGCGACCGGGGAATCCCCTTTTCGGTGGAGGGCGTCATCGACAGACTCGACGCGGAGAACAAGGGCTCATATGCGATGTTCGGGCTAAAGCACCCGGGGCGTGACTCCACGCCATCGAGCGGACGCCGCCTCGCGGCGCGGCCGAGGGCGACCATCCTCGACCGCGGGCGGTCCATCCTCAAGCCCGAGATCGCGCCCCATCCATTTGTGCCCATAAAGTATGATCCCGACGGACCACAGGGGGCGTTCTCGCCGCTCTCCGTGCCGTCGGACCCTCTCCCCGCGAGGAAGAAGCGCGCCGGGGCCCGGGCACGTAGTCGGGCGTATGACCTCGCCCAGCAGGAGCTCAAGATGATCGAACTCGAGGCTCAGCCGAAACACCACTGTCGGAAGAAAATACTCGGTGCTCTCTAAACTTAACTCACAGTACAACACTTCGACGGCGCCTTGAGCGGCTGCCGGAACGGGTTCGGCTTCGAGTAGCCCGCGAGGAACGCGTCCTCGTGGGCGTGCGCGATCATGTACGCCTGCATCTCCAGGAGCCGCTCGGCTTTGGTGGGGGCCGTCTTCAGGAGCGCCAGCTCCGCCTCGAGGCGCTGGTGCTCGCGCTCCGCCTCGCGGTCCGACGTCGGCGACGGCCGGGACGGCGAGGGCGAGCACTGCGCCGGCAGGTGCGTCCCGAGGCGGCGTTCGAGGGGCGAGCCGCCCGGCGGCCACTGCGCGGGCGACGGCCTTGTCGACGGCGGCGGTCCGGCTGGAGGCGGCGGCGGCGTCGGCGGGCGGCCGCGCGGTGGCGGCGGCGCGGCGGGCGGCGGCGACGAGGGCGGCGGCGGCGCCGCCGGTGGTTTGCCGGCAGGTGGCGGTGGCCTGGCCGGCGTATGGGCTATTGGCGTGCCGGGCTCCAGGGGAGTGTCGTTCTCTGGACTTGGTGTGGCGGGCGCCATCGCTGCCCTGCTGTCGCACGTGTCGTGGGCTGGGCCGACCATTGCCACCGAGGAGTCCTGTGCCGCAGCGGCTGCGTTTACGTGCGGTTCCCGGTCGTGGGCAGCTCTGTTTCAAGTGGCGAAACCCGTTTTGGAGGTCAAAAAAATGTTGGCAAAAACCGCGCTGTTCTAACGGCCGCCCGTCCTGCAAACGGTGCTTACGAGTGATCACGGATCTCTCCCAGCGCAGCAGACATCAGCGCTGCCACACAGAGCCAGCCGCGCCGCGTCTCGTGGACCAGTGCGACCGCTAGCCAAGCAACCGCTCACGCCTCCGCAGCGCCCAAACGCACCGCAGCGATCGCCGCGCCACCGCCGCGTGCCCAAGATGGCCTCGCAAGAACGCCGCTACGTCAGCCCGAGCAAACAACGCTTGGAAGCGAGCGCGGACCCGGCCTGGTTACGAAGGCAGCAGCGCTTCTTCACGGCCTATGCCAACGCGAAGCTCGCGAAGACGGACGCGCCCAAGGTCGAAGAGCTTTTCCGTGACCTGAAAGACGGCCGCGTCCTCAAGGCCTTCGTGGAGGAGCTGTCGGGCACCACCATCAAAGGGAAGCAAACGACGGGCGGCTCGTTCATCCAGCACGTCGCGAACCTAACGCCGACCTTCACCTTCATCAAGTCCGCGACGAAAATCGTGGGCATCGGGCCCCAGGACGTCGCGGACGGGAACCCGGGACTCGTGCTCGGGCTGCTCTGGTCGCTGATCGTGTTTTTTGCCAGTAGGGATTTGGGCGCTCTCACAAAGGGCGACCGGGACCTGAAGACCACGCTCCTGGACTGGGCGCGGGGGCGGTGTTCTAAACGCGTCCAGGTAAACGACTTGGGGCCGGCCTTCGCCGACGGCCGGGCGTTCCTGGCGTTGTTGGAGGAGGAGGGCTTCGCCTACGCGCCGTCGAAAGACGCGGCCGCGAACTTTCAAAGGGCCTTCGACTACGCGGAGGAGACGTACGGCGCGCCGCAATTGTTGGACGCGGCCGACCCGGACTGCTGGCGCGAGGACAAGGCCGTCGTCGCCTACTTGGCGGAACTCGTGCGGCGGCTGCCCGAGCGCAAGCGGTCCGGGAACGAAGCGGTCGAGGCCGTGGACGCGTGCTTTGATGGTGGCATTGTGGAGGAATGCGCTCGTGACCTCGCGGGCGTCCTATCGACGCTCCAGGCGTCGAAGACCGGCTGGCTCGGCGGGCTCCTCGCGCGGCCCGTGCCGACGGTCTGCCTCGTCGTCGAGGAGGCGAGCGTGTCCATGGCCGTCGCGGCCTGCCGGGGCCAGCGGCAAGCGTCGGAGCGGAGCTGCGACCTGCACGTCGTCGTGGTGAAACGGGGGGACGATGTCGCTGCCTTACTGCGGGAGCGCTACGCTACGCCGCCGGACTACGTCTTGGTGGATGCGCCGGGCTGTTTGGACGTGCGCGGCACCGCTCTATGCTTTGCGGCGCCGGGGGCCGCCGCGATTGACGTCAGCGTTAGGGTCGCGCGGGAACAGGGCGTCGACTCGGCCGAAGTCAATGCGCTCGACGCGAACCAGGTGCTCTGCGCTTGTTTGCGGGCCGCGTCGAGCGTCAGCCTGCCCGGCGCCTCCGACGCCGAGGCAGTAGATACCGCGGAGGCCGCGGGCGCCGCGGACCTTCTGCGGTCGCGGACGCGCATCGCGGCCCTGGCGCCGACGGACGCGCCGGCCGGCACCTTCCCGTCGACGTCGTCGATCGCGTCGCTGGCCGTGCGCGTCGCGCCCGGCGTGTCCGCGGACGTGACGGCCCGCGTCGTGGGGGACGCGCTGCGGTCGTGTGCTGTGGTCGATTTCGGGGCCGAAGCGGAGGTCTTTACGACGGCCTGTACGGATGGCTACTGCTCGGCACCGTCGGTGGAATTTGCCGGGCGGTTGCGGGCGGCGTGTGTGGCCGAGGCGCCCGACGGGATCGTGGTGGCGCCGACCGTCGCTTCTAGGAGCGTGCCGGTCGCCGCGGCCGCGTACCGCGCCCTGGGCGCGGCGACCTTTGCTCTGAGCCTGCGCTCGACGAACGACGCGGATTCTCTCCAGGCGTCGGCGCGGGTGCTGGCACGCTTGGCGTCGGGGGGGGCGCTGCCGGTTGCCGCGGTGGAGGCGGCGGAGTAAGGTTACAATATTGTTTACTCTTCTCCATACGGGCTTTTCTGGAACGCGAAGTGCTCGTCGCCGACGGCGAGCGCGGCGGGGGCGAGCTCCCAGTACGAAACAGTGACATGCTCGGGCCGTAGTCCCCGTGTTTGCAAAACGCGCTTGAAATCATCGCCAACGCCGTCGTCGGTGAAAGAGCAACCTCCACGAAATTCCAAGTGCGAATCGTGGGAATCTAGAGGCATCTTCCACCGAGTCTGCAAGTCTAACTCATCGACTTCGCCGGGCTGACGCCATAAAGAAATAAATGGTACGCGGTGAGCATGATTCCCATCGTTCGTTTCCAATCGACCGTTACCACATGGATGCGTGGAACCGACCTCATGAATGACACAACCTCCAGGAACCGGCTCGAGGGTAAACCTGGTGGCTTGGCTCAGTGACGTGGTAACTTGGCCATCGGCATCGTTCTCGTCATTAATATTTCTGAACTCCATGTATGTTTCCTCGGCTCCATAGTTAGGGTAGATTGGCGGCCCGGGCCGCAGCAGATATCGACCCTGCCGCGCCGCGGCCGCGACGTGGCGCCATCGCGGTGTGGTGAACTCGGCGCCTCCCGCCCAGTAGCATTTGCCTAGCCGCGTTTTGGCACACTCCTGCGACGCCGTCCGCAGCGATACGCAAGCGCATTCGAGGCGCCAGCCGTGGTCAAAGCCGGCGCTCTCCACCACATTGTCAAGCACCACGCTCGGGAGGTCGTTCAGACCCATTTTTTCGCTCTGTATCGATAGATGCCAGCAAGTGATAACGTGTCACTGTACACCTTAACTCGCGGGCCACTAAAACGCTCAAAACAAGCACCAAAACTGGCAAAACACCCAATCTGACGGGTTTTTCGCGCGGGTTTCTCTCGCAAACAACAACAATCTCTATTGCGGGCACTAGCTCAGTGCGGCCGCAGCACCGATGGCGTCGTCGCCGCGCAACGTTCTCGCTCTCTTATGGCTCTCCTGCACCACTGCTTTGGTTGCGCCCCGCCATGGCATAAGGCCGGCCAAGCAAGCGCTGCACGCAAACGAAGATGCAATCTCTGACTTTTGCATCGGCACGAACGCGTTTTGGAAGGGACTCATCCTCCCAGTGGTCAAAAACTATGCCGACGTCAAGCCCAAGGGCTCGGCCGATTGCGACGACTTCTTCAGCGTCGTGACCGCGGCGCCTGAGACGCCGGGCATTCCTCGTCCCGTGTGGCTGACGATCGCGGCGTCGGTGCCTACTGGATTGATTTGGTACGGGTGGTACAAATACTCAGTAGAGGAGGAGCTCTTCCAGTATGAATTAAAAACGGAAGGCCGCGTGACCGGCTGCGGCGGCTACGGCACGCTCTTCCCGTTTGTTTTCGCCGTCATCATCGGAGGACCTCTGGCGCTAGTGGGCTTCCCCGGCGGCGACGCGATCCTAGAGGCGGCGGGGCTCTGGATCTTGCTGGGACAGGTAAACCTCTATCGGAGGGTCAACGAGTGCTTCCCCGAGGGTGAAAAGCCTTTGCACGCGTGGTGGGCGCTCCTGCCGCCGCCGCTGGATGTGGTCGTCGGATTGCGCCAGGTGCACTCCCTCTCCGAGTACTGGAAGGGGAGCGGGGGCTCCCGGCCGGTGGCGATAAAGTAGCGGAGGAGTGGTTCCCGTTTATCAGCGCGCCGCGCTTCACGCTGAAGGAGTTCGCGCGGACGCCGTCCATGTGGTTCTGGTTCACACGAGACTGGGACGACCTCGACGTGCCCCTCCTGGAGGACTAGTGACAGTGTAATAATTAAATGTGAGTGGTAATAGCGCGGCGCGTCATTTGTTAGATATTTCAGCCACGCCCCGCCGAGTCGTCCGGACGCCGCGGCTCGAGTGCCTGTTGGCCGATCCGTGCCTTCAGCTCGGACAAGCCGGGGGCCTTCGCCGGTCGCGCGGGCTTCAGGGCGGGCCACGGGCCTTGTTGCCGCAAGAGTTCCCAGGGGTTATCATTTAACGACGCGCGCGTCAGCACGGCCGCGTCCCTATATCTCCGGCAATAGCCGCCGTTGATGGGACCAGCGTCCTCCGATAGGTTCAAAACGTCGCCGTCCTGGAACGCCCGGAGCGCGGGGCACGTCTGGAACAGTTTCGTGCGCACGAGCATCGTCTCCACCGCGTCGATGTCATACATCTCGCACGCGTCGTAGGATAAATGGCCGGCACTTTCGTGTGGGCGGCCCGTAGTTGGAAAACGGCCGCGGACCAGCAACGTGCGCCTAGGTCCGCCTACGCACCGTCGTCCGCGGAGAACGGGTGAGTCGGTCGATTGTGAATAGAACAACGGCGGCACGGTCCCTTGGGGTAGTGGAGTCGCTAATACTCGCTGGATCAGGTCTTGTGCCCGTCTTTATCTAAACGTAGGGTCGCGAAGTCGGCGAACAGCGCGGACTATGCGGAACATATGATCTAGCTGATTAGTCGTTCTGGTGGGTTGTATGGCCTCTACCACTATCAAAGGGATGTAAACACATCTAACGAAGGGAAGTGTCTAGTAGAATTCTTTTCCCGCCCTCTGAGCGTGGGCTATCGGCTCTAGTTCCGTCGGATACGTATGAAACCTGGGCCGGAGTACTTATATTGTACTAACTAGACGGTGGATGGCGGCGTCAATCGCTGGTGTACTTTGGCAACCCGTAAGACTCATCCGCGAATGTCCCCATATTTCCGGGAGCCGCGAGCATATGTGCCCCAGCCGCTACACGTGAACATTTGGTCTCGCTGACCGATTATGGTGCTAACTTAATTTGGGAGCTCGTTTATTTTACTCTACCTACCCGGGAAGATACCAAACTCCATTTTTGGGCCTTCGGGCTGCCGCGGGAATTTCAAAACAATGTTCAATTCTGACGGGCACGTGTTGTTAGACACCCTACCAATACAACCTAATTACCCCGACCGCCGGTCGCAAGTATAGCCCATCTTTAGAGACCCCGCCCCCCTAGGCGCGGCGCACCCTCATGCGTGTGATGGCGGAGGTCTCTGCGCCGGGGTGTTTGGAAAAACCCTCTTTGGCCCTGTGTCCCCATCGAAGACCACCCTACGCCACCGAGGCGCATATTCGTACGCTTCCCCACACAAAAGCAAAGTTACACAAAACAATCATACAAACGGCGCGCACTTCCCGCGCGCGCACACGTCCGCGCCGCGGCACTGCCCGCCGTGCTCCACGGCGTCGATGCGCGTGTGGCAGACGAAGGTCGGGCGTTTTTCGTCTATATCGGACCGCAGCGCCGGCAAGGAACCGACGGGCGCGGACGGCAAGAGCAAAAGATGGGGCAGCGCGAGCGCCGTCTCGTGCAGGCGCCCGCTCGTCTTGAATGCGCCCCCGTCGAAGGGCCCCGCCAGGCCGGCCTTGGCGCGGATTTGAGAAAAGTCGCGCTGCAGCACATGGAGCGCGCCCCGCTTGTTATGCGCCAACGCGTAGCGGTCAAACAAGGCACCGTCGAAGTCGTAGGCGCCGTCGGACGCCGCGGACCAGCTCGCAAATAACGTCGCCCACAGCGGTAATTGGTCCTTCTTCCCGCAGCGCCCCCGCCACCAGAGCGCGAAGAACTCCCGGGTGAACTCGGACCGCCGCGCAAAAATGAGGCCGCCGTTCATGGGGATCTTGGGGCCGCCGATTCGATTTTGGTTTCCGAGTATTTCAGCATCCGTGAGCGCGAGGTACGCTTCGGGAGTGACGTCATCCCGCGTGAACGCGACGTCCGAGAACCAGGCGTCCGCGTCCACGTATAAAACGCTGGCCGGACCGTTCTCCCCCTCGAAGAGCGCCAGGAAGGCCAAGGTCTTGACACCATTGAGCGTATTGCCGGCTCGGCGATCCTTACAATTCGCCCAGGGCGCCTCAGTCCGCTTGTTCAAGACCTCGGGGAGCGGCACGCCCAGCCAGAGGTAAAAGGCCCGCTTTAAATGACGGCAGTAGGCGGCCTTATTTAGAAAAGCTTCCCAGTTGCCCCGCTGCTCCAGGTACCGCGTCGAGTCGACCATGGCCAGGACCGCGGTCTTTCCGGGGTCCACCGCACCGCCGTGGTCCACCCTACATAACCGCAACGCACTCGTCGACGTCGCGGTCACGCTCTTCGTGGTGAAGGTGAGGACGCAGCCGCTGGCCGCGGCTTGGGCGTAGAGGGGCCGCGCGGCCTCGAGCGCCTCCTGGGCAGATTCTTTCCATTGGTCCTGCGTGACGCGCGTCGCGGTGGCGATGCCGAGCAGCAGGGCGGCTCGCATGGTGGTGGGTGCTGGAGAGGCTGTTGCTGCGCAGTGCTATCGCACGGCTCGGCACGGCTCGCAGCTTTGACAGCCTTGTTTCCGCAGAGATTTCGTGAGATGGTAAACGTAGAACGAGCTATGGCAGCGATGCCGTGCGTTTTAAGGCGCACTGCTCTTTTGATTTTTGACTCGTAAAGCCCGTTTAAAGAGGCTTTGCGTTCTGGGGCCCGCCCGAGGATTGGGTCAAGCACGCGCCGAAGGGCGCCTTTAAAGACTCCGTACGGCGCCATATACATACGAAATGTAAGCGCAAAACGGGCAACTGCTTTTGTAATTTGTCAACCTCCTGCAATTATTACAGACGCCTGTCAAACCGCGGACTACTTTCAGTACGATTCGGACAACGAGCCCGGCGCGTCCGAGGACGCCTGCGACGGCACCGAAGACGCGAGCTGGTGCGCCAGGCTCGACCACCCCGGCGACGCGACCATACAGGAAGCTCAGTGCTTCGGCTTCGGCAAGTGCGAGAACGCGATCGGTGATATTCCAGACCCACTGTCGCCGGCGCCGACGATCACCTTCAGGCCGACTACGCCGCCGCCCACCGCGGAGTCTACGCCCAAGCCGACGGGCGGGGGCAGCACGGACGGCGCGGTGCCCCGCCACGCGGCGATGGAGCTCGCCGTCGCGGCCGCCGCCTTCGTCGCGTACCTCGCCATTTGACCACCCGCTGCTGATCTCCCCCTCGCCTTGTTCCCCCTCTCCCGGCAGGACTGTCGCGCTTAACACGCTCAAGTTCCGCCCCCTCTCCCCCGCCCTCATTGGTTAATTATTTACAACACGATTATACACTACATCATCTAACAGAAGGCCACGACGCCGCCGGCTCCTACTGGAGGGAGCTGTCGTCGACGCCCAGATCCTCATCGTCCTCCTCAACGCACTCCCCCAGCACCGCGTGCAGCCCGTCCGGGTCCTCGAGCAGCGCGCGGATCATCACCTCCCAGCGGCGTTGCGCGTCGTCCAGGGACTCGCCCGCGCGCCGCCGCAAAGCGAGCGGCTCCACTTCCGGCGCCGCTTCTAGGCCTTTCGCGCGCGCCGGGAAATTGGAAGACCCACGATACTCGCGCCACGCGGCGTCGCCGATCGCCTCCACCACAGCCTCCTGAAACTTACAAGCGTGCGCCGTCGCCAGAATCGCGACCGGCGTCTCGCCATCATCAAACACGCCGTAGCCCAGCGCCTCGGCCCCGGCGAGCGCCACGGCGGCGTGGGGGTCGCACGTCAGGCCGTGGGCGTCACGGCACCGCCGGAGCGCATCCAAGGTCGCGGCGTCGTCGACCCGCGCGGCGCGATACGTCGCGGCGAAGCGCGCGGCGTCGAGGCGCAGCGCATCGTTCTCCGCAAACAGATCCATGGCGCGCCTCGTCCCGATGGCGTCGCCGCCGAGCGCGTAGTACAGCACCCGTTCGAAATTGTAGGGCACCTGGATGTTGATGGCGTCGCTCCGCGTCTTCAACATCTCCGGCGCGCGCGAGAAGTCGCCCTCCGTAAACGCGCGGAAGGAGATGTCATTGACGTTCGTCGCCGCGCAGAGCTTCCCGAGCGGCACGCCCCGTTGTCTAACGAACATCGCCGCGGCCAGGTTGCCCATGGCGCCCGTGGGCACGACGACGTCCAGCGTTGTGCACGAGAAGAGCTCGCGGCACCGGAGAAACGCCCAGACGTAGTGGACCATCTGCGCGAGTGGCCGCACAATGTTGTAAGAATTGATGCCCGTAAGCCCGTGCGCCGCTTGGAAGGCGGCGCCTAAGGAGAGCCGCTTGATGGGCGCGTCCATGTCGTCGCCGCCGCCGTCGAAGCAGCACACGCGAATCGCGTCCGACGCAGCGCACGTCATCTGCTTGCGCTGGAGGTCCGAGATCTGGCCGCGCGGGTAGCAGACGACGCAGCGTAGCGACGGGTCGCCGACGTCCGCGACGGCTCGCAGCGCCGCGGGACCAGTGTCCCCCGTCGTCGCGACCAGTAGGGTCCGCGGCTCGTTCCGACGGCGCGCGAACAGTGCAAGGAGCCGCACCGCCACTTGCAGCCCGAGGTCCTTGAAGCAGAGGGTCGGCCCGTGGAAGAGCTCGACGAGGGCCGTGCTCTTCGTCAACTTGGTCACGGGCACAGTCTCGGGGGCGTCGTAGCCGGCGTAGGCTTTCCGCAATAAGGCCTCGAGCTCCTCCCGCGCCACCTCGCCCTCCACAAAGGGCAGCAGGACCTCGACCGCGACACCAGTAAAGTCCAACGTGCGCCACGCGTCGAGGTCCGCACTACTGATCCGCGGCAGCGTCTCCGGAACGTAGAGGCCGCTGTCGGGCGCGTAGCCCGCGGCGATGGCGGCCTCGAAGCTCACGGCTTCGCAGCCGCCGCGCGTACTCACGTAGCGCATTGTTGCTGCTGGCTAATGAGAGTATAGTTAAGCGGACACGCACGCTAGACTAGCCTATGCGACTGAGAGTGTGATTGGTGGAGGGTCGCGTTGACGGCGTATTGATGGCGGTTTCACGACGTTGCGTTTTGCTGCAACAAACACTACTTCTAAAAAGCGTCAGATGCACCAATGCTCGATAGCCAGCCGCGGAGCACTCCGGAGTGCCTCGAGCACGAAGCAAGCACGGGTTTTTTTTTCGCGCGGGTTTTGATCACGACGTTTGAGGTGTCGCGGGGGGTCTGTCGAAGCCCCTCACTCGCGGACGGCACGGCTGCCCCGCGCCGGCGCTCCGACTTGACATCAGCTGTTTTTTGCAGCGCCAGAGAGAGCTTGTCGAAACAGCCGGCGCGCACGCCGGGCCTGGCCCAGTGAGTAAGAAAAAAGGCAGCCTCGGAGCCGCCGCAGCGGCCCGCGCGACCGCAGGGGCAGCGCACGCACGAGCACACGAGCACGAAGGGCCAGAGCACCGATGGCGGGAGACGGCTGGCACGGCCAGGACGCCTACGGCAACGACATGGAATACGAGGGCGGGCGCTACGCGCGCGGCGCGGGCGCCGCGCGGGGCGCGCTACGTGCGCCCCCCATCGAGTATCAGGGCAGCCCCGAGGTGCGCTTCGAGGCCGCCGGCGGCCGGGACCGCGGCTTCGAGGAGCGCGTCCACTCGACGCTCTTCGCGGGACGTAGAAGACTGGCCCCGTTGAGTTCGCAGGACGAGTCGACAGGATACACGCCAAAAGCGAGAGACGCGCGGGGCCATAGGGTCGACTACAACGACGACGAGCTGTCCTACGCGTCGCCCTTCAACGACACCGGAGCTGCCGCACGACAAGCATCTTTACACGAAGGGCTGGACTTGAATGATGCAGAGCGACCAAGAACGGCAGAGGGCAACCACCCGCCGATCGGCTACATGCATCAGTGCATGCAGCTCGCCTGCTTGATGGGCGACGTGAAGGAGGTCGAACGCGTCGCCGGCATCGAGGGGTATAATCTGGAACACTTGATCCTGGGGAAGCGACCGATGCACCTCGCGGCCGTCGCGAACCAACCGGAAGTTGTCATTGCGCTGGCTAAGGCCGGGGCTAAATTGAACGGGTCGGACGGGACGTCGAACCGCTCGAAGCCGATTCATATTTGTGCGGAAGGAGGGTGTGTCGAAGCGGCAGATGCTTTGGTGAAACTAGGCGCGCGGTCCGAGACGCGACCGGGCGACGGCCTCGGTCCGCTCCACATCGCCTGCAAGCACAACCACCCCGAGATTATTGCTGTGCTATTACGAGCGGGCGCCAACCCCGACGCGGTCTCTAGAGAGGGAACAGCGAGAGACATTGCGGAGATGTACCACTGCACTAGATGTGTGGACGCCATCGACGACTACATCATCGACCGGCACGACGACAAGAAGCTCGCGAGCTTCCACAAGATGTCTATTGCATCTCCCGCGCGACACTTGGGAGCGCACTTGACACCGCCGGCGACCCCCGCGCGAAAGAAAGTGAGCTTCAAGGATCAGGTCCACTCCGACCGGGACGCTATTTTAATAGAAACGGCCATGCTCGACCTCGAGATGCAGTGCGTGACCAAGCCGCTGGCGAGCATGCAGGCCGCGTGCATGACCGGAGACCACAAGAAAGTGAAGAAGTTACTGGCGCGGGGCGCGAACTGCAACGCCATGTGCAACGCCCGGCGACCTTTACATTGTGCTGTCTTAGGGGATAGAGTGGAGGTGGTCTTGCTGTTACTGGCCCAGACGGATATTGATGTCAACGGTCGCGATGGTGAGGCCTTCCAAACGCCGCTGCATGTTGCTTGTGACATCGCGTGCGACCCCAACATCGTGTTGGTCCTGGCGAAGCATAAAGGGGTTCGAATAGACGCCACGGATGCTTTATTTAGAAGACCTCTACATAGAGCCGCAGAAGAAGGTGATGAAATGGCCTGCCGGTTATTGGTGTCATTAGGAGCGGATGCCAGAGCCAAGGACACCACCGGTCAACGCCCTAGAGATTATTCAAAGCACCACGGCTACACGAGGTTAAGCGGTATCTTGGCCAAGGCGGAGGCCGCGGCCGTGCGGAAGAAGAACGCGAAACGACGTACGATGGCCATGGCCAAGATGAAGCACGTGTCCCATAGAAGTATGAGCGACGACGCGTCCGTCTCGACCCTGGGGTCCCGGTCCGTCCGTTCCCGTACACAAAAGACGCACTTCCCCCCCGCGGCGGAGGCGCGGCCCGTGGCGACGCCCCCGGCCGGCGGGCGGTACCGGGAGCGGGACGAGGTCATTGATGATCTAGAAAGTGTTCTGACGGAGGTGCGGAGCCAGCCCCACGGCCACCTCAAAGTTGATTCATTAGTGAGTCGGGCCTCGCGGGCGGTGCACGCGTCGACGCCCGACACGGGTTCGTGGACCCAGAAGCGCGGTTCGGCGTCGAAAGCGAGAAGCCCGGACGTGCAGGGCATGTCCCTCGACGAGCGCTTCCAGCAGTACGAGGACTCGCCGCCCCAGACGGCGGAGGCGCCGCTGTTCCAGGAGGACGACGGCTACGACGGCGACCACGGGGAGCCCGCGGTCGGACCGCCGGCGGAGATGGAGTACGACTGGCGCGTGCCGCCGAAGACGCCGGCGACGCCTGCAACAGACTCGCAGAACGTGTCTTCTTTACTGGTGCCGCCCGACGATGAGGAGTGGCGCTCCGATTTAATACCGGAGCCGCCGAAGAGCGCCCCCAAGAAGAAAAAAAGACGGAAACGGAGCACGGCGTTCGACGGTGATAATACGCCCCCGGGCTCGGAGAGAAGAAGGCGGAAGTACATGCCGCCGTTGCATGGCAAGTCGCCGGCCGTGGACACGGCCAAGTTCTACCGAGGTGATAGTGGAGACGAGGCTTCCACGGCGTTCGCGGTCTGCGGCGTCAAGGGGCCCGGGTACGACGGCGACTACGGGGACGACGAGCTGGACGAGGGGGACCCGTGGGAGCAGATCGAGGTCATCCCCGGCTTGGATGGTTTGGATTTGGAGGAGGAGGAGTCCGTCGTTCCGCCCGCGTCGCCCGAGAAGCTCGGCGACGCCTTCTCCACCTACCACCGCGTGCACGTCGACGTGTCGCCCGTGAAGACGCAGTCGAGTATTGCCTTCGGGTCTTGATAACTAATTTGATTACACTAATTACACTAGACAGTCACATATTAGGGCACCCTCCCGCTCTCGATGACCTCCTCCTCGCCGCTGCTCGAGTCATCGACAACGAGTCGCGGCGACGGCGTTACGGCCGCCGGCGTTTAAACCCGTGCGCAAGGAAAGTACAAGACTTAGTAACACAACAACAGGGCTTAATCATGGCTCACCCAAGAAGCGGGCACGTGGGGCCCGAACACGAGTCGGTTCGTCTCGTCGAAGCGCAAATCTAAAGCGATGGCGCGCGCGACGGTCGCGACGGACGTCTCGCCGCCCGAGACGACGTCCGCGTGCCGACAGACCAGCGCGTGCTGGGTAGAGGTCCGCGTGTTGTACACGTCGAAGCGCAACCGCCGGTCCTCGTCGACCTTGCGCGCGGCGATGATGCAGTACTCGTCGTTGATCTTGACGCCCCACCGCGCGATCTGCGGGCCGCCGCCCTCGCCGGACGTCGGGCTATCGTGGGCGACGAGCCGCGTCGTGTCACCGTCGGCCTCCAGTGCCCTCGCATGCTCCAGCAGCAGCGCGAGTTCGCGCCGCGCTTTGCAGATGGGCAGCGCGGGTGGCTTCGTGCCCGGTCCGGCTGCTGGGGCACTCATGGGCTGCCCCAGAGGTCGCTGGCGCAGCGCCCGAGTGCCGTCGATCCAGCAGGTTGGGCAGGCAGTCGTCGAGCAGCGTATGGAGACTATAACCAATCGTGGTGGCCAGTTGTCGTGACCTTTTGTCAAGCGCCCGTTATGAAAAACCCGTACATAGTGATCTGTGCGGGTTTCCGAAGTGACTATAGTTATTCGGGTTTCATTCGATGAGCTGTGAGATAGCTTGTGGTTGCGCGCGTCTCCACTCCGATATGATGGCGAGACGTACATAGAGCAGCACCGCTTGCGCAAAGTAGCCAAACGCAGCAACACCGCAATACGTGCGTAACTGTACTCAGGGCGCACCAGCGGCGACAAAAGCGGCACCAACACGATGAGCTCCAGCGACGAGGAGGCGCCGCGCGGCCTCGGCCTCGGCTACGGCCAAAAGCGAGGCCGACGCAATCGGGACGAGGCGGCTTTGGGTGTCTTTGGCGACGACGACGGCGGACCGCCGCGCCGCGGCCCGCCCAAGGCCAAGAAAGCGAGCGGCCCCATGATGTTCGTGAGCGCCTCGACCGAGGCGCCGCCGGCACCGGCGCCGGCGCGGACCCTGTCGAACAGTGACTTCCGGGCGCAGCTGGCGCCGCCGCCGAAGCCCGCACTCCGGAAACTGCCCACGACGAGCGCCGCGCGGCCCGAGTGGGCGCGGCACACCAAAGGTGTTGGATTTGAGTTAATGAAGAAGATGGGCTTCACGGGACGCCTGGGCAAGGACGAGACCGGGGTTTCTAGGCACGTCGAGGTCACGAAGCGGCCCGACGGCGTCGGGCTCGGCTTCGCGGCGCGGGTCGGCTTCGTCGAGGAGGCCAAGCTGCCGCAGAACATCGCGCTGCAGAAGGAATTGGGCCAGAAGGTCGCCGAGGACGTCGTGGTGGAACCACGGAGCACGAAGCGACGACGGCTCTATCTGGACGCCTCAGCCATGAAGGACGCCGTCGCCGGGTTAGAGAGAGCGGCGCGCGAGAACAAGGCCCACGCCGTGCTCATGCAGCAGCAACGCGTTGAACAACGCGTCGACGCCGCCCTAGCGGTCCCCGCGGAGTTACGGCTGGCGGCGCGGTTCCGCGAGGACTTGGAAGCGCGCTTAAACGGCGAGGCGAGCGCGCTGCGGGACGCGCAGCGGCGCCTGGACGCGGAACAATCGCGGAAGGGCGGCCTGGACTTCGACCTGAGGCACGACCTCGAGCAGTTCGAGAGGCTGGGAAGAAGGGCATCGCGGTTGGAAGCGTGCGACGATTTATTAGCCAAGGTGGAAGGGGCGGTCCCGGACCCCGTCGCCGTGAAGACGGCCCTGCGCCGCGTGAAGCAGCGCTTCCCCGAGGAGTGGGTGCTCGGTGGGGTTGCGGAGTCTACGCTGTTCGTGATCCGCGAGGCTGTTGCTACGAGTTTCGCGACCTGGGACCCGCTCGCGGACCCATGTAGGCTCCAGCGCATGACGGACACCTGGGGGCCCGCCGCGCTCTTCATTGATGACGACGACCGCGACGCGTGTGCACAAAGGTGGCGCGCCTTGATCGAGACGGCCGCGGGGGGCGCGACGCGAGCCGCCCTGAGGGCGTGGCAGCCGGGCGTCGAGGCTGCAATGGACACGGCCGCGTGTTCCCTCGTGGCCGGGTTGCGGACCGGCGCCGCGGACGCGTTCCTCGCTTCGGTGATCGCGCCGCGCGTCGTGGGCGCGCTGGAGGCACTGGCGCGGACCGCGGCGCGCGGTACGGGGTGCGACGCGCGCTGGGCGGCGCCCTGGCCCGACTTGCTGGACGACGAGGGCCGCGATGCAATCAGGCAGGCCGCGCGAGTGCTGTTGCGGGCCCAGTTACGGGGCGCGCTCCTGGACGACGACCGAGCCTCCCTCAAAGCGTTCGTGAAGCACGCCACGGCCTGGAAGGATGGCCTGGGCCCGGCGTGGAAGGCCTTCGTCACGCAAGACGTCCTGAAGACGTTGGTGGATGCCGTTAAAATTATGGAGGTGTGCGACGACGCGGAGCATCAGCGGTGGCAGGTGGCAGACGCGGTGCGCGTCGTCTCGTCGATCGGCGTGAAAGGCGACGATGTGGCCGCGCTCGTGAAGGGTTCGCTAGGCCCGCGTTTTGTGGCGCAGTTACGCGCCACCTTGCTCGCGGGCGAGCTGTTGGAGGCCGGCTGCTTCTATTGCGCGTGGCGCAACCGCTTTTTGCGGGAGGACGGCCTCCCGCCCCTGCCGACGAACGCGACGGCGGCGGCGCTGGAGGTGCTGACCTGCGGCCTCGACCTCATTACTTTGGCCCTGGACGACCCGGCGATGCTGAAGCGCGCGCCGCCGCCGCCGCTCGCGGCGCTGACCTTCGAGGCGGCCCGGCGCACGGCCGCCGTCGTCGTCGAGCCGCCGCCGCCGCCGCAAAGGGCCTGCAGCACATGGAACCCGTCGGGCTTCGCCATGTTCGCCGACGTCGTCCAGCGCTTCGCGGCGGAGAACGACGTCCTCTACGCGCCCAAGCCGGGCCGCCGCCACGACGGCAAGCAGCTCTACGCCTTCGGGCGCGCGACGGTCTACCTGGACCGGAACGTGACCTTCGTCAGGCGGGCGGGGCGGTTCGTGCCCGTCGCGCTGGAGGACCTGCTGGCGGCGGACGCGTGACATCCGCGCCGCCGTAGTTTTTAGTAATGTGTGTTTGTTCTTTAGTGAGCTTAATCAATTGATGGTACACTTTTCGGTTAGATATAGGGGATGGGAGGACACATAATAAAGGCAGGACTCACTCGGTGATGCCGAAGACGACGTCCAAGTCCGCCTTGGAGAACATGGTGTCGCCCGCGCCCGCACCGGCGTCGTCGACATCGCCGGCGGCCGGGGCGTCGGCGTCGCGCGACACGTCGAGCTCGCCCATCTTCTCGCGGAGGCGGAGGAGCCGTTCGTCGATTGTCCCACGGGAGAAGAACTTGATAATCTCCACCGGGCGCAGCTACCCGATGCGGTGCACGCGCATCACGGCCTGCGCCTCGTTGGCCCCGAAGCGGAAGGGCTCCAAAATAAAGACCTTGTTCGCGTTGGTAATATTCAAACTGACTCCAGCGGTCAGGAGCGTGAGCAGGAGCACTGACGTCTCGGGGTCCGACCGAAACGTCTCGAGCAACGTGCCGCGCCGGTCCATCGAGCAGTCGTCGAGGCGGATGCTCCCGATCGTCCACTCGAAGGGGTCCGCCCTACACTCCGCCGGCTTGACGACGCGCACGACCCTCGCGGGCCGCCAGATGCCGTCCTTGACGTCCTCCAGCGCGGCCCGTTCGAACACGACCTTCACCTCGGTGCCGCGCTTCGGGCGTACCTTGACTTCGTACGTGACCGCGCTGTCCTTTTGGACGGCCGGCGCCGCCTCGCCGCCGCTGAAGCGCGCCACCCGCAGGGCGGCCGCTTTATCTCGCGGTCCGCGCGACGCGGCGGCGTCCACGACGACGCCGTCTTCATCGTTCTTCTCAATGATCAGCTTGTACACGACGCCCGACGCGCCCGCGTAGGCCCCCTCGAGCACCTTCACCCGCATGCCGACCTCCAGATCTTCCTCGGCGGACAGGGCGGGCCGCGTGGCCGTCACCTTGTCGCCCGGCTTGAAGCGGTTGTCGAAGCCGCCGCGCGTCAGGCAGCCCTCCTTGTCCTTACAGGAAGCGGCCCGCACCATCTTGCCGGGCACCACGCAGCGGTGCGCCTTGGCGGTGAGTTGGCCCTTGACCACGTTGATGGCCTCCGCGCCGCCGTGGGCGATGGTGTACAGGCACTTGGGCAGGCCGGACTCGACGTCCGTCAACTCCTTCAGCTTTTTCTCCGTGCAACACTTGTCGCAAACGAGACCACGAGGGTAGGGCGCGGTGTGGCGCTGTCCACAATTCGGGCACTCCATCTTCGTCAACGACCGCAAGGTATTTTTGAACAGCGCCCGATCGTTGGGCTTGGCCTCGGCGGGCTTGGGCCCGCGGCCGCCGCGCGCGGGGCGGCAGAAGCGCA